>Ga0247782_1000119_pt1 | contig 104674 bp, 76 predicted proteins | sample UWRJL019104C5_FD_179928 | JGI IMG/M metagenome (GOLD analysis project Ga0247782, IMG submission 179928) | Plant litter microbial communities from Arlington Agricultural Research Station in Wisconsin, United States - UWRJ-L019-104C-5 | ecosystem: Environmental > Terrestrial > Plant litter >... | reverse complement strand
AAAAAAAAAAAAACCCCCCAAAAAAAAACCACTAACTCACCCCCCCCTCCCCTTTCTAGGCTACTACCCCATCAATCCCCGAGTCCGGTTGTACCCCTCGGGGCTTGAGGCTCCTAACCCTGACGGCGGGAAGAGAGTCGTCTTCAAAGCAGTCTTCGAAGACGCCGACGGCGGGTCCAAGGCCACGGCCATGTTCTCGACCGACTGCGCCACCTGGATCAACGTCGAGTCCGTCATCTACGGAAACGCCGCCATGGACGAGCTCATCTTCAATGTCGATGCCGGGGGAAAGGTGGTCAGTGTTACGTCGCCTTCTTTGAGGGTCACGTTGAATAAGACGCAGTAAGCGGTAGGCAGAAGCTAGGTGGGTTAGGTATGTGAGTTGAATGGTTGGATTGGGGTATTTGGGATGGACTGGATTGGACTGTTCGGTTGTTTGTTTGTTTGTTGTAAATATTGGCTCAATTCACTGCGTTGGACTCGCCGTTGCTACGATGGAAGCGTAACTGAAATGGTAAGACCTGTATATCTGTACTTGTTATAGTACCTAGGCGCTGAAATATAAGTAATCTGGCCGATTAACCCAAGTATAAGTGATGAAGTCTCATGTTCGATTGCTTCCCCTCTAGGCATCGAGTATGATGATGAGAAGGGTTGAGATATCTATCGATAAGTGAAGTTTTGGTGAGATTGGCAGAACTAAGTAAGCCGAGCTCGTGCTGGGTTGACCTAGATGCATGGGCAATTGACGGATGGTTTTCTTATCAATCTCGGTTTTATTGCACACCCAGACTATCTTGGAAGATCCTGGTAGGTACTTAACATAGTCGGCTCCGTCTGTTGGAGTTGGCTGTCTTTAGATCTCTCGGGTCTGCTGCCCTTCTTATTGGTTATCTCTACTTATTAGCAACCTAATGCTGTATATTACCTAAGCAATTCCCATAACAATGTCTGCTACAATGTCCATGTCAGGAACCATAGCTGTGGCGAGTACTTATCGCGCTGTTGGCGGTCTGCTTTTGAACAGGATCTCGATCTCCCTCTACATTGTACATCATCGATACCTAGATGTATGTACAGAGAAATGCGATCGTTACACCGTTTCATCTCATGGAGGTGGATGACGGTGTTCATGTGACCGTCGACCGTACGGAAATTCACCGGGAGTCTCCACTATGGTCATCGTGATTGATTTGCTCTGGATTAACTAACAATGCGTAGACGCAGCATTATGTATGGGGGTATGCGCGTGGTAGAAGGTAGAATGACCTATCAAGAAAGGTGAAGGTATCATACAACATATGCTTATGCTAGAAGTACGGAGCAATAGCTCCCACTGCTATGCCCATCGGCAATTACCCTTTAGTATAGGCAAGTAGGTACCTTAATGTGTAATGTGTGGTAAGTAGACAGAGAGACTCACCGTCCTCGCAGATTCCTATCAATTTTATCAAATAAATACAGATTCTACATATCATCCCCAAATCCATACATACTGTAGGTAAACGCCCCTGCTTCTTGGTTCTCCAAAACGCCTCAAAAAGCAGATACATACAGTATTGTTGTGGTCTTACTGTATCCATGATCGACTATCTATCTATCTATGTGGGATGATCCGCTCTATTTTGAGTGGAGAAAATATCTGACGATCCGGAGAATTAGTCCAAACTTAATTAAACTTTTAAGCTCTTCTCTCTCCTTCCCTCGTCGTTCGGACACAAGAAGTTGTCCGGACAGATTCGGGCACTTCAAAAAAGGCGTTGGTTATTTCGATTCTCGACCCACCACTTTCCTATATTAGACAAAACGTCAATAAGATTAGTGTTAATCGTAGTAGAGGCGTATCTGGGTTGATATAAAAGTCGATCGAGGAGAAGCGGGAAAAATGTCAGGGCGACAGAGGATAGGTGGTAATTCAATCTACTTTTTTCTGATATTCTTTTATTTTGAACATTTTTGATAGATTTTCTGTCCTGCCGAATCTTCATTGTACATTATAGGGCATATACCATAAATTCGATCTTACCACATATCGTATTGTCAGCAACATCAACTACGTATCTTCGCTGTCCGATATAAGTCAAAGTTGCCCATCATGCCGTACCTCTCCACGCCTTTGGCCGTCTCGGCGACTACAAGCATCGTCGGATCAGCCTGGATATCAGGTAAGGCAACCCAAAACCAAACCAAACATTCCCTAATCCTTCCCACTCATCACTAACCTTCAAAAAACAGGCGGCATATCCGCCCTCTCCGTGTGCACCATCCCAGCCATCCTCCAGAGCAACGCGTCCACGACAACGGACGGACTGGTGCGGGCGTGGTACACGCAGTTCAGCCGGGCGTTGTACATCCCGACCACGGCCGTGGTGACGGCCCTCAATTTCTTCTATCTGGCTTACCGGCACCGGGCCGAGGGGCAAGAGTGGCGTGGTTACGCGGGTGCCGGTATCGCGAATTTGTTGCTCCCGCCTTTCACGAGGTTGTTTATTATTTCGATTAATAGTGCTTTGATTGCTTCTAGTAAGTTATTTCATTTGTCTCATTATCTTCCTTCGCTTTTTTTCAATTTGGATTTTCTGTATTAGTCATGGGTTATGTTACGCTGGGGCGGGCTTCGAGTTTGGCTGTCTCTCTACATGTGTAGAGAGAGCACTTACAAAATAGACTTAACCCAATCTAACTTAACTTTATCTCTGCTCCGCCATCCCCTCTTAGATCGAAGACGATCTCTTGCTTAACCAAGTCTGAAGCCACTTATGTAACTAACGCCCTAAAAACAGTGTCAGGAGCCCAAGGCAAAGTCCTAAGCCACGAAGCAGCAAGACAGCTGATCGAGAAATGGGGCAACTACAACTACTACCGCATCTTCATGCCCCTGGCCGGCGCCGCGCTGGGGTTGTGGAATCTGCTTTGTTGATAACTTACCTACTGAATTACCCACTTAGTACTTGGTGGCTCCCTTACCTACGTTGGTAGCGAGTGGGAGGAGAATAACAGATAACCCGGTGGTATATATGACGATGGTTAAAAGTACGTGACTATATCTTGGTTAAGTAATTTAAATAGAAAGGAAGGAGTAAAATGGAAATTGTACTATTATCTTCCCATATACAAGACTTAGACAAGAATCAATGCCAAAGCCTTTTCTCTTTTGTTATTTGATATTTTCAACTTTTCATGTGCCAGGAGTCTTGTCTGTATCAGGGTAAAGGAATGGTTCACAATACGCTGCTGAACAAACCACATAGTTAAGTATCAAGTCGTCAATGCCCTCAATCACAATTCAATTGCTTGGTTGGTCTTATTATTTCTTGGTATCTAAGTCAGGTAAATGAGCAGTGTAACCACAACAGCTATAGCTATATCATAACATAACTCCAAATACGCAGCGATGCTCTGTTCTGTCTTAACTCTTTACATAAAACATAAACTTCCAATACTTTGGCTTGCCACTCTCCACGGGCTACAGGCTAGAGCTGCGCTCTACCTTCCAACTTCCTCCTCCTTCTCTCTTCCTTAACGAGTTGCCTCATCTTTAGCGCCTCCTCCTCACTCAACTTCGTCTCGCTTTTGCTCTTGGGCGTCTTCGCGTCCTCGAACAACTTTGCTCCCAGCGAATCTATTAGCCTGAGAACTCTCGTACTGACCGTTGCGCCGTCACGCCTGTTCTTGCCTTCTCGCCTGCTGGACGCGATACGCTCGATGAAATCCCACAACTTGCCCGAGGCGAGCAGGGCACCTGTCTTGGGATCTCGGGGCGCCCTCCACTCTGAGGATAGACGTAGTCGTGGCGGCACTTTGGTATCTTTTGATTTGACTGCGTAGAGTATGCCTTCCTCTTCGAAGCGCTGGTAGCTATTCTTTATCGTCTCCCGGTTTACAGCTTCAAAATAGCTCAGGTCACCTTGGTGGTATAACGTCTTGCCAAGCTGTAGATATCTCGTTAGTAAGCTCATGCAGATGCGTTAGTAAGGGTCCCTTGAACTTACCAGTTGAGCTGTATTTTGCGCCTCAGAGACTTCAATCCATATCTCGTCCTTCTCGTCGATCGGCGGCGTAAGTCCCATGAGCGAGATCGCCGCAAGCCAACTCGACTCGATAAATGGCCAGATCAGGAAGCAGTAGAAATCGTAGTTTTCCCGGCCGGCCAGCCTCTCCTCGTCAGCCAGCCCTATGCTTTCAATTGCTCCGTTCTGGTCTCTCTGTAACTGGATCACCCGATCATTCTCGAGTCCGACCAATGTCTTCTCCAGATTGGCCGCTAGACCGTCGCTTGGGAAGATGAACTCGCCGCGGAAGAGAGAAGAGAGGAACAAGACCTGATTTCTGAGAGCCGTGTACGATATCTCCTGGTGAGCCGGACCACCTCCCTGCTTCACCCTGGTATACATGCTGACACTGACCAGAGCTTCGGAAATGAACAGGTGGATTGTCATGTTACGGTAGAACGAAAGCTGGAACCGGTCCACTGCATAGTACGTTGGCTCGGCCAGCTCCCGCACCTCTCCCACGAGATCTTTCCCAAGAACTTCCAACCCGCGCTCGATGACGTCCACCAGCGGAGCGTTTCCAAAGTGCGCTACACGGCCACCCTTGGCGCTCACTCGCGCAATCAGCCACTCGACGCGTCGCAGCAATTCCGTCTTGCCCACGCCCCGGCCTCTGAGAGTAAGGAGCACGGTTCCGATCAGCGCGGTAGGCATCACTACCGACACCTCATTAATATCTGATAGAACTTGATATCCCATGGTCCGTAGTAGCTTCTGTCTAATAATGTTGTTTTCTGGTGTCTTCAAAGTGAGATCTGTGTGGAGCTGTGGGTTATTGAGCTTCGCTAGTTGTTCGTCGACGTATTTGCGCAGACTCCAGGGCTCCTGGAAACGGACATCCACCCTGCCTAATTTGAGAGACAAGACAGATGATCCGCCGGTGAGGAAATCGGCAAGATTTTCTTTTTTCTTCGGAACGCCTAGGAGCTCTGTGACATAGCCTTCGGTCTCGATCACTTTGTCGTACTGTGTGCTCACGGGGCAGATGATGGCATCTTTCACCCGACCGGACAAGATGCTGTCTAAAATAAAACTCAAGATACCAAATTTGGGTGGCAGCAGCTTGCCAGTGCGCGAGCGGCCACCCTCTATGAAACACATGAAATTGTAGCCGCCTTGCAGCAACGTATCTATATAAGCTTGTACAAGAGTGGAGTACAGGGCATCGTTGCCAAAGACTCTTCGGATCCACATGGCGCCTGGTATTGTAAGTAATAGTCTGACTTGTCGGGTCAATAAAATGGAGGCTTACCAGCGTGCTGGAGAAAAGTCCCGACAACGGGGAAGTTCAGATTATCTCCTGCTACAATGACAGGCAGGGCCAGTCCTAGGCGATAGCAGATCAACTGCATCGATACGTAATCGACGTGCGAGCGGTGAGAGGGCAAGAATATAATGGGTTGCTTCTTTCTCTCAGCCTCCTCGGCTACTTTTCTCAAACGCAGGACCTCCTCGCTCGATACATGGATTCCTATACGGAGACTCTTTTTAGCACTAGATAAAGATGCGCCTAGACAAGATTAGTTACCAACCTTGATGATAGGCTCGAGTAAGCAGCTGCGTCACGAGATAGTACGCCCCTCTGATGAAAGTCTTGCTCTCGAACTTGCAAATCATATCTTCCGTCATCTTCTCGGCGACCTCCCGGATCCCGGATTCTATCTCCACTCGTCTATGTGCTCGCTTGGTAGCATAGTCTTTATCATCCTTCCTCAACCAGCCTTCTGTCTCCTCTACTTTCAAGCGCTTCTCTGCTAGTTCGGATATGCGTTTTTGCAATAGGGGTGCCGATACAACGGCAGTCTTCATCTGTTCGGAGAAGCCAGGATAAAAGATGGCTCGGCCGATAGGATTGTCGTACGCGCGCCAGCCGGTGCCAGACACGTATAAGGAAACTTCGCGCAGGAACTGCAGGGGCTCAGATCGGAATCTGGCCATGTTCCGCATTAGGGCTTCCTCTCCATTATTGCTGCTGCTATCGTGACGGCGCCTCTCAACATAGCTCCGGGGTTGTAGAGTGATCTGGTCGCCTAGGATCTGTAAATCGGGAGCGGAGTCGCGGGTTGGATCGTCGTCTTGCGGCATACTGTCTGGTAGTCTCTCGCGATACGGTGTAGACGTTGTTCCCAACCTTGTTATTCCTCCAAACTTAAAAAAAGCTATCGCAATTGTAACATGGCTGCACAAGTTATCAGGTACGCAGTTAGTGATGCGCAAATCAGCAATGGATGGCGAAAATAATCAATACTAGACTGAATCGCGTAGGCGGGTTATCACGGACAGAAGCACTTGTTTGCACAGAGAAAAGCAAGTTCACTCTAGTTGAGGCGAGAAAATGAAGAGTTGGGTTATCATCGGATCTCACATGAAAGGAATCGAACTATAATCTCTACTATATTTGGTTAAAACCTCGGAACGTCATGCTGGAGACTGGGGTTAGGTGCAATGTTACGTAAATTGCCTATTGCCAAGGCCTGGGGGAGAGTCCAGTCATTCTGTAGATAGACATTTACCGAGTAACTGTTACTAATTCTACTTACCGTAAGAAGAACTAATTGAAGACGCTAGGTTAGCTGATGCATAGGCGCATGCTAGCAGCACCTATAAGCCCACTACCATTCTTTAGGTCACCACTATCAGACCTCGACCACGAGAGAGCATCGAAAAAAGTACTGCTGTCGTATCGCAAACACAAAAACTCATGCCAACATCAAGCCTCACATCCCTCGCTGACACGAACAAAACCACCCGAACATAACACCTCCTTCATAAACATAAAATATGCCACCAAGAGACGAACCCTCCTTGACCCAATCCCTCCTCGGTCGCGCACACAGTCCTGACAGCGTAAACCGCATCTTTTCCGAAAAAATCCAACACCGACCCCTATTCCTCCGCCCCAGCTCCCCTCTACCATCAACTATCGCAGCGCGCGAAGCGCGGCGGAAAGCTCGTATAGAGAAACAAAACCAGCGGACCAAGAAACTAAAACCAAAACCCCTCTCCGCCCGGGAGAGAAGGAGATTGGGTCTCTACACTATACCTAGAGAGGGGAGGAAATATAGTGTTTTTGAGCCATTGAACAGGCTTTGGGGGGGTTATATTCGCGAGATTTTAGGGGGTGAACTTTACGGACAAGGAGGGGGAAGTGGAAACGGAGGAGGAACGGCAGCGGCGAAACTTAGCGCGGCTGATTTCCACGGCGCAGAGATAGAGGTCTCGAGGAGTAGATGTCCTTCCCGCGTCGGTGTCAAAGGGATCGTGGTCAAGGATTCCAAATTTGTCTTTGAGGTTATCACGAAGAAGGACAAGGTGAAGATTTTGCCGAAGGAGGGGACGATGTTTCGGGTTCGTGTCCCGCCGCCTCCTTCGCTTACGCCCGCAAAACCTACGGAGAGTGCTTCTGCTAGGAAGGAGGAGGAGACTACTAGAAAAGAGAAGGAGGATAAAAGGGAAGATAAAAACGCCTTTGTCTTCGAGATCCATGGTGATCAGTTCCAGTATCGCTCGAGCGATCGCGCGAATAAGAAGTTCAAGAATCACTTCTTAAGAATGCTTTAAGAAGGCGTGTCTGGAATTGAAAGGAAAAAGGAAAAAGACTAACCAACTCTATATCGAATATTCGATATGCATGCTAGAGCTCACTACCATGCTTCGGAGAAGTTTGCCTCTGGTGCTACCAGGTACGTACGTCCAAGGGCATTGCACCCTTATTGCGGCCCAAAGCTCTGAGTCAAAGTCGATTATAACAGTCCGATAAGGTACGGCCACTCTACGAGCAATATCACAACCTCGATTGTGAGGCGCATGCTCTATCAACGCAGGCGGTGACTCCCCAATGAAGAATACAGTTGAGACGGATAATCTTTCGTAAACCTTGGCCGTACATGGCATCGGCCATCTTCGGGGTGTCTGGTCAAATCCGTTGTTCCTGCAGAAGGCAGTAGTAGCCGTACCATCAAAGGCAATATGGTATCTCAGATACTACTACCATTGGACTGGTAGATAGGTGGCCTTCGGACACTTTGGCAGCTGCTGTGTCTGTCTCTATAGTAACGCCAACGAAGGTTCACTGGAATTAAGAGTTAGTAGGAATATGAGAGCTACTAACTTACTCTGCCCTGACTTGTTCAAATTCTTGATCACGATATGGGATGCTGGCAGCAGAGACTTAACCTAGAGTTTTATACAACTAGAAAGCATGGTTTAAGAAACGAATTCATGAAGATACCCTCAGATACAACGTATCGCAATTTCGTCTGTGACTCTATTTTTGAAGTAAACTGCGCGACCCCTCGTCATAGCCTTATATGAATACATCATACTTGATTGCCCAGAGGGAGCTCGCTACTACTCATATTGTTCATGACCGAACTTGGATATGCTCGAGTACATTTGTAAATATCGTAATTCAAATGTTTCTCAATGTTCCAATCAAGCTGTCAGCGTAGAACAGATTCCATGCTCCATCTCACAAAGTGTTCTTCACATACCAAAAAAAAAAGAAAAAAAAAGAAAAAGAAAAGAAACATAGAAATAAGGGTGGTGATAGGCACATGAGACCGATGCTAAACGCGATATATGCAAGACAGAGAGTTTAATAACAGCCATAATGATGATGATGATGATGAACATAACTCCGTCTAATCTGTCCAGGTAAATCTCAGTAAACGATGATGCTCCTCATGTACAGTTCGTTCCCCGATACGCCTATGCTAAAAGTTATGTCGCCACCCTTATGTTCAGTATAATGACAATGTAAATCTTGGTCGTGAGAAAATGAAACCCATGGTTTTGCCAACGCAGAATGACCAACCCACTGGAGTAAAAGAAGAAGATGACAACCAGAATGTCGATATGATCCATCAGCTAAAAACACCTCCAAGGCCAATATGAAAAATACGATACTTCAGGAAGCCTACTCATTCCAAACTCATAGATTCCAAAGACATTCTGTGGAAAATGCGCCCCTCAGAATAGACCCTGCATGTTGTACGAGTTTGACCGACTCGGCGGTTCGTACCAGTTCTGATATGGGTGGTTGGGATGGCTAAAGTCGGCAAAACTAAGCGGGTTGACGCGGACTGGCCGGGATGCGACAACAGGCTGCATCTGCTGCGGTGCGGCCGTCGCAGGCACCTGGATAACAGGGACCAGCATCATCTGTTGGGTCGGCGTAGACGACGTCGAGAGTAGCTGGCCTGTGGCAAGCCGATCAACGAGTTGCTTTCCGGTCCCATTGTTATTGTTGTAGGAGCTGGTGCAGTGTCCAGGCGGCAGCGGCGAGCCCAGGAGGTGCGCCGCCAAACTCGGCTGCTCCATCTTCTCGCCAGCCCATCTCTTCTTCAGCCCCGCGATGATGCCCGCCAGCTTCCAGCCTGCTTCCCGGTCGATGCGCTCCAGGATTCCCACCACCTCCCGTTGCTCCGCGTAGTCGGTCAACACTTCCGATACAATCACGAGTGACCGGATCGACACCGAGGCTACCCCGCGGTCCTTGTTGTGCGCTACAATCCCGCAGACCTGGTGCGCGTGGTGCTGCTGCGTCGTCACTGCGTCCTCAGAGTCCTTCGGCGCTGATGGGTTCACTTGCGCGAGGATACACAGAGCCATGTGGTAATAGAGTCTGCCAACGACGGCAGCCCTCTTGATAAGCCTGATAAATGGCGTAAATGAGTCAGTTTACCATTCCTCGTCTCGAAGATAACGGGGCGTATGTAGATCAACTGAAGACACAATACATACCAGATCTCAGGGAACAGCGACTTCACAGGACCGGTCTGCTGCAACGGGTGGACGTATCCGATAGGGTGCATGGGCCGGGGACACGCATCCTCCCACTCTTTGCACATAGCCTTCAGGCGATTCCACTCTACCATTCGGGCCTGAACACGAAGCTGTTCATCGTGGGGACTCGGCTCCTTGAAGGTAGGCTGCGTAGCGCGGAAGTTGGCGATCTTGGCCACGATGTAGAAGATGCGATGCACCCAGATCTCCTCCGCGCCGGGTTCCCTCTCAGTGTTGAAATCCATGTTGACGCCCCAGGTCTCGGGACCCCACGACATGGACCAGTTGAAGGCGAGGCACGAGAGCAGCTCCATACCGACGTTCAGCCAGAAGCAAGCGGCGCCGAGCCCCGTGCTCTTTGCGTCCCACCGGCACTCACGAATCAGCGCCCGCGCTCCTGCGATATGGCTCATGCGCTGTGTCGGTTTCTCACTCATGATCTCGTATACGTTCAATACTACGGCCGTCACCGCGCACTCCACCGTGTTGCGTTCCGGGTTTTGAAGGCTCCGTAATAGCTGCGTTGTCGCCGTGTCATAGTAGAAGAGCGCCTTCTCGTCGCTGTACTGCTGTGTCAGCGTCAGGTGCTTGACGCCACATGCTAGCATGGCGTTCAAAAGCATCGGGCACTTGAGCGCGTGATACGGGATCAGTCGTGAAAAATGCTTCTCCTTGTCGAGGCTGTCCATCCACAATCCTACCTCGGAGACGAACACTTGCATGAAATGCAGTTCCTCTGGTGAGCTTAAATACTCTCTCTGCCCCGCCTTGTCGTTGAATGGAGTCGTCACGCCACTCTCCGGCCCGTCGTCAACATCAGGTTCAGCACCTAGCCTGGGTTCTTTGAGTATCGGCGACGGCCCAATGCCTGTTGTTCCCGCAACGGACGGTGCGGTGGATACATCACTGCCCCTGTACCGGTGTTGTGGTTGAAAGCCGGTCTCCGCATCATCGGCCTGTGTAAAGCTATCTGACAACAGATTCTCGTACCTAGTTGACTTTGCCAGCATAGGTGGGCCGTATGAAGTAGTACTTCCTTTCCGTGAATACAACTCAGCATTAAACAGATAGTCAGCATGATTCTGGCTGCGCTCAGCGTAGATAGTGCCATAAGTATGTCGACTCATTGGCGCCCTCGGTCTTGATTCCGCAACGCGCTCTGCCCCTGCCCTCTGAGAGATACCTCGGTCTTCCTGAGGTGATGTAGAAAGTCGAACCTCGAATCTGGCATATTTCTCGAGGCCTCCTTGGTACTCCGAAGCAATCAAACGGGATTCGTCTTGAAACTCCACTAGATAAAACATTAGTCGCATTGACATAAGCCGCGATAGGTCGGGCACTAAGGACATACCTGTCCACTCATCTGTGGGTGGGATGTAAGGCGGCTCCTTACATGTCAAGTCGATGAAATTCAATCTAATACCACGTTTGCATGCCCTGTTGCTCTTGCGGCAGTTCTTACAGTCTGGGGTCTCCTCGTCGCACTTCAGATGCCGTTCCCTGCAGGTCAGACATCCGGTCCGAACTCTCTTGCTCTTCGCCGGCATTGCATCCAACTCTGTTACTGTTATCCCGGCGGCCTCCCTAGTTGTCTTGGGCTTTCGTGTGTCCAGCTTATGCAGCAGCGTCTTTCTCTTCGACGATGGGGTCTCGATATGCTCGATTCCCAAGCCGCTGTCGACAGTATGCGGTTACGAAGGCTGCTCCGCATAGCTGCTACTTGGCAGGAAGCGCAAGTGCGCCGATGCTATTTTGGCCGGTACGATGACACTTGGCGAGTTGACTTTGACCGCGGCCAGGAAGATGGTCGCATAAACCCCAGAAGAAACGAAGTGAGCGCAAGACGCAAGTCTGAGTTGCAGGTAAGCCGCGAATGCAATAGTAACTATGCTAGCGGTTGCGACCGCCACTGTTTACCCGTGACGGCGTGGATGGGAGTCCGATTCTGGACGTCGAACTAGTGCCGCTATCCACTGAATTAGTTTATAGGGTGTTTCTACCCGGATGGTGAATAACCGACAGTATATTAAGGTTCCCGAGCGTGGAACATGTGCACGGCGGCTTAGCATGCGCAATGACGAGAAGATCTCATAAAATCGAGCTTTCTACGACTGTGGGGGGGCAGTATGCCGCTCAGCACGAGGTTGATCGGTAACGATCCAGATCAGGAACGAAAGCCGGCACGCGCCGAATGTCTTGGATCGCGAGACTAGTCTCGCAACCGACAACCTGAAATCCCTGGGCTACCAAAGTAAGACCTTGCGGGGAGTGGCCGACGACGTGGCACTAACACCGATACTCGCGAGATAGTCCAGCTGTAAAATGGCTGCCTACCTCTGTAGCTTTCTATCTGGCATGATCCATACACTAGCGATGGATGAATATTTCCTCGAAACAATTTGAGGAAGGCCTGGACAGCTGTAGCCTCGAGGGAGACGGGCGAGCTATCACATTCAAACACCGATCAGGTAGCTGTGTGGCTTCCCCAGACTCGTTAGCGCCAACAATAAACCCCTGGCACTTTTCGACAACGGGATGGACAAGGGCAGACCCAAACTCTCAAAACTAGACAAAAGCCAAAGACAAGATTTGCGGGTATGAGTAGAAAGAGGAAGAGGGCACAGCATGCCTTGGTACATATCAGATTCTGAGTCGGACAGACTGAGTGTGGCGTTTGCCAACCTGTGAAGTTCTCCAATCGCCGTGCCGTCTTAGAAAAGTTACATTAAAAAATGGTCTGACATAGCCAAGCTGAAAACAAGTGACTTAGTTGTTTATAATCAAGGCATGTAATGACCATCCTTACCTCTGCCAAGCTGAGGGATGGCCTCTCTTGACGTCCAGGGGCCACATTCGGGCTTTAGGTCTTGTATGTGTCCCTTAGACTAGGTACTTATGTAGATATAATATGCATTTACCTGGGTTGTGGTAAAATTCCTTGATTAGACGAAACAATTGATTGATAAGAAGTAAGAGATTGAAGTTGTGCTGCCGGGGTTGATAGGATTACAGAAAGATAGCCAATATATTTCACGCGACACTATCATATAAGCTGTGTTACTTGGAGAACGATAGAAGAAGACGAGGAATGCCTACATAAGGGCATTGAACAAGAACGGTCATGGCTCGAAGGCTTCTCCATACCTAGGTATCTAACCTAACCTAGTCCGATCGACAGCACTGCTGGAAGAGTTTGTTTAAATGTGCCGAATCTTTTTTAATTTTCCACCCGCCTTTGGCTATGTCTCGCGGGAAGGCGTTATGAGGGCGCATCTATCTAGTCTAGATCTTGATTGGGTTAGACCACGCACATCCCAAACGGAGCTAGAATCTTCAGCAGCTCTTAGTAGGGAGTTACATGCTGAGATGGGATAGACTGGGGCCAGAGCCGGGACATATGCAGGACCCCCAGCCCCAACTCCAGCTTTGTTTTTCGGTTTTACTTTCTGGTGAGTAGTTTCAAGAGAGGTTGTGATAATATTCAAGTAAAAGTAAACCTCTGTTTAATATTTAAGGAAGTCGCTCTAGAAGTTAGGATTGAAAACGAAATCCGGTCCTAGAGGTATATCAGCTGTAGATAATGCTCTCTCTACTTAGTATTAAACTGCTCTGGTCAGTTAACTAGTCTAAAATATTTTACTTTTGATTTATTTTGAGACAACTAGTAATTCATGGCACTCACTCTCGACATGCCGTATATGGTAGGTGGTTAGCCCCGCTCACTCCGTTTGAAACATGCAGTGTATTAAGCGCGCAGCGTAAATACGGAAGCCCCGACTCGAAAATAAGGCCTTGTCGTCAGGGTGAAGCTACAGATAGCTCGGGCTACCTGAGAATCAGCAGGCCCTAGAGCACGGCCTACCTACTGCCGGCTCGAAGATATCCGGAGGGCTGAGCCTTTTGTTTGCGGACGACCCTAGCAGCAGATCAGGCCATAGTAACTTTACGCTTATCAGCCCTAAGTTACCAAACCGGAGTCCAGGTTTGTTGCTATTAGAAGCATACAGTGATTTCGAATACTAAATATTTAAGCCTGTGTATGGCAGGGGGTAACTTGAGTGATCGAGGCACATATGCAATCACTTCAAGGTCAAATCCCGAGGGCATGCGACAGGTTAGGTATTTGGGTTCTCCCTAGTGCTACGCTCTGGAAACGTTGGTCGAAAAGAGGTCGCCACCCAGTCATTCATTTTCGAATATTGGTGGCTCCTGCCAACATCCGACTACAGGGGGAGAAGTAAGCAGGCACACGGAATCGTTTTTCTTTCACTCCGAGATACGGCGCACGATATCTTTAGATCTTGCTGGCAACCGTCCCGATAAGTTGTATTTGTCCTGTAGCTCTTTTCGGTGCGATAGGCGATTGCATGTCTTCCGATACCCGGCCGTATGATCTGCCAAGGTTGGGTAGGCGGGTAGGTTAGGCTCAAGAAAGCCTCTTCATCATCGCACACCGAGCATACCTTACCTAAATATATACTCCGAGCATCCCGTCCCTAAAAAAAGAAATATGTATGGATCCAGATCCAGACTTTCGAGCGTCCGTGGATGTAGCTTTAGTAACGTACATAGCTTCACGAAGCAAAAGTCAGGCCACCCGCGCCTCTATCAAGAAAGTAGCATATTAGCCTGTTGAAGATGTATACGAGCGCAGGTATCTTACTTATGGATCTTGGTCCTCTCCCCCTCGAACGGACTGCATGGACTTTCGTTGCAATTTCCCCCAGCCTGGGTACTTACTCAGTCACTGTCTGCTACAGAGTACTGGTATGGGCATCAGTAGACTTAGGTATGCAAGCACTAGAATGGTATATGAAGCAGAGTAGTGATATAATGTCCAGCTTGGAGTTTGACGTGGTACAACCTCTGGCCCTTGAAGTCGAGAAAGGACACATGGTATGCAACAAAGATGAAGAAAAACCTGAAGGCACCTGCCTACTCTGGAGGTAGGCAGCCTTTAGTCGGCATCGTGGGATCAAAGAAGGGTATGACAAGAGGTCTCGCAGCATCACCACTATCGATGGCCAGCCAGTAAGAATGCCATTAACTAAGTAATTTAGCTAAACATGTTAAACGTAGTGCAAGATACCGCGTAGGTAGCTATATAATAACAATAAAGTAGAGATATAATACCCCTGGAGCCAATATCGAAGGGATACATGCGATCTAAGACCTCCATGTAGGTCCAGCAATAATACAGATAGATTGTAAAGCAATTGGAAGATTCGAAAGAACCCTGCTCGTTCAGTTATCCTGGAGTGTTTCCGATTTGTTGGCTGCCCCTTGAGCAGCCTATAATCGTGATTCGAGTACCTAGTATCGCTGTAAGTACGCTAACCTTAAGTAAAGTAAGCTTTTGGATCTATAGAGAAAGCTCGAAGCACTCTTAGCTCCCCACACAGACGTAAGCAGGGCAAGCTTAAGCGATCTCGGGACAAATTCCAGATTTCCAACTTCCAACTCTGTTGATCCTTTTAGACCCGGCTGCATATATTCTTTAACAGCTACTAGAAGATATCGCGTTTGTTGTCTTCTTCCGGATGTCTCAACAGGCTCCGGCACAGCCCAAATCCGTGCTTCGGGGCCACCGCAGTCAGGTGCACATCACCACTTTTGTCAGACAGAATCAACGGCTGGCTTCCGGGGATGCGGATGGGTATGTCATACTGTGGGATCTCACTATTATGAGGCCACGGGCCGTTTGGCGCGCTCATGACAATGCTATACTGGGGATTTCCGATTGGGGCGACGACAAACTCATAACGTAGGTTCTGTTCGACCACGTCCCGTTGCTTGTAGACGGATGCTAATTGCAGGTTATTGGCCCACTCGCAGGGAAGGAAGGGATAACCGTCTGATAGTTTGGAAGATCACAGATGCTGATGAAACTGCATTGAGCTCGGCGCTTCCCTTAGACGATACTGTGTCTGAACGACCTCGACCATGGATTTTATATATACTGGAAATCAACACGATGAATTTCTGTTCCTTCGCGTCATGTCAATCAAGTATAGAAATGGGTGTAGACCCAGACGATGAATTGCTGGTTGCAGTCCCCAATACACTACAAACAGAGGCTGTGAGTTGAAGTCCGTCCCCTTTATGCCAAGAACCAAATCGAATTCTAACCCAGGCCACAGGTCGACGTTTTTCAACTGCCCAGCCAGAACCGTCTGAGCACCATACACTTAGGAGACAAAACAGTGAAGAAAGGGATGGTGATGGCACTTTCTCTGTTTTGGCTCGATGGCTCACTGTTCGTCATAGCTGGCTACGAAAACGGACTAGCGATCGTCGCGCGGCGCGGCGCGGACGGAAATTGGGTTACTCTTTATAAGCACCAGGCACATAGTCAGCCGATCCTGTCTCTCGGAGTCGAGCCTGGCAAAGATTATTTCCTCACATCCGGCGCCGACGCTATAATTGCAAAACATCCAATACCTAGGACAAACACTGCGGAAATGTCGAAGTCGGGTGGTTTTGATATCGTGACCTCTCCTCTGAAGATAATAAAGACCGGACATTCTGGACAGCAGAGTTTACGTATCCGGTCAGACGGACGCATCTTCGCCACTGCAGGCTGGGACTCCAAAGTCCGTGTGTACTCCGCTAAGACCATGACCGAGTTAGCGGTATTGAAATGGCACGATGCTGGCTGTTATGCCGCCGCCTTTTCCCTGGTGAGCGATGACAGTCGAAGCAACTTTACCACTGGCTCTAAAGATAACACTAAGAAAAGCGCGAGTGGAGGCGGGGGAGATTTCACTGTGGATTCTAGTGCTCCGAAACCCAAGGAGACGGCACTGGCAACAATCGCTGGCGACCTTAGCGTTAAAGAGAGGAGGATCAGACGAGCCAAAGAGACACACTGGCTTGCTGCCGGTAGCAAGGACGGTAAAATTAGTTTATGGGATATCTACTGATGCAGAACACGGCAACCAGACTGTGAAAGGCTTACCCATATTCACGCCTGCGTACGCCGTCTCCCACGTCGTTGTCCATTAGAGACCATCTATCTGGGGTGTCTATATACTTCGAGTAACGGTCAAAGAGCATATGCGACCTTCGCTAATATGTACGACAGTCTAGCGCAGGCGTCTAGGAAGAAGCTTGAGCCACAATATCCTCACTCACATCTGCCTTCATCGAAGGGTCCAGCTCCACCTCTGCTGGCGGCACTACGATGCCGTACTTCTCGTAAGGGAAATTAGTGAGATCAGGAAGATAGTCAGCCCAGCCATCATTATGTTCGCCCAGCTGATGAAGATCGACCGCGCCTGCCTCACCCATGCGTCCAGCTAGGATATCCTTCTCGCGGCCTTCATATTCTTTCTTTAGCATGGGGTGTGGGGCCCATACGACGCGCATACCGGCTCTCCGTCCAGCTTCAACGCCTGGAACGCTATCTTCGAAAACCAGACACTCCTCTGGGGCGATCGGCTTCTCTCCCTCAGGAAGACTGTCGTTGATCGTCTTAAGCGCGACAAGGTAGATATCCGGCATGGGTTTTCCGCGTCCAGGCTGAACGCGAGGGTCATCGCCGAGAACTCTGCGGTGGGACGGGAAGACGGCAAACAGTTCTGTCCAATTACTCGTTTTAACGGCGAAATTAGTCGAGTTGCTGCTAGTAGCTAGTGCGATGTGCACGCGGTGGCCGGGCCCCTGTGCTTTGGACTTTTCAAACCAGCGAGTACGACCAAGATTGGCCAAAAGCTTCTCGACACCCGGGAGAGGTTTTGCGTCCAAGAAATGCTTCGTTTGCAGGGCGGAGTATTGAGCCATATATTCTTCCTCAGAGATGGGGAGCTTAGCCCATTCATGGAAAAGAGCGTTTGCCTCAGGGCCAGGACGTCCCTGCAGACGCGCCTTGAGCGACCATGGCAGATTTGCTTTGCCGTATTTCTCGAGTATGATATTGATACACAGGGTGTAGATATCCTCAGTGTCGAGCAGCAGTCCGTCCATGTCAAAGAGACAAGCCCGAACAGGCGGGAAACTGAAAATTATATCATGTTAGACAGGAACGCAGTACTCTCGGTTCGCCCTGTAAACTAATCGTAGGAATTATATGAAAAGCCAAGGTAGACTTACTCGGATCGAGGAACCATTGTGAGATATGTGCTCAAGCTATCTCGGCAAGGGAATTATACTTCTTGATCCTAGAGATCGGTGGCGTTATATCTTTTATGCACGGCAGTTACCTCGGATTTGTATGGGCAGCTGCTTTCTGTCTATAGCAAGGAAAGGCAGCAAGTATATGTAAATTTATCTTCCCATTAATTTCTTGGCCTGGATCTGGCATCTGATGGAGGGGTCCAGACAATGCCCCGCTATTGTGGACATGGACAATGAACCCCGCGACGGATGGTCCTGTAGACTAGGCTGATCCAGGGGCGAGCCCCCTAGTGAGCTAAGGTACCTGTTAGCCCGATTGAAGTGCGAGATGATGTAAAGTTCAGTGTTATCAATGTCATCATTGTTTCTGGCCGAGAATACATATTCCCCAAAATCGCCCAACTGCACTATCAAAAAGCAGCCGTGTAGAGTCCTGTGATGACGCCAAAACCCTCGCAATGTCACGACCACTAACGCCCAAAGAAAAAGAAAAAGAGCAGCTGAAAGCTGACCATGTCCAAAGCGGTGATGTAAATGGGGAGGATGAAGGGGAGCTAATATCACCACCAAAATTCTCTCCAGAAGAAGAAGCGGCATGTATAAATCAAACCTTTCCATTTGTCTCCCCTATTATATTCCTCGTAAACAAGCTAACTATACGTCACTATCATAGAGCCTGTTAAGCGAATCCAACGAGAAGAAATCTGAAGCAAACAAGCTATTCGCCTCCGCCAAATACGAAAGTGCCATTGCGAAGTACGAAGAGGCTGTCGCCATCTGCCCCCATTATCTGGACTACGATCTCGCCGTCCTCAAGTCCAACATTGCGGCCTGTCACTTGAAGCTAGAACAATACGAAGACGCTATCAAAAGTGCCACCGAGGCCCTGGAGAGCTTAAATCGTTCCGAAAAGGCTTTATTGGAGACCGAGGCCGAACTAGCAGAGAAATCAAAAAGGAAAGACACACAGCAGCCAAAGCAAAAGGACGCACAAGAGGAGAAGGAGGATGAGGATGAAGATGAAGAACCAGAAGAAGAAATCATCAGTGCAGGTGCCCAGAAGAGCGCCCCAGCCATAATACAAGAAGAACATACGGACCCTGCGCGTATAGCAGCTCAGAAAAGAAGAGAGGATATCCAAAGAATAAGAGCCAAGGCACTGATGCGTCGTGCGCGGGCGAGGAGCGAGCTAGGCGGATGGTCAAATCTCTCCGGCGCCGAGGAAGATTACAAGACCCTCTCTGCCATGACAAATTTGAGCCCTGCGGACGAGAAGATTGTCCGGGCGCAACTCCGCGCTCTTCCCGCCAGGGTCAAGGTGGCGCAGGAGAAGGAGATGGCCGAGATGTGGGGGAAATTGAAGAATGTGAGTTTTATCCGCCCCCTTTCCCCTTCCTTAACCCCTTCAATCTTCTGTGGTTGTCAGAGGTGTGCAGTAACATATGCGTGTCGATCTGGGTGAAGTGAAGTGCGAGTGAAGTATGTGTTTACAGTTCACTAACAACGTTGCAAAATATAAAGCTTGGTAATGGTTTATTAAGGCCCTTCGGTCTCAGTACTGATAATTTCAAAATGGAAAAAGATGAAAAGACTGGTGGCTATAGCATGAACTTCAACCAGAATCCATAATGCTACTACTAGTAGTATGAAAAATGCAAATAACAGATACCCCCTATTACCTACTCTTGGTCCAGGGCTCTACCTAGGTAGCTTCAGATGTTTTCAGACGCCGCTTCTTTCATGGCACACTCTACGCCAAACCCCTGTTGAAACTGCCCCACCGGCTATACTACTTTTCAAAAAGGAGGAGGGAGAAAGCTCATAGAAGGAGCGATCAAGACGAAGGTGTTATAATCGGATGGCATAATGAGCCACATATGTTAAGTAGTAGGTATACCAGGAGGGTATTATTTGTTAGGTGACAACGGCCTGGATCATGATACTTCGGCAATGGAAGTCGAGATACATTGTGAAGATTTGGTTACGTTTCTACCGTAGAGGGAAAAAGCAGCGATTGAAAGGTATGCCAGGTAAAGTATTATTCTAACCTCAGGGTAGAGCATGGCCAACTCAGAACTTTCTGTTGCCTATACTCTCCTGGTTTTTATTATTCTTATCTTAAATGCTTTTATGTTAAGTCAAGGCAGATCAGCCAAAGTGTCTTTTAACTTAACAGACTAAACGGCTTTAAAATTCTAATATTATCAATACGTCTTTATAGTTGCGCTTGCCTATACTTCTAACCGTATAGAGGTGTAAGTAATACATATAGCTCCTCAAGTTTACCCCAAGTTATTGTAACTGCAATAAGGTTGGATGTGCAAATCTGATTTGATGTTTCTAACCTGGCATTTAAGGCCCGAAATCTAACTTGGAGTAGGAACACCCTACCTGGCACTCCTTCCAAAATCCCCATTTGCACGCTACGGCAGGTACAACTTGTATCTGCTTTTCGGTTAGGTATCGAGGAGTACAAATCCCCTCATACATACCGTGGTAGCAGGACCTGGGGCCAATGCTAGCCCAGTGGTGGTGGTGGTGGTTATCAATGACCCCCACGTCTAAGCTATCACCATATACCATCCCATCCCATCCCATCCCGTCGTCCCTCACCTTGATAATCTCGACTTGGGGCATTCGCATATTACATGCCTAAATGTACTATGTTACACTATCATGCATATGTAGGTGTAGGTAGGTAGCTACTGCCTAACTTGTCGCAGTAGCTAGAGGCGACATCGGTAAATTCAGAGCAGTTTTCTTCCCCACTTGACATGCTTTTGACATGCTTCTTGTGTTTGAGGTGCAGCTTCATCTCGTCGGCTTCTTTCATCGTAGATTAGACTTTAACGTTTCCAACTACCAACGATAATATACATACATAGCAGCAAGCAAGACAAACATGGGTCTAGATAGTACTACTACTATTACTAGTGGCACTGAGATAGAGGTACCGGTAGTAACAACGGCCTCAGCAGCGACCTGGCAAGAAGTAGCCGCAGACCGCCAACGGCATCGAGCTGCAACACTCGCAGCGCTTCACCCACCACTGCCTCAAATCCCCCAAGACCAAGCCCAGCTGCTAGACAAAACTGACATCCCTAACTCCCTCCTTTCCTCCCACGAAATCGACATCACATATACTAATGTCGAAGACCTTCTCCTCAAGCTCTCATCCGCAGAATGGACCTGTGCAGAAGTCACTCGCGCGTTCCTCCGTCGCGCGGGATTAGCGCAGGAGTTAAGTAATTGCGTGACCGAGCTCCTACCCGCTCAAGCGATGAAGAGAGCAGCTGAGCTAGATACATATCTTGCCAGAGAGAAGAAAACGGTTGGTCCGCTTCATGGGCTGCCGATTAGTGTTAAGGAACATATTGGGATAAAAGGGTTGGATCTCAATGCTGGGTTTGTGAGTTGGGTGGGAAGGAGAGGGGCGGATGATGCGTTGATTTTGAAGATCCTGTGGGATGCTGGTGCGGTGTTTTATGTGAGGACTACCCAGCCACAGACGTTGATGTGGCTTGAGACGGGGAGCAATCTCTATGGGTGAGTTTGAGTATGAGTTCAGTTTTCCGTCTTTATTTTCTTTTCGAGTTATTTTCACTTGGGGTGTGTAAATACCGGAGTGAATGGCAGAGAGAGGTAGAAGTGGACTCAGGGGAGAAGGAGAAGGACGGGATATTTAGAGTTGTAATGCTGTGCTTGTTTGTTGCTCAGGGGAAGATAAAAGTGTAATTTTCACTACTAGCTCCCACATCTCATTTCATTTCATTTCATGTCTCCTCTTGTTCATGCGTTCTCGTTCCTGAACCCCAACTACATAACTCTTATATCCCACCCTCTTAACAATAAAAACAGCACAACAGTGAACCCCTACAACACAACCCTCACATGCGGCGGGTCCTCAGGCGGCGAGGGGGCTCTTCTGGGCCTCCGGGGTTCTGCCCTGGGAATTGGCACAGACATAGGCGGCTCGATCCGCTCGCCCGCGGCCAACAACGGCGTCTTTGGCTTCAAGGCCACGGCCGGCCGTCTTCCCGTCTCCGGATGGTCCGCCACGATGGCAGGGGCCGATTCCATATTGCCTACTATCGGTCCCCTTTCTACTAGTCTCGAGGGCATACGAATTTTTGTCAAGACTGTTCTTGACGCGAGACCATGGCTGAGAGAGCCGAGCTTGGTGGCATTTCCCTGGAGGGAGAAGGAGAAGGAGGATGTGGGTGAGGAAAAGAGACAAGGCAGAAAGTTAAGAGTTGGTGTTATCGGGACCGATGGGGTGGTCAGACCGCATCCACCGGTTTGGAGTGCCCTCGGGGATGTGGTGGAGAAGTTGTCAGATAGTGGACAAGTTGAGCTCGTGGAGTGGGAGTGCTGGAGGCATGATCTTGCGTGGGAGATTATTGTGCGCCTTCTCCTTCTTTCTTATAAAAATTCCCTTCCCCGTATCTCCTGTTCTTCTATAACATGCCCCTTTTTTAACCGGTCTCACTATCGTCTGGAAGAAAGTTTTCTTTCCCCCCTTTTTTTCTCCCTTCTTCTTTCTTTCCTTGACAGCTATGATACCTAAAAGAAACGAGAACGGGAAGCAGAACGAGGTTGACACTGACTTTTGTTGACATGATGCAGGCAAAGCTTTATTTTTGCGACGGCGGCGCTGAGGAGAAAGCGGCTATTGCTGCCTCTAGCGAGCCGTGGTTTGACTTATCCAAGTGGATTCTCGTTGATAATCCGCATGTTAGGGAACATACGTGAGTCCTATCCCCCAACGCTCTAGTCATGGCAAGCTGTGCTGTCTACTTTTGCTCATAAGATTTTTTCACTGTCGACTAACGCAGAGCTGACTTCTGTGCTAGCATCCCCACCCTTTGGCAAGCACACCAAGAACGCGACAACTACCGCGCCTCGTACGCCGAGCTCTGGAACGAAAGGGACGTCGACGTGATCTTGAGTCCGGCGGGCCCTGGCGTAGCACCGAAACTCGGAACGGCTCGGTACTGGGGTTATACATCGCAGGTATTTGATCTCCCTTCTTCCATTTCCCTCCCTCTGCTCTACTCTCCTTAAACATCTCGTCGCCTAATGATTTACTCTATATGAGCTCCTTCATCGCCTCTACCTACCTCCCTGATGTCTAGATACTAAAGCTACATATGATGCATCGATAGTGGAATCTTCTCAACTACCCAGCCATCGTCTTTCCTACCGGTGCTCGTGTCGGCGATGCATTGGGAGAAAATACTCAATATGAAGACTACCCGGATAATTACGAGCCCATGAGCGAGGCGGATCGGTATAACTATAATTTATGGAAGGAACATGGCGTTGCGGGCTATAAGGGCGCGCCTATTTCGTTGCAACTTGTTGGGAGGATGTAAGTCTTATCACTTCTTGCTTCCTCTTTCTCTGACATCCAGGACTGACTTCTCCGGGATCTCAGATACGAAGATGAGAGTCTTCTGGAAGCTCTCCAGACGATCCTTGATGCGGCTGGATTGGCGAAAACTTGTTAGTTCGCTTGTTCGCTACTTGATTGATGCGTCTGGACATCTGTAATAGGCCTGCTAGGATCTACTCCGTACTTAAGATAGCCCATATTTGCTTATGGTTTAGGTCAGAATATCGCCCTATCTTTATAGTTAAGGATGGTTCTACTAGGACCCCTTTGAACGGGAACAGTAGCGGAGGCAATACCAAATATGGCGCCTGGCTCTGAGTTGGCTACAACGATTTATCGAAGTTAAGGTATCTATTGAACCTAAATGTGTAAAGGCGTACTGGACGCATTTCAATTACAGCGCTGTACATCGCGACCCAGGGCACACGCTATGCTAATCCGTCTTGCTAAGTCCTTTTACGCCGTGCTGAGTAGTGGAAATATTTTAATGCCCCTGTCCTCTCCCCTCATGCCTCTACTTCTTCGAAAAGAACGACATAATGTTTCCTTGACCTCCCTTGCTAGCGCCCTTCTTGCCCTTTGTAGCCGCCTCCGTTTTCACGGGCTGCTGTTGCGGTTTGGCTTTAGGCGGCGGGGCCGGGGCCTCGTCTTCAGAGAAAGATTCCCATCCTTGTTCCTGAATCGTGACGAGATATCCCTTCTCGTCCATGATCTGCTTCTTGCGCGTGACGCGACGTTTTCCCCGTCGTCGACCACTGCTCGTGCTCGAGACGACCTCAGCCGGTTCCGGTTCCGGTTCCGGTTCCGGCTTTGATTCTGGTGCTGGTTCTTCTTCTTGATCTTCGTCCATCATGTCCTCTTCTTGCTCGGCCTCGCTTTCATCATCTTTTTCAGCAGACTCCTCTTCTTCGTCGCTCTCCTCCATCATGCGCTGCAGCTCGGCCTTCCGCTGTTGACGTGCCTGGCGAACGCTGCCGTCCTCCTCCTCTTTTTTGATGGCTGGCATTGGTTCCGAATCGTCTTCCCCGTCATCTGATAAGGCACCGGTACTTGCGGTCTCATTGGCGGCCGGGGGTGTACTCGGCTTAGCCGCTGCTGGTTTCTTGGGTTTAGCGGCTTGTTTCGCAAACATTTCGCTAATACCTGAGGAACCTTGGCGCTTCAAGGAGGTAGCAGGGGTAGGCTTCTTTGTAGGCACAGCCTTCCAGCTGGATCGAGAGTCCGATTTTTTAGATTCTTCCTTGATGGTAGCAGAGGCGGCAGACTTTGCTTCTGGCTTGACAATTGGCTTTGATTCCTGCTTGGGTGTAGGAGCTCTTGCCGCAGGGGGCGGGCCAGGACGGCGCTCTCGTCTGCGGACATTGGGATTCGCAATGGTACCGTATACCTTGCTGGGATTAGGGGTACTGTCTGCTGAGGAGAGCTCAAGAACCTGTTTTGCGGCATCGGCTAGGAGCTGGAGGTCTTTGAGCGGATGAGGTGCTAAACTGTAAACGTGAATGGAGTTGACTTCGCTGTATAATGCTAAAGTCTCTGTACAAATGACTTAGCAACCGTGCATCTCGAGATATACCAAGCTTATCAAACTCACCCTGGAGTTTTTCTTCTGTCACCAACGACATTGTTAGGGTGGGTACATGATCAGAGTATGCGGAATGCACATCATCAGACATTTGAGAGTCGGTCATCTCAACGTCTTCATCTTCTTGGTGCGGTACACTCTTTGTGCCGTATACAATGTAGGTAGCATGCATAGTCCCGGGGCGTTTGTCATTCTGCCATTTGTGGAAGTCATAAAGCATTCTGCGCTCGATTAATTAGCCTTAATTTTTAAGCTTTGGCATCTGTCGCAGGATCCGGAAGCATACTCTTTTGCAGTGTTCACATGAACCTTCAGAGCTCTACTTAGCAAGCGATAAGTGACCTGGGTGATGTGTTAACGTCCAACTTCATGGCGATTTGTTAGTTGGAGGTATATTGAATACAACTTACCACCTGATCTTCAGTCAGGATCTTCTGAGCTAGATACTGCCTGTAGTCATCCATTTTGAAGGAATTGTTAGGCAATCTCTGCGGTAAGCTAGAATTGCAATGCAAAGTTTAGGACACTGCAACAGCAGCAACAACTCTTCCGCACGGGAGGAGTTGACAAACTAGACAAACCAGGTGAAATGCTGCCGAAGAAATGCTTACAATACGCTGCTAGGAAAGACATACAGTTCTTAGATTGAAGGCGCGTTTAACAGACGCGTTAAGTGGTGGGGCAAAGTACTCTATTACGTTAGCTAGCGTGGAACAACAAGTATTTTACCTGCAAAGTTAGCATGACAAGTACCTACTGGTCCCTGAGCTAACTGCCTCTCCGGTACCTCTAAATGTCATTTGTGGATCTTCCAATTAAGAGACGCAGTTCTGGTCTAGGCTAGGCAATCGCGTCTTGTCTGGTACACCCAGCACTTGGCGCTACTGAGGAACAACCTTACCTGATGAATGAATTCACTTGCTTGGTCTTTATTGTATTTCTTGGAGCTGCTCGTGGTGTAGTGGATTGATGCTCTTTATCTTGTTGAAACCAAGAAAGTGGCCTATCGCCACTGGAAGTGTATAAACAGAAAATAACAATTTCCATTCCAGAGCACATAAATCTCGATTGGCTTACTGTATAGCGACCTATCTTGAAAAGCTTCAGGTTTACACGAATGCAACCCGACTTCAAGGACAAACCCAGCCTCAGATCGACGGTTCACCTCGCTCCAAAAGACTCATCATGAACAACGACAGCTTCGAAAATGTGGCTGACTCGACCGACTGGCTCTCTACACCTCTTTCTGGCCTCTCCACCGTCGAAGCAGCCCTGCGCTGCCAGATATGCAAAGACTTCTACAAGACGCCGATGTTAACCTCGTGCAATCATACCTTTTGTTCCCTCTGCATACGTCGCGCCCTCTCGACCGATGGGAAATGCCCACTATGCCGCGCTTCGGAGCAGCAGACCAAACTACGGAGTAATTGGTCCATGGAAGAGGTCGTCGCCGCGTTCACACAGACTCGTGCTGCCGTTCTCGACTTTGCGCAAAGACCTCCACCGCAATCTCTCCCGCCGGCAACACCAAAGCGGAAAGCAAATGGTGTCGAAGAAGCAAATGAACAACAATTGAGCAAGAGGTTACGAACTTCAGCGCGTCTGAGCAAGTCCAAGGGCATAGAAGCCACGGCCGAGATAGCGCGCCGGGAAGCCCGTACGCCAGATCCCGAACCAGAACCCGAAGTCAGACTCAACGACGGTTTAGTCGCGTGCCCGATCTGCTGGAAGCGCATGAAAGAACAAATGGTCGACAGACATATCGAGACGTCTTGTCTCGGGCCCTCCGGATTGCCACAACCCTCACCTTCAAACCAGTCTCGTTCCTCAAAGCCTACAAGCATAACAAGCACCTTCGCACCCAACAATAACAACAACACCACAACATTCTCCCCATCCTCATCTTCACCAACCAAATTTCCACCCAGCAAAACTCCCCACCCAACGGCAACGCCAGACCGCCTCCCAGCACTCAACTATTCCATGCTCCGGGAGACACAACTCCGCAAAGAGCTTTCAGAGCTGGGCCTATCGACGAGCGGGAACAGGGGAATGTTAGAGCGTCGTCATCGCGAATGGGTCATGATCTGGAACGCGAACTGCGACTCGCAGCGGCCGCGACGACGCGCCGAATTGTTGCACGATTTAGACGTCTGGGAGCGAACGCTAGGCTCGCGCGCGTTAACGTCCTCAAGGTCTGCGGCTACGGGCGCCCAGATCCGCGACAAGGACTTCGATGGTGCGGCGTGGGCCGCCAGGCACGACACCTCATTTCGGGACCTCATTGCAAATGCGAGAAGGACAAGGTCGCAGGCGCAGAAACCTGCTGCGTCTGCGAAGGAAGAGGAAGATAAAGAAGTGAAAGGCGAAAATAGGATACCAACTGCAGCGGCAGTTTCGGATATAAATCTAGGCGGCCGGTTGGATACAGAAGTGAAGGGTATGCAAGATGGTCGGACAGCAGGCCCAGCGGAGGGACATGGAGGGAAAGAAGGGAACATGCTCCTGGATTCGGAATATAGTAGTAGAAACGATGACAACAATACCGGCACGTCAATATGTCCCATCATGATAGAGGAAGACGCAGAAAGGAAGCCTTTACCTATATGAAGCCGACGGAAATCAATCAATCAGTTAATCAGAGTCATTCTAATGGAGTACAAAAATACTAGCTGCAGATGGATGCAAATATTTAACATTACTGGTGCTATATTCCGCTGTTTGAACCTCAAGTTCTAGGTACAGTATGTTCTGTTAACTTTGTAAACCATACAAAAGCCATGTACAATCCCATAAAACTCCCCTGATCAATAAATCAGTCATCCATTCCCTAGCCATGTATATTCCAATCATTCATTCCGCTGGGATCGGGACTTTCTCCGCCTCTTTCGTCGCAGGCGTAGACGCAGCATCTAAGCTCATCAGATCAAGTCCCTGAGCCGTAGCGGTGACAGGGGTAAGAGGTCTGTTTTCCTTGTCCTTGTCCTTCTCTCCTTCTTTCTCCTTGTCTCCTGCTTCTCCTTCCTGCTGTTGGGGAACGATGGTATCGGGGATAGGACCAAGCTTCTCGAGCTCCGCCAACTTCCGCCTCGTCTCCTCGGCTTCTTCGGCTTCCTTGGCCTCGCGCTTGATACGCTCTGCCTCCTCCTCTTTCTTCTTCTCCTCGGCCAGCATAGCCTCTAGCTCGTCATCGACCTCCATTTCGTCGACGACGGCGCCCCCTTGTCCGACTTCAGCGATCAAGTTGCCGACCTCGTCTACCTCGCCCATCTGCTCGCGCAGGTCGTCGAGTACTGCATCGACCCTGTCGGCGCCGCCGACCTGTTTATTCAAGCTGCGCAGGGCGCCCGTGCTGGACTCCATGACGCGCACCAGCTGCACGTTGTCGGCAGCTCGCTGGATCTTGTGCGCGACCTCCTCGAGCTGGTTCAGTGTCGCGTAGCGCGTGGCCAGGTTGTTCTCGGCCAACTTCTTCGACTTCAGCGCCGCGAGCGCGGAGACGCGGTTCTTCCTACGGACGGCGTCCTGGGCCGTGACGCTCAACTCGTCGATACGCTTGCTTAAGGCGTCGGTCTGTTGCGTTAACGACTCCATGAGCTCTTTTAGCGACGCGATGGCAGAGTCCTCTTCGGATATCGTCGCTGTCTCTCCTTCCGACGCGTCGCGGATCTTAACCGTGTGCCCGTCCGTGACTAGCAAGCCCTTATCTCTCGATAGGAATCTGATGAGGACATCGAAGTCGGTTTCTGATAGTTTTTGCTGTTGGCTTCTTTGCTGTTGTGATTGTTGCTGTGGTTGCGATAGTAGGCCCCGTTCGAATGTCCGTTGGAAATGTGTCCGTGAGAATATCCGCTCGAACGGCGACGTTCGGTCCGCCGTTGCCTCTGCGAATGCCTTGGCTACCGCTTCTAAATTCTGAACAACAACCACTTGCCCCTTCGGCATATTACCACCGGGCCCGCCCGTCAAGCCAACCTGTCGCAGTGCCCAGCCCGCGACGGCCCACGGTATGCTTCCCCATGACTTATGGTATATGCTCTGCGTCGCTTTCAGAAACTGCGGTAGCGGGATCATCTCCCCACTAGCGAGCGCCTCTTGTAGCACGGCGCCCAGGGCCAGCGGGCGGCCGAACTGCTTGGTCTCGAGTGCGCGGAGGAGGGCATCGTCGAGCTCAAGGGTTAGATGATTCCGGGTCGGTGATTTCGAGGGCGTCTTTCCGGCTAGGGCTGCGTTGGAGAGGCCCCGCTTCCAGGCGGACACGTTGGCGACGAAGCCATCTGGGTTTATCGTCCGCTGTGGTTGGAAGTCTGAGAAGAGGGCGGGTAGACGGGCTCTATTTACAAGAAAAGTGTCGTGGTTAGGAAGAAAAACGGAACGTATTTTGGGTTTGTGAATAATTCACACTCACTGCCTGAAGCCTGTGTCGTTTTGCACGAGGTAGTCGAGCAGTTCGCCCATAATGAAGACGGCTCGACTATGTTCTGGTCTTCTTGTTTGTGTTTGTTTACTTGTTTGTTTACTTGGAACGAGGGTAAAGTCTGCGGTGAAGAGTGAGGAGCCCGAGGAAGTAGGAGGGAAGTAGGTATTAAATAGGTGAGGGATTCGGAAGCACAGATGCCCTTTCCAAATAAAGTTTACCCTGGTACGTTACCAGCGCCTCCCGGCCCAGAACCAAAGCTTACGCCAGTCTATGATACACGCGATAGATTTGTTGTGTAAGTCATCCCATCCGAATAACAGGTGTTGAGGCTTCGGGTTATACCGTCAGTTATCGAAGTTCACACAGGGGCCTGCTAGCGGTCTTATCGAGCTTTATCAGCGAGACGTCACCGCAATGTTTCCAGGGACTGGATGCTGTACCAATCAGCCCTACCCCACGTTACCCACTTTATAGTTAGGTAGGTACTTAGGTAAGCCAGTTCTGCTATTTTAGGTGCCTTAGAAACGTGACTACTATGGTAAGCAGAGCCGAACTGAAATATCACAGGTGTCTTGACATAATCTTGGATGGCATTAAACAGAGTTTCTTTTACTAGATGATCTGTAAGGTTGTACTATATAACAATAATATTTCTTGCATCTACCTATTGACTTGGTCAGCCTTCGAGTTTTGATGGCTGAGAGGCACCATTTCCCGTGCAGCACAAGTTATCTGGAGAAAGACCTTTCGATGTCACAATCCTCAAGGGCCCAGAGCAGAGCTATAAAGCCCGTGCTCCTTAGCCAAAACTTCATGAAACATTTATGTGTAGGAACAAGGTGTAAACACGGACACACATGAACTTACTAGGTTTAGGCAGGTTTCCAACCGACTTACGATATAACCGGGAAAAACAGGTTACCAAACTTGGATCTCAGCTCAAGTCCATAAAATCTAAAATTTTGAGTTGGGAGGCACACACATGTAAGCTTCTAGTTAGTAGTAATTAACAACAACAGTATTTAGACAGCGATCATTTCCCAAGCAATAGACTCCAGAGGAAAACAACTCCTGATTCCACCCGGCATACCCTGAAATACAGGTTACGTTTCTATCCTACCACGCCGTGCAAACCACCTGTACTTGTCACTAACCTACTTATTTTCTCTCATGCCCTCACGAAATATAACCTTAGCTTTGAATTTTTCTGAAGGTATCCGTGCGTTCGATATACGTACGTATCTACGTACTTAGCTAGGTATTCACCCGGCAACCATTCTAGTTCCCCAAGCAACGGTCACAAGAACCTCTCAACTGGGACACGAGCCTATCACCTATTCGTCTATAACAAGATAAAGAACTCAAATGGCTATATTACTATAATCTAATCCAACGATAAACTAGTCTCGAGCATTACTTATTTATTCAACAACGAACAGCATATCACCACCTCCACCATCCTCGTCAGCTAACTAACTACAACTCCAACTGGTCGCAGAATTCTGATTCCCTTTCCCGTCCCATTTCGCCGTCTTGGGAAACGGGCAGATTGGGCGTTGCCGATACAACACGATGTTCTGCTGCGAGGAGTCCGTGAAGTTGAACTCGGACGCGATGATCTGCGACACTGCCTTCCCCTTCTCCACCCAGTCCATGAGCGCGAGGAGCGCGTCGTGTTGCGCGTCGCTATAACCCTTGGGTACGGACCACTGTGAAACATGGAAAAGGTTGGGTTATTAGCTACGATATGTTGAGATTGGGGATATGTGGAGTGGGACGGAAAAAAAAAAAGGAGAGAGAAGAAAAGGCCACTCACCGCCGAAGCATAAGGCGGCCTCTGCACAGCCTGTCCCGCACCTCCGATCATCCAAGGCGCCTTCACGTTATCGGGCGTGCCCCAACAGTGCTTCATACCAGGAATCTGAAAATACCTGAAAAAGTCATCGACCCCCCCTCCTCCAACAGCCTCAACAGTGCGATTATAATACAGCGTGGTATGCTGCACAGGGACAACACCATCAGCCAGGCCTCCATACATGACGATCTTACCGCCGTTCTTACGGTACGTAGCTAGTTGGCCGAATCCGTCTGCCGAAGCGCCTACCACTTTCTCGTCCCGCGCCTGGGCGTCCAGGACCACAGAGTCGTTGTACGAAGTCGTCTGCCAGTTGCTTCCGTAGCCCATGAAGTACCGCTCGTACTGGGCGTCGAAGTTGCGCCTCACGTTCTGCGAGGCCGAGTTAGGGTCTGCGGGGAGTAGGTACGTGGTCCATTCTGTCTCGGAACCGTACTCGGCGCCGTTATAAACGAGCTGTTGCTGTCCATTGGCATTGCTGATGACGTAGTTAGAATAGATTTTCGCTGCCGTCTCGGTCTGCGCCTTGGACCAGCAGGCCGTCCTATTGCTGCTGACGTCGCACCGCACGCGCGATATATCGAATTGCGCCCGGCAAAGCTGGGGGGAACTGATTATGTTATCCTTGACGCCATCGAGCGCATCGCACTGTTTCAACACCTCTGCGTGCAGGCGCTGGAACAAGTTCGCGTCGTTGATGCTGTAGGACGCGCTCTCGGGCAGGTTCCACGTCGCGAGCTTGGAGAGCCACGGCATGAGGTGTTTGGTGTCCCACGCCGGGGCGCCGATCAAAGCGCCGTCAAACACCGCAGGGTCGCGCTGGATCTGTTTCAGACCTTCCCGACCGCCCGTCGAACAACCGCTGAAATACGTGTACGCGATACTTCGACCGTAGAACTTCTCCGTGAAAACCTTCCCCAGAGCAATGGACCCCTGGAGAGCCTGGTATGCCCAGTTCACCTGCTTCTGCGTCGTGTCAGCCCAGGTGATGTCCCCCGAGCCCGAGCTATGGCCCGTATCTGTCGCTAGGGTAACGGCGCCGTATTTCACGCCAACGCCCATGTCGAGCCAGTTGATACCGCCGAGGAACGCGTAGGAGCCGATGGTGAGGAACCGGGCGGACGATGAATCAGCACCCCACTCGTCGGGCAAGAACATGCCGAAGCGGTAGTTCGCCGTCGAGTTATTCACGATCACGGCGCATAGATCCGGAAGACCCTGGGGAGCGGTAGGGTACCCTTTGTTCCCCGTTTCGACGAAGGAGCCTGAGGTCACGTGTTGTACGCGCTCTATGCGCACGCCTGCGGGTGCGATGCTAGTGAAGTAGTCGACTGAACAGGCTGCTACTGCTGCTGTTGACAAAGTATTGGTATCCTGACCTCTCCCTTCTTCAGTAAAGGAGGTGGGCCAGGATGTAGCTAGACACGCGCCTAGGGTGATAAGAACCCAGAGAGTTGCCAGCTTCGGTATATCCATGGTACCGGTATCATTAATATGGATAAAGGGAATAGTCGTGTCTAGAAGTGCGGCCGAACCCAGCTCCCTGGGAACATGTTAGTTGGGACGATATGCGCATCAATATAAATATATATAAATATGCAAAGCGATATAGCTAGCTTACTTACCTCTCGGGCCGCCTCCATTCACCGGAGAGGACATGATGACGACTTAGTCGCATTTTCTGGCGTTTAGATGGGGGCCCTCACGCGCACACACACCCTCTTTCGCATGGAATTAGATCGTCTGACAAAGGATGCTTTCCCTTTCATGCATGTCATACGGTATGCATGAACGTTTCTTCCTCTTCCGACTAAGTGACTAATCTACCCGATCCCGAGAAGGCGTATTAGCCGTGCCTTCGGGCTTGTTACCGAGCTGAGATGCTAATCCAGGGTGGTGACTAGTTCTAGGTAATTTCCGAATCGGATCTCATCGTCTGTGCAAGTTCGATATGAGCCGTTCTCACATCATAACCCCCCGGCTGTGAGATGATTAGATACCTGGCCCAGCGGGCACAGCAAAGGCGGACTTCCGTCGGCACATCGACGTTCCGTCTATCCACCCGTCCACGCCCATGTACCTACAGACAGCCCTACTCTCCTCATTCCTTCACGACTCCCTACCTTTCTAACAGTCAGCATACTATATCCTGTAAGACACCTTCTCCATTCGACCTTGGTCACATATCTAGGTTTGTTACCTACCTGCCTACAAAGTGATGCAGAGGGTGAGATACAATCCTACACGCCAAAAAACCAAAAGCATACTAAGAAAGAGTTGATTCGTAGGGCCGGGAGCTGAAAGGCACGTTAACGGACTATAACAGGCCTCGGCCATTTCTCATTGGTGAGAAGAAGTATTATAAAAAGCTTATTGTATTCGCTATACGTCCACGACATAGGGCACGGGTTCGGTGACGTGAGAGGCACTAGATAAGCAATGTAACCCAACCCGACCCGAACCAGCTTCTCGTCTCCTCTCCGCAAAAGAAAAACCCGGGGTTGTTGTGTCTGTGGGTCGGGGTATATAACCTACCTAGTAGATACTACTCTACTTTGACTAATCTAAACGGCCGACTCACTGGTGCCCAACCTTTGTGCTGCCGAATCAGACGTCTTTGTTTTTCCAGCCAGCAATGTTATGACCTCCTTGAATAAGAAAGGCGTTTGACCGTAGGAGGTGAGATTACTGATCGGCGTATCTGAGGAGTTTGGTTAGACCATATCAGGACTGAGTTATAGTGTGCGAGGCATATGAACGAGTGTCGCTCCCATCTTTTATACTCGGTGCATTACTACGAAATGTGATATCCCACACTTTCGAAAGAGGAAGGCTATGAGTCTGGAAGTCTTGTGGCATTTGAGATGGCGCAAAAGATGGTGTTGGATTCTAAATAGGCATCTTCATGAGAATCTTGGTATCGAAGTCATTGTCTTGTCTCCCTTCTCGATGGACATTCATCTATCCCGTGAGCGTCTAACTTATCAAGCTTCCTGAAGTAGATTTTCTAGCGTAACTTATTGAAGGCACACACTTAAGAAGCCAAGCCTTCCAACTCCCCCTTGACCTGTAGAGCCACCAGCTTGGAAAAGTAGCGACACATAGCCAGATTTCCACCGTGAAACCAAAGACCGGGATGCCCACTGCGCCGCCACATCACCCTCGTCTCCCCTTCTTTGTCGAATCCCCAGATGTCGCCCACTTTCTCCGCCACGTCTTTACCGAAGATCTTCTCCGTCGCCGTCAGCATATTCTGATAGCCCGTGGCGCAGACAATTTCATCGGCCTCTAGCACCGTGCCGTCTTCGAGGCGTAGGCCGTTGGGTAATATCTCGTCGACGCCGTAGCCGTGCTTCACTTTGATCTTACCATCGATGATCAGCTTCCCCGTGCCGACGTCGATGTAGTACCCGCCGTTGCGCTGCAGATACTTGAAATACAGGCCGCTGTCCATAGGGCCCCTGTCCGTCTTGAAGCCGGCCTTGCTCAATCCTTCGAGAGTCTCTTTGTCAAAGGCTTGTTGCAGCATGTTCACATCTGCATGCAGGGACTTATTGAGTTCTTGCGGGGCGCTCATGGATAACAAATCCGCGTCTTCGGTCGGCGGGCCTCCCTCGCAGTATAGGGGGGCCAGGACTAGCTCCAAAACGCTCTTAGCGCTCATAATAGTTGTTGATGAACGCTGGATGACGGTCACATCGTAGCCGTTCTCGTAATAATCCTGCGCAATGTCCATCGCCGAGTTACATGACCCGATGATGACCGCCTTGCGGCCCTTACCATCTCTTTTGGCTGCTTGAAAATCCGATGAGTGGCAGAAGACGTCTCCCTTGAAGTTCTCCTGGCCCTTGAAACTCGGGAAGTTCTTCTGGCCCGAGTGGCCCGTCGCTTGTATGATATGCTTAGTATGTAACGTCCTCGTTTCCGTACTCCCGTCGGCAAGGCGTCGTTTCAGGACCACTGTCCATTGCTTCTTCTCGTCGTCCCATGAAGCAGACTCAAGGTCGGTCTTAGTCCAGACGTTCAGCTCTAACAAGTCGGCGTACGACCTGAGAAAGTTTGCCATCTTGTCCTTGGGCGTGAATACTGGCCAGAACTCTGGGAACTTGATATACGGCACTTTGGTATCCCAAAGTTAGCGAAATTGCTCATACTTGCGTGATAGTCATAGTGACACTATAAACCTTTATAGAAACTTCTAGGCAGATCTTAGCTTGTGAATCACTTACTGTGGTCGTACCATACCGGATCGTGTAGCACAAGTTGGTGATATCTGTTCCTCCACGCATCTCCGATATCGTCACTTCGGTCGATCGTAAGAGTCGGCACACCCAAAATCTTTAAGCGAGCATGAACTGAGAGGCCGGCTTGGCCAGAACCTAGATGCAGAACTGTGTCAGCTAAAGCAGCATTTAGTTCTTGCTGTAGTAACTCGTACCGATAACGAGCACATCAGGCTCTGAATTTTCAAGATTAGCTTCGCCGCGTCTTCTGTCCAACCACTATAGTTGCAAGAAGTCAGCCCATTCTCTAGTATAAGCTTTCCAGGATGCTTGTCCCTCGTCATGATAATAGCTGGTGTTAGGGGCCACTCACGTTTTTCCTGCCAACCTCCGCGCCATGCTGCACGCCTATAGCACGATTGGGCCCCAGCGCCTCCTTGTGATCCTTTAGTTCGAGCATTGCGGTTGTCATTACCCAGATTTTCCATGTACCATTGTCTTGTATGAGACGCACAGTGCCTCGTCCAGATCCGACTTTGGTAGTGACAAGTGTATAAAATAGAATGCCTCGGACAGAACTATCGTATCTCATGGGCATGAGTTGTGGCCCGTGGGTCGGCGAATTATCAATGTCCACCTTAATGAGGTGATGACCCTGCTGGAGTAAGTTCTGGATAGCATCTCTGCCTTTGGCTGTACGGAAGTCCCAGGTTAGAGCGAGTTGGTCTCGCCAGTAACCACCGTCAAGGAAGAGCTCTGCTAGTGCTCCATAATCATTGTTTTCTAAAGCTTGATTGAACGAGTCTATGATCCTTGATGACACTGTAACGGCATCGATAGTCGCTTCCTTGATATCATCCGTTGTAGGCCATGGTGCCATAGGGATATTGATAGACCCGGGGACGAGCCTCTGGCTAGAGGGCACTCGGTCGGTTACAACTTCCGTCATCGCGAGAACTTCAACGGTGAATGATTATAGCGAGAAGGATTGTGACTGCGTGCTTCACAGAAAAGTTTTATATCACAAAGTCAAGTAGTGTGTAGAGAGGAGTGAGCATCTTAAATTTACTTTTCAATGCTCCGTACGATGAGACACTGGACAGCTACGGTCGTACTATATGCATCATTTATATTATATAATTAGTAGGATGTGCATATCCGGACACAGAAGGATGATAAAACAGCAGTGTTTAGGGAAGGGAAAAGATCGGACTGAGGAGGCGAATCGCTACCCCGCGTTCCAGACTTAACTACGACTCGGAAATAGCTGGCTTCTTACATTGACCCTACCCGCCAATACGCACTTTTCTGTTTCAACTGTCAGGTGAAAATGGAGAAAACGAGCTCCAGGAATACCTGAAAAGGAAAACCGATTCCATCCTCAAGGATCTGGGCCGCTATCATGGTCAGATTCGAGATGCATCTAAGAACAATGCTGGGCCGACTTCGCAAATTTAGACGGCGATAATGGTTGCAAGGAAAGAATGCAAGGCGTCACCTGCCGTCCGGATGCATGCCGCGACTGTACAACACATATTTACTTACCTAATAGCAGTCAATAGACATATCAGCTAGCTGCAAGTGAAGGTTCCTTGCATATTAGAACGATTACTATAGATATGGATGATACCCCTAGATTCTAACCCCTCCCGAGTTGCATTTTCGTGATATAGCATACGCGTATTCTGTCTTAAATATACGTTGCTCTCTTCGGAGTTAAGTAGTCATGTGCTAAATGTTGCCGAGATCGGTATTTATGTACGAACTTCAAAACATATCCAATGTCTGGTGCGGAGTTGTGACTTCTGAACGTCATGTCTTTGTTACGACGATGACAGGTTGGAGTCAATAGCTTGGACTGAGTGAAAGTGTCGTAACTACATTCTGTTGCTGCAGGTGCCGGTCGGTCGAACTTTGATCAGTCGCTAGAGGCAGCAACAGCAGACAAGGCAGAGACATTTATGAAATCTATAAAAACAACAGGGGAAAGAAGAATGGAAAGGTCGGTTCAGCATTTCCGGAAAGACCGTAACAGGACTTATAGTAGGTAGGTACCACGCTGAAGATATCGGTAATTACTTGGCAAGTCCCTTTGAGTTCCTCTTTCTGAATAAATTGCCCGCTATAGTCTAGCAGCTGCTACTAGTACAAGGCTGACGGGATCACCCCAGGGTTATTATACTTAGCACATTGGCTCCCCAACTGGTTCTCTATTAGTTGGGTAATTTTGTCTCCCTTCAACCAACGGAATGCCTCGTTTGCCTCTTGGCGATCGCTATGGGTTAGTCGGTTTCTAAGAAAACGGGCCTCCCTTGGTAGGCTAAGTCATAATAGCAATAGGTAAAATTAATAGAGAGACGTGATAATTGATCATCGCTTTGCTTTTTATCAGGGTTGGCTATACACATCAGACACCGCTCTGTTTTCGAATAGCTTCCTGTCTTTTCATCCCAGCTTAGCAACTAAATTTTGCTCTGCTCTTCTCTGCTTCTTTTCTCGGTATTTTAATTATTGCTATTCTTGTTGGTGTTACCCACAGTCTCTTATCTTCACCATGTCCAGTGATAGCAGCCTTCGTCGGGTTCCCTCGTCCGGTGCCGCAGAAATCGGCTATCCAAAGGGACATCTCGGTCAGCTCAACGAGCACGAAACACAAGCGCTAGCAGAATTTAAAGCGCTTTTAGAAGAGAAGGGACTTTATAAGCCAGGTCCCCCACCGTCCCACGATGATCCCACGTTAATGTGCGTCCCACGTCCCCAATCTTGTGCATCCGCGTTAGACCAAATGCACCCGTCAAATCTGCAGGTGCAAAGTCAAACGCTGGATCATATGCGCGCCGACACAGTTGGAGGATGTCGCTGACACGGTCTTGAGCTAGTCGATTCCTGCGCGCACGGAAATGGGTGCCCAAGGACGCCTACGGCCAATTCAACGATACCGAGCAGTGGCGGAACGGCAACGATATCGAGAAGCTTTACGATACCATCGATGTCGATATATACGAGGCATCTAGGAAATTGGTACGGCCATGTCGAACAAAGCTCCCGTGAAACATCGCTCACAATGGATTTACTCCCGTGTAGTACCCACGATTTACCGGACATCGAGACAAGCGGTATGCTTCCCCTCCCTTGCTACAAGACGAAAGGTGATAAGGATTTGGGAGATGGAACCGGAATTGAAACTGTCGCTGACGAACTTTTGCTTGTGCTTTGTACAGGGGCATACCGATTTACGTCTACCAGATCGCGCATCTCGAATCCAAGGCGATCTCCGACTACGAGAAATTGACCCAAACCACCTATAAAGATGCTAAGACGGATGGCAAGACGCCGATCAAGCTACTGCCTCTATTTTCTCTGTACGAAAACCTGACGAGATTCGTCCAAGGCGTGGCTACGGAATGCACCGATCGCGAACACGTCGAGACGCCCATCACTCTTAGCACAACCATTGTCGACATCTCTCACGTCAGCCTGCGCATGTTTTGGAACTTGAAGGCGCATATGCAGGCTGCCAGTCAGTTAGCTACGGCACATTATCCCGAAACCTTGGATCGTAAGTCTGATAAGTATTCCGGAAGGGCGGGGAGGCAGGAAGCGGAGAGAGGACTATGCTGATTGATACACTTTATCCCTATGCAGGCATCTTCATCATCGGTGCCCCCTACTTCTTTTCTACTGTCTGGGGTTGGATCAAGCGGTGGTTTGATCCTGTCACTGTGTCTAAAATTTTCATCCTTAGCCCCCAGGACGTACTCCCTGTCCTGACAACATTCATGGACGAGGAAGCCATTCCCAAAAACTATGGTGGCAAACTTGACTGGGGCTTCTTCGACGAACCCGCCTGGGACGACCATATCATGGGCAAAGCGCAGTGGGAGAACGGATACACGTCTTTCCCTCTCGGACCCTGTTACTGGGAACCTACCGAGGACGGGACACGGATTAAGTGCATTGCCGTTGGTAGCAAGGACGGGAAGCAGAGACGAGAGGTCATTTGCACCTTCCCGAAGGCTATCCCGGCTAAGTCCGCTGCTTCGGAAAAGGCGACAGAATCAGGAACGGATGCCGGTACTGAGACGCCAGCAACCAACGGAACTACAGAAAAGACCACACCCGAAGCCGCATCGGCGGCAAACGCTGAGACTACAGAATCCGCAACAGCCGAATCAACCGCCGATGCCGTGGCAGATCTAAAGATAACGGAGGAAACGAAATCATAGAATTTCTCCTAGAGCTGACAGGGGTCGTTGGGTGTGAAGAGTATTGTCGCATTTTTCGCATCATATCTATTGCAATTTCACTGGGTAAAAGGAACTCAAGACTACTGTTTTATATTAATCAGACGATTAGAAGTCTCGAATGTTGGATAAAGCTAGACATACTAGGTTACGTGTTTTTCCCGAGAAATCATACATGCATTTTGGCATTGTTTCTATCTACTCGGCGTACATAGTCTAACATAACGGACAACAACCAGGAATATATCTCGAAAGAAGTTTTCAACAAGTCTTGTCTATAGTCTAGGTAGTTAATACATATGCATAAGCCCCATCGTCTTATTTGTATCTGAGGAATCAAATACCCAGCAAGTCGCGATATACATCTTTTGTATAGCGTTGTCATGTCTCTTTCGTAATCTCGTTAAGCCCTTAATTTATCTCATTCAACACCCCTCCTCCGTCTCCACTCCCTAATCCCGCTCTCGACCTCGGCCCAGGTGACGCCGTCCCGAACGAGCCACATGGTGACGCCCAAAGACTCCGTATCCCTGTTCCGGGACTCGTCGTCGAAGAAGAGCATCTCCGTGTACGGGATGCCCGTGCGCTTGTGTATGGCCTCGAAATGTCTGACTTTCGAAGAGGGGTAGATCTCGAGCCCGGCGTCGAAGAAGTCGATTGCTTTGCGGGACTTCTCTTTCGTTTTGTCTTTATCTTTCCCGCTGCTTGCTCCCCTGCTGTCTCCTCCGCCTGTTCCGCTATTATTGGTGTTGAGACCATCTTCGCCGTCGACACCAACGGTAGAAGCAGCGGAAGCAGACCTCCCTGTAGTAGTAGTAGTGTTGGCTAAAGCAGAGGTAAGACCAGGGACGTGCAAAAGCTTCAACATGTCCCTTGCCAATTCCGGCGCATGCGTCCTACTAGCCACCGCCAACCTCACCCCCGAAAGACTCAGCCCGTGCAATACCCCCGGAACGTCCATGTAGAAAGAGAACGTCTCCCCGACCTTATCGATGCAAGCAGAGTGTTGGCTGTTAGCGGCCCGCAGGGGCCCGTACACATGCGTGTCTACCCAGAAGGGCCAGAGCGTGTAGTCGAGGTCGAAGACGACGCATTTTGGTAAGGGGAGGTTGTCTGTTAGGACTGAGGGAAGGAGGGATGATATTGAGGATGATGAGATGGAAGTGCTGTTGGTGTTGGTGGTGTTGGTGGTTGAGGTGGATGCTAGGGATATGGATGTTGATTGTTTTGAGAGCTTGCGGGGCATTTTGTGAATTTCTCTCTTGATCTTTTCTGTTTCTCTTGTAATAGTTGATGGGTTTGTCTAGTGAATGTTCTTTAAAACTGAGTGAGACGTCTTCTTTTGTGTATGTCTCACGTTGATACGAGACTTATGAAAATGAGGATGTTAAAGGGTGTAGTATCTTAAGATCTACAGTATAATAATCTGTATGAGAGAGGTAGATGTTACAGTAAGAGGCGACTGGGCTAGGATGAGATTCGTGATACCTATTTGCGACCGGCTCGCGACTGGTTGATCTGAAGGTACCCAGTATGTAGGTTAGGTTAGTCGGTCTTGATAAGCTACGATAAGCGTCATCCCCCCCGCATCACCCTTAATTGATTTCCCCATTGCGTAGCCCCTTTCTCCAATTCTAGGGTAGCTTGCCGAGACAGGTGTGTGCGGAGTCACTAACGTAGTATATATCTTGAAGTTCGGGGTAGCTATAACATCGCCAGGAGATAATAATAACGAAGCCAGGTATTGAAGCCAATAATTGAGCACTCGCTGGCCAACCAGTTTCTTCTCGTAGCATTGGAAAGACTTTGCCCTTCTGAGCACGTATTAGCAAGGGCAACAGAGTGTGAGGAAGGAAAGGCCGAAGTTATTATTAGACTACCTAAGGTCTGAATCATTATTTGCCGATATATAAAATAGGTTTACGTATAAGGTACAAAGTTTCCTATTTCAGTAGAAACTTTTTATCAGCACTTCAGAATACTTAAATACCTCAATTTGTTAGTTTTTTCTTGTTTTAGAGCAAGATGATTTAACACGAAGTACTAAGGTTACCTACGATATTTAGTTGATACAGACGTCTTCAGACGATCAGGCGAGCAGGTTAGTCAAGCACCAAGCTTCAGCTTTGCTTTTGCTAGACACAAGGGTACGAGTTTTCAATACGGCGTTTTGCATTAAGTAGCACAGGACGCTGGCACACCAGAACGTACAGTGTAGGAGATGGATACCTAGGCAATCAGGTAGATATGCAAGGAAGCCACCACCTTACATACATGTACATACGGACTCCTCCATACAAGCCCGATGGCTCGTGAATCACCGATGTCCTAGGTAGGTACCACCACGGGAAGTGTTGTGAACCGTTCCATAAAATAACTCGTCAACTTTTGCTGCACTGAGTCTGTTCTATTCCCCATTTCATCAATTCTGTGATTGGAATTTATCATACCTCCTAGTATCCCCAAGTTCATTAGACGTGTCTCATTCTTCATCCGACCTAACCCACCATGACAAAGTCACAACGCAAGATCCGGATCTCACACATAGCCCATGTCTACTACAAGTACGCCGACCTCGACGCCGCGCGTCTCTTCTTCCTCGCCTTCGGGTTCTGCGAGATCGCGCGCGTGACAAACCACATCGAAATCCAGCAGGCGGACGAGCGTGACAGGAACAAGATCTATTTCCGGGGCTACGGCGTCGAGCCCTTCATCCTCTGCGCCATACAGTCCGGCAACAAGGAGAAGAACGAGTTCGGCGGCGCGGCCTTCGCCGTCGAGACCGAGGACGATCTGTTCCTAGCGGCTGCCACTATCCCCGGTGCTAGTGAGGTGCATGACTTGCATGATGCGCCCGGCGACGGGAGGCGTGTCACATTTCCGGATCCGGTGGATGGGTATCCAATGCATCTTGTCTATGGCCAGAAGAAAGTCCCTATGATGAATCCTTCGCTGCCGCATGAGGCGGTTAATTATGTGAGTAGTATACACACCCCGGCTTCCACTCAAATATCGTGGTGACAATAGCGGCGATGGTGATGGTGATGGTAGGGATATACAATGGAAATAGGAAAATCTGCTGACAGATAGATTCTCCGGTGAAAATCGTAGCCCACCGAGAAGAACAGACCAGCGAACAAGACCCAGCGCTTCACGAAGGGACCTGCTCCTATCCATAAGCTGGGCCATTTCGGAGTTCGCACGACGAATTACGCCAAGGCGTATCAATTCTACACCTCTCGATTCAACTTCCTCGCGAGCGATGTAAGTAGGCTCTTCAAGCATGAATGCTGGCATAACATTACAATGAAACGCTTTTGCTCCATTGACCCCTAGCCACTCGTCCGTTCCTTGCACTATAGACAGCTCTGGAGGTACCTACTCAGTGTAGTCAGCTACAATGTTGTACCCAAGGCACATGCATAAGGCGCATCAATGGGACTATCCACTGGCTGGTAGACACTATATGTACAATGTTAGCAAGCAGTTCTTTCAACAAGTTGGCCTACTTAGTAGAGTTGACAGTTCAGTATTAAGATAACCCTTAATCGCTGAAACCCATGCGTAAGGGGTTCGACTCCCCACGGTGGCCAGGGTGGTAATTTGCCCTGTACCTCGATATTGACATATGCATTGCTGATACCCAGCGGGATATTACTTGCAGTTGTCACTTCACAATATCTCCCAGCTACATACAGTCAGTAGAGAGGTTCAGGACGGAGAACCAAACGAGAGCCGCCATCTTTTTTTTTTTTTTTGGCCTTCTTCCCTTCCATTTCATCACCTACCTCCTATGTATGACCCCACCTAGCCAGGTCGGCATCCAACCTACTGACTTCATGCGCGTGTGTTCTAAATAAAAAGATCGTCCACGACGCCGATGGAATCGACCGCACGGTTTTCCTCCGTCTAGACAGAGGCAAAGAAGCAGTCGACCACCATGTATTCTTCTTCGCCGAGGGCCCCAAGCACAAGGTCCACCATTCATCTTTCGAGACGCACGACTTTGACACCCAGGTCCTCGGCCACGACTGGTTGCGGGAGAAAGGGTATAGAAATTGTTGGGGGATCGGTCGGCATGTCATGGGGAGCCAGATCTTTGATTATTGGTAGGTCCCTTTCTTTTCCCAGTTTTCTTTCTTCCTTATTTATGTGGTGATGTTTGCGGGTACTGGGTACGATTCGCAGAAGTGGGAAGTGGTGTTGACGAGGATGTGATGTGCGCAAATACTGACGTGGAAGGCATAACAGGTACGACCCCAACGGCTTCATCTTCGAACATTACGTCGATGGCGATCTTGCGAATTCGGACGAGCCGACGCATCGCTCCAGGGTTGGGCCGGGCGGTTTGCATGTTTGGGGTAAGTTAGACTTATTGACCACACGCCCAACGAGCATGTAGCTAATGTTGCATAGGTCCTGAGGTGCCCAAAGCCTTCCTGGAGTAGCTGATTGCACTTTTCCGAACAAAGAGTATTAGACAGTTGGTTTCTTTATCGGGATTCTCGTCTCCCCGTGAAGCCCTACATGTCGTCGCGACGTTGTCTCGATCTATTACCGATTGTGCTCATTCGTCATTCGACATTCGGTGTCTCGCGATACTGGTAAATAACCTAGAATACAGTAGCTGTACTTTCCTATCCACGGGCCGTGGCAAGATTGATAGATTGAACGGGTCATGTTAAGGATATATAGACTATCCAACCAAGTCCACCTGTACGGGGTTGGCGTGGTCTGTACAAGTTTAAAGCAATTGCAAACGCCCGTAGCATAGATCTGATAATTCACACTCAGTCCACAGCACAGAAGGTGTTGCTTCAGTGTCGACAAGCATTTGAAACTGTTATTTTTTAGAAACTATGTCTATGAAAGCTTATATTGACAGTCAGTCAGCAAGGTTCCAAAATCAGTCAAAGTCGTTGGAAATACCTAATATAGACTGTATGTGATATGTCGCGCCTAGAGGGATGGTATTGCGATATGCGTGGCTCTTAATTATCCTACACTGGTATTATAGACACGTAATTCGCGATGAGGTGTTCACACGAACCTACCCCTCATCACCAGGCGACGCCAAACCGCCTCTTCATCCTCGCTTTGGCCATCAGCAAAGTTTGTGGGCGTCGACTCGATGGGATCTGGGTTAGCACAAAGCTCGAAAAAGTCTTCCTCCATTCCTTCACCGGGAGCGAATCCGAGATTGAGCAGAGTGTCCCTCGGAATGGAATCGAGCCTGAGTAATTGTATACTGGTTAGCCTGAGGAGGGTAGGGCTGTCAGAAGATGGGAAAACGTTTACTGACCATCTGGAATGGTAAGGCGTCTCGAGTTCCGAGGACCCGGCTTTTTCCTCATTATGTCCATTCTCCTGGCCTGAAGAATGCGATAATACGCTTGGTATGGAATTATAGCTGGCCATGTTTCCAGCCGCTTCACTGTCGGATATTTGTGACTTGAGGTCGTAACCGTCTGACCCGAATCCCGTACCCTGGAGGGCCGGTGATCCCTGGTAGCGGGCGCCATCCTGTGGCGCGTTGAAGGCTCGCCTTCGGATATCCTCACTCTGAAGATATATATCACTGGGGTTTTGGGGGGCGCCGTGAGGATTAACTATGACGGAATTGGCGCCAGAGCTATTTGACATTCTCCGACCATGTTGATGTGGTAAGGCCTGAACGGCGGCATTTGATTGCCTCAAACCAATATTGTTGCTGCTTTGGCTCATGACTGTGTCACTGCAATGAAATGGTGAGACGAGGGGAAGCTCTTCGTCTAACGGTGGCAGATTCAAATCGGCAGACTCGCCGTTCTGCAGAAACCTGCCAAGACGGCTCTCGTTGAACTTGTTCACAAGCTCGGTCTGATTATCGTTGTTCCGGTAGTATTCCAGATTGGGAATGCCTGTATCGCCATAGGTGCCACCACGGAGCGCCTGCAGAACGATGTCTTCGATCTCTGGCCTGGCCTGCAGCATGATCGCCCAGAGGCGCTCGCCATTCTGGCCGGTATATCCGCTGCGCGGCCCCCGCTTCCGGACGGGCCTATTATAGGTGCACTCGGTCCCGGCCCGAACGCAGACGCTACATTTGGGGACGGCGTTGTCGCAGGGCTGGTGCTGCGAATTGCACCGGTCACAGGCACGGCTCGCCTTGCGCTTCTTCGCAGCCCGCCTGCCGTCGTCGCTGTCACCATCGCTCATAGCCTCCGCGGCAGTGTGGCGACGGTGTGTCCACGCTGCCGCTGGCTGGTCACGGATTCCAAGGAATTCGGCGTTGCCTTTATCTCGGAGAGGTTTTAGGTGACAAGCCAGGTACAAATTCAGTAATACCTAGCTGTAGGTAGTTGTTGTAGGTGATCCGATAAAGGTGGCAATAAGCAAAAAGTGAGAGTGAAATGATACTAGTAATGACAAAACGGTCAACGAACGGTGTGGATCCAACGTTTCGTCGGGGGACTCCAAGAGCAATCGAGGACAATAGATTAGGTAAGTATAGTAAGTATGTAGCCCGCTTAGTAACAGTACAAGGGATATAGAAGCTAGATAGTCCGCATACCCTGTTAATAGGGGAGGTTACCGCAAATAGTACGACGGTGAGGATATGGTGTATCCGACGAATTGAGAGACGCATGTCAATTAGAAAACACGGGTCTCCGAGTCGAGATCGGCGATTTGCCAGGCTTAACGCCGATCCGCCTACATGTAAACGGCGGGGTGATTATCCTCGGACCAGGGACACTGTGGCTTGTCGCACTCGACCGGGCACAAGGCGTGGTGGCTGCATTAGCTAAGCGGAGTTAGGTGATAAACGGTAAAGTCAGACAAGGGTTAATCTTTCTACCCGGGAGTCCTTTGAGGCCTAGAAAGGCCTGCCTGTCGCTGCCGACGACTTTGCCGCCATCATACGCACTACGTGGTATACTATCGGAATGACCCACTAACCACCTATACAAGCTCATCCTCGCTCCCCGTCTGTCGTTACTTTCGTGATAAAAGATACTGAACACCTACTGGACAATTTCATGCATCGATAGACGCCGGACCGTCGCTACTTGTAACTTGTTCCCTGCCTCCTTTTAGAAGAAAAAACGACCATGACAATCTCGGAGCTGGCTCAGAATGAGGTGGAAGCCAATTAGCGGGCTTGGTAAACGAACTTAGGGATAAACGCATACTTCAGCTCTCGGGGATCGGTCTATTAGTTTGTCTCTGTTTGGGCGACATTCAGTCTACTGGGCGACATCGCACTGCTGTCCTTTTTTGCGAGGTGTCATCTCTAGTAGGGTTGCGACGGTGCAGTTTGGATTTCGCTTGTTCAAAGACAGTGAGCTGAATAGAAGCTGCCTTCTTAGCTGATTCATCTACAGAGGTAGAAAGCCACACGCCACTCTCAGACATCAGCCTGACCATTCATTAGACAGTCGTCATGCAAGGCATCCAGTATGGAACGTCCGTGATAGAGACCCTGACCCCCCCAATAAGGTCTAACAACAGGATATTCCCCTCGGATGCCTCCATTGTCTTAGTTGGCTGCCGAGGTGCTGGCAAGAGGACGCTGGGCTTCATCGCGGCCAAGTATTTAGGTCGCAGGCTACTCACTGAGGATTGCTTCTTCGAGAATTCTACCGGCTGCAACAGGGCAACATTCCTTCAACGATATGGAGGCGAGACGTTCAACAGTCAGATGGCCGTTGTCCTAGCCCAGACTCTTGATGTCAACCGCTTCAACTGTGTCATCGAATGCAGTACTGCCACTCTAACCGAGGAGACCCAGGTGGTTCTCTCAGCCTACGCCGAGACGAACCCGGTCATATATATCCATCGGGACAAGGAGGACTTGTACAAATTTCTCAAGCTCCCCGTATCCGATGCCGAGCATTTGCTGATGACGGATCATATACACCGAGAGTTCTGCAATTTCGAGTATTTCAACCTCCTAGATACCAGCCCGAGCCCACAATCGGTCGGAGAATCACCTCTGCGTTCTGCTTCTATTCATTCCGCTAAACTCGTTTATGCGAAGCAAGAATTTATCAACTTTCTTGATCACATAGTGGGCCAGGCCCTTACCCGCTCGTGGGTTCAGAACCCTTTCTCGGTCAAAGCCATCCCCCCAGAACATCGACTGTATACATTCGTGTTGAATCTACGGCTGTCGGCCATTATCGAACAGGATATAGACCTTGCGCTGTTGGAAGCCTCCGCAGAAGCGGTAGAGCTCATTATTGACACGTGGCCTGAAAACATATTCGATATCATAGCCACACAGGTCGCTCTCATAAGACGTAAGCTGGACCTCCCGATCATATACAATGTTGAGGAGAACCCCCGCGAAGAGCGCCGAAGGCCGCTGGAAGAAAGAGACGCAACGGATCTCGAGTTGATCCTGCATGGCCTTCGTCTTGGTGTTGATTATTTGAGCCTCGACCTTGAAAGAAGCGAGGAGCTAGTCTACAAAGCGCTGTCTATGCGCGGTCGGACTAAAGTTATCGGCAATTTCATGATCAAGGGCTTCGGCGCCCCGCAGTGGGATGAAGACGTGTACTACCAACGCTATCTACGTAGCCAAAGCGTGGGCTGCCACATTGTTCGAATCACACGGTTTTGCGCGGGAAACAGGGATGACACGCGGCGACAAAAGTTCATAGATCGGATTGCCGAGCTTCCTGAGCCAAAGCCACACATTATTGCGTACGATTACTCCGTCTTTGGTATCGTCAGTCCCTTCCAGGGCCTGAGCTTCAATCCAAGTGGCCACGAGCTTCTAGAAAAGTCTGGCCGTGAGCACCTAGTTGGCGTCAGCACAAGTCGGGGAACCATCCGGACCTTCTTCCGGAGAGGGTGGCTGCAGCCGCTCAACTTTTACGTCCTAGGCGCCAACGTATACTACTCGGCCTCTCCATCGATGCACCGGGCCGCCTTTGAGCACTACATGCTGCCACATACCTTTGTAGCGAAGCGATGTACGACAGTAGAGGATCTAGATCGCATCAGGCGCGATCCCGATTTTGGGGGTGCCTCGCTTACCGCGCCTTTCAAGGTTGCCATCATGGATCACCTTGACCATCTTAGTTTCCACGCCACTGCCATTGGAGCGGTCAATACCCTGTTACCGCTTCGTGGTACGACATCGTCTATTATCGACCACGCGAATGCGCGGAATCAGTCTGGTGCGACCGATAAGTTCTACGGCGATAACACCGATTGGAACTCGATAACCACCTGTCTCCGTCGGGCTATAAGCCCTCGAAACTCGGTTCAACCATCCCGGACGACAGGGCTGATCATCGGTGCTGGCGGCATGGCGCGTGCCGCCATCTACGCCCTGATCAAACTAGGTTGCCGTAAAATATTCATCTTCAATCGTACTCTTTCCAGAGCAAAAGAAGTCGCAGCACACTTCAATGCGTATGCGAAGGAGCACAAGCTGGCCGGACGACGACGAGATGACGACCAAATCTGCTTCGCAATCGAATCCGAAAACGACCCTTGGCCGGAAGGGTACCAGCAGCCCACAATTATCTTATCATGTATTCCTTCGTATGGCATCGACGACAAGCCAGCCGTCGACTTCAGGATGCCATCTCACTGGCTAAAGAGTCCCACCGGCGGTGTCGTAATCGAGGTGCGTTTTACTAGCCCATCTTAATACTTTGTAGACTTTTGCTAACCGCTAACCCGACTGACTAGCTCGCCTATGAACCACTCATAACCCCTCTAGTTGTTCAGATGCGGAAGGTGCGCGAAGAAGGCAACACCTCGTGGGTGATTATTGACGGGTTGGAAGTTGTTTGTGAAATGGCGATGGAGGCTTTCGAGCTGTACACGGGCCGAAACGCACCGCGGCGGCTCATGAGACGAGTCTGCGATGAGACATGGAATAGACAATCCGCCCCTTTCCAGCCGCACCGATTCACATGATCTATGGTCAGCATATACGCATACATATCATACATGCACCACACCTGTCAGTACATGAGCACAGTGGAAAAAGAAGAGTTCATCAGTGACCACTCGAATATAACATCTGCGCTATCGTCGTTCAAAACGGGCGACGGCTCTGCTCAGCGATCTGGAATCGAAAACGCAAGCGCCTAGCATCGAAGTCAGGCCTGCTATAGAGGGCTTTCCAGCTTCTCGGGCATGATCACAAAGAATTAACGCTGGGCTTTGAGGAACATCGCGTCTGCCCAAGCCTGCGCTTACACTCGAGTCTTCAGTGAGGTACGCATCTAGTACATGCCTTAGCTATGCTTGCATGTCTTTCAAAGACCACAATGTCATATGCATATATATATACGACCGGGTTTGAGGGTCGCATTTCTTGGGAATATAGTCACCGCCGCCGCCGCCACTCCCGTAGGTAAAATAGGGGTTTCAGAACGTCTCTCAATACTAGCTGGGTAGGCCTTTGCCACACAAAGAAAAAAAAGTCTTGCAAAAAGTCGCCTCTCTATCTAGTTCAAGCACATTACGTGTGTGACTTGCCTCTTCATCGTCTTAAGAAAGCCTTATCCCCTAACCTACCTACCTACCTAAGGTTAGATAGTTTATCAGGCCAACTTCAAGCCTTCTATGCTTTCTCGTAGGTATCACTTTCACAACAATATATATATACCTCGAACATCTACGTACTTATAGGTAGTCAGCGGCTATCACTTCTTCAAGTTCATGACGGGAGCGTGTCTAATGTGTCGTAAATAGTCTTTTTTGTTTTGTTTTATTATTATACTCTACTCCCTCCCAACCCCCCTTCCACCCACCATCACCATCACCTACCACCTAGGGATACGTTCACATCCCAGTCCCCCCACCTCTTACCCTCTCACTCCTCCTAGCACCCACGCCTACCGTACATCGTCCTCTCCTCTCCCTCCCCTGCCCCCAACCATCACAGACCCCGTGTGTCCCTCCTTGTCACCTGACTTACCCTACTATAGGTATTCGACCCAACGTCGGTACTCGCTTCCAAGCTCGCCAGCTTCGCAATGTCTGCCGGCGGCCGCTCCCACTCCGGGGGCACCCCTACAGGCAACCGTGCTGGTCAAGGCTCAGGCCACAGCCACGCATCCCCGTGCGGTTCCTGCAATGACACCGGCCGACGGGTTTACATGGTCCGATCCGAAGCTCCCTGCGGGCCTCCCTGCCAACAGTAAGTCGCATTGGAGCTTCGGAACGGACCATGTAAACCCGTCGGCCGGTATCGTTGCAAGAGCCGCATGGCGATATGTGGTTGTGGCTGGAGTTAGGTTAAGTACCTTAAGTAGGTGCTTATAGTAAGTGTAAGTCATGTGACACTCCCGCTCCCTCCCTCCCTCCCTCCCTCCCTCCCTCCTTCCCGCTCCTCTCTTCCTTTCTTTTCCTTTCCTTTCCCTATAGCCCTGACCTAACTGAGAAACCTAGGAGCCTAGGAATCCGACCTCGTGCGTATAGCCATGGCCCTGTCTATGAAGAAAGAAGCTTTGGTTAGTCCAGTGGTTGGATATATAACACGATGCAGTGCGTTTCAAAGTACGTTTCATAATCGCCAAAAAATGACTTACTGTGGTACTTGCGCATGTGAGCCTAGACGTTTAGATGCTAGATTATCGCGCCGGTTTCTCTTGTATTGCGTAGGGGGTATGAAAATGTATGTGTCTCGTACGCCAAAGATACCATGGATATATTGATACCGCGTAAGGAGGCCGAGTCATCTTTGTGTCTTGTCCCCTAACTTAGAACTAACGACGCAACGACGGCTTCGAAGGGCTCGCAGGAAGTAACGGATAAGCTGAAGTACAAGAGAAGGCTGAGAAAGAAAGAATGGAAAGGGATGATAGGAGTTGAAGGAGGGATCGAGCAGCAGCAGCAGGAGGAGGAGGAGCAGGAGGTAGAGCAGACGGTGAGGTGAGGTGAGGTTAGCTGAGGTAAAGAGAAATTCTTTCTGAGAATGGAGGGAGATGCCAACTTTATATATGTGCGTGTGTGCGTGTACAGTTTTGTGTTTACGAATATATAAGTATACATGTAACAGAGAAGGATAAGAGGGCAAGAGTAAGGCAACGCCACAAACAAATAAACAGAGAGAACATAAACATATAAATAGACTTACTTCAAGACGAGATGGCTAGTCATGGAATTGGAGTCTCAGGCACATAGGTCTCCGTATTATAACCTAGCACCTCACCTGTAGTCAAGAGGCTTCAATCTGGCTATTTTTTCTTCGTTTTAATTATAGATCATCATCATCATCATCATCATGTCTTTCTCCTTTGTTTTCACTATGTAAGTCCCACTACCGTCTTCGTTCCTGCTTTCTGTTGTCTGTTTCCGACTCTGAGGACAATGCAGATGTTCCCCGTTCATCCCTCGCTTTCACACCCTCTCTCATTCGCGGTATGCTCAAGATCCATACCCTAAATAATTACCCACGGGTGGCTAACCTACCTATGTAGGTACAGGAAGTTGCTATAAATAAATAAATAGACCTTGTAAAAACTCCCTTTGAGAGCCAGGAGACTGGGACTGGAGAGGTAAGGGATAAGGCATCATCCCAACCGGTTTAATAAAGAATGTTAGGACAGGAGGGTTCAAGAGCAAAGCGAAAGCAAAAATAATAGTAATGTACGTTTATATCTATTCACACCCTGAATATAAATATTTTCTTAGCCTTAAGCTAGGCTCGTATAAAATAAGTGAGTGGTTGGTCTCTAGCTGTTTAATAGACTATTACTATATGAATCATATTATGAATTTCCTTGGGGCTATGTTTGTTTGTTTGTTTATAAACCTCTGAGTTGAATGTACCAGCGCTTGGGAAAACAAAAAGAAGCGCTGGCCTCTGCTTGCATCTCACGTAGCTCTTCGTAATACTGGACACTAGACATGATAACGCACCCTGTGTTGAGCCTTCGGGTAACCCCTTGAACAGCATCCTAAACAGCCCTATATGTGCATACACCCTCGATAGCCCTTCGAGTGACTATCTAAATAAAGCCCTATTAAAGAGCTATTAGCAGCTTCTGCACATTTCCGCATCTAGGTCTATTAGAAGTGATGTTTAACAAGGGCTGCTCAAATGACTGCTTGTTTGAGGCCCGGTGCGCAGGATTGTACTATAAAGAAGTCTATACGCAATATGAGGAACTCGGCACGAGGGTCTGTGCTGACTTATTATGCGGGTCGTGGCGGTGCGGTCTTACCTCGTAGCCGCCCGGCCTCTGTTTTGCTATCGGCATGTTGACTCTACCGCTGCACCGTATTGAGGGACACAGAACTGTTAAGCTGCCGGGTTATGCTGCTCTTGTGGTGGGCCATAAGGGCCATTTGCGATACATAAAATAAAATAAAAAAGATAAACATTTACCCCGCATTCTAACCAAATAACTTATACACATATATGCTGTCGGGTCTCCGTATCCGCCTGTCGAGAACACTACCTACCTATCAAGGTCACAGATTTATATGTAGAAAGGTTGCAGGTTGATGCAGGTATTGAGGACGGAGGCTTGGGGGGCTAGTTAGTGGGGTGATGCACCCCGCTTCTCTCCCCGTCTTTAATTATGGCTAGGTATCCAGCCGTCAATGTCATTGGCTATCTTACCTTCATGTTCTATAATGAAATTTACCAGAGTACTAAGAAGGCCTCTAATCATAATGTACTGAATGTATTTAGTGCTTGGGAATCAAATGTGATAAACGAATACAAGGTGTTATAGGCTTGACAAGCAGATGTTGTAGGAAAATGAAAGCCGACAGCTGGTGGGGAGTGATTATGTAGGGTGGTGGGGTCAGTTAACCAGGATTCGCGTTTTGGGCACCTTCTCCATCTCACCGACGCGTCTCCGTCTGGTTATTCAAGATATCATCTATGAACCAATTTATGAATTGATTATGGCAACAGCAGTAACCAGGGAAGATCCTTTAACGCGTGCCATCAAAAATGCGGATGAACATACTCTACGCAATATCCTGAAGTCGATGTGCCGGGATTCCGAAGTATGTCGCAAGGAAGCCATGGAGCGCATGCTCGTGTCACGGAAGCATGAACTCATAGAATTGTCCGACTCTTCCGACGACGATGGCCAAAGGCAGGATAAGAAGCGGAAAAAGGTTGAAGTCGAAGTCGCACAGATATCGAGATACGAGAAGTGCGCGACCTGCGAGGCGACATACGATGTCACGCTCAATAACGACGAGGCGTGCAGAACGCACGAGGGTCAGCCATTGATACCGCTTCTGCGTGCACAGATACGCTGACGCTCTTACTACTACATATACAGGTTGGCTGGAGGTCGACCCAGACGTCTTTCCCGATGACGACCAAGTTGCATACGATATCAACAGTATCGACGTCCACACCGATTGGCGGCGTGAGGAGTGTCCAGAAGGATTTATATGGCAGTGTTGCGGCGAGCCCTGCAACGGGAAACCTTGTGTGGTCCAGAGGCACGAATGAGTCTCAGCTCGGTATGCGGAGGTGCACAACTCACTCCATTAACCATGAAACAGGGCCAGCCCACTCATTGGCAAGGTCAGTCCCTTGACGGTATTGGACGGCGACTGGCGTGGAATGAAGGGGGTGCCCTCATTTTAACAGGAGGAGGTACGATTGGAGTAAAACGAAAGGGTAATTGGGTATACGGTTATAGTCCAACCTCACTACTCTCCTGTTGTTTGTATGAGATATAACAGGTGCCATTGGCACTACCTCTTCACATCTCCTTTTTACTTCAGAAAGCCGCTGCGTTTCCATTCCTGGATGTATTTGACCGCGAGACTGGGCTCAATCTTGTCGGCGTTGCGCAATGTAGGTGAGAGCTCGCGAGCCTTAGCGGTGTCGAGGATCACCCCGCCACTCGACATGTGTTGAAAGTCGTGCTCGAAGAAGGCTCTTAGCATTTCGAAACGGTCTTGTTGCTCTTCCCCGTCCTGCGCGCCATTATCGTGAGCATCTTCAGAGAGCCTCTGACTAGCAGTTTCCGCCCACTCAGCAAACGGCATGGGCTCAGTGTTGCCCGTCACCCTATCGAATCCTAGCTCTTGTGACATTGCTCGAAGAATGGGCTGCCAGTCTTGCCGGACTGGGTTCTCAATGTGGTACACAGCCGGTTGTGTGAGTGAGCCGGGTGTGAAAAGAATCTCCGAGATAGCAGATGCTACTAAGTCTAGCGGGAGCCACGAAATCGCCTGCATGGAAATATTCAATTAGTGTTATTTCCTCCGGTTTCTGAGTCGGGCACTCCCAGCATTATACTTGCTTGCTCCGATGCATACGAGTGCCGGCCAATACGATAAAGGGGTCAAACCCGACATAAACGAAACGAGGCTTCATGCTTACCCCTTCGAGCCGTGGGAACTGTCCCACAGCCTGCGTCATCTGGACCAGTGCTGGGAAGTGCTCCCTAGGATTCCAGTATCCACTGTCGCTGGCTCCCGCGACCTGTCCGACGCGCACGGTAGCAACATCAAGCACGTCGCCGAAGTGCACCGCCGCGTCCTTGACTATCCATTCGCAAACAAGCTTCGCTCGTGCATAGCCGAAGTCGTTACTGCACGCCATATGGTCCATGTACTCTTCAGGAACAATGCGGGAGCCCCGAGCGCTATGATACCGGCCCACCACCGCGATTGACGAGATGAAGAGGAGGCGCGGCTTCTGCTTCCTCGTTTTTATGCCCGCTGCGTCGCAGGCAAGCGCAAGAAGATTGTGCATTAACTGAAATTGATCCTCGAAGGATGATAGGCCACGCTGAAAGTCCATAGGCCACCCCGCGTGAACAATGTGTGTCACGTCTTGCCTCAGTCCTAAGTACGCAGCTTCAGATAACCCCAGATTGGACTTGTGCGGATCGGTATGCAAGATTTCGATTTTAGGGAGGTATTCTTGCGGGATAATAGCCCCTTTCGACTTGGCTATCCCTATCTGTGCGGACGCTGGGTCATCTTCGCTCGCTAAGCTGTGAGATGCGTTGCCCGTAGAGCTTATGTGTCTTCGGAGGCATATAACTTTGGCCACGGCTGGGTTTGAGACAAGGCGAGATAGGACATGTGAGCCTATACTGCCAGTACTCCCGGTCAACAGTATTGTATAGACCTTGGTGGCTGAGGTCAGGCTATACTGCGAAACGTAATCCTCGATCATCTTCTCTTCCGAGATAAACCGTGTGGTCGTTTCCGAGCGTCGCAGCGCTTCTGCCATACGACGTACCGTAGGATTCCTGTGAACGAAATCACGTTCGATCTTTTCACGGGACAGAAACTCGGGGTTATCGCCACTCGTACGTTGAATCATCCTACGGATGCGCATGGCCTGCAGCGAGTCAATGCCTCGCTCGAAAAGGTCGGCGTCAAGCTGCAAAGTGTTGGCGATATGTCCCATACTTGAAAGCTCCGTCCGCACTAGGTTCATCAGACTCTCTTCGAGGTCGCGAACATCCAGCGTCGAACCTGGCGTATCTGTTCCTGTGACGCTGTGTTCGATGTCCTCGTACGCGCTCCGGATTTCAGCCTCGAACAAGTCGTTCACAGCTCTCCGTAGAACTGCCCCTTTATCGGATCGTGGCAGTGTCTGGCCCCTGTGCAACACCACCACAGAGGCCTTCGAAGAAATCCGTGCGTGGCTATCCATACGATTATTCGCCTCAACGACGAGAGGCCAGATAGCTTCTTTAAAGCCTTCAATAGCGTTCCTCTTTTTGTCAACCACAACCACGGGCTCAACTATCACGCCAAGTTCAAACTGGCCGTTTCCAAATGCGACGGCATCCTTGACGAGCGGACTCTCCCTTAGCACCGATTCCAAGATGTGCGGTTGCACCTTCTCGCCCGTAACCAGAACAATCATATCGTCGGTGCGGCCGATGGCTCTAAACTCACGTCCCGGAAGCCGTTCGCTCGTCAGCAGACGGTCCTGCAGTACGAATGACTCATCCCAACCAAACGGAGTGACGGTGAGTCGTTGAAGTGCTGCCGTCTCTCCCGGCCCAATCTTAAAGCTAGTGTCCGCTCCGTCTTCGACCATGACGGATTCGACACGGGCCGGGATATCTGGTCTGAGCCGCCAGAACCGCCAGTCGTCCTCGGGCCCTGGTACGAAGACTGGGCTCAGCGGGCCAGTTTCCGTCGTCCCGAAATGGGCCACGAGCTTGACGCCGCTGGTAGCCAGCCGCTCTGCGACTTCGTGACGAAGCGGCCCACCACCACAGGCGACGAATTGAAGAGGGAGAAGAGCCGGGATGCCGTACTCTTCTTGACCGAGCCCGCATATCTCGTCCAGTACTGTTAATGGTTTGTAAGAGTCAGTCAAGCGCCAACCTTCTTTTCTCTCCGGTATAGGCAGAAGAGTTAATTGGATTTTCACTGAGACTGCTACTCACTATGTGGAACTGTCATGAGGGATTTGGCCCCTGTCTGCCTTAACGCCTCGGTCGTCCACTTTCCGTCCGGTACGATGTGTGCTGGAGGGATCCAAAATGGTTTGCCAACACCCAAAGCGAGGCATGGAACAACAAGGCCAAAGCCCTGTACGATGTGCGCATGTTAGCGAGGGCTTTATTTCAATTGTTTCAACGCAAGCCATGCGAAAGACGGGAACAAGCATGTGGGTAGGGGGGCTATAGAGCAATTGGAAAATTGGACAAGACCAAAACCAAAGTACGAAAGCTGAAAAGAAAACATATCTCTTGACTTACGTGATAAAGGGGCAGTGTCGTCATGTTCAGTCCCTCAACCTCTTCGTTCTCAGTCTGCATATGGCAGGTCGCATAGCCAAGCAGGTACTTGTGCGGCTGGTAAATAGCTTTGGGAAGGCCAGTTGTGCCCGACGAATGTAGGATCAGGACGTTGCGGTCGTGCTCGTCTACGAAATGTTCCCGTGTAAATATGCTAGCGTCCTGGGCTGGTATGTTGTCATTCGTTAGGTCGTGTTGGAATGACACCGCTTCGAGAACTTTTGCACTGATCCGGCTTCCCACTCCTCCATCTCTTCCTCCTCCTCTTGTGTGCCCTTCTTTTGCGTCTCCGTCGCTGATGTAGTGCCGAATCTTTTCAACATGGCGAGGAGATGCGATGATAGTATGCGCCCCAGTAGTTTCAAGTAGATGTCGGACAGCTACGGAGCTAAGGCGGACAGAGAGCAGCATAACCTACAGTCAAAATCTTCAGTGTCGGTATAGCCCAAATCATCTAACTAGGAGAGGACCCAGATATTGGAGAGGATACTGGTCTATGACCAGAAAAATCTGTAATTTACATACCGGCACACCCAAGGTTAACAAGGCGAACAGGTGAATAAGCAGACTCAGATCGCTATCCATGAAAAGCGCAACCGGGGCGCGCTCTGGAGATCCAGTAACAGTGCCTTTATTCTCGTATATCTGCGTCTCTGCCACATTCACTACCAGGGCCACGCTCCTGTCGTTCAGCTGCCGCTTGGCGGCGTTGACCTCAGCTTCTAGCCTCCGGGCACAGTGCCAGACGGCGTTGCGGAGCTGTAACATGGTAACCTTCATCTCTTGAAGCGAGTGAGCGCTTGCGAGTCCATCGTTGCTCTCGTCGTCGTCTCTCGTTCTTGTTCGCTTGACGGCCTGGTAGCCGAACGTGGCGTCGGGATTGACGTCCGCATTGTACTGGATCAGCTCAGGAATACTCCGTATCGGGGACCTACTTGCAGCCTCGGAGAGGTCGATAGGCGCTGGTCTGAAGGCGTGGGGACTTGGAGTGTGAGCGAGTCCCATTGTTGTTGGATTTCGAGAAGTGAAAGCACTACCTAAGCACGGAGGAGCAAGATGTGGGCCATGAGACTAACGCATTCACCATGTTCCTATAGGCATTTTATTCGAGACAGGGAATTCCTTTTAACAAGAGACATACTCCGTCTACTTCTTTTGGTGCCGTAACAAGGGACGAGATTGCGGCAATCATTGGCTAGACAGAGCTTGGCTCTCCGCAATACTCTGGTCTATCTCTGTATTAAACTCTGACTGCCTTTTCAATAAAGGCATCTGATATGGCAAAGAACAGGTAAGGGGATAGGGAAATCCTGATTGACCTCGACGTCACTCGTAGACGCAGGCACTTCGCGGAAAATTAGAGGAGACGGAGCCAAGTGCTACAACCTAAATGAAGAATATCAATCCTTCGGAATAGAGTTCGATTCATAACATTCTATACGGACCGTGCCGAATTCTTTGACTAACACATATCTATGAATAAACATCTCTCAGATGCGCTCCCACTTCCACCCACACTGCGCAACGCGACTCATGAATATCAATAGGCTGCCAGCCACCATCGCCAACCCACTGAAGATTTTGAGATATAGGTAGCCACCGTAGTCCTTCTCGATAAGGGCTCCCGCGATAGGGTTGCTCGTTAGGACAGCTATACTGATGACACCGAATGTGGTCCCTAGTCGGATCCCTATCTCCTGGTTTGACGATATTTGTTGCACCAGAGCTGGGGTCATGCCAACGAATGTGCCCGAGACAAAACCGAAGAGCGCAGAGAATACGATGGTCGCGGCATTGCTTCCAAAAGGTGCAGGGATCCAGAGTGCCAATACTAGGATAGCCGATAGTATTGTCGTACAGATCATGACGTTGAAGCGACCAAGCTTGTCTCCAGCCCATCCCGGGATAATGCGACCGAAGACGCTTCCGCCCTAGTTAGCTATCGTGTCCCCAATTATCGAATATTGGTCGTGTGCTCACCTGACGCCATTGAGAATAGAAATCTGGTAATTGGCCAGATCCGGGCCCATGCCGCGATGTTGAGCCTCCAAAACAAGAAAGTTGAACGTGATGAACAAGCCGCCAGAGAAAAACGCCAACCCTGCCGCGTTCAAGGCAAATGTTCGCTCTTGGAGTGGCTTCAAGAATGCGCTCAGTCGCCAGGGCGTCGGTTTAGGAGGATTACGCGACCGAAGGGTTAGTGCAGCTATGATGAGAAGAGTTAGGAACACGAAGGCACAAATGCGCATTGCCCATGGGTACCCAATCTTAGGCCCTAGCTGAATCACGATTATGCTATATTTGGCGAAAAAGCGAGTTAGACGACTTGACTGTAGGAAGCATGGGCATGATGATGATGATGATGGAGAGAGCTCACGGCAAGATGACCCCCCCAAGAGAAGATCCAGATGCAACAATGCCAAAGGCAAGCGCTCTTCGCTTCAGGAACCACGAGCCTACAGGTCCTGTGGCGGCTGAGAACACGGCAGCCACGCCCAAGGCGCTGAGAACTGACTGCGGGAGGAGAATTTGGTAGTATTCGGTCCCCAAGGATGCCAACATGAGGCCTGTCACATGCGCCAGACCACCCCCAATCACGAGTGGTAAAGAGCCATATGTATCGTATAGCTTGCCTTGGATGGGCATACTAGCATAAGTAACGAAGGTCTAGACGTCAGTTGTTGCGGCATTAGCATCGTTCGACAGATTAGACTCATTGGTCATTCTCACCTCGATGGATGAGATCCAAGCTACGGTGGATGGAGCATATTCGCTCAGCTGATGTTCCTGATACTGATTTTGGAAGATGCCGATGCAATTAATCCACCCGTAACTGCAAAACAGGCAACACCAACCGCCAAGCACAGCAGACCATGCCTTCAGTCCACTGTCAGGCGGTAGCGACGCCTGAGGTGACCCAGAGCGCAGATGTGGTGATGATTCCGGCGAAGTTGATCCTGGTGTCGGTTTCTCGGCCTCCATGTTTTGATGTGCTCGTCAGGATAGCAAGCGCTACAATGGAAATAAAGATTGGAATGGGGCTGCTGTTGGTAGTGGTCATTTAGCACTCACCTAATGAAGAGGAGCTATACATGACTACCAAACTCCTACCGTGGCAGGGCACATTCCGACGTAGCAGGTTGGTTGACACATAAGGGATGCGTGGTGACTGCTGATGGTGTGAAGGTTTGTGTCACGTCGGGATTAAGTAAATTGCTGTGTCCAAATCTGAAATCATCCTCGTCGTGGTTTGCTGCCTTTGTCTTCCATCTAAGGACCAGAGTATGAGTACGTCATCTCGCTTTTACATCATTCACGCTCTTTCGGAAATCGAAAGTGGAACTTGGCTCTAACTCCGAGTACCCATTTGAGTCCATGCACGCGAGTACAGGCGACCGGCACTTATTAAGTGCACGTTAACACCATCGAGAAGGATACCAATCTACGAGTATACTACCATCGCTCCTCTTTTCTGCAGTCATGTCTCTTGAAAACAAAGTCGCACTCGTCACTGGCGCTGCAAACGGAATTGGTCGCGCTGTTGCCCTCCACTTAGCTGCCGAAGGAGCTTCCGTGGTTGTGGCGTATGGCGGTAGCGCTGATCAGGCAGCTGAAGTGGTAGCCGAGATTGGTCACGGCCGAGCGAAAGCCATTCAGGCCGATGCAAGCAATCCAGCCGAGGCCAAGCGTCTCGTAGCCGAGACGGTAAAGGAGTTTGGGAAGATTGACATATTGGTTCCAGCTGCTGGTGTCATGCCCACGACAGGCCTTGAGTCGCTGACTGAAGTCGATTTCGATAAGGCATTTGCCGTCAATGTCAAGACGCCGATGTTCTTATGTCAGGTATGCAGTATCTCAGCGACACCACGCTCTCCACATCATAGGCTTACGGGACCCTTCCCCAAATAGCATGCATCACAACACATGGCAGCGGGCTCGCGCATCGTGCTATTCTCCACTACGCTATGCTCTGCCTCGACAGTCATGCCACACTATCTACTTTACGTATCGACTAAAGGGGCCGTTGAGCAGGCCACCCGGGTTTTGTCCAAGGATTTGGGCAAGAAAGGCATCAATGTAAACTGTGTAGCGCCGGGACCCATCAAGACGGACGGATTCATGGCCAACCAGACAGAACAGTCCCTCAAGATGGCCTCGTCCATGAACCCGAATGGGCGGATTGGTGAGCCAGAAGAGGTCGCTGATACCGTTGTCTTTTTGTGCCAGAATGCCAGTCGCTGGGTTACAGGACAAACTCTACGAGTAAACGGGGGCATGGCTTAAGTACTTAGTTGGCAAAAAGTAGCTTTTCTCCGAAAGACCACACGGAGGGTGGGCTTTGTTAATTGATGGTGGACAAGACTAGTGTTAAAGAAATTACTCCAGGTTGGCGTATGCACCTGAGGCATAGGGGGATGGAGGAAGCCTAGAGTGGTTGCAGCTAATGAAGTGCCGAAGGTGGGCTAAACGCCTGGCTGGGCTAACCGAAGCCATTGGGCATTGGCTGGAGCTCACCAACAACCAGCTAGGTTACAGGTATTGAGCCAGGTGCCACCATGGTCTATAGCTCTCTCGATATGCCCTATGAAAAAGTCTACGCATGCAAAACTTTACTTGGATGCATAAACCTTTACTGTCGATTATGTTGGATGGACAAAGATTCGCGAGGAAACGCAACTTCGGCATCTTGATTTCCTCACGAAACGTTTTGCGGCTTGTTGTGTATTAATGGTGCATGGGAAAAGCGAGTTTTTATGCAGCACGGTCGGGTGGACGATGTATGGACCAGAGTACCAAGCCAGCTGCATTAAAGAATAGCCACGGCACCACAGATTCACGAATACAAGATACTTTATATACCGGTATTCTCTCAGCCCAACCTCTTAGCCATGCCATAATGCATACAACTGTTCACAGATTGCCCTAGAACTAGCAATGGACTGTACTATGGATGCTGTTCGGGACCATCCAAGATCGGGCATCCTCCTTATCTCCCTTACGATCCTATTAGCATGGGCGGCCTACACATACCGACGTTTATCACATATTCCGGGCCCCTTCCTTGCTCGGCTTACTAACATCCCTCGCTTTTCCTGGGTTCTGACATATAAGGCTCACGATATTCACGTCGACTTGCATCGTAAGTATGGGCCTATCGTCCGCTTTGGGCCGAACATGGTCTCGGTCGGAGATGTGAATGAGGTGACCAATATCTATCGGTTCTCCAAACCGTGGCCAAAGGTAAGTGGGAGATTTAATCCATGTTGAAACAAGAAAGACACTGGCTACTGACTAGGTTGCCATGGTACTCACGAACAGCCAGTGCTAATTACATAGAAATAGTCCGACTTCTACCATGCGTTGCTGATGAAGCCCAACGGGAAGCCAATTCCTGGCATCTTCGGCACGCAGGACGAAGATATTCACCGCCGCCTAAAGAAACCCGTCTCTAGCGCGTACTCGATGACCCGGCTCGTCAAATTCGAGCCCTACGTGGACACGACCATGCGTGTCTTCTGCGAGCAGCTACGTTCGCGTTTCGCAGTCGCTGACGGCGGCGATGAAAGCGACAAACCACCATGCGACTTCGGCAAGTGGTTGCAGATGTTTGCCTTCGACGTCATCGGCGAGCTCACCTTCTCAAAGCGCCTGGGCTTCCTAGAGTCTGGTGAAGACGTTAATTATGTCATGGCCAATATCTGGGAAATGTTCAAAGAAACATCTTTGGTTCGTCAAGCCCGTGAATCTCCATCTAATGCTCGTATCCAGACACAGTGAACTGCCTCTCAGTTGTCCTTTACGCTTTCTTATGACCTTTGTCGGCAAATTTCTCATTTCTGAGCCGTCATTCAGCTTTCTATAAGTGCTGAGTGTGAGCCAAATCAATTAACTCGCTGGTTAGGTGACCCAAATACCATGGATTGATAGTCTTTGGACGAATAATCCCATCCGGAAGTATCAACGTGGGAAGGGAGCAAGCCCAGGCGCCGCATTTGCTATGGCCCGAGTAGAGGAGCGACGAAAATTAATGAGCGCTGGGAAGAATGACTGGGAGCGTGAAACTCGAGATTTTCTGTCTCTTTTCCTGGAGATTGAAGCAAAGGATGCTAATCTACCACCATAGTAAGTCATATGCAGGTCCTGGAGAGAGCTACTCTTCCGGCAACCACCTCCTCCACCTCTAGTGATTGTTGCCGGCTTAGTATTCAACGACTCTACTTTCTTGATTCGCTAATGTCTCTACGTCGATATTCAGCGCCGTGGCTGCATGGGCTTCTTCCAACATAACTGCTGGTTCCGACACAACTGCGATTCTGCTACGTGCGATATTTTACAACCTCTTAAAGTCACCAGCTTCTCTAGATCGCTTACGCCGTGAGATCCACGCCGCAGGCCTACCAGCGCTCGTACCCTGGAGTCGTGCGCGCGCTGAGCTACCCTACCTGGATGCGGTCGTCAAGGAGGCCACGCGGATGCACCCATCTTTCGGCTTGCCGTATGAGCGCGTGGTTCCGGGCCCTGAGCCAGCGGTGGTCTGCGGCAAAGTATTACCCCCGGGTACCATCGTGGGTATGAGCGCATGGGTAGTCGGCCGTGATAGAGACCTTTATGGACAAGATGCAGATGAGTGGCGGCCTGAGCGGTGGCTGGACGAGGAAGGTTTGGATGAAGAGCATCGCAAGAAAATGGAGGCGGGTCTACTAGCGGTGAGTATTCGTCTACTTTTCATTTCCTGATTCGAGCAAAGTTCAATCAACTATCATCTTTATGGTGATGACATTGGTCGGCCCAGGGTGGTGCTGGGACATCATGGAGACTAATAGCTGACGTGTTCAATTCCATATCTGTAGTTTGGTGCAGGCCATCGATCATGCATGGGCAAGCACATTGCGCATCTTGAGGTCTACAAGATTGTGCCCACATTACTGCAGAACTTCGACGTAAGATTCTCGGTCCCCCTTATGACATATCTAATACAATTTGTAGTTTGAACTACTCCCTTCAAGTGACGAAAAAGGCTGGAAAGTCGAAAATCGCTGGTTTGTAATGCAGCATGGGCTCATGGTGAGAGTAAGGCAGAGGTCAGACGTCCCGGCCAACTGAATGAAAAGAGAAGAAGTCTGTCCGCCTTTGCCCAAGTTCAACAAATAAACGCTCTTGAATCGCTGCCTATGTATAGTCATAATCCATAACCGAATAACTCGGATATAGCAGAACTGTATAACTCCGCTAGTGTCTAATTACATACTAGGTTATAGCATTCGCTGGTTACTTCATTCTACTTGATTATCTCTGTCGCCCAACCCTGTGCCTATGACGACGGTATCGGGTGGAGGATTAAAGATGATGTAATTCCGTATTAGTACTGCGCACGAAGAAAGGTAAACCCATTCCTTCCCCTACATGGAAGGGGAGCTGCATACATCTAGGATGATACTCTCTTCCATGAAATTCTAGAACAATATGCATATGTGTCGCTCCCTTCCAGGAAGTTCAAGAACACCATCGGGATGAGCCGAAGAATAGGTCGCAAGGGAATAGCACATAGTAATACCGGTAGCCTAGAAGATGTACACCATGGGTGGAAACACACCCCCAGTACTTTGTATTTAACGAGGCAATAGTGAGGCAATAGTGAGGCAATAGCGAGGAAGTGGACGTAAATAGGAATACTATTTCGACTAACTACCTATTCTAGGTGCTTACGGAGGTACCCAATATACGTAGGTACTCATTGCCCATGGCACAATTCAGCGCTCGAGTGAGGTGTGGTACAGCGGCTAAGGTTATAGTGACGCAGTATGATTATACCTCGTGAGTACAGCTATCGAAACTATAGTCGTAGGGAGAACGCCTCTGAACGATACATGATCCCCTCTGGCAACTCGTGTTTGTCAATCCATTTGTCTCTCATTTTCGGAACTCGTTAACCGTATGCAAATTTCTAGGATAGTTTCAGACTTTTGAAACCACTTAGTTCTGAGCGCTCTGCCAGGCCGACACGATAATGGGAAGGTTTTGAATAAAGTCTCGACGCTTCGGTTCCCACGAAAGAGCGGAACGTGCCCGCGAGGCATCCGTGTTAGCGACCAGCGCGAGAGCCTCGAGGAAGGCGTCACCATGTGTGCCTTGGTACTGAATTGGGGCCTTGACGCCAAGCGCAGCGGCGACGGTGTTCAGCATCTCGCCGATAGCGACCGTTTCAGTGGTCAGGTCGAAGACGGGCCAGGAACCGAGGTTGCCGTGAATCTTGTCGACGGCGGCGAGGTATGCGGCCCCGAGGTCGTCTACGTGGACAACACCGGTGCGGGTCTTCTCGTCCACAGAAACCCCGACGGGATCCGAACTGCCGCTCTTGGCAGCGCCGAGCAACGGTCCCCACCAGATCCCGAAGACCCACGAAGTCCGGCCGTAGATGGACCCAGGCCGGAGGATGGCGACGTCCAGGACATCTCGTGCGGCCAGGATGGCCTGCTCATGCGCCGGACGCCAACCGACTGCGGTAGCAGGCTTGCTGGGGGCGAGAGAGGTTCCGGGGACGGTCAGGTCGCCGACGCGACGGTCGGGCGACCCATGTATCCAGGACCCGGAGGTGTAGATGAATCCGAGTTTAGGGCCGATCGCCTTGTCCTTCGCCAGCGTGGCCGCACGATCGCGCGCAGCCTGCACGACGCTGCCCAGGATGGTTCCGGCCTCCCCATACGCCTGCGTAGTATCGATGACGATGTCGATGTGGTACGTGGCAATGGTGTCGACGAGGAACTTGGAATCCGTCGCGTCACCCTTGATTGGCGTGATCTCGTTGGCCTGCAACGACTTGACCTTGCCACTATCACGGGTTGTCGCGAAGACAGAGTGATTGCCTGAGCGGAGGAGCGCCTGGCCGACGGCGAGACCCAGGTAGCCGCCACCTCCGAGGATGAGAACTCTAGGCATAGTGAAGGGCTACTGCGTACGTGATACAACAACGAAGGGTAGACTAGTCAGGTAGTAGATGGAGTTAATAAGTGCAAATCGGATGTGTCTGGCAGTTCCAGAGTGTATGGATATAGTATCTTGGGTCTCTCGCTGTTGAATATAAACTCCCTGCCTGGCACAATAGATTTCTAAGCGCAGGCGAGCAGCAAAGACTTGAGCTCGCCCACATAGCCGTGGACCCATCCCACTCTGCCGTGGATCATTCATTTCTGACAAAGACGAGCCTCATTCATCGCTATGGGTGTGTTACATTGGAATTATGCAGGTCAGACATCTCCGCAATTTGGACCAGAGTTTCGGATTTACGTCCTCCGACCCCTAGATAAATCCGGTCGTACAAACCTTAAATTTATTGCATATGGTGGCGTTGTATTTCATTCAGCTCCCGCGCCGCCGAACATACGTGATTGGAGCTGATGTCTATGGAATATGGTAATTACCAAAACCTGAAGCTTTGGGAAAGGTCACAAACAGACGTATCTACTATAGAATCTTCTGGAATGCCATTCTCTTAACCGACGATGCGTGGGTGTCCCGCGTTTGCCAGCCTGTGCGAATGTTTAATTGTTGTGAAACCCAACAGTGTAATTTCGAGTTTCTGACCAGGACTGTTGATACTTAGATACCCGACAGCTAGATAGAGTCAGCTGAGTAGGTCAGGAATGAGATTCCCAGCACGATGTGTCTCGATAGCTATGCAGTAGTCTCAAAAATGCTGCAATAAGATCATGAGGCACTCTGTTAAGTATATGAGAGCCGTTGGCAAGGAGAATATTTAGATTAGGATACGTCATTTTGTCTAACATGTTTACATGTACAAGCTAACGGGCTTCGCCCTCACGTTTACGCGTGAGCATCTGTACTGGGCATAATACCTATTACTTATCCAACACCTACTTGCCTACCTACTTGCCTACCTACTTGCCTACCTACACCACTCATAAGGACGCTTCTCACAGGGCCCTTCGGGCCTAGTTCGAACCGCCCTCATGAGTTGGCGGGGGTGACAGAGGTGATAGCACGGCCACACTCGCCACAGACCTAAACCTTGCCAAGAAAGGCTCAAGGTTTTTGCTTTAAACTAATCGCACGACCTCAAACTCAGCTTAAAACATTAATAATTAACATAGAATATAGATAGCTCTTTGCATAACCTTTTTATATACGTGCATTAAATTTCTGACAAGTAGTTGTAGAGCAATGCAGCAAAAAGTAAAAAATTGCGGGGCAAAATAAGACTTCTGATTGGCCAGTTTAAAGTGTAGCAGTACTGTTGAAATAAAAAAGACTTATTCCCGTCTGCAGGCCTGTGGAAGAAATGTGGCTTCCCTTTCTTCCACATCATCAATATTAGTACTTTCATCACATACCCTCTGAGTGCATCTATTAAAAATGCAGCTAATATAAAGGTCTAATTATGCACAAAAGCAAATAGCTAAAAAAAGCTAAAACAGTTAATATCCTGCACAGCCAGGAGCTAAAAGGGCAATAAGCCTATATATAAAGGCAATCGTAGCGCTCTTAAAAAAGGAAAGGCAGGTTTTTTCTACATATAAGAATAGACCTAACATTACAATACTCCTTCTTTTACTCTGTGACTCCTATCTCTGACAGGATGCCCTGCGTTGGGCCCTCGAACCGTTTCTCAGCTACGCCAAAATCCTACACGCGCCTCCGACCCCATGAGCACTTTCATTACTTCGACCAACGTACCTTGTTCTGCCTCATCTATGACGATAGTCATGCGTGAAGTGGCTTGAGGATTAGACTGCCCCACATTACTTGCCTCCCTAGCTTGCTGACTTGGGACTGTAAGGAGTTCACTATTTTGATATGACGCTTTCCAGGACTCCTCTGAACTAGCTGGGATTTCAAAGTCAGAGGATGTCCCGAAGTCCCACCCACTATCGAAAAAGGTTGGGGCCATGGCCATGGGCTCATCGTAAAGATTATCAAGCCTGTTCAACTGTGTATCATTCGTGCCTGGAGCTGTCCCCATGCCAGCCACGGCCGTAGAAAAGTCACAACCAGGAAAGCTCATATGTGCACTCTCGGGAGTCGCAGCCGTCGCTGGGGAAGTGTAGGGGGAGCTGCCGGGTCCCCCGTGGATGCTTGATGGTGCACTCGAGATGTCGACTACTTGTTGCATCTCGTTCGATAATCCCCCAAAAGTCTGGTTGGATGCATTCGGGTCCTTTGGCTGCGATGTCTCCAAACTGGACTTACTCTCCGGACTTTGTGGAGCCGACAACCGCTCCTTTATGGTTGGACAGCATACCGGCGCATTGGTACCAAGCTTTGTACCACGTCGCATCAGATTCGTGTACCTTTGGGGTACTGGTTAGTCGGATTCGCAACACCTTTGCCAAGTATAAAAGGCTTCGAAGGCGACAATTTTCACCACATACTGATTTTTGATATTGTTTGCTGACCTGGCTGGGAAGTGTTTCTCCTGTATCTCCTTCCAGCTACCGTTGTGTAAGGAGAACGCAGCTAAAAGGAGCTGGTCCTGTAACGTGTACATTTGCATGTCAGTATTTATCCTGTGCAGGCATAATTCTGCACAGTCTTTGTTTGTTGAACTTACCTCGTGATCTTGCCATGGTTGATGATCTAGGTCGGGGTTCAATGAATGATGCCAGCGCTTGGAGCACTCTTAGGTTTCCGGTCTTATGATTAGTTTCACTCTCCCTGTGTAACTTCATAAAGATACTTAACTTACGATCAGCCCCTCGTGTCATCATAGCTTCGGCCACCGTCACCCATGATAGGCCGTGTTCATTAACAAGTCTTAGGAGTTGAGCATCTTCTTCTTTTGACCATGGACCCTTCTGTTTCGTTAGGATTAGCGACAATGACTGGAATGCAAATTTGGCAGAGAACCTCACCTTTTTGAGACTTCCTTGCATCTCATTCAGATATCTCTAGGTAGAACCCAGAAGTCAGCAATTACGGTTTATGGTAATAAATTGGCTTATTCTGCGATCATTTCAGGAGCCTGTAGAGATTCTAATGTGGAAAGTCGCTGATTTGACAATTCTTCCTCCTGAAACTCATCGAAAGGGAAATAAACGACTCTAGGGCCCTTACTTTGCGGCAGTCTTTGTTGGTACGACCGGGTAGTTTCTTGGCTATTTCGCTCCAATTAACACTTCCCCCTTTCCCAGTTGGATCTGTACGGTCAAATGCATTATCAGTACTTAAGCCAGTCCATTCAGTTACGGCAAAGGAGCAGGGTGTGACATAGGAACCGGGTCGTAATACTTGAGAACTCTGTGTGGTAACCTCGGGCCAAAACCGCGTCTTCTTCAGGTGTCCACCTTCGCTTTTCGCTGCTCAGGGTATTCATCCTGTCAATGTGTATCTTGGTTTGTAATACAAATGGAAACAGGATGGATCAAAAGTTTACCGTACATTAGGTAGGCCATTTTACATTCAGGTTATGACGACTTGTGTAGCCGGGAATTCCTACCGCCTAGCCCGTATATCTCGCATCATATTCGGCGGCTCTGCTGGTGAGCGAAGTGGTCATGCATACGATCTGATAGCCTATCATTCCTGCACATCATTAGGTCTATGCAGTTCCAGGCCTATGCGTCTCTGTCTTGGCATGCCCATTAGCGTTATATACAGTAGCTATTCGGGCAGCGATTTGAGATGCAGTTTAAGGAATGTATGTTATGACAGGGGGTCTACCACGCTACTTTTAAAGAGAAAATGTACTTCAAATTGACAGCAAATTTAGTGTAAAGTTGAGGTACCCCTATTTTGGTCAGGGGGTGGCGTGGGCTAGGGGAGTATGTGCCCATGGACTATTCTGGACTGAGGCGCCTGAGGTAGGGCTTTGCGTCAGCTCTAGGAAGCCATTCCTTTGGGCCCCGAGTCTATGGTCTTGGTATCGCCGTCTTATTAGTCTTTGAGGCGCTGCTCTAAATATACTATTTTCAACCGAGTTCAGCTGAAGCAACAGGGAGGCTGTTGACTGAGAACTAGCACTAGGACGTTGTTGAGAAGGATATATAATACCTAGTAGAAGACTGGCTCTTCCGGAATGAGGTCTGAAAACTTACCTAGGAACAATACAAGCTTTTCGCCTTATGTCTCAAACGTATTAATATTGGCAACATGCATACTTCTTGGCTTATTAACCTTGCATTAGGCTTTGGCCTAGTTTGCAGTTCACCAACGAATGAGAAGAAGCTCCCCCCATGCAATGCCGATTACCGGCCCTGTAAATGTCCCAAAGGGAGCACTTTCAAGAACTTCACCTCATTCGGAATCATTGGTGCACCGGCCTCCGAGGTGCAGATGCTGATGGGCAAATGTGAGTATCCTTCCAGCCAGTCGGTACTTTTTGGTGTGGCTGATGCTGACTCACCTGTTCCGTGCATAGTTCTGGACATCACCTATCAGGGCGGACTTATTCCAAGTTCCACCACAGGCCATGAATTCGTCCCGGGAGCTACACGGACGTTCAATCTGAGCGGCCCAGCAGGCCACTACATGATTACCGAGGAGGTCAGTAATGCCACTGATCTACACCGAATCGGGCCGCAGTGCCACACGTGCTGGGGCTTCATGTTGCGGTGAACACTAATGCAACAGTCCTGCAGCTCGTGAAGTACAAGACGCAGCCTGACGGCTCCTTCATCCAAGTGAACCAACAGTCGCCAGGTAAGTTGGTAATGTTTTCGCACCACATGGGGTAACATTTGCCGTGCTGACTGACAATGTCTCATCCACAGATAACCCTATAGTCCACGTCCCAGGAGCTGGTACATACATGGGACAGTGGAGTAACATCATTGGGCAACAGACGCTTATTGCTAACGAGACCGCCGTTGCGTGGAGGAATTGGCGTTGTGAAACGGGAGAAACGTTCCGTAAGATGCCCTCACCAAGCCCAGATACATATTAACGGCACTGACGGCTGACCATGACAACCCATCATTTACAGCTGCTGCCGCATCTCACGAAGGCGGGATTCGGAATGCCTCAGCAGTCCTCTCTGCGGCTAATAAACACACCGGCATTGATATTGCCCCTTTCACCATTATATACGACATCCGCCAAGATTGAAGGCTGTTGCGGCTGATCACTGCTAGCAAAGGCGTAAGCAGGGCGTAGGTGGGAAACTCGAGATTATGGGCGGCGGATTTCGATGGTTTAGCCCGGGGTTTTTATTCACTTGATTCAACATCAACCATGTATTCTATACTGTGCTTCTCATCTCAGAGTCATCTCTAGCCCATTCTATAGACATTTGCCATGGTAACAGATTACTTAGAAGGCTTCCGTTCCTGTGGCGAGAAAGGCAATTCATTTTTGCAAAGAAAACTATAAATATTATACTGCATTCCACCGCCATGCATGCTGATTGAAAGAGAAATAAACTGAAAATTTTCTCACTTTTTCATACGAGATCAGGTTATGCAGAGCTTCAGACCTTGCCACTGTCACGAAGTTGGTCTGGTGTCCTTACAATCCAATCGACACCAATACAAAAACAGTTTTAACAGTAGCCGTTGGGACCAGAGTATGTGACGAGTCTGATTGGGTGTGGCTTATCTATAAAACCAAGTACGGCACATGCGTAGGCTTGAGTGTGAAGATAGGGTCACGGAATGCCAAAATTTTGAGCTGTTGAAAATGGCCCGGTCACTTCCCCCGCGTACCTGGAGACGGGGTTTTGCCGAGCCATCCACTCACGTGGATGCGGCATGGGCCGATACAGCTCACTTCATTACCGAAAAAGGGGCTCAGGACCATCATGATCCTGGTGGTCCTAGTGTAGAGCAATGCACGTCAGACTTCCGCAACAGCGTTGATGGGCAGACTACGCTTCGTTATTGGCCGGCACTATATAGCGGCACCGAGTCGCCTGGTGGAAGACCAGATTGGTGGAAAGCGGATAGCGAAGTAGATGTGCTTATCTGTGGCGGTACGTGATACGAGTTGCCTACGTATGTCTGCCATGTACCTCGTGCTGACGTCAAAGTAGCTGGCCCCTTTGGCCTAGAGGTTGCGATGAGCCTGGCGAGGCAAGGAATTAGTTTCCGAATCATCGGTAAGCCGCTCTTCCGCCGTTCAACCAGTTGAATACGAGTACTAACATATTGACAGACAAAGCCGACGAGCCATGTCTGGCTGGAAGGGCAGACGGGCTTCAGCCGAGGGCCTTAGAATACCTATACTCCTGGGGGATCGGCTCGGAGGCATCTGAAGAAGGCCCTATTCTCAACTCGACCGTATTCTTCCGCAATGGTGTAAAACTGTTCCATGACTTCAGCTCGCAATGTGACTCGCATTACAAGGGAATACACATTATCACTCAAGGTCAGCTTGAGAAGATATATATCCGCGATCTACTACGACACAAGGTCTTGGTTGAACGATGCAAGAGCGTTGGGGAGTTCCAAGTCCAGACAGAGAGCGATTCTTCCCATCCGGTTAAAATGACGGTAAGGAACTTGAAGAGCGGTGAAACGGAAATCCTTCGCGCCAAGTACCTCATCGGTGCAGACGGGGCAGCGAGTTCTATTCGGAGGGCGCTTGAAATCCCTTTCGACGGGCTGGCTACCAATTGCTTTTGGGCAATCCTAGATTGCAAGTTCAAGACTGATTATCCTCACATTCTAGGATTCAAGTAAGCAGTCTTTTTTTGCTGGTTTCTGAAGCCGTAGCTGACACAAAAATAGCATTATTGTTCATCAAGAGTTTGGCGGCTGTATCGTTATTCCCAGGGAACAGGGTTATACGAGGTGAGACATCTTTCCTAAACTAGATTCCGCTATCTGCTTGATGTCGCCTGAGACTTATTGTTTCTAAGATTCTATTGTCAAATTACTGGCGAGAGGGCAGCAAAAATTGCACAAGCACGCAAAGGCGAACGACACGCCACCCCCTCAACTGTAGGGGAGACGCAGGTTTCTGATCATGGAATTACCCCAGGCGAGGCCTTAGAGCACCTCAACAGGATTATGACCCCTTGGAAAGTTGAATTTGCGAGTCCATTGAGCTGGTTCGCTGTCTGGAGAGGTCAGGTTCCCTCTTGCTACTCAAATTCTGACGCTGTTATTGATATTCGATTTTCCAGTAAATGAACGGGTCGCTCGCGTTTTCTCTAGTCCCGATCAGAGAATTCATATTGGTGGCGACGCAGCGTGAGTACTCTAAGCCTGCTCCGCTCACATTGTTTCTTGCAACTAACCGCCCAATAATAATTCAGTCATGTTCACAGCGTCCTCGGGGCCTTCGGCTTAAACTCCTCTATCTATGATGCTGCAAATCTTGGTTGGAAACTGGGTCTCAGTATCAGAGGTGCAGCTAGTCCTAATGTTCTGCTGCCTACCTACGATTCTGAGCGACGGTTGTTTGCCAATAGGGTCATCCGTGTATCAGGTGCATATTTGCGCTTTATTTGTAACTTGGATTTGCCTCTCGCACAGCTTAGGGGCCTCGGGCCTGACCTTGAAGCCCACGATGAGCAACTTCCCATCCTTGATGGCAGCACCGAGACAGACGCGGAGTTCCTGGAGACCTTCTTCCGCCGCAATGCCATGTTCATCCTGGGAGTAGAAACACCAATCATTAACTCCCCTATATGCCCTGAGATGATCGGATCATCAAAGCAGGCTCCGACCTCCTTGCTGAATGGCGTCCGAGCACCCAATCCGCGTGTCTGCCTGGCCAGGACCCACACCTCCTACCTGTATGACCTGATGACAGGTGTCGATCGATTTCACATTCTCATTTTTGCTTCGGATGTCCAGGGGCCAGTGCGCAGCAGGCTTTCTGAGTTCTCTGCTTCTGCCATGCGACCTGGGGGATTTTGGCATCGCTTTGGTCGTCGCGAGCGATTCAACATCTTGCTTGTCCTCAAGACACTCCCACACGAAGCGGAGGAACTCTTGGTCGGGGATGAATTCAGTTTTCTCAGAAGCGAGTCTACTATTGTCTACGACGATCGCGCACCAGATGAAGATGCACACTATTGGTACGGAATCAACCATGCGCGGGGCGCTGCTCTCGTAGTCCGCCCGGATCTAGTTGTTGGTATGAGTACATGGCCTGAGGACACTGAATCCATTACTGAGTACTTCTCGGCATTCCTCATAGACGTGGGTCACACCGATTGACAGGAAACGAAGGAGCAGTATAGAAGGAATCACGAAGAAAAGGTAGCGTTTCCTTGACGTCTAGATTTGTTAATTTAAGTGGAATATAATAAGCTATTAAAATTCAACACTACACGATCTTGGCTTTACTACCTCTGACGTTTTCGGTGAAATCTTGCATGAGATTGAGATAGCCTCTTCATATGAGGTCTAGAAAAGTCTGAATTGCTTGATCATTACTACGATAACCATGGGTTGGTGTTTTCCTGGTTTATATCAGGTCAAACCACTTTGTTACATGATCCGGGGAACTGCGGGTTAACAGGTGGCAAAGGGGTTCAGTAGAGCTCACCAAGATGATACACCGGTAGGGAGTAAGTATTAGGTTGTGCTTTTGGACCAGAGTACGTAAAAATCGCTCATTATTGATATATATTACTTCTCACAACCTCTGGACCGGACCAGTTCCCCCAAAACACTCCAAGACCAAACAGGAACTAGTCTCATGCATTCCGTCCCACGACTTTAAGTGATGTCACTACCTTCCCTTGTTGCCTTTGGGCCCCAGACTGCTGCTCCAGCTGGAATCAGCCTTCTTGCCAAGCTTCGGTGCTCATTACAAACTGATGCCCGATTACGCACATTCTCACGAGCCATACAAAACCTACCCAGAACATGGGATCACTTGGTCGCCTCGGACACCAGTCTATCCGATATAGAGGGCCAGGTACAACTTGGGCGTCTCTCCCGATGCCTCTCGGGCAATGGCGAGGTCGACGATGATTTTTCCGACCTGTCCACACTACCAAACATCATCTTAACACCCTTAACACTTATCATTCACGTAACTGGGTATTTCCACTACCTCAAAGAGCAGGGAATTAGCCATCAGCAGCTTCTCGATGAAGCTAGACATGGCGGGGGCTTTCAAGGTTTCTGCACTGGCCTTTTTGCTGCTATTTCTCTATCGGTATCCTATAATACGGAAGAAGTGGTAGAGATGGCTGTAATAGCCCTAAGGTTGTCCGCCGCCGTCGGGGCATACGTCGATCTTGACAGCCACCTAGCGAGCCCTTCAGGAGTCGCTGTATCGCTTTCTATTCGGTGGAAGCTACCCCAGGAGCGAGACCGCATTCTTGCAGTATTGGACGAGTTCGATGATGTAAGTATAGGTTCATACCCCGTACCAAATACTCTCTGTATCTCGAATTAGATCAAGGCCAAATTCTTATCACGTCTCTTATCTTAGGTGTATATCTCGGTGATCTCCGATGTATCTGCGATGACAGTCACCGTAACCCCTGAATTAGAGGGTTCGCTGACCCAGAAACTTGGTGAAACGGGAGTGACAGTACGCAAAGTGCCGCTCAGTGGTCGGTTTCACACCTACAACCATCAATTGGCGGTCGAGAAGCTACTCTCACTGTGTGGATCGAACTCGCTTTTTCGGTTCCCTACTGACCTACAACCCCTGTGCGTCGTAAAGACGGGCACCGCGGAGGTGAAAGACATGCAAACGTCGCTCCATCATGTACTTCTCAAATCAATGCTACTAGAGCAGTCAGAATGGTACAATATCATCAGCACATCCGTCCAATCTGCTGCGGAGGCCAATCCGTACAGGAAGACCACCGCACTCTCAATAGGAGTTGATAGTTGCATTCCTCGGTCCGTTGCCAGCACTCATAATCTCAAGGTGGTTTCCTCTGCGCTCTTGGACCGCTCCACAAGAGACGAGGCGACTTTTCCTTACCCCGATGACTCCATAGCGATTGTGGGGATGGCAGGCCGCTTTCCGGGAGCCGACACGCTGGAAGAGTTCTGGCATCTTCTGCTAAGCGGATCTTCTATGCTGGGCCAGCTGCCGTCAGACAGGTTCCCGACGACAGGGTTGCGGCGATCACCCAAGAGCGACAGGCCGTTCCTCGGCAACTTTCTCAAAGACGCCTACGCCTTCGACCACAAGTTCTTCAACCGCTCTCCCCGCGAGTCCAGCTCCATGGACCCCCAACACAAGCTTGCGTTGCAAGCGGCATATGAGGCCCTGGAATCTGCTGGATACTTCAGCAATCCGTCTGCCCCTATAGATGTTGGCTGCTACATGGGAGTAGCCGCCTCGGACTACGAGGACAACGTCGGGTCCCACACGCCCACTGCGTTCTCGGTGACGGGTGCAGTGCGCGCGTTTACGAGTGGTAAGGTCAGTCACTTTTTCGGGTTCAGTGGCCCGTCAATAGTATTCGATACGGCATGTTCTTCCTCCGCCGTGGCAATTCACACGGCATGCCAGGCGATCAGGAGCGGTGATTGCTCCATGGCGCTTGCCGGAGGAGTCAATGTTATAACCAGTCCGACACTTCATCAAAACTTGGCGGCTGCGAATTTCCTCAGTCCAAACGGTGCCTCGAAGGCTTTTGATGCTCGGGCCGATGGATACTGCCGCGGCGAGGGAGTCGCGATACTCGTTCTAAAGAAGCTTTCAGCTGCCATTGCCGATGGCGACTCAATATCTGGGGTGATTGCTAGCTCCGCCGTAAACCAGAATGCGAACAGTGCAGCAATTACGGTGCCAGTGTCTGAGTCGCAGACTTCGCTGTATCGGAAGCTACTTAGAGAGAGCCATATGGATGCTGAGCAAATCTCTTTCGTGGAAGCCCACGGGACTGGGACCCCAAAAGGTGACCCAATCGAAACCGCAAGCATCAGGGAGGTGTTTGGTAACCAGCCTTCTCGAAAGTTGTATTTCGGGTCTGTCAAAGGCAGCATCGGCCACCTCGAAGGAGCCTCGGGTGCCGCCGCTATAATAAAAGTCCTTCTCATGATGCATCATCGTATGGTGGTACCTCAGGCAAGTTTCGAGACCTTGAACCCCAATATCCCGCCCTTAGGCCCTTCGAACATGGAGATTCCTCGTTCCGCTACATCGTGGAAGGGGGATTTCCTGGCTGCTTGTGTCAACAATTACGGGGCAGCCGGAAGTAATGCTGCTTTATTAATTTGTCAGCCACCTGCTCAGAAATCCATTGAGACACAGAGTTTCAAATCGGACCAGCAAGACTCAAGCCATAGCTACTATCCGGTAATGATGAGTGCCATCTCTACTGCCAGCCTGAAGGCGAAATGCAGAGCTTTGGTGGAGTTCCTTAATCGACAGGCTGAGGAAACGCCGGAGCAGTTGCTCGCTGATGTAGCATACTGGCTAGCACGTCACCAGAATCTCGATCTACCATGCTCATGGCAGACCAAGGTGCGGTCTCTTGACGACCTTCGCCACGAACTCTCCGTCTACATCTCCTCCACTGCGCAGGAAGAGGCACCTAAACCATCCCGGACTGGAGCTGTGGTTCTAGTTTTCCCTGGCCAGATAGGAAGCACGGTGAGCTTCTCTCAGCAGGCATATCACAGCTCACTGCTTCTTCAGGGACATATAGACCGGTGTGACCGGATCTTCCGATCTCTGGGCCGTGGTAGTATACTACCTGTCATATTCAGCCAGCAGCCTATTGCAAACATTGTGGATTTGCACTGGGCAATGTTTACCATACAGTACTCATGCGCAAAGGCTTGGATCGATGCTGGTCTTCAAGTCAAGGCGCTCGTCGGCCATAGTTTTGGCCAGCTTACCGCGCTATGCGTTTCGGGGGCTGTGTCGCTCGAGGATGGGCTCAAGCTCATCGCTGGACGTGCTTCACTGGTCGCAGAAAGATGGGGTCCTGAAAAAGGGGCAATGCTTTCAGTAAAGGCCGATCGAAACACAACAGAGCGCCTCGTATCTGAGGCTAACAGGCAGGGCATAGATGTCGAGATTGCTTGCTTTAACGGTCCGACTGCCCACGTTGTCGTTGGCACGGACCCATCTATCACCGCTTTCGAATGCCTTGTGTCGGAGCAGAAGATATCTCCAAGCAGTGCCATTCATGTCAAACGACTAGGTGTGACTCACGGCTTCCACTCCCGTTTGGTGGACAGCATACTGGCAGACTATAAAGCATTACTCGCTAACATCCACTTCGGAACGCCCACGATTCCTGTAGAAACATGCTCAACTGGTTCATCATGGGATTACATCAGCGCTGAACTTGTAGCAGCACAATCTCGTGAACCCGTATATTTCGGCGAAGCTGTTGCGCGCATCCACGCCCGGTTTGGGCTGTGCGCCTGGGTGGAGGCCGGTTCTGGAGGGACAGGCAAAGTTCTCGCACGTCAAGCTCTCACACACATCTCGCACGATCATTCTTTTCATTCCATAAACTTGAGTAGCCCACAAACCATGGATCAGCTCGCCGAAGTGACTCTCGACCTTTGGAAGCTCCATGTAAAAGTACTGTTCTGGCCATTCCACAGAAGCCAGAAGCATGAATATAGCACTCTACACTTGCCCCCTTATCAATTTGAGAAACATCGCCACTGGTTAGAATATATCGACCGGCACGACAGTAACATATCGACTCCCATACCAACAGTGATTCCATCCGAACCTGTTAAAATGGTGACACTGACAAAACTCGTTGAGAAACCAAGGCGAATCGCTACGTTTGATATTTACACGGGAGATACGGAATTTGACTTCTTGATACGAGGTCACAGTGTTCTGGGAAGTCCTCTCTGCCCCATTTCGTTATACATCGAGGTAGCATCTCGCGCCGTCGTCCTCGTAACTCCTGAACTCTCGCACGACGAATACTCTTCTCGCATCCAGGATCTTGAGATCTTAGCACCCCTCGGCCTGGATGATGAGAGGAAGGTTGAGGTCTTGCTCGAGCAAAAGCAGGACGGGATCCGCGTCTGGGCCTTCACAGTTAGCAGCTATCCTCGGGAACAACCATCTAAGAGAACAAGGCACGCGTCTGCTGAGATAGGTCTAGTAGCCGTCAAAGATCCGCAAACCAAAGTCTCTTTCGAGCGAATTCAGAGACTCATTCGGCCAGAAAAGTGCGAGGCGATTCTCTCGGATGAGACTTCAGCAGCGATCCAAGGCCCGCTAGTGTATAAGATGTTCGATAAGGTCGTCAACTACTCCGACATCTACAGAGGCGTACTGAAAATGTCTTGCAAGGAACAAGATGTGGCCGGCTATGTCTCCATGCCAACCATTGAGCAGGGACGGCCCGAATCCGCCTCTTCCACATCCATTAGTAATCCACTCGCGGTCGACTGCTTCACTCAGGTTGCCGGTCTCTATGTCAACGGTCGTAAAGACTGCGGAAACGAGGATGTATACATTTGTTCCAAAGTAAGCGAGTTAAACCTTGCCTTGGACCTGCATACGCATGGGACTAGCCGTGGACCCTGGCTTATATACTCGAACTGTACGACAGGCGGGGAGCGACAATTGTTGAACGACATATACGTGTTCGATGCAACTAGTCGGAAGCTAGTAATGAGCATCCTAAGTGTCAGTTTCACGAAGACCAACATACAATCTCTACAAAAGGTGCTGTCTAGGGCCAACAAGTCATCCGATCAACGTCCCCAGTCTCATGTGTCCCCCACGCTTGACCGCAAGCCGAATGCACGTGCAGCTTATAAGCTCAAAACGGTCGAGGAGGACTGGACACTGATTCCATTCATGAAGAGAGAGAAGCCACAGGAGCCATCTAAGGACATGCTCCAGAAAGTGAAGACTGCCGTCCGGAAACTACTATACGAGATTGCCGACGTTCCGGCCGGCGATATCCACGACACAGTAGTACTTAGCCAGATCGGCATCGACTCCCTAATGGCAACAGAAGTCATCAACGCCATAAGCGATAGGTTTGGTGTGCAACTGCCATCTTCGGAGCTATTAGATATGAATTTTCAGTCGCTCTGCGCGTTGGTAGAGCCACAAGATACCGATACCAACTCTTCGGGTGGAAGCCCGACTTACGACGACGAGAGCAGTTCTGCGCAATCTGTCGTCACAACGCCAGAATATAGTGATTCCGAGAGTCCCACAGACGTCGCCAGGCTCTACCGACTCCTTGCTGAGCACTTGGATATCAGCGAAACTGTGTCGGTAGACTTGCGCCTGTCTGAAGCTGGTGTAGACTCGCTCATGGGCATCGAGCTTGGATCAGTAATTGAGGATGAGTTTGGTGTTCTAGTGGACATCACGAAGCTCCCAGGCCATACCACAATTGGAGATTTAATTGCCATGGTAATCCCCCAATCACCTAAGAAGAAAGACATGCCGCCAAGGAAAACCAAATCAAAGCCTCCGGTTTTACCTGAGATTGAGAAACCTCTGGTGACAGAGGACAGCGAGCTACTGGTCCGAGCCGTCGAAGACTTCCGTAGAGTCAAGAACGATATCAAGCGGTTTGCTCGAGAGGCCGGCTACGAAGGGTTCCGCAAGAATGTGTACCCAAAGCAGAGAAAACTTGTGCTGGAGTACGTGGTCAGGGCCTTCACCGCACTTGGCTGTCCGTTAGCTAGCATTGCTCCTGGAGAGGTGTTGCCAATCGTCCGCCATATTCCGAAGCACGACAAAGTTGTTGGTCAGTACTATCAGATCCTAGAGCATGAGTCGCTAGTACGGAGAGAGAAAGGTAAATTCGTCAGGACAGAGCTCGCGTTCGATGAGAATGACCCCGAAACTCTTTACAAGGAGATCTCGACGATGTATCCACAACACGCTGGGGAGCTCAAGCTACTAAAAGCCACTGGATCAAAACTCTCAGATGTGCTCTCGGGGACTATTGATCCCATCCAAATTCTCTTCGGTACAAAAGCGGACAGAGAGCTCCTACAGGATGTGTACAATAACTCGCCAATGTGGTTGACGGGGACCAAGGTGCTCGCCAACTTCTTCACCAAGGCGCTCTCCCGAAACCGTGTGGGCAGCGCGACGATCAACATTCTCGAGCTCGGTGCCGGCACGGGAGGCACGACGAGACACATTCTAGATACACTATCTTCGCTCGGAATCGACTTCAAGTACACATTTACCGACATATCGTCGTCGCTTGTAGGTGCTGCGAAGCGTATGTTCGCGCACTACGGCGACAAGATGGAGTACGCCGTCTTGGATATAGAGAAGTCACCTCCAAAAGACAAGATCGGGCGGTATCATGTGGTGCTGTCGTCCAACTGTATCCACGCTACCAGAAACCTGAATACCTCCTGCAGCCAAATACGAAGTTTACTTCGCGAAGATGGGCTCGTGTGTCTTCTAGAGCTCACACGAAATCTTCCCTGGCTTGATTGTGTATTTGGCCTGCTTGAGGGCTGGTGGCTTTTCGACGACGGTCGTGAGCATGCGCTCGCTGACGAGCACCTCTGGGAAGAAACCCTGCTGTCTGCCGGCTTCAGGCATGTAGAGTGGAGCGACGATGATACGGCAGAGTCCGACCAGTATAGACTCATCGTGGGCTTCGCATCTACCCCGGCCAGCTATAGTGGCAATTCGACGCCAAATGCGCAGAGCAAACCGTTGATCACCCAAGAAACCGTTGAATATGATAATGTCGGTGGTATTTCCCTCCAGGCAGATATATACTACCCGCTACATGACGATGATCATCATGGTAAACGTCCGATTGGTAAGTTCTCGTAACAGTCAACTCGATGTTCCAGAACGTCTCGTTCTAGTATTCCTGTTTCCATGTGCTGAATATTATCTCTCAGCCTTAATGATCCATGGCGGCGGCCATATCATGCTGTCACGTAAGGAGATCCGTCCCCGACAGACGAAACTGCTCCTGGACAGGGGCCTATTGCCTGTCAGCATTGACTATAGGCTCTGTCCCGAGGTCACTATCACCGAGGGACCGATGACAGACGTCTGCGCAGCGCTGCAATGGGCGCGCAGAACACTACCCGAGCTTGTCCTGTCACGCCGCGATGTGCGACCAGACGGCGATCGCGTGGTGGTGATAGGATGGTCGACGGGTGGGACTCTGGCACTGACTTTGGGCTGGGAACCCATTACGCGCGGGTTGCAGCTGCAACCTCCTGCGGCAATCCTCGCTTTCTACTGTCCGTCAGACTACCAGTCCAGTTTCTTCCAGTCGCCAAATTTCCCCCACGGGACTACGCCTGCGGACGCCGCCAGAGAGTATGATCTGCTCGAGGGGGTACGCGACAGCCCTATAACCGCCTACAATATCCCGTCGTATGGTAAAGGCAACAGCACGGGAGCCTGGATGTCGCTTGAAGACCCTCGCTCGCGTATTGCGCTGCATATGAACTGGATGGGTCAGACACTCCCCACGATTATGGACGGGTTGCCCAGCAGCAAGCAGGCGGCGACAGCAGGAGCAGATCTAGATTGGATGAGACGACCACAGCCGGATCTCGCTCGCATCGCGGAAATCAGTCCCCTTGCACGCGTTGTGGCGGGCGACTACCGGACGCCGACGTTCATCATTCACGGTACAGCGGACGATCTTGTGCCGTGGCAGCACAGCGTCAAGCTGAAAAAAGCGCTTGCCGAGCGGGACATTCCATCCGGCGCTGCAATCGTCCAGGACGCCATCCATCTCTTTGATCTCTATCCTGATAAGGAGGGCAAGCATTGGAAAGCCGTAGTCGAGGGATACGAGTTTTTGTTCAGCCAAGTTGGCTTGTAACCCCCCCTAGCCTGTGGCATTATGAGTTCCAAATCGTGGTCCATAACCCTATGTCGGCCAAGCTAGTCACGATCGGATCTGGAATTGGCGTTGCAAACTCGCAAAGGCGGAAGGTTGGAGACATCGACGAGGGCATGTTGGATTACTCCGTGTCATTTGGGACAGAAGTAACTTTGGCAGATTGGTGCAAATCGTGTGATGAGGGTTGAGAAGATGTCCTCATGGATTAGACGGCTCTACATTCCCGACAGGTTTTCGTCCTTTGTTAACGGTATGGGGTTGCTTGGTGTCTCTCACTTTTAGTGGCGAATGAAGGGGAATATGACAACTTAGTTGGGCCTTGAGCTCTTAACACGAATAAAGACAACCAATTTTTAGAGTTTTGCATCTGACCAGGGGATGCGCCCCTAGCAAAAGTATGGGTGCGCCCCCAGCATCTCTCAATATAAAATTGCTAGCATTGTTTATCCGGTACGCTGTTGCCTGCCGAATCGATGATTGTCGATGCGTACCGATGGGTGATTTGGCTACTATAAATCCATTTTTTGACCTGATGGGGAGGTTATGGCGGAGGCAGATGAGGAAAGGGCATGGGCATCTGACGTTTAAACATCTAGGTTGGTGATGGGATGGGGCAATAGAGAAGCCAAGGAGCTAAGTAGCATTGTCTAGATTTTATTAGATGAGAATTGAATACATTGATCCCGTTAAATTCAATCTCCTTCTCCTACTGTGATACGCTTTCCGCCCTCTACCTATCTGGCGATTACTTCACGGCGAGCGACTAGACCGCTCCCGTGCTCCTGCGTGCTAGTATCGTTATGGAGTGTTGTGGTATCTGCTGGAACAAGTTTGGCCTCTCTCCATGTTGGCAAGTGGGTGTGACAAGTCTCACACACATCGCCACTAGGAACTTATACCGACTCACGAGTAAAGATGTATGAGGAACATAGATCTCTATAGTGGCGTGTACTGGCCCGTCACAAGGCCTCTGAGTGGCGGATCATGTTTTATGTCGTAGCTACTCTACGATCGCAGCTATCTCCTGGCCTCCGCAAGGGGTATTAGGGATGTGACGAACTGTCCAATATTATGATTCTAGACATGCAGTAATCAAGCTTGGTTGAAGATATTGGCTCCGCATCAGATAAGTCAAGCCGTGCAAGGCCTGTAATCCCCCATTTATCAACTCAATTGTCGGTGGCGTGTCACGTCTGCCTCATAAGGGAAGAGGCACGGCGAATTTTCTCTAGCATATGAGGCAGCTAGGGAATGATCGTCTGGAAAAGGTCTCAGAACGAGGATATGGACTTAGGTTCAGTTTGAATGTAATTACCCCAGGTACAGGCAGCACAGTAGCAAGACGTGAACGTAACAGTTTATTTATTGATGATCCTTGACTATATCCACGAGATGGTCATATATATCATGGGTTCTTTGTATTTTTTGAGGGTGAAATATTTTGGTATGGTTCCGTCACGAGGCGTATCAGAAGAATGAAAAAGGTTGACAGACAAGGGTCGCGACAGTTCAAAGTGGACTCGACGTATCAAATATAACAAAGAATGAACTGAAATGAGCCTTGATTTATACAGAACAAAACCGAGGCGTTGCTTGGGGTATCGAGGTTAACCTGGTGTATGTTAAGGTGAGCTGAGAAGGATTCGTCATTCCATATTGAGAGCACAACATTCAATACGCCCTCCGGCGATCTTGGAATATAAGGCCGCATAGACTCTTCTCTCAGGATAGAAGTGCCACGTTGAAGCATCTTGGAATCTGCGCAATTCTCTGCTTTGGTGACTCATGACAGGGTTGCTGTGGCGTACGAGCACACTGTCGAATTGGTAAAGCGACTATGTGTTGAGATGATAAATTCAGTCAAGATATTACGGGCTCTGGCAAACACTTAAACGCCGATGATCTTTCCTCAAATGGCATGTCAAAGGCTTAAGGACGTTGTATGGACGACTGTTTTCAGTCTTTCTATGGTGGCCTTGTGATCAGTTGTAGCCTGCGCAAGGTCGGCCTCGTTCTTGGAGCAGTTCTCTCGAGCTTGTTTCGGCTTGGCCGTCAACTGTTTCAAGGTACCTATCTTATAAGCTCTAAAATCTATAGGCATCACGTATTAACGCCGTTAAGTCTAACACTTAACAAGCAATGCTAATGTTATATTATCTCTATCCGGCTCACACTTGGGGGCCCTGTAGCTACTAGCACAAGCAGCACCAGCATGTAACTCACAGACAATGCTTAAATAAGATGTCTGCGCAGGAAATCCTTATGTGCGGCAAGATCAAAAGTATGTATGTAGTTTATGGCCTGCATGGCGATCTGCAGAAGGTTGGAAATGGCGCACGGACCACAGCTGATCCCACGATTTGCGGTTGCATTTCACAAAATCGTCACCGCTACTCTCCTGCATGTCCACACACACAAACTTGCGTACTTTCTCCTCGCTCTCCTCTTTCGCAATTAACTTATTACTCTCATTACTAACTGAAGCAGACCGGTATTCAATTATCATCATCATCGTCTTAAGCTCTCAGTAAACTAATAATGTCGTTGCAAAAACCCATCTATTCAATCTAGCGTCCAACACGAACCAGGATGCTACTATGCTTGTTGTGGTCTAACACCGGCCTTCTCAACCATAAAACCGTGAACCCTTCTGGTTCGTCGCTTATCAAATGAAAAATGATCTAATGAACCCCTTGAATGCGCCGAGCCGTCCTCCTCTAGCCGATTCCCTCATCTCCGGCCAGAGTTAGGCTAAGACCACTTACTCAAACTCCGTCGCCCAAAGCAGAATGCAAGAAGCCAAATAAAGAAATTACAAAATAAGTATCGGTTCCATCGAATGACCTTGCGGGAGCAGGATGGAACCACTCTGCAGCGATGCGAAGAGAATCTAAAGTGGCATTTGTTGCCCTGATGTCGAACAGAAACAAGAAACACGAACCCCAAGCCCATAATGACAGCGGGCTATGAGGGAGCTCACTCTGCCCGTGAGCGAAATTGCTGATAGAAACAACAAGCCAAGAGCGGGACCGTATACAAAGGAAGCCAAAACGCCATCAACTCGAGACCCGACTAACGAACCGATTATACAAGTTCGAAGCCATCCTCCTCGATCGGCGCGATCTCTTCGACCGGTGGCGCCATCGCCTTGCCTCGGTGCAGATCCTTGAGAGCCTTTCGGCCCTTGACGGCGTCTCCGTTATAGTCTAGGATCTCATATTCCTTCTCAACGAACTTCTCCGTCTCCTTCGTGTTGGTCTTGACGAAGATATCGAGCGACAGTGGCTTCCCGGGACTCTCTGCCTTATCGAAACTGTAGATGAAGTCGTCCGATACGCTCATCTGTCGCCGTGTGCACGTGGGAGAGGGCAGCAGCTCGTGGAGAGATCGGGCCATGTTGGTGGGGTCCCGCATCTCGGCCATGGTTTCGATCTTGCTCCGAGACCTTGGAATCTCGGAACAACAGTCGCAATAACGGTTCATCTTGGGCTTGTTCCAGTTTGACGTTGGGACATGCTTGCCGCTATGACTTGTTTAGTACTTGAGGCAACTCGATCATTTTCACGACCCACGATCGGGCTCATCGTCACTAGATACTTACGCCGGTAGGCGCTCCGGCCGGACCTTCTCCTGCTGCTTCTCAGAGCCGGACCACGCTTCCTGGATATAACTATAGCGGACACCGCTGGCGGGTCGAACTCCCCGCGCCCATTTGTGACTATGGTCTTTGGCTCGCTTCCGATCTACGTCGCCGCTTCGAAGGTCTCGGGTATCGTCAAGAGCCATTATGGGACCGAGATACAGATGAATAGCCCGGAGAGTGTACGATTCGCACAAGATATATACTAGCCTCGAATGGCTTAGTAAATTTGGCGTTTTGCTTGGATAGGGTTTTCGAGTTCCCGAGTAAGATAGTAACCTAAGACGACTCGCCGCGATACGGATTTGCTGTCGGGATGGGCAAGCTGTATGGATAAGAATATGAGATAATGGTCACCTCGAGAAGTATGCTATTGATGGGATGGGGGAGGTTGTGGAGATTGTAGGTTATGAGGAAGAGGGGGAGAAGAGGAGGAATACACTAAGAAAGATGGACGGGAAGTCTTTCTAGTTGGGACAGGGTAAATGGAGAAAGCGATGGGCGGCAGCAGAAGAGGAATCGAATCACGCGGCAGGCGATGATTAGGTAAGTTTGTTGATGAGGTAGGTCAGGCAGGTCTTGTGCTTGTTTACGTGTGGCTGTTTGCAAAGGCAGGAAGCTGCTTTGTTTATTCTTACTTACACTAGGTACAACACACACTTGGACAGTGAACCCTGGCGTTGCTGAAAGAATACAGCTACCTCATACACCGGCTCGGAGACACAATAGAGCGTGTACAATATCGATGAGATCAGGTCTTGCAAGTAATACTAATTATTGGCACACAGAGCAAGAGCAATAAAGACGGAAGACAAAGCAGGGGTGATAAGAGACGAGGACAAGGACGAGTACAAGGCGTAGAAGGTAAGGGCGAAAGCGGCTTTGGTTGTATGCCGTAGGATGGAAGATACAGGTAAGAAGCTCAGCAGAGAAGGGGTAGTATGATTGTTTGAAGAAGATGAGCGAGACAATGTCCTTCTGAACTTGTTGTAGAGTATTATAGGTACAAGATGATGAGTCGAGAGACAAAAGGAGCCGATTATGTTTCGAGCAGCTTGGTCGTTTGGTTAGACCGTGTGACTCAGATAAGGCGCAATAAAGTAATATGACGGATCGGGAAGCCAACCTGTAGGCTGTCGCAGCAGGGTAGCTACGACCGTTCGAGGGCGACAATACCCGGGGTTACAGGTGCGATAAGGGATTATCGATTAGCCGCTGAGCGCTAACAGCTGGGCTGGACCTGGGACCTCCCACCTCGTGGTGAGGACCGTCCCAGCAAGGAATGGCCGGTACGATGACGCACACAGCCTTCGACGATTCTCTATGTACCTTGGTACCTATGGGAATTCTTGGTTATCCTGCAGACAACACTCAAACGTGAAGGAAGCATAGAGCTAGCTAGTCAGGAGTTCTCCATCGAATCAAGATTACACGGGCTCTACTTTCAATGTTTATAGGCTCTCGATTTAACAACATATACGCATGCATAAGTATGTTAGGTATATAAGGTAATGTGTGCTGTACAGGCATGTATGTGAGTTGCTATGGACCTCTGATAAGAAGAATGCAAGGGCTATCTCTCCACCAGTGAGTGACTCAGTGCAGCCGCATTTACACATGAAACTGAGACTACCTACCTATCTGCTAACCTGCCATCCTAAGTCGATACCTTACCTACCAACATCGTTCATGACGTGCTAATCACGGCAGCCGAGCATGCCGAATCTGCACAGCCGATCAGTCCCTATTAGGTGCTCCAACCTTGGAACTTGGAGTTCAGTTATAGTTTCATAGTTTTAGACGACTACCTTACTTACCCAAGTTCCCGCTCGTTATCTGACCTAAGGTATCTACAGTCCTGATGACCCCATCCGGGGTAAGACATCAATCATACTAGTAATGGTAGTAGCTGAAGTACCTGCAGTGCTCTCTCGATAGCCGTACTGATAACAACAACAATTTCGAAACAAACAATCAAGCAAGCCACAATAAGGGTCTATCTAACTATCTATCCATCCTACCTAGCTATCTAAGCCCCGGCCAAAGAACTGAGGGTTAGGTGTGAGTGGGTTTCCATCCATCCATCTATCCATCCCTCTACATAACAATCGCGAAGCGTCTACCTACCTACATACAGTAACATGCCGAGCCGTTTCTCAAAAGGAAAGGGTTAAGCGATGATGCCATGCTATGCCATGCTATGCCATGCGCCGTGACGCCTAGCCCAGCCCAGCCTACCTAGCCCTACCTGTGTTTTGGGGGGATGGATCTTGTGACCGATTTACCTGACATGAGCCATACGCCGGCCAAAACTTGGCAAACAATCACTTTTGGCGATGAACCAATGACCAGTCCGATTTGAGACATGCCGTTTACTTACCTACTACAGCATACCTCATAGTAAATTGCATATCATACAAAAATAACCACTTATGCATACAACCTCTCCCATAGACTAGATGTTGGAGGTAACCTAGATCGGGCCCCTCAAGAGAGCTAACCTGTGTCAATAGCTGTCTCTAGATTACTTTATCAAGGTTTTACATAATGGACGCTTTATGGCACTGCATGGCGGCCAACTCCGAGATTGGACTTAAGCAGCCTCCAGAGCTGGATGACGGATTCTGGAACATGTCCCTCACCTCATCTCACCTTGCCTCTTTTCTAATTATAAGCCTCGGTCATAAGCTCATGTGCCCCCAGCCTACCTACGATGTACATACCAACCTGAACAGAGCAATGAATGGATTGAATAGATAGATGATGGCTGAAGGATGGAATGGGATGACATTGACGTCCGTTGCCGTGACGTCGTTTCACGAAGTTCGTGTCGTGTCACAGGAGTATGTAGGTAGGTACCTATTCGCAAGCATGAGTAAGTACCTAACCTTAGATAATCATTATCACCGTCATCACCGTCATCAATTAATATCGTCATCATCGACAATCAAGACATCAACCAACCATCCATCCATCTATCAACCTGTCGACCATCTGTCTGTCTGCCTATCTACCCTTACTAATCTACCAGACCAGCCTATCTATCTATCTACCAGTTAGCCAGCCAGCCGGCCATACTTTACACTGCACGGCACTATACGACTAACACAACACACTACACCAGACCAGATAGATGTGCATGCACATGCGCATCAACGCCGATTCCCGAATTAAAATACGCGAATCTTACTTGCTTATCATATACGTAGGCAGTAGTAGGTAAGGTAACAATCCGAACCTGGATAACACATAGTATATAGTATAGGTAATAATGGTAAGGTAATGCTTAATGCTGTCTACCCCCGCTCACTCACGTAACTCATGCAGATCAGGACAGGAGCATTTATGATACTGCATATATGTCTACGTATTTCTACTACTATCATATAATATAAGTAGTATATAATAACATCCCCACATAAGGTACGACACGGCGCCACTTCCATAGCATAAGGTAATTATAGCTTGCAATGTCTGAACTGTGGATTATTTTATTTTTTGTTGTTATTTTTATTTTCATTTTGTTTCGCCTTATCCATGCATGATGCAAATACTAATAGCTCCGCTCATCGAATTCAATGCAGGTCCCGAAACTTCTAAAACTCGAATTCCCGGGTTCTGTCCGTCCGTCCTGTCAGCAAGCCAGCCGGCCTGTTCCCCGTGTGAATCATGAAAATCAAAACAGGGATGGTACCTAAGGTTAGATTAGCATACCATATCACCCACCCTATTGTATATTCATTAGGTGCTTAGTATTTCCATGTAAATACCCAGGTACGCCTCTTACTACTCGCCGTTTTGCTGTTATAGTTACCTTTTAAAGACACATGCATGTGTATCGTAGATAAGTATGCTGTAGATAGAGGTAGCATGTGAGTAGGAATATGTAGATTATGTATGCGAGATGGGTAGTATCTGGGGTAAGGCAAGGCAAGGCAAGGCAAGGTAAGCCTCCATTTCCCCGTGCCTGTCGAGTCATCCGGAAGTCGAACTCCAAATGCGGCCAGCATAGCATCTCTTATCGCGAACCATTCATTCTTTCTCTCCTACACCTCTCATATCTAGGTATGCTCGGCATCTCGCCTGTGACTCGGCACCTACATGCATACCTACATACCGAGCACCTAACTAACTTAGCTGTACTTACCTACCTACCTAACCTAACGAGTTCAGATATCTCCGCGGCGATCTAGGGTAGGTAGGTATCTAAGGCATTTGTGGACTGTAGCAGACATGCAACTTTAAGCATGTTAGCTCTATCTGTCTACCTCAGATCATTCATTAACCCATTGAAATTTTCACACACTCACTCGCCCCCTCACTCACTCACTCATGTCCATGCTCTTATGCTCTCTCCTAGTCCCAGCTTAGCTTATCTTATCCTGTGCTGTACTGTGCTGCCCTGTCCTTTGCCATCTCATACATCTGTATACAAACATACAGCTAATGGTGCGTAAGTACCAGTAACACTACGTAGCTAGATAGGTATATAACCTACCCAGTAGGGACTAAAATAACACATAAATAAAATGATATATACACATGAGAAACTCACATTAACCACAAGACCAACTCATTGTTGTGATAAATAAATTAAAATTTACCGTAGCCCTGACTCTCTATGGTGTATCTAACCTAACCTAAACTCTTATAAAGAAGCAGACATGGAAGAAAAGCAAGGACAACAAACTCGTTTTCAGGACTGGCTTGCTTTTCTTGACTTGGCCTTCTGATTTATGAATATTGATGCTAACCCCGACATTAACGTAGGTAGTTAGGGGTGCAGGTGGTTTATGACGATAAGGGGAGAGGATGGGACGGGGTGATAGGGGATGAAGGCATGAGGATCTAGGTTAGGTATCTCTATTAAGAAGCAACAAACAACAATAGAAACTCTTCTCTTCCCGACAACAACGGTGATGATTCCAACACACACCACCCCTTTACCCCTCTACTCATTCATCCGCCCATTCGGTTATTGTATCAACCGAAATCATCCTTGAGTCCCGCATCCCTATCTCGTCCCTCTTCCTCGAGTACACGAGAGTTTAGCGGCGCACTCTCAAGGTTAGCCCCCGTAAGAAGTACACTAGTCCTTCTTCCCCTAACATCACCACCCGTATCCAAAGCCTCGCTCTCTTCATCTATGGCTTCCTCACTCTCCTCTTCTCCGTTCTCGCTACCCCCTTCCTCATCTTCCTCATCTTTTTCCATATCATCACCATCCATCTGCGCCTCAAGATGCTCATTCAAGCACCTTCCAATGTCCAACAGGAACTCATTCGCATACCCAAACTTCTCAATCCCACCACCATTACCAAACTCCCTCTCAACAGATAAATCGTCGTACGTCTTTCTCGCCTTATTCAGACACCGCTGCGTCTGGATATACTTCTCCTGCGCGAGCCAGGTCTCCGACGACAGAACGCTCCAGAGAGCCGATTTGCGGCGTCTGCTGCCCCATACCACTCCCTGGGTGCTGACGATACCTTGTTTAGAGGCGTAACATACCGCCAGTCGCTCCTTGATGAGGGCATCTCCTGCGGGACCCAAAATCTTGCTCTCGAGGAGTCGGATTCCCCATCTCGCGGCGTCGTCGACGCTCGAGCCGCCTCGTAATCGCAGAAGCTCCAACCCCAAAGCGAGACACCGCAGAGCCCCGTAGGGCGCGCTGCATCTAGTGAGGTACGAATAGTGGGCCGCCTCTAACATAGCGTCCACGGTTTCGGCTCGTGTCTTAGACGACAGGTTCTGAGGCATGATAAGGAGGCTGAGCGCGGCCATCTCGTTGGCTGCGGCATGGTACCGCCATGCTTTGTCGTTGCTGAAGTCGCCGCGTAAGATATCGTAGGTCGAGTACGCTAACTTCCAGTCCCGGAGCATGAATGCGTAGTCGGCTAGTTTCCGCATGATAGCCTCGGGCGTGTCGGACCGGTAAAAGCCATGGGAATCATAGTTGCTTCCTGAGCTCGATCCGGCACCTGATGACTTTGAGGTGCTGCCGAATCCCCAACGCCGAGTGAGACCGACAAATCGACCGGCCAACCCTCGTCGTTTGGAGGCAACTTGATCATTCCATACAGAGACATGCCGCTCCATCGTAGGGATAATCGATTGGGTGACCATTTCCCGGATAAAGGTCCGTATCGCCGTCGCATCAGATTCAAATATGTATTTTGTAGGGTCCTCGTAATCTTCGTTGTCCTCACTCTTCTTGAGGTCTGCTAGCTCTTCTGTTGCTGACATCCACTCACACCGGGGCAGTGGTATACTGTCATCGTCGGTGGCTACACTCCGTGTTCCTCTTATCCGTAATAAGTGGCAATGTAGCCCGAGGTTGCGCTTCATTTGATCAAATAGTGTCATGGATCTTGTTATGTCATCTTTTTCTTCGTCATGAACAAGGACGTAATATCTCAAGTACTCCTGATCAACCCAATTCGGTAACCGTTTGTCTCCCGTGCTTGTCTCGGCATACAAGTGCCGCAGTGTTTCTATGGGTGCTTGATTTCGCGAACTAATTGCCATAACGCAGGCAACGGGGTGCGCAAACGTCTCGTGAGGAGCCAACGGCAAACCGGAGAGTAACCTACGAAGATACAAGGCATAATACGGCGAAGGTTCATCCACATCAAGGCCGTGGTCTATAGGGCTATGCAACGCCCCAAAGAATGATTCTTCGGCATAGGCAAGGTGCCTATCTACCACGGCTTCTACATCGGCAATGGTAGTTCCAGTTTTGGAGCTTGGCGAATTTTCGTTCTGCTTCTCCAACGTCCCATTGAGTCTTGAGCTCTGGGCGTTTTTGAGGGTAGCGGCACTCGACTCGGGATGCAGTATGCCGTGGCCAAACTGCACAAATTTTAATGAATAATCCTCGTAAGTCCGACTCGAGCCATTGCTATCACGGATGATAACCTTGCCCTGTATGCGCTCACCAAATGGCCGAAGGAGCTCCCATAAGCCGTGGTCAAACCCCTTCTGCTTGAGGAGGAGATCCGTGTCTTCTGAAGCATAGATGGCAACATGTGGTACAAAGGCCCGAAGAATTAGGTTTAAGGGATCACCAGGACCATCACTGGCACGCGTGGCAAGGGCGAGGCCGTTATTTGGGCTGCCGCCAAAGACCGAGCTACTTGTAGTGCGTGTCGACAGCGGTCTGCCAATAGGCGATTGCGAGCGAGACCCCGGGGGAGAGAAGGTCGAGGCGTAGAGGGATGCAGCGGAGGGATGTGATCGGCGGTAAGGGAGAGTCAATTCGGACTGGGAGAGAGGTAACGAATCGCCCAAGGATTGTCGGGTCTTAGCGGCCCTCAAGGCGGAAGCTGCCATAGGAGGTGTCGAGACACGTTCTGTCGGCGCTTCATGATCAGAAGACGGCATGGGTCGGACTGGTGGGTGGATAGATGGCCCTGTTGTCGGTTAAGAGCTTGTAAAGCAGACAGCAGTCCTCGGCGAGGCTCTGTCAAATTGCGCATCGGCACGCAGCGGTGGTTTGCATTCGTTGCTGGTACAGCCAGTGTGTATACTGCTAGCGCTGCAAGTACCCGACAGTAGGCGGCGGTCGTATAGGCGATAGCGTGGGCGCCAGCGAGTATATATTTATCATCAGGTTACACTGTAGAATTCATGATCTGATCGAAACTAGACAGCCGACAAGAAACCGGTTGCTCCTGCAAGTATGCAGCTTCCAAGAAGTAGACAAACAATATGTTGGAAGTTGGGCAACTGGTATCGATAGCTGTTATTAGGTCATACAGGTCTTAAGGTATTACCTAAGCACAGTTGTACCACAGCTTCTTGGTACATGGGCTACATACACTCAGTGTTATAATTCAAGGCGTTTCTTATTTGCACAATTACGTTAAGCAAAGAAAGGTTCGTTAATAAACTAATGTTTATTAGCTTGTTTTATGTTGACCTCGCAAGCATTTCTACATGACACCGTGCAACACATCTCATACAATAGTGCAATGTGCCTCAAGGTGTCAATATGATGGTTATCTTTAGTTTGCCTACAGCGCTAGGAATATTGCCATCAAGCCACAGAGCGAAATAGTTTTAGATCGTTCAATGGTGTTTAATCGCTACCTATTTAATATATCTATCATGATCAGTCTAGCCAATATTAAATTCACTGGCCGAGTTCATCACCTCCTTCATCTTCGTGCGCATTCGCCTCGCTGCCGCTTCATCAACCGCAGGAATATCATCATCGTCAATTCTACTCTTGCTAGGCGCCTTGCCATCGTTGTCCTTGACCTGGTCTGCGCCCGTACCTTGTTTCGGCCGGTGTGTCCTCCTCGATGGGCCACCGCCGATACCACCAGGCGCCTCTCTCAAACCGTAACTCTTTGCTAAGTGGCCTAAATGAAGTTGGGTTATATCGAAGTATTTGCGCTCATCGCGAACATGGGTAGCATAGGCACGCACGTGCGAACGGAAACCCTGACGAGCTGAATCTAACAGTTTCGACTTGCTCTCCTCTTTCTCAGAAGCAAGAAGTCGTTGTTCGATATGAAGCTGTAATGCCTCGGCCCGCGAATTAGGCGATTGCTTCTCCGATACTAGGGTAGGAGCCGCGCTCTCTTTGTCCAGTCTCGGCAACGTAACAGGAGTGAAGAATCCTTTTTGTAGCGTAGGTTCATAAGACTGTGGCGCTACAGGTGCTGAATTTGTCGAGCTCAACAAGTCGAGATAACCCTCCTCACATCCTGGCTGGATGAAAAGCACCGCCTTGCCGGGTCGTCCCGCACGGGCTGTTCTTCCAATCCGATGGGTATGGTCGTCAACACTGAAAGCCGGGTCGTACTCAATCACAAGATCGACAGCAGGTACATCCAGACCACGAGATGCAATGTCAGTCGTAATAAGGACGCAAGGCTCCTTGGCTACGCGGAATGAGTTGAGCGTAGCCGTGCGAACAGGTTGCGGGAGAGATCCATGTAGTTTGAGCAATGAAACAGTCGGGTTTGCAGGTGATGTGACATAAGCTGCCTCGGCAACGGTATTAGCTATCGCCGATGTATCCTCGGATGCGGGCCGAGCATTCGTATCTCGCAGGAGCTCAAAATGGAAATCCACTGAGTCGGCACAGGATATGAAGATGATTGCTTTCATGATAGATCCTTTGCGGGCAAAAGAGGACTTCAAAAGCGCAATCAGTGCGACTAGACGCAGCTTCGCTGGGACAATGAGCCAAGTTTGCTTAAGCTGCGAAGGCGCAGCGAACACGGCCTCGTTGATTTCAGCTGTGACCTCCCCCTCATTTTCAGAGCTGTTGCCAGTGATGTGAATAGCATCTCGTAAACTGATTTCTCCTAATTTTTGAACATTTCGCTTCATGGTGGCAGAGCAGAGGACAGTCACCCGACGCCGTGGGAGCTTATCGAGCTTGACATCCTCGCTATTGGATCCCTTTGGCTCTTCCTTGCGTATCTTGCTGACGATGCTTTTCAATTCATCCTCAAAGCCCATCTCCATCAGTCTATCCCCCTCATCCAACACGAGCCACCTGACGGTACCAACATCGAGAACCTTGGTATTGTCCAGGTGATCAACTAGTCGACCAGGAGTTGCTACCAAAATATTGACACCTTTCCGAAGGCGAGCTTTTTCTGACTTCTTGCTTTCGCCTCCTATCACAGTGGTGCTGACGATCCACGGAGCGCAACGGAGAACCTTTTCGAGCACGGTCGCAATCTGTTTACATAATTCTCGAGTAGGGGCCAAAATAATGGCGAAAAGTCCGGAATCACGATGGATTTGGGTCCTAGTACTCGACCCGTCCTCACGCTCGCTCATGGCCAATATCCGTTGAACTATTGGCAAGAGGTAGGCTAAAGTTTTACCAGAGCCTGTTTGCGCTTGAAGGAAGGCATCGCTGTCCTCCTTTACAAGCTGAGGTATCGTATTCTTCTGGATCAAGGTAGGCGCCTTCATTTCAAGCTTAGTAGAGAGGTGGTTGGCAATACGTCTCGATAGGCCTAAAGCGTGGAAATTCGCGGCCTCCTCAGATAAGGGAGCATTGGATGGTTGCGCGGGCTCAACATCCTCGACTGGGTCTTCGAAGACTGTCTTGGGCGTTGGGTTGGAGGTAAATAGCCTCGAAGTCACCCCACCAGGGTTTGTGCCCTGCGCAGAGTTCTTTGGTCCAGCACTGATGCTTCCAGGTGGGAGCTTGCCAGTCATATAGGAAAGAGATCTCGAAGAGGCGTCGGGTCGGTCGCCATTCGCATTGTTCTGTATCTTTTGCCTCTTGGCCGCTCGTTCATTCGAAGCTTCATCGTACGAGAACGAGGAGTCATGATCTCGTCGGTTCGTAGACAGCGGGGTGGCATTGGTGCCGGTGGACTGGCCATCACCATGTCTCTTGGCGCTTCGTTGGGCGTTAACCCGATCTCTCCAGCGACCGCCGGTGTATTTCACCTGGCGCTTTATAGGCTGATCCGAGAGGTCAAAGTTTAGAAGCAGGCCACCGTCAGCCATTTTGTATGTTTCGGGTGTGGAGATTCTGCTGGAGGGGAGGTTTGGGTATGTAACATGGGCCCGGCAGAATTCTTGTCACTTCAGTGAACTTTTTGGCGGTGTCTTGCGATTACGTTGTAGACGCATGTGGGGTGGCTGTTTTCCGTTTAATGCATTGTCTCTGTAACATATGCATATAAACAGTATATAACATTTCTCAATGAAACTTTCGCAAATGCTTCAACAAACCGTAGTGCCCAGCTGATCCAAAGGTCAAATAAATAATCTTAGGAACTGCAGTTGACGGAAACAGAATCTCCAACTAGGTAGCACTGGACAGCAATATGGTCGAGTCTTTATTCAAATTTATAACACCGCTACTTGGAAGTTATCACGATTTAGACTCCAGTCTTGTAGGTTCTTTAGAGTTATTTAAATTGGAACGATATGCTCGCAAAGTATATAATAAAGTACAGACAACAGACCACGTAGGGCGAGTGCCTCTTTGCAGCCTCTTGTACCTGGGTAGTTGAACTTGTCCATCACCATCTGGCGATATCAGACAGCACCAACTTGTCGTCTTATCTTATCCCAGTCCCGCCACCCCAACCACCCTTTCGATTATATGTACCTAGGTTTTCCCGCCAACCGTCCGTTCCGTAAAATGCAATTATGATTTTTCTTTTCTTGATATGCAGAGTGGAGTTGTGTCTATAACCAGCGCGCCGGCCGATGCTCTTTCTTCGCTGACGCCTGATCCCGAAAACCCAGATCTTGTGTCCCTCCATTTTTCTAATAAATTGAAGCGGAGACCCACTACCAAAAACCAGACGCCAGACCTGCTCACGGAACTTGACCGTCCGCTTAAGTAGACACGAAAATGACTCACAACCCTCCACCCCAAACCGACACCCCTGAATTCAGGCCAAACACAATTATTCTCAACAGACGGGGTATCGCATATGAAGCAGAGGACAAAGGAAATAAGGAAACAGGAAAAGTCGGGACCAGCCGCAATCAGGATGGCTGAGCCATTGTTCAAGCCAAGGTGGTCGTTGGCTCATGACCGCCTCCACCAAGAAGCTCTAAGATTTTGTTGACAACAGCAGGAGGATAACCCCTCGAGAGCATCTCCGTCACAATGGCCTGGGCTTGGGGACGTGCCTCAACAGCAAGATATGCGCGTGTCATAGCTTCATACGTGCTTGGTTCACGCTTTTCAAAGCTGACGCTGCGGTAGATCGACTCAGCCTTAGTAATGTTCTTCTCGCTGGCCCAGCCATGGATCAGAGTATTTGCGATGTAGGGTGTGAGCTCAACGCGACGTTGCTTCATCTGAGCGAGGATAGGCTCAGTTTCGGAAACATGGTGGTTCGCTACCATAGCCTCAAACAGGGCCTGGAAGACACATGCGTTGGCCAGGATACTTGGGTCGCTCATCACCGAGTTGAAGATCTTGCGTGCACCCTCCATATCATGGAGAACACAGCCGCGGGCGTGTATGAGGGAAGCGTAGTGCACCGGCTCAGGTCGCTGGCCGGAGGATCGGATCATATCAAGAACCGCTTCGGCAGCGGTCATATTGACGGGCTCCAGTGTGGCGTGGGTGTCAACTAACAGCTTGTAGGTGTGAGCCGTAGGTGCAATGCCCTTGACCTTCATACGCTCATAGTAAGCAAGGACCTTCACCTTGTCGCGTTTTGTTGTGAGGAAAAACTGCATCATGCTGTTGTATGGGGCAGGCCGGGCTTTGTAATTGGGCATAGCCTCCATCTCGTCGAACAGCTCCTCGGCGAATTTCTCATCGCTTACTCGGCACAGTGCGTTGACAATGGTTCCGTAAGTGACACTGGTTGGCTTGATACCCAAAGCGCGCATCTCACCAAAGTAGAACAGACAGTCATCAATGCGTCGTGCCTTTCCGAGCTTACCGATGAGGGCATTGTATAGGAAAGAAGACGGCTCAACGCCCTCAGCCTTGGCACGGTGGAAAATCTTCACGGCTTCCGAAGCCTCATCAAATGTCTTGGTTGATTCCTTGAGCGTTGTGATATAGAGACCAAAAGTGTTAGCCGAAGGGGAGGAACCCATTTCCAAAAGCTCTGCGTGGAACTGCTCGGCAAGGGCGCGATCGCCCAGTGTCAAGCATGCACCGACCATAGCATCAAGAATCGACGACCAGCCGTAGCGAACAATTGGATACTGCGGTAGAAGGGGAACATCTGTCCGTGCCATAGAGAGAATGTCGTGGCAAAGATCCATCTTGCCCTCACGCGCAGCGGCCGAGATAAGCTTAGAGTATGTGATGTATCTCGGGTGGCGACCCGCGCGGCGCATGTTGCGGAAACGGTTTAGGGCCTCCTGAAGTCTAGGACCTTTGCGACCATGGGCACCCTCCAACTCATCAGAAATGATGGATGAGCCTTTGAAGTCGGTGCTATGGGCATAAGGATCGAAATTGTCCTCTAAGGCAGTAGTCGTGACGTTCGAAGGGTATGGCGCTGGGGTGAATGCCTGCTGGCTGGGAACAAAGCTGCTTGGTGAAGGAGCCACGCGAGGATCGGCAACACCACGGGTAGCCATATAGCTGGAGATGAAATCCACACCCTCCTCAACTTCATCAGCGAGGTCGATGTTCTTGGTGCGAGACGTAGTTCGAATTCTGTCGAACATAGCTTCCGCCTCATTCAGACCTTCGGTAACCTGGCCTGAGCCGATCATGGCAACAGCATACATAGCGGTTGGCTCGATGAATGAGGCATCGATCTCGACACTGGGGCTGGCGAGGACTCTCCAGTACTTTGAGGCACCTGTCACATCGCCCTCGCGGACACACAGGGCCAGCAGAGCCATCGCTGGAGCAGTGATAGCAGGATTGGTAGCGGGGATGTTGGAGAATGCTGCAACAGCGGTCAAGCGATCGCCAGCGTCAGCTGCCGCGGTGGCAATGTCAGCCATGGCCCCCGAGCGAACTTGATGCTCGATGCTCTTGGCCCACTGCAATGCCTCCTGGTAGATGCCTCGCGTCGTGAATCCTTTGACGAATCCTCCGCTGACGATCGCGTCCTGGATATCGTCAACACGAACACCATACGTCGCAATAAGCTTCTCATAGAACTTCATAGCTCCTTCAATACGGTCATTCATGACGTAGGCGTTGATGACGGAAGCATAAACCTGGGCGTCAAGGCGGTTATTAAGAGTGTACTTGCCACCGTCGTGCGCTATGGCAAGCTCCTTGTATTCGTTGTAGCATTCCACTGCGCTAGCCAAATCACCTGTATTAGCAAATGCAGTGATCATGGCGGGGAATGTAGCAGCGAAAGGGACTGTTCCAGTCATTTCCATGTGTTCAAACAAGTATAGCATCTCTCCTACACGGCCAGCCCTAGCACAGGCTGAAATAAGCTGATGATAGGTTTCCGAGGAATAATTAGCTCTGCGCGTGCTAACAGAAGACTCGAACAGTTTCATCGCCAGGTCGAGACGGTCATCTTCAGATAGAATGGCGTGTTCCAGCTCATTCGAGGCAAACATAAACTTGCCAGGCTCGTCCATACCGCCAAAGCGAACTCGCTTGTCGTCAAGCGACTTCTTCTGGGTATCGACCTCCAGGCATCTGACAGCCAGTAAGCCAACCAGAATATTATACGTATCAGCATCCGGAATGACATTGCGTTGCATCATGTCAGCATACACATCCAATGCCTTAGAAACAATCTCATGCTTCTGAGATGTGATCTGGATCGCGGCCACCAACAAAGCATTGTAGGCGGGCGCTATGGGCTTGATGTCAGCCACCAACATGGCCTCGAACACGGCCGGAATCTCGGCGAAGCGTCCATCCTCACTAAGTTTGCCCAGATGATCGGCATAACTCTGTGATTGCGAGTTGATGGGTGGCGTTGCACTACGAGCAAGACTAGCGGGAGTCGATGCCCTCTCGGCGACAGGCGTTGCCACCCGGGACTGGACGAGACTCGCAACGGACGGGGATGACGCGCGCAAGGAATTCGTGGTACTCTCCTCCAAAGCCTCGCGCAACTCGCGAACTTCGATTTCCTTCTCGATTGCGGCATCTATATGTGCTAACGCTGCCTCGACATCGACAGGGGCAGCGGCATCCTGAGAGCTCTGCCCTAGACTGGCATTTTGAACGGCACCGGTACCAGGGGACTGCAGGCCAGGCTCAGGGCCTTCGAGGATGGACTCAGCGTTCGGCTTCCACTCAATAGGTTTCGGGAACTGGAACTGAATCCAATCTCGCTCGACTTCTCCGCCATCCTGCTCCTGTTTCTTCTTAAGCGCCTCGAAATAGGCATCTAGGTTGCCATGATTATTCAGACGCTCGTTGCGGAGTTCATTTTGAAGGGCCGCGCTTCCAATGTGGAAAGCGCTCTGGAGTTGAAGAGAAGTAAGGCGTCCAACCCGCTGACTGTGACGTCGAGCAAAGGAAGGACGGGCCTGAGTATTTAGAACATGCGGGTGAGTTGCAGCTACGACGGATTGCGCGTAGCCGTGGGTAAGAGATTTCGCAACAAATCCTTGGCGGATAAAGTTCTGGTAGAGCGAAGAGTAGATAGTGGGCATTTAGATGACACCAGGCGGGGAGGGGGACTAGAAGACAGAGCGCATTCTTGGGTTAGCTAAATTCAAAGAGTCTGCGAAGTTACCATAGACAAGAAAACTAAGCTCCCAAGGACTATACACCGCTACGCAGCTACAAGACACCAAACAGCTCGAACGCAAAGTTTTTGGTCCTTTGTTGTGTCCCGTAGGCCGCGCGTGGCAAGCAATGGCAGAAAATGAAACACCGGGCGACAAAAAAGATCTGGCTAGTCGACCAATGTTGACAAGTGACACGATGACGACTTACATGGAGGAAAGGCAAGAGAAGTTGTTGCAGGTTCATTTGACAGCAATAGGGCCGTCAAACAAACGCGCTTAGTGTTAGATGGTTGTACCCTTTGGGATGGGATTGGGAATAGGTAAATGGGAAAATAGGGAGAGAAAGAAGAAATCGTGAAAAGAGTCAAACAATTGGTGGTGTGGGTGGGTTACCATATACATAATAATCTTACTACTGGTGCCTCGAGTGCAAAATTGGGATGTTATTGAGATGGACATGTTCAGCCTACAATGCCTACCCGGTAGCAGACAGCCCCCTGGTACGCACCCGTCATTCCCCTGCTAGAGAAAAACTACAGCCTGCTAAGGTAAGGCAAAGTGTCCACAGCAAACAAACAGACCCCTACCATTCGCTGTTGCCTGCGTGGGGCCAAGTTTGCAATGTGCGTAGATGCAATATTAGGCATGGCATAGTGGGGTAGGAACGCTCAAAAGGAACATTTCGAGAACCTTGGAAGGTATCATCATATTATTAGTGTAAGTACTGTAACCTATTAGGAGGCCCCCATCCTCTCACTTCGACCCTTTCCATCCCTGTCGAACGCCCCTGTCACATCAACATCTTTGCGAAGAACACCAAATGTGTGACTCAGGCACCAAAAAACAAGAGAAGAAAGCTGACCTGCATACCTGAGAGCCTGAATACCTATCCAACAATAACAACACGGAGGGTAGTGCTTATGCTGTAATGCGGGCAACGATAAAAGAGGGAAAAGTCGGGTGAAGAACCATACCACGGACAATGATTTACTAGTACTACATACTAAGTATATGAGCTCGATATGACCTCGTCTATCGATGCACGTCAGTATGCTGAAATTTAAGGATGCCAATGCAACCCAATCGGTAACAATTCCTGTGACCGAATCTAGCAACTAATCCAGGAGACGGACAGTAGACGGACTCGACAAGAGCCCGCTCGTCCGGCTGGTTCGGGTATGGAGGCTGGAGCTGTGGAAGATCAATGGTGGGAAAGACGAGTCAGCTCCAAAAGTCTCCAAGGTTGGTGAGATGCTCGAGAACAAACCGGAAGGCATCGAGCGCACGCGTCACGAAGAAATTGTGAGAAAGGGCAGGAAAGGGCAACGGGGACCATGGAGCAGACAGGGAAAGGCAAGCCTCCCATTCGCCCCGTTTGGGTCTCGCCTGGGCCCATCCAATCAAATCCCTGGGTTCGAGCTCACAAGTGGAAGAAGCCGGAAGCCAAATCCAGCCCGCCGGCATGGGAATGGAGCCCATGCTTTTCCCACGCCTTTAACGGTGGGGCTCTCTTTGGCATGTGCTAGCCAAAATATTTCTTTTTGTATCTTTATCAGTCACTAGAGACTTGCTCTTACTGTTTGTTACGACTTGATATCTAGGTATTTGCAGGTGAGTGTATAGAATTAATGTGTGAAGTTGCATGCTATGTAAGTAAATCACGATGCAGCAAACTTGCCCACAACTTGATAGCCCAGATACTCCGACGAGTTTGTTAGCTATGGCAGAATAGGTACATATCTAGTATACCTGGCCTAGCTATCTCGCCGAAGATCAATGTCAATGAAACAAGCTGTCACCAACACGAGTCACGTGTGTCAAGCTTTCACATCGCTGGCAAATATAAAGTTTCCTGTCAAGTAATTTACCTCATTACTAATAATACCTAGGTACGTCGTCCGCATTGATGTCGACAACTGAGACTACAGATGCTATGCTGTATGCCGTACAGAATATACAATTCCTACGTGATGTTGTCCGCATAAACCAACCTCACACTGCCCAGCTAGTCTAAGCCCTCTATACTATTTTAGTTAAGCGGTTCATATCAAACAGCTGGGACCACACACAGTACAAAGTGAATAGTACACATCGCGAGATTATGCTAATCTTGTCTCATTTATGCGACGCGCTAACATTTATTTGTATAGGCACATCAGCAATTCCTTTCTTCATACTGAGCAATTTTGTATTTCGAAACAAAAATCTTCAAGGGAGGACCCTTGAAAACGCCAGAAAGGGCAATGCGAGAACCCCTCCATTGAACCCCTCGTTGTTCTATAACATTCTGAGACGTGCTTTAATTCAGAATACAGTAAGATTATCAAAATAACGGGCCTACTTAGTAGATATGCGCAGGTTCTACTGCCTACGCAATCGAGTTTTTCGCTACTCGCGTTTATAAGCAAACGTTCCTTACACAGCAAGTGGGCACAAATAGGATGGATCCTACGCTAGGTACTATCTAGGGGCCGGCCGCCATCCACGAGTAGCAAACTTTCTAAAACAAGAGAAGCGGTGCAAACTAGTCACCGAGCCCGAAGTTTCCGCTCGACCCCCGATTTTCTCTCTTTGCCGTTAATCGGTTCAGAGAAGCTCGGGCGCCGGCAATGTCATCTCGTATCGCCGAAGCTTTTTACCCCCTTCCCTTCCTCAACTCTTTAGGCCAATGTTCTCGGCATAACTAACGAGTAGAGTGCATGTGGATGCACCATGTACTGTTCACTTTCTTCAATGGATAAATAATGAGGCCAAAGGATAGGTATCTGTATTATGTAGACAACTCTTGTCTCTGTCTATCAGCTTTGGCTACCCCCCCCCCCCCCCCCCCCCCTCTTTCTCTCTTTTTT
>Ga0247782_1000118_pt1 | contig 105337 bp, 81 predicted proteins | sample UWRJL019104C5_FD_179928 | JGI IMG/M metagenome (GOLD analysis project Ga0247782, IMG submission 179928) | Plant litter microbial communities from Arlington Agricultural Research Station in Wisconsin, United States - UWRJ-L019-104C-5 | ecosystem: Environmental > Terrestrial > Plant litter >... | reverse complement strand
AAAAATAAATAAAAATAAATAAAAATAAATAAAAATAAATAAAAATAAATAAAAATAAATAAAAATAAATAAAAATAAATAAAAATAAATAAAAATAAATAAAAATAAAATAAAAAAGAATTAAAAAAGAATAAGAATAAAAATAAAAATAAGATTCTTGCGAACCGTCCCAGGATTGGTTGGCTGCATAGGTCAAGAGGGCAGAAGAGGTAATAAAGAAGCATGCTACGATTTCGCTTTGCATTGCAACCCTAGTGCAGGGCCAGCTCATAGATGACCCAGCTCATACCGGTATCACACCCGACGGAACCAGAAGGAGCCTTTTACGATCAGCCTCGTGTGCACCCAGCCCCGGGTAAGGCTATCTGGGGCCAGTTCGAGATGAGCGCCACTGACATCTCTATTGCAGAACCGGAACCCGTTCCAGGACTCTAGGAAGCACGTAATACCGAGTTCACACATGGACAGAAGGCCCGGGCCGCAGGGTAGATCCGAAAGGGGAAGGGGATCACCAGCCCGAACAGGACAGACGCTAAGTTCAGTCGTTTCGCCGCCAACGTTTTGTTTTGTCTTTGTCCACTAATCACGCGCAACGTAGGATGTGAGGGTGTGTGTGCAGGATGGATATGTTCCTGCAGGTGCAAGTCAGCGAAAGGGGTGAGGGGAAAAGCGCAAAAGCGAGCAGTCGGCCCCTCGTGCGAAGTCCTGGAGCACTTACCTACCCAGCGCGGCATGCACCGGCATTTGGCGGGAATAAAGTACCTTTCTGCATGCATAGTACTGCTATATTGCTATACTTGTGCTACGTACTCTTCTTAGTACTAACATTACTCATTCGAATGCACGCGATGGGAAAATTGGTAGACGTATAATGAGTATGACTCTTCGGTATCTGGATTGTCCGTATTGTGATAGGGCGGTGATAAAGTTACCAAAGGGCAGGTTGATGAATATCGATGAATATCATCGAATCTCATATTGGCTCATGAGACCTGCGGCCACGTGTGCGCACACGTACAACCATTGGGACGCCTTAGGATATTATGTGTGTAATGCTTATTAACACTTCTGTGTGAAACATTGCAACACACCGGGATCACTGTTCTTCGCCTTCTCACAGGAGGTCATTTGTGTATAATAGCAGCTCAGTATCATGATGCTCCCCAAGGCCACGCCATAACTAATTCATCGCGAAAATATGGGGAGAGCAGGCGCATAAACTGTTAAAGAACGGACGGTACCCGCCAGCGCACAAACGGGCATTGGTGGCGAGGCCAGCCGATCTCCCAGGGTAAGTACGTATATGCATGTAAACTTGTCAAGATCAAGCTCAAGTTGCAATAAGGCGCAATAAAGGGTAGCTGTGTGAGGCTCGTCGCCTGAGGCTCTCTCCTGAGGCTTTCCCTCCTCCATCCAGGGCTAGGGTAACCAAGTCAATTGATTCCACCACGCCTACCAGTTTGTAGCAGAGTGGCCTTATTGTGTATTGGGACCAGTTAGGCGAAAGCTCCGTCTGGATATGAAGTATCATGATCTCAAAAGGTCACACGACCTCTGCGCCCCGCAAGGAGTAGGCGGATCAAAATCAGGTGAGGAAATAAATCCTCGGGACGTGGGTGGACGAACTACTATGTAAGTATATATGCATGGAGAATCAAATGGCCGTGTCTTCTACCCGTGTCTCGGGGCACACAGAACAGACACCTAACCTACCTAGGTCGGGTGGTATGAACAGAAATTGCAGGGCGGACAGTTGGCTTGTCAGCTGGCAGCAAGCATTAAGGAGAACCTCGGAAAAAAGCAACAGGTCATTCACGACATGCTCAGACGGACACTGTCGGAGGGATCATAGTTCTCGTCTGCCTGTCATGTAGCTTGCGTATGCAGGTACTTTTGAACATGCGCGGGGCTCGTGGTAAGAAGGGAAGACTGAGTACGACATGGCGCATTCTCAACGAGCTACGCAGTGCGGGCTGGGTATGTATGCTTCCAGTCACTGTCGTCATTAGCTTCCCGTAAGGTAAGTACCTACCGCTGTTTTGTGCAATGTCAGGGGCCAAGGCTTGAATAAAGTGGCGGTGTACGAAAAGGAAGAAGGAGAGCGGAAAGCTGAACTTGATGCCTGTGCGCGCGTAGGTACTCTAATAATGTGAATGAACGCTGGCCATTGCCCGCTATTATTATATTGTAGGTCTCGGGTCGGCTATACTGTTCACCTGAGCTAGGTGTGTATTTGCTGTATATGTAATTAAAGTCTGTATTGGCCCTGTCTGTTCAGTAGCGAGTGGGAGGCGGACGGCACCGCCAATGCGTGGCCAAGTCGCTTCGAATGCTCACTTTACGGGGCCTTGTGCCTGTTGAGAGAAAGGATGAGCCGCCGGATTGCGGCCGAAGCATCGTGCGACGCTAAGGTAGGATCGAGTGATGCTATCTCTTGGGATAGCCTTGACGTTTTCCAGGTACAGCTATCCAGACGGGCCCCTTACGGGATCCTCACAGGCCATGTGACTGTGATAATCTTCCGTCCAAGTGAAACAACATATAGCCGCATCGATACTTGGCTGGCTGGTCTCTTCTCGTTCCGGCGGCTGGAAGAGGAGCCCGCAAGACAGGAGCTCAGGGTGCCCGGTTGGTTTAGTTTGCCTCAGGGAGAACTACAGAGAGGGGAAAACGGCCCCAAACGGCATGAAGAATTCTAGAACCTTTCAATCCCAGCGCAGGGTCCGCTAAAAATTAACAAAACGTGGGGAACATACAGCCAATGTCAACCACTCGACCCTACATGATGATGCCTGCACACCAGTTGCCCTTCTCAAGTTGGAACGGTAATCACTGACCAGACCCTTCTGCCTACAGTCCAGGTCCTGTACATACATACCTGGTGCATCATTCTGTACGCACATACAGGTTTTCTGGAAGCCGAGGGCCACGCACGTGGGCAGCTGACGGTCCGTGGCAGATAGTGGACTCACTACCGACGGCGCTGTGTGCCTGGCTAGGCAGGTAGATTGATAAGAAACCAATCCTGGCACTTGAGAGTTGGCAAGGTGGGTGGACGGTGGTCACGATGAGCATTGCGTTATCTTGTCCCGAAACATGACCGAAAGCAGTCTTGTTACCTGGAGGGAATCTCTAACCACGGCCCCCGCTGGGGGGAGAGGATCAATGGGTTGTACAAAGTTGAATTGGACGGTGTTCCGTCTTCTCTTCGTTGCAGCTGGACACGGAGATAAATATGGAGTTGGCGGAGAGTAGTCGTCTCAGTCGTCATCCGTACCCCCTCTGTGCCGAGATCAGTAGGAATCTGCAACAGATACAGTGTATAACATTTGTCAAATGCCACTGCTTCGTTCGAGCTTGTGAGTTATTAAAAATAAAAAATAAAATAAAAATAAAAACAATAAAATAAAAATAAAAAGTAGGTACCTACATATATACATACCTATTTAGCTGTACTAACGGCAAAATGTGACGATACGTAGGTACTTAGTAATTGGATACACCGACAGGCCTGCCAGGTCATCATTGATAAGAGTTAGCAGGTATGTAAGTATGGATGAAGACATCGTCATCATCGAACATGACGAGCGTCTCCACGACTGGACTGGGTCTGTCAACTTACCTAAGTAACATAGAGGCGCTGCGGTCAATTAGGTACCCATGTATGTACCTGACCCTGGAAGACCTGGGATGGTAATGATCGGTGTCACCGTTGGGCTCTGTAGAGTAGAGCTAGAAGGAATGCCAATGGGGCCGGTGGGGAGTATGACTTTCCGATCTCCCCTAGCCAGGGACTGTCAGGTACTGGAGAGCAGGCGGCTTCAGCGGGGTCTGTACCTACATCTTCTGCGCACTTCGTCCGCTCTGTGGTGGGTACAGGGCGAAGTCTAGCGGATGAGGTAGGTTACCCCCAGGGAGGTCCTCCAGCTCACATAATGCATGTACATACAAGCTTACCTTACATGGACCGACCAGTGACGGCTCTCACTTGCTTAGGTAAAATATGATGATGTATGTGTCTGCTCCCGCTACCTGACGCGGCCCTCCGTCCTTTTCTTTAGCTCCTCAACTAATGTTAAACCCAAAAAAAACAGGACAGCTACCCAATAGGTAGCAGTTTCTACCTTGGATTTGAGTAAATTTTTCAAATGGCAAGCTGTGAGGTTGCAAGACTCTGAGAAGACTTGGCCCGGGCTTGGTTTGTGACTGAATTGCCTACCAACCTTACTATGTACATACCTAGGCGCTAACCTATTGGCTGTAGCTTGCATGTGCACTTTGATTGCCTCGCCTCGCATAACTCGAAGGAGGTAAGTACCTACATGCCACTGCACTGAGTAGTACTTCTTATGACCTGACCACCGTCTCTCTTCCACGCCCACCTAACCTATTTACATACCGTAGGTTTCTTCATTGCCAACATCTGCTACTACCTACCTATGGTATACTTACAACCTACGGGCAGACTGCTACGGGTACGTCAGTAAGCAGGTACATGCGAACCCATCTCATTACCTCTCTACCTTACCCTGCAAGTCGAGACGACCTATCTGCCTAACCTAAGGACACTCACTTGGCTCTCCCCCTGTGTCTGTCTGCTTGCTCAATTTTCCTTCCTTTGTCCTGGATGGCCCCTTTTCTTATACAGTCTATTATTACCTACAGACCTGTTACCTACCCTATCATACATTCTTAATCACCTCCTTTGAGACGTTACGTGTGCACTGGGTCCATGCTCACCCAATTTCAAGCTCCCAGGGTTATGCATATGTTGGGCTTTTCTTGCTTATACACACACCTTACCTCATCTAAATGACTTAACCCCTAACTAAATCCGTAGCCAAGAGCTTCGAGTCACCCAGGACCCAACGACACACGGGTCTTCTTTCAGAATTCTTCGACAGTTGCTTCGCAATAACTACCGGCCAGTTATAACTTGTAATACTAATCCATAGTATTCTTGGAGCCCAGTCCCCCCGACTTTGTTGCTCTCATCTTCGAATCGAGACCACAGCCCTATTTAAAGCTTGTTGCTGCATTTTCTGGGGTTTGAGTCTCGGCGCCACTCGGCTTTGACTTTCGTCCTTGTTATCCATGATATCGGCGCAGTTTGTTGTCTCTAAACCAGCGGTAACCTGCTGAGACCACGCTGCCGCCAGCTTAGGTGCGGTGCCTCGGTGGTGCTACGGGCCAGAATTGCTGGCCTGAAATATCCTGGCCCAGAGTCGAACCAAATTATTTGTTGGCCCTTTAGAGCTTGGAGTTGCTTGTCGACTCCCAAACTTAAGGTTGCAACTTGCTTGGCTCGGTGACCACTTTTACCAGCAGCACTGGGCATACTGCAGCGTTGACGTGGCATGCCGATTTCCAAGACTTAGTAAAGTCACAGCGTTAATAGCATCCTGTCCTGCTCCCATCTACGCTCACAAGCTATGAATCAGAAACACTCGTCCATCGAACTCCAGGTATTTGTGAATAGTGGGAGACATTGGAAGGTCGGACGAAAAGTCGTTTCTAAGGCTGTGGAAAGCTTCGAGAGTGGTCCCTGTCAGCACCGTACAAGATGGCACAAGAGCAGAACCAGACAATTCTGCCTAAGGGCATCGTACTCAACAGAAACACCATATACCAAGAGATAGCAAAGTACGATGTCATCCCAGTGGAGCAGATTCTTAGAGCATGTCATGGTATCGATATCCCTGCCCAGCCACGTGTTTCTTTGAAAGCATCTAATTTACCCGTACAGTTTTCTCTACGACTTCCCGGAAGTTGTATGATCCCACGGCGAGACGACTAGAGAATTTTTGGACACGGATGCTCGGCGGCGACCGTCGCTACCTCTCTGGTAGGGTTGTAGCACATCTGTTCAGGGAAATTTCCGAGGGAGCACCGTTTGTCAAGTTGCGCGGCCCAATTAACCGATACGAGCCTGTGAGTGATCTCTTGTTCTGCTTCTTGTCATGTTAGTTGACCATTTATTTCCAGCCTTCTCCTAAATCTTCATCTTCCAACCCTCAGAGTATACCGGTTACCTCTGGCGCCTCTATGTCGAAGCCAAAAAGCAATTCTGCGACATCTTCTACCAAAATCTTGCATCCTATTCTGAAGAAGCCTAGGGGCCCCTCAGCTTCAGGGCCTCGGCCCACAGCTCGATTTGTGTCACCACCAGGGTCCGAGGTAGATGAAAGCAGCGGGAAAGGAAGCGGAACCGCGACTCCTACCCAAGCTATCACTCACAATGCCAGCTCCAAGGACTCGGGGAAGCCAGCGGCAACCAAAGACGAGAGGAAAAAGGGACAGGTAGTTAAGCCAAAGAAAAAGACAACGGCATTTGTGGCCTCGACATCGTCAAGACGGAGACCTGCGATGCCTCGACGGTCCAGTTCGCAGTCTTCTGCTGGAGCTTCCGATAATGGTCCCAAAGAGAAGGACTCTTCCATCGAGTCTAGATATGGTGGCTCGCAGGGCCTGGTCCCGACAATACCAGAGAAGCCAGAACAGCAACTCGCTGACAAGAACAAGGGGAAGGGGAACGTCACACTGAGTGCCAAGGCGGCCGGAAAGCGTCCTGTCACTCAGTCACAGGCCGAGACCGCAACATCGAGGCCCGGCACTGTCCAAAAGGGGCAAATACAAGCCCCCAAAACCCAAGTAGTGGCCCCGGTCCGACAAGATAAGCCCAAGATTGAGCAGGCCACGCCCGTTGCCAAAGTAGAGGAGGGAAGCAAGAGTGTAGGAAACAGCAAGGATGTCTCCGAAACGCCTCGTGCTGCGGATCAGAAAACCAGCCCGCGAGAGCGTCCAGGTTCGGACGCATTATCGGCCATGGATATAGCACCCTCAGCTCCTAGCTTAGCGAGACAAAACTCGCGAGAAGCAAGTCGGGCAATAATGCCACCTTCCAGTTTGACGTCGACAAGCCTGACTAAGGTCGATACTTCGGTGGGCCAGGGGACCATTTCGGGGTTCACGGACAACGCGACTGTTCAAGATATCCCTGCGGGTCGGGGCAGCGGGAGGCTGGGTGGCAGTCCCGAAGCCGAGACCAACGCACAATATGCTAGTGGATCGGGGTTACCTCCACGATTCACTCCTACTCAGCCCGCTAACACGGTCTCGATACCTCTAGCACGTACTAAGAGTCAGTTGGCACTACTACTCGAGCAGAAGAGACCTAAACAGCGCTGATAGCCTATGCGAAAATATCATTACCCCAGCGTTATCTATTTTATAAGGGTTTACGAAAAGGAGGCTATTATAGATAAAACGTGTATGTTCTCCCAGCATCACTTAAACCATCGTCAGGAGAATTTAATGGCGGCAGTATCATTGGTGCATATACGATTCATTGCACAGGGTGGCCTCAGCACCGCCTGAGTTATGGAAAGCATAACGTGTATTGCCAAAGAGCACTTGAAAACAGGCGCAACGATGGCTTTTTGGTTCTTGTCTTTTTGCTATCGCGGGAATAAACGCTATTTACAGAGCTTGTGGCACAGCGAGACTACGAAAAGCTTGAGAGCTTTCAGCAGACTACCGAGAAAGGTGCCGGAAGGGCAAATAGTAATACCTAGTACAAACGCGTTTGTAATACGTAATTACTTTTTTCATGGTGCAGAGGGTCGTTCCGGATTAAAATCGGTATGGAATCGGTAATGAATCTATTTGTGTAACAAGATTATATGTACTGTATTGTACTGTACTGTACTGTATGTAGAAAGTTAGAACGGGGAACTATTGCTCATGATCAGGTCTAATTCGAGTATTCGGGCATATACGGGATAAGGCGGGAGATTGCTGAAAAGAGCCGTAATGACCCGAGTTGCATATATCACATGTCTTCCTATGAGTAGAAACGTTGGCTAGGGAGAGATACTAGTAGTGAAAATGGAGTAACTACCTACCTGTCTATCTACCAACATATCACTTCAGCTTGATACCCAATCTGTCTGGTACGAAGTGAGTGATTACCGCCTTTTGCAAATTTCGTCATTCATCATTTCTCCATATGCTTGCCTGGTAGTTAAGCATGTAAGGAATAGTGCGGCAGTACTTCTGTACCAGACATTAAAATGCCTACCTACCACGTTGTGTCTCCGGACCAGATACCTACCCTACCACCCTAGTCACCGACATTTCAAATACATAATTATGCGGTCGAACAAAGTTCGGCGCCGAATTGTTCTAGAAAGTAGCCGGTTTTGGCCAGCTTTCCGAGCTCTTGGAAAGTTTATGCCTGCCTATAAGGGCCCATTTAATGCTAGAGAGAGAGAGAGAGAGAGACAGATCAACATCAGTCATCTTCCTTACACCCGGAGACCTTATTAGCAGTACCCAACCTGGCCTGGAAAAGATGGAAGGTTAGGCACATATATCCGGCAAGCCCGGTGAAGGAAAAAAAACGCTGCCTATCCATGCTATGCTGTCTTCGATAGGACTAACTTAGCGTGTATAGGGGTGCCCGCTAGACTACCTAAGTTAGTTAATAGGTCGACCCGAGGGGTTTCTCTGCCAAGTCTCTTAGACGAGGTCCCGGCCATTTGCTGTTTTTGAGCTTTGTTTACCTGTCTACCTAACCATAGGCTAACCTAGTCAGCGTACGGGAAAGGGAAGGAAGAAAACCCTGCGCCTATCACCGCTAAGCTAGAGACACGGCCGGGAAGAGAGACAGGCAGAGAAAGAGAAGGGCTAAGGGGGAAATGGGACTTGACAGAGGAAGAAGAATATGACAAGGGAAGATCCTACCTATTTACTTACATCCTTATGCCTGCGTGTCTACGGCCTACCTGCCTACTCCCTCGCTAAACAATGAAAAGATAAATATATATATATATATATAGGCGAGTTCCCATCAGGTAAGCATACATAGTACTTATTAGGGATGCTTCTTGGTAAACCCCACAATGGTGCCCAGGATATCCTGGATAAAGGGGTCGGCGCATGGCTTACCGGCCCTTTGGAAACTTTGACGACCTAATCTAACCCTAGCTTTGTGATAAAGTATCTAGGTTGGTAATGTATGTAGGTAGAACGTGTTTCAAATCGATCTACTAACTCTAAGCTCTTGTTAGTTCGGCGCGACTCGGGAGACAACACGTTTCTCCCATTTTTCCGAAGACGTATTTGACTACAAGTACAGATTACGCGCTTTGCCTAGCGTATAACAAGGGCAGATAGGCACATATCACAACTCCTGGACCTTACCTTGCCTCGCCTGGCTCCTGTCCCTTGTATATCTAAACTAGGAACATGCTAAGTTAAGTACCTATGTATACGTAGTATAGACGAGACTCATTATCGTCTCTGCGAGCAGCTCTTTTGCCTTGCCACAGTTGCCGTGCGTGTTTCATAAAACCACTTACGTAAGTAGGTCCATGACCCTAGTTTCGCATGCATCTCTCTCTCTCTCTCTCATCTTAGGTAGCAACTAAGGAGGTTAAAATGGCTTTCTAAATAGGTATGCCTATCGTGAGATTTGTTTTAAGGATTTCACCGCCCTTACTTACATGGTAGGTAGGGAAGTTCTCAAATCATGAATAAATATTATTTATAATATGTACCTATTTACCTACCTACTTACGCCTGTGTACGTATTTTTTCATGTATATACATGTGTGTCTGTTTACATCCTTGCTCTGCCCGCGATGTGGGTAGGTTTAGGCAAGTTACTTAAATCATACACAAGTAGGTAAGGTATGAAGTTTAGTACGTTTCCCACCACATACTTACACAAAGGACGGAGGGACCATCAGGCCGCCTCGTTTTCAGAACCGATGAATCACGGTCTACTTAGCTGTCTCTTCGGTCAGGAACACTTTATTGGGACGCATTGACTATCATACATACATTGGGCAGGGACCCCGGAACCAAGACATAAATACACCGGCGATGATGTCGTTGGTTTAGTTCTACTTAATCTGCCATTCCTAATACTTCCTTGTAACAATCTATTTGCGCCTCAATCGCCGCGTGACCACAGCATCTCGCTTCCATAGCCAGCCACACTTCTTCGTTTAGTGATCGCTCATACAGTAAGTATACCGACGACATGGTATATTATGTACTGTAAGTATCCGTCCCTTAGTGCAAACTCTTTTTCCCTTAGCACAGCAGACCATACACATATATTAATCGCCTCAAGTTCTCCCGCATTCCAATCAGATGACGGGCAGGTAATGGCTTTGAAAAGATGTACCATGTCGTGCTGAAAACGTGAATTTCCGAGACAACTAAATATACACATACCTACAGATGTATTGGTAGGCTTATCTGGGCCGCATCGCGGGGGTACCTAGATCCAGATATGCGAGAGAGAGGTAACGTGACAGATCATATTTCTTTTCTTTTTTTTTCTTTTTTTTTTGGTTCTAGGTAGGCATAAGGCATCCACACTCCCGCCGCCTTATGTATACTTTAACTTACATACATAATTTGATTCCGGTATCCGTAACGCAGATGATTACATCTAAAATACCATGGTAAGTAAACTAGGTACATCTCATGTAGAAACGAGACATCTTGTATGGTGTGCGTATTGTCTAACGTTAGATGGACACCCACCTGTTGTGACATGTTCTTCGCGACCGAAAACTCTTCATGTTCTAGTAAGTTCTGAGGGAACAGTGAAGAAGGACTCGATGACCGAAAGCAGAAGCAATGGATCCTGCAAAGGAACCAACGTGAAATATATATACTGTCACGAGAAAAACGACGTCGCTAATCCTTCGTAGGAATTAACGATATATATTCTGCGTGGTATATACTTGCTAAAAGACACCGGGCTAGCTGAAGTGCTCCCGTCCTTTGAAATGTCGATCGGGAAAAGCATAGGTTGATGATCCCACGGGGAAGACGTCATCATACCGCAGATTAGAGAGGTTGCCAATAGATATCGAACTGCTTACCTAATATGAGTAAACAGTCTGGTTTGGTTTATGATCTCTTAAAATGACTTGTCTCTAGTCAGAGGCATCACGGCCTCTCTCTTATGAGCCTGTGCTGCTCTTTCCAATCCAACGTTTACGTTGAAAACACACATGGTGGTAGTAGCAACACACATACCGACTTATAGTAGAGCTTAACCAACAGCCCATGCCTTGGAACTAATGGGGAAATTTTATCTCATCCGTAAATAGCTCATGAGAACATTCTATCTGTCCTAACAATATGATCCTGTTATATGCAAGGCACACACCAACAGTTAGTTAAGAAGAGGAACAACTAATACCCGAACTCATGATACATGCTTACGCCCAATTGATAAAGCATGATATCTTTGCTCATTCGGCTCAGTTTTGCCTATGCCGTACTTATACACACATTTTTGTATAAGTCCCTAAATCATTAGACCGACTAACCGTAGTACTATGTAGTAGTAGGTATTAAGGTCTTTCAACCTCGTCATATCATGAAGATTCAATACTTTGATCCCCTACCTTGCACTACGCATAGTCATTTACAGCAGTTCAGACAGACATAACACGTGACTAATGATGTCCCCGCTTATAAGCAAGTAACCTAGGTCCTCTTCTTCTTCTCCGTCGTCGTCGTCGTCGTTGTCGTCGTCATGCAAGCTTTCACCGAGACGTGTTCGTGTTCATGTTAATCTTACCTAATATACCGAGACTCAACCGGGGATTACAACTCTCATACCTTAGCTCAGGTGGTATTTATTACCTACTAACTACATGATGATGCCTACCTACCTGGTAGTACTATGCGAGAAAGGTTCCAGACCGTGATATTAATGTGGGGGCGGCGAGCGTTCATGCTACTGCTTTTGCTTCTGCTGATGGCAATATACACGTGCGTGGGGGGGATTGGGGGTTAAGAGTTGATTGCGGGCGGTTGAGGGCTACATACAATATTGGCGGCCGCGGGATGTCCCGCTTACATTTTATCACGTTACCAGACTTGACAGTATACCAACAACAAGTCCAGGGCCCTCTCCGATTGGTTGGCTCAAGAATTACTCTGGAGAGATTATACATCTGCAGTTCGGTTCCATGTCTACTACTACCATAATGTGCAAGGCAAACAAACGTTCATGCAGGTTCAATACAACGAGATAACGCATACAAATGTACATCTCCTGTACTTCGTTATGATAAGTCTTGGTACTCACTATACATACGCGTAAAAGTCATGTACGTGCCTCTCACGTCATCCTAACAACAGACGAGGAAACTATAAGGCAAACTCGAGTGCATATTGATTGATTATAAAGCTTGGCTGCCCTCACAGTCGTGCTAGGCATCTAACTGCTTGCAAGAATCTTGTATTTCCGGTCTGATCTGAGCTATTTTATGTTACAGTATTATAGGGAACCAAGTCTACGCCGTGCTGTTGGCTACAGGTAGGTAGGTCATATGAGTTTGAGCATATAACGGATCCAGTTCATTGCTTTTCACGGCACGCAACGCAGCCAAGAGGCAAGTACGTGGAGACTGTCGGAACGACGACTGTATAATGGCAAACAAATCAATGTAGTCGTTTAAAGAGTTTTGAGTATATACGTCGTAGACTGAACCTTTTGCATCGCCGGATGCTTTATATGGTGAAATATCGATAACAGGGGAAAACTCATCATTACATCCTAAAAACGCCAAACTTCGTTTCACCAGGCTTCACCTCGTTCTTGCCACCCATGGCGGCACGGAGCCCTAGGCCGAGATATCGTCGGGTATGTTGTGGTGGGATCACACCATCGTCCTAGACATCCGGAGTTAAATTGGAAATACTGAACCGTTCGACTGGCCGACGAATAAAAAGCCCTTGCTGATGAGATGACCAATGGTTGCTGCATAAAGGAAACGAAACTTACCCATAACCTCGCAGAAGAAAACACTGCATCGCTCTCGCGTTCTATCCGATCACGGAGCTCTGGGTCGGCCTTCTGGCCCACGGTCTCCATGACTTTTGTGAGCTGCTCGCTGCCCATGACCCCAATACGCGCATTGGGCCACATCCAAAGGAAGCGAGGCGAGTAGGCACGCCCACACATGCCGTAGTTTCCGGCGCCGTAGGAACCACCTACCACGACCGTCAGCTTGGGCACGTCGGCGCACGCGACGGCTGTGACGAGCTTGGCGCCATGCTTCGCGATGCCCTCTCGCTCGGCTTGGGCGCCGACCATGAAGCCGCTGATGTTTTGTAGGAAGACGAGCGGAATCCCGCGCTGCGCGCACAGCTCGATAAAGTGCGCCCCCTTCTGCGCCGAAGAGCCGAAGAGAATTCCGTTGTTCGCTACGATGCCCACCTTGTAACCGTAGATTTGCGCAAACCCGGTAACCAGCGTGGGGCCGAAATCTCGCTTAAACTCGGCAAAGTGAGAACCATCGACAATGCGCGCGATCACCTCGTGGATTGGTAACGGCTTGCGCAGGTTCGTCGATGCTATGCCCAGAAGTTCAGACGCAGGGTATAGCGGCTCAGTGTATGTTGTGGCTGGTGGTTCCGCCTTGCGCGGCCAATTCAGATTGCTGATGCAGCGTCGTGCAAGTACGATGGCGTGCGCATCGTCGACAGCAAGGTAATCCGACACGCCAGACACGGCGGTGTGCAGCGTGCCGCCGCCTAGCTCCTCTGCCGAGACTTCCTCTCCTGTAGCGGCTTTGACAAGCGGAGGTCCTGCTAGGAAGATATGGCCCTGCTTTTCCACGATGATATTCTCGTCACTCATAGCTGGTACGTACGCGCCGCCGGCTGTACATAAACCCATGACCACAGAAATCTGGGGAATACCCTGGGAGCTCATCTTCGCCTGGTTGTAAAATATACGGCCGAAATGTTCGCGGTCGGGGAAGACATCGGACTGATGAGGAAGGTTGGCACCTCCAGAGTCTACCAAGTAGATACATCTACAATGAGAGTCAGTTAGCTAGTCTGCCTAGAGTTCCATGTACGCGGGGACGCGCCGGCATGGATTCCAATGCTAAACTTACGGGAGTTTATTCTCCTTTGCCACCTCTTGTGCCCTCAGGTGCTTCTTAACCGTGATAGGGTAGTAGGTACCACCCTTGACAGTGCTATCGTTGGCAACAATAACACAAGTAACACCCTCGACGACACCTACGCCCGTGATGATACCACCAGCAGGGACCTCTGCTTCCGGATACAGCTCATGCCCGGCAAGGGGTGAGAGCTCCATAAAGCTAGTTCCTGGATCGATTAGGGCCGTAACACGATCCCGCGGAAGCATCTTCTTCCTAGCGATGTGCTTGTCCCTGGCCTTGGCGGGGCCGCCTTGCTGTGCAGCTCGCGTGAGCTTCTCCAGCCGGGCCATGGCCTCGCCCATAAGCCGCTCGTTCTCCTTGAATTCATCTGCGCTCGTGTCTATGCTGCTCTGTATGACGGATATCGCATTTGCTTGGTGGGGTGCTGTATAGGACGCAATGGTTCGGGCGGACGCTGTGGATGTAGAGGGATGTGGAGGAGGTCGGCGGGGGGCGGCTGTCCGTCGGGGGCATTGTCTGCTCAATTGACGGGAGAAGCTTAAGAGCTCTCGAGATGATCTTGATATCGACATGGCCAATTATTACTTTTAATCCTTTCTTAACTGCAAATCAGACTATATGAAAGGGAAAATTACAACGACAACGCTACTGAGAAAAGTTGACATTGGGGTTTATGCTGTAGAACAGCATAGTGACGGCTCATGATGTCGGGAGGAATGCCAGGTGATCACCTGCGCGGCCCGTGTATAGCCGGTGCGAGCCGTCTCTAAACAGCGATTACCCTCACCGAGGCATTGCCCTGACCCTACCCCGACATTACAATGATCAATCTAAGTTTCCTTTCGACATTTTCTTATAATCTCTACCAATTTTCCAATGCTGTGCCATACATTGATATAGCTCCAATTCAAGTTTACAATTCACAATGAGCATGAAGACAGTTAGAGCATTAAGGCGCTTACGTCCCTTGACAGCGTCCCCCCGGCCAGCAACACTAGCAACTACCGCCCCCGCCATCTCCCAGATCCACCACCATAATCATCACCAGCAGCGACGAACGTTCGCCTCGAAGAAGCACCCGCAGGGCTTCGAGCCCCCCACGGCCGCCGACCTCTCCGAGCTGCGCGAGCGCGTGCAGGAGTTCACCCGTCGCGAGATCACGGAAGAAGTCGCTGCGCGCACCGACAAGTCCAATGCCTTCCCGAACGAGATGTGGCCGAAACTGGGCGAGGCCGGGTTTCTGGGCATGACGGCCGACGAGGAGGTCGGGGGACTGGGCATGGGCTACCAGGCGCACTGCGTCGTCATGGAGGAGCTGTCGCGCGCGAGCGGGAGCATCGCCCTTAGCTACGCCGCGCACTCCCAGCTTTGCGTCAACCAGCTACAGCTCAACGGTTCCGCCGCGCAGAAGCAGAAGTTCCTACCCGACCTGATTGCCGGCACCAAGATCGGCGCGCTCGCCATGTCCGAGTCTGGGTCCGGCAGCGACGTCGTTAGCATGCGTACGAGTGCGAAGAAGGTCGACGGCGGCTACGTGCTCAACGGCACCAAGATGTGGATTACCAATGGTCCCGACGCCGACGTGGTGATCGTCTACGCAAAAACGCGGCCCGATGCCGGGTCTAAGGGCATCACGGCCTTCATCGTCGACACTAAGACGGAAGGGTTCAGCTGCGCCCGCAAGCTCGACAAGATGGGCATGCGCGGCAGCAACACGGGCGAGCTCGTTTTCGAGTCTGTCTTCGTGCCCGACGAGCAGGTCCTCGGCACCGTCGATGGCGGCGTCCGCGTCCTGATGGAAGGACTGGACCTCGAGCGCCTGGTGCTCAGCGCTGGGCCGCTCGGCCTCATGCAGGCCTCCCTAGACGTTGCGTTGCCGTTTACGCACCAGCGAAAGCAGTTCGGCAGCCCCATTGCCCATAACCAGCTCGTCCAGGGCAAGCTCGCCGATATGTATACCAAGCTCCAGGCCGCCCGGGCGTACACTTACGCCACGGCCAAGGCTGTCGATGAGGAAGGAACCATCCGGACGCAGGATTGTGCCGGCGCCATTCTGTACGCTGCCGAGAGGGCCACTGAATGCGCTCTTGACTGTATCCAGCTCCTCGGTGGTATGGGATACGTTGAAGAGATGCCTGCTTCTAGAATTTTGAGAGAGTGAGTCCCCGTCCCTAACCTATCAATCCCTTACATTTTTCTTCGAAACTGCGTGATATGGCAGCTGACCCCCCAAACAGCGCAAAGCTATACGAAATCGGCGCAGGAACTTCAGAAATTCGTCGCATGGTCATCGGAAGGGCGTTTAACAAGGAATACGCACATTTGGGCGCATAAGAAGCAAGCAAACAACTTATTGAGTCACTGCTATGCTACGTCACACAGAGAGCCTTTTGAGATTGCATTAGCCGGCGTTTGGGTTGCATTATTATCTAGAGTAGTACCTACCTACCTATGTTACTTGCCTATATGCACACAATTGAAAGAAGCTAAAAAAAATCGAATCGAATTGATCTACCAAGTGCGCTTGAGTATCCCGTATCCTTTACTCTTGTTGGTACATACCAAGACAAATGTAATGTTAGGTGGTTTAATAAGGAGATACCTAGCTGGCGATGATGAGCCCTAAAATTACGGGTGAGTTGTATAAAAGTCTACTGGTGATTCTGATGTTGTGAGCATTCCCGCCAGGGAAACCTTTCTCTTAGGCCTCACCAAAGTCCCCTTTTCAGAACCTGAAGTTGGAGAATTTGGTCATCCGTATCTACGAAGAGGCTTCCCATAAAAGCACGCAGACAGACAGGGCCTCGTCAGACTAGCTATTTACGGGCACCAGTTCATCAAATCCTTGCCAAGTACGAACTTCGCTTATGAGTCTTGCCGGGGTCTCCTTGCCCGGCGCTTGGGCCATAAACCACACATGCCGCTAATGTTCTCTTCAAATACATCGTCATACCGAACCGGGTCCTAATATTTCAGACTTCGTATTGCGAGGAATAGTCCGAATGTGATATAATCCAGCTATGCGCCTGCATAATAATTCGTTGATAGGGATGTCTCGGGGTTGAGTAACGGCGAGGCAAATTACAAGCTGTAGTTTATCAAAAGTCCCGGGTCTCTCTTCAAGAAACACTGGGCGAAACTACGTTTTATTAGTTACCTTAACTTTCTTTGTGACGTAAACCACTTATATTTCACCCTCTAATATAGGTGACGCAGCGCTATCGTCGCGTGAGTTCCGGAGGATGGGGTGGCTCTTGTGACAGATATGCAACAAGGCTTTTCGAGAAGTTGAAAGGTTTCAGCACGCTTCCACTCCTGACGTGTAACAGAGGTATAATTGCCTCCGTGATTACTGCGGCAGGTATGAGTAGATACTGACTCTATGGCGGGCGCAAGAAATCTCAGATAACCCACCCTGCGAGGCCGGGTCGACGGTTCCGTCGTACTGGCGAGTTCTGAGTGGAAGCAGTGCTAAATCCGAAGTCAACAGCAAGTAAGTTGAGTAATACTGCTAAGGCCATGCCTTTGCCTGAGCAAAGCGGCAGTGAAAATTCATTAGTTTTCATCTATAGGATAGCAAAGTTGTACTCCCAGCGACGAGGATCCACCGTTGGGCATCAAGTATGAAAAGAGTTTGACTCTGCGGTATCAAGTCTCGGAATTGTACATTCCAACCGTTTGAGAGAGGACCCAAGAAGTAACGAGACCGAGCGGTAATTGACGACCACGCACGTGTCTTAAGACATCTATGAGCTATTTGTCATGCCGTGTGTTGTGGCTTAGGCGATGACGCCTCAACATTGAACCCGATGACCCGTACGGCAGACCGGCCAGACATATCACATCCTTAGTCGGCGAGGAATAGGCGTGAACTCAACAAGCTGCAAAATATGTCGAAGTAATATAATGAGATGTATAAGGCGACTTCAACCACTACGTCCATACCAAGCCAGAGCCTTGGATGAGTACTCACCTAGTACCCGCCAGTACGCCATTGTGAGTTGTCATGCACAGCCTCACTCACAGTCGCCCCCTTGCCTCTTTATAGAGGCTAATAGAGCGCAATTTGATATTGTCCGCGCCAATGGCTTGTTATGCACTGCTTGTCGTCAGTACGAGGTTGCTTCTGTGCAAGCCGCGCCCTCACCGGCTCTGGAATTGACTTGCCTTCAAACCGAACATATTTTATCTACTCGTATAGCTTCCTCTCTCTTACTCACCAATAAAAAACCTCGGTATTTAGTGTAATTGCCGATTACAACGCTCAGCTAGGCGTGTATCTGCTTCAAAGGCAGTATATGGTAGGTACCGCTAGACACGAGCGAGATGCGTCTATCCAAGCTGAGTCGAACGCGCTGGATCATTTGGCTACCTCAAGGACCTGCCTCCTGGTATCCTTTCGGACATATACTGAACCCTAGGACTTCACCGGTAGTCTCCCAACAAACATATAGAAAGCGTGAGGCGCAGCGTCATTCGTACCCCGAGGCAGTTTATAACACGCGCTGGCCTTTGAAGCGAGACCCCCGACGTTTGTTTTTATTGGGGGACCTTTTAGGCAAATCAACCATGAGACTTCGATGGTCAGAATGATTGCCCTTTCGCTTTGGGCACACATTCGATGTGTTGGCTTGGTGCCATATGAATGGAGCGTGAAACAAACAACCGTGTGTTGGCAGTCGCACCACGACTCTCCATACAGTACGAGGGTACACAGAAAAAACACCGGCACCGGAACCAATTGTTCAAATGGTGGCATTCGCGGTTGCCGCTGCCGGGCGTTTATTCGTGTGATAATAACAGGCTGTTTGGTGAATACAATACACGTTTTCAGGCTCGGTCGGGCGTATCCCGTTGGATGTTGGGGCCGACGTTGGGGCTAGGAGTCATCTCCTCGTGCTTCAAAGGAGGCGGTGAGCGACTCATTCTCGAGAGGCTTATCAGTTGCCGTTGGATGAAGCCCGGGCGCAACTCCTAGCACATCTACAATGTTGCACGAGCAAAGTCCATGACGGTTGGTCCTATTGCGCCAAGCGGATGCTACCTCTCCTTCTCTCCTTTGTCAGCAAGGGTGGGCCGGAGCAACTTCGGTGCTGAATTTGATTTGGAGGCAGATCCTAACACGGCCATGTGGTCAGCCATGCTGTCGGTACTAGGCATTCACATGTGTGATACATCGGTGTCGCGTTGCTGGTCAATGGAGTCCAAATCCTCCACCAATCGACACAGCTTTCATGCACAATACCATGGCTATGGTCAGATCGTACAGATTGTCTAGACGGGAATGTGATTGAACTAGGCATGTTTCAAGGGCTGGGGGTAACCGGTATGCAAGGTTCGTGCAAGGGGTAGGCCTGCTGAAGTTGAGCCGCTCACGCGACCCATGTGAGGCGAGAATGACGAGGGCCTGACGAATAAACGTGTTGGGATCTCAAGGCCCAGACGATGATAATGTCTAATTCATAGTCGCAATTCGGCACCCAATAGGCCCCAGCTTACGAGTTGTTTTCACCGGCAGCAAATACTTCGCTGCAATCTGACACATCGGTGAGCCGCTTCCTTGAGTCGGTCAACTCAACTGCGCCTCGCAGACAACAGATGAACACACGGCATGCGACTCACATAAAAAGGGTCGTTTTCTCTCGAGACCGAGATGGCCATGTCGTCTGTTGAGCTAGTTTGTTGTGATAAGGGAATCAGTCATATACCATGGCCTGCGACTTGTACGAAACAAACCCTCTTGTGGTTGGAAAGATCAAGGCAGTATGCCGAGCCACAAAATACGAGTCTCAGGTACACTCTAGGATTGCGCGGAGCTTGAAGAAGCTGAGCACGAGAGAGATATGGCCGAGAGATCGTGCTGTCGACTGGAAGGACGACAAAGTGTGGGATAAGATCAGAAACGAAGGATGCTATCACAAGTCCGACGAGATCATGATCAGTTGCGGGACAGTTACGATTAACGAGGCAGAGAGCGTCCGGCCCGAGGTGCTTGTGGTCTACAACAAGAACATCGGCATATACCAGCTACCCAAGGGCCGCAAGGACTTTGGAGAAGGGTACCTGGCTGCAGCGATTCGCGAGACGACTGAAGAAACTGGAATCGCCGTTCGTCCTCTACGACTCCAATTTGGTTCCAGAGCAACACCGCCCAGATCAGCCAATGCTGCACGGGCGACCGGATGCAGCGTCGAAGAGCCAAGTACTGGGATTACAAAAAGTCTCAGCAACGAGGTAATCGGTGTTAGCGAGTGGTAAGTGTGGCGGTCTCGTACCTTTGCACACACGTAACTAGGCTGTTTTCTGTTTGCTCTGCCTTCCTCACCCTGGTCTCTCGTTTCACAGATACTAACATATCCATAGTATGTTTAGACCGCTTATTGCATTCCCATCGAAGCTGAGATAGTAGTTGAGGGTATAACTGACGGTGTTAACGGCAGACCCTGACCCTGCCACGGGAGCATGGAGGAATATTCACTGGTATGCTGCCAAGCCAAGAGACGATATCAAGCGTGATGAGACCCAAATGCCCATAGCAGGGGATCGTGAGAAGTTTTCCACGTTCTGGTTTACCGAGGCAGAAGCCCTGTCGAGGCTAAAGCTAGATGACGAGAAATTTAGTAAGTCACTCATCAGCCATCTTCACCTGATTGAGTGGTGTGCTGTTTGAATGATACAGCATATCGCCTGGATGAACTTGCTGACCGGGAGGACGATGTAGTGGTTCGCGTTGCTTTCGAATACACCCGCAACATGTCCGCCGATGATTGGTCGAGTAATAAGGAGTTTGAAAAGGATGCGCATCCATCTCTAGCAGCGTGAAGGGAACTAGGATATTCGGCGACTCTTCCGTCCATCTGGATGTAAATACCAGGATATGAAGAGCAGGGGAAAGGAGGGAAAAAGCAATCTCCGAGTCGTGGCAACGTCTTGTCAAAATTGGTTGGAGGGATGCGCAATACCCGATTGGGAAGCCCGCAGCATCGGTCTCTCACCACGTACATTAAGTGCTTAGACAGGTAGACATGCTCGGTCCTTCGCCATCTTACTTGCATGGCTGAAGGGGCAGGCATGTGGGCTGGAACGCTGGGCATGCTCAACGTACTACCATCAGTGCGTTTGGTCTTTGAAATAGGCTATCTAAGTCAGCCTGGTGTCGAGGCAGGCACGAGTCTGCCGACGTTTTTTTGAATATGAAAGCTTGATGACCCTATCCTTAAGAAACCAAAGAGAGCGCAATGCAAGTTATATGCTTAGCGAAATGATCACGTTCCTATTAACCAGCACCTGGATGCCCGAGAAGCATGTAGGTAGATATAGGGGGGAAGCACTAATATTTCTGTCCGGGGGGCATGGAGGAGAAGATGAAGGATTCCTCGGACAAAAGCTCGGGCTGGCTGTCCGTATACTGTATGTTGTGCCTACCCTAGCTGGGTAGCTAATTCCAAGGCAAGGTAAGCGATGCCGTGCCTCCTGTAGCCACGCGAAGCCACTTCAAAGTTCCAAGCCACTGCCCAGGTGTTTCGGTCACTGCATCCTCCCCAAGTCTTACGCCCGTTCTGAACCAGGACCAACCTACGGTAGGCGTTGAGCACAATGACATCATAGTTTGTCGCGACTCCACCAAGCACGCCCCACGTTCTAGAAGCCCAAAAGAAGAGGGGTTCATCGTCATTTCCGTGCACCTTAGGTAGGTAGTATGTAGGTAGGTTAGGTTAGATAGCTCTTGCTATCTATCGGTGCATACTACTACAATACTTACTGTACTTAACATGATGCATAGTATAGTTACCCCTCATTCCTCTTTGTGCAGCCGCCATCACCATGATCTAATGCCTCTCCAGGTACTGCCATACCTTAACTCTAGGAGAGCTTGATTAGAAGATACAAGCACTTAAAGTTAGGTTAGATGAATGTAGCTGGAGAATAATAAGATCGCTCTCCATCGTTTAGGTAAGTAGCTCGTTCACGCAAATATACTACGATCGATTGTGGTCTTAGACGTAGTATGTCCAGATCTCTGAGGACGCATTTGCCGAAACAGCGAATGGCCATCACTGCCTATGCTGTTGGTGCCTCTAGTAATAGTATTAATACTTGTAACCGTTATATATCATTGCCTGCGCATTCCGCCTCCACCTGTCTTTGTGACATCCAAGCCTCGGGTCCCCTCCTTCAGTCTAGCACATCTTCAAGCTGCAGAAGCCTCGCAACGCACGCAAACAGCAATTCCCTTCGTAGACCAATCCATTCCATACTTCGGGCAACCAACACCAACACCAACACCAAGAACGCCACCATGTCGACTATGCCTGCTCAGCACGGCCACAGCGAGGCCTGTTGCAACATCCCTCCTATCGTCGCAAAGGGCTACGATACAAAAGGCAGTTACGAGGAGCTGGGTGGATATAAGACCTGTGAGAACAATTCACCAGCCACACACATGTTCTACGATTCTTTCTCTGATCCACCGTATGTTAACCTTTTTTACCTTTGCAGACGTTACCGGCCCCGCGGACACAACTAAGGGTGTGATCACCATCTACGACATCTTCGGCTACTACCCGCAGACGCTCCAGGGCGCCGACATCTTGGCGACGTCGGGCGCCACCAAGTATAAAGTCTTCATGCCGGACTGGTTCAAGGGCGAGCCGTGCCCCATTGAGTGGTTCCCCCCGAACACCGAGGAGAAGCAGAAGAACCTCGGCGCCTTTTTCCAGAAGAACCCCCCGCCGGGCGTCGCCGCGGCCCTCCCGGGGTACGTCAAGGCCGTGTCGGAGAAGTATCCCGAGATCAAAGACTGGGCTGTCCTAGGCGTGAGTAACTTTTCCTGCAAAATATCCCTAACGTACTTACCAATTCCCTTTCTCGCATATAGTTCTGCTGGGGCGGCAAAGTCGTCTCTCTTGTGACCTCATCCCCAGAGAACCCCTTCAAGGCCGGCATCGAGGCGCACCCGGCCATGATAGACCCCGCCGACGCCGGCAAGATCAAGGTTCCCCTGGCTCTCCTCGCCTCCAAGGACGAGAACCCCGAAGACGTGAAGAAGTTCGAGGCCAACCTGACCGGCCCAAAACACGTCGAGATCTTTCCCGACCAGATCCACGGCTGGATGGCCGCGCGCGCGAATCTTGAGGACGAGCGTGTCAAGAGCGAGTATAAGCGTGGCTACCAGACCGTCCTCAAGTTCTTGTCTGAGCACCTATAAGTTTTATATTTCATTTAGGGTGGTGGAAGAAGAGGAGGAGAGGGGCATGTATTCTAATAAATATTTGAAGACCATTGCGACCTTCATTTGACTGGTAACAAGCTGTAAGAAGGTGGCTACGTAATGATGGCACCAGTAGGTGTTGTAATGAAAGGAAGGAGTGGTGATTTCGGTGCTAAGTCTGATAGGGGTCTAAAGTCCGATAATAAAATCAGCATAAGCCGTTCTGATCTATCCGCCCACAAGTGAGATGGAATCCTTTCACAACGAACTTAACAGCCCGGGAAAATATGAATGAAGCGGTCGTGTTGTCTATGCTATGAGCTCTATGCCGTTCTCCTCCTCATTTTACATCCGTAATCAAAGCTTCCGACGCCTTCCGATGCAAGAGTACTACTAAACCATAATGCTGGGGTTTTTTTTTTTTTAACTGCAAAGGCCTTTACGAATCTGAGGTGACTTCCTTAGCCGTTACCGCTGCTTCATCAACGAGATCCTCACCCTTAGGGTCATCCACTTTACCATCATTCAGTCCCATACCTTCCAGCATCTCATTGACATCACGAGCTCCATCAACCGATTTCGTGGGTTCGGGTTCGGGTTCGGGTTCAGGCAACTTCTCAATCTGCGGAGCTGGTGGCGCATCCTCGCCCTCTAGAGGTTCAAACTTGACGACGGCCCATTCGGCAGCCATCGATGCGTTCCAGGCGGACAGGTCCCGGATCTTACTGGGGAGCACGTTTCCGAACCGGTCTCTGCGCTCCCACTTCTGCTGCAGCATGCGCACGAGCTCGGCCGACTGCGGAGCCAGGATGTTGACGCGTGCGACCTTGAACCAGCCCTTGAACGCGAATCGGGGGTTGATATTGCTCGGACGCTGGCCTGGGATCCGTCTCTCTTCGAAGATGGCGATGGGTCGTGGCTCTGAGGGCGCATAGTCGATAGGCGCAATGGCTGGCAAGATGGGCTGCTGCTTGGAAACCGTGGGCTTCTTCTCGTAAAACTCTTGCGCTGGAGTGAGGCGGACATCCGTGTACTTCATGCGATTGTCGGACATGATGTACGAATCTGGTTCAGAAGATTCCTGCGCCTCTTCTTTACGAATGTAGGTATACTTCATTCTGTTACTCAACGCGTCGGCTGATGTTGACGTGGACGGCGTAGCTACCTCTTCTTTGCGGATGTCGGTATACTTCTCGCGATTACTAGAGGCAACGGTTGTCATAGACGCGAAATCATTGTGCGCCTCTTCCAGACGAATGTCTGTATACTTCGTACGAGAGTTAGGTGCGACAGATGAATGGACCGGCGCAGGGGTAGAGGCGGAAAGGGGCGCAATTCCAGCATCGTTCTTGGCAAGATCGTTCGCTCTGACACATGCATCATGAACGTCCTCCTGCTTACAATTGATGATGGGTTTATCAGTGATTCCTCCCTTGATATCTTCTCCGGAATTACCCAACGGCTCCGGCTGATGCGCTGCCGCGATCGAGTCTCGTACATCAATTTGATCTCTACCTTGGGTAGGCGCTGGGTTGACATCAGGTTCCTCCTTATTAGCAACCGAGCTTGGAGCATCAGTCTCGTAATTCACAATAGCGACATCTTTGCCGGCTCCAGTTTTATTGATCTCGAGATGCTGAACCTCTGAAGAAGCATCTTTGTCGCCTTGGGGCACAGTGTCCGTCTCTGCTTCGTCGGTGCTGATAGAGTCATCCTTTTTGTCAGACACGCCAGCTTTTTCGGGACTACTCGCAGCCCGTCTCTTAGAATTTGGGCATTTTTGCGTCTCCCATTCACCATACTCGGCCTTCTTCGATGTGAACTCCGGTAGCAGGGTGAGTTTAGACTTCGCAAAGACAATACGGTCTCTAGGCCAGCGGGGGTTGGCGCCGGCAAACAACAGCAAGTACGCGAGCTTATCGGGATGTTCCTTTGAGCCGTGGAAGGTCGATTTCAGCTGTGAAGGGTTGTTGCTAACTTCATTGCTCCAGAAATGGGTCTCAATATCACGCAGGTGATAGAGGTTCGACTCATCGACCCGGTCCTGCTTCTGAAAGAAATCATTCCGATAGCCCCCTCTGCCACCACGACCATTGCCTCGGTATCCCCTGCCATGATTCATATGACCTCCCCGATCAAAAGAGCGGCTATTCTGGGCGGGCTGGTAACCCGTTTGCCCGGCGAAAAGTGCATCGCCTGCATTATTGCCGGGTCCATCGGGCTGACGCCTACGAAAAGGCGGACGGTAGCTTCCACTCATTCTCGAGGATCCGTCTATAGTTGAGAAGAATCAATCTTCTTAACTAGACCCCAAAATTTGCAGGTGGTAGAGTTGATTTGGGATTGATATTCGGATGAAGCTTGGGATTGATGTAAGACCGTATATGTCAAGTTCGATATTTTAGGTGGGTCCGTTAGGAAGGTCTAAAGTCAAGCTACTTCCCGTTATGCGCTTTTGCTAGAAGGCGCAAATGCGCAATTACACCAAACCGGGAGATGGCAGGTGCTGCTTTGGGTGCGTATGTTGTACCTACCTGCTTTCATCCCACATACATCCAGGTACCTACAATGCCCGCATGTGCTCATGCCTGATTAAAGATACACCTAGGTAGCGTACCTACCTAGCTACCTTAATCAATTCAGATACCTAGCTGGATAGCTAAACTTGCCCTCGAGGTCCTTATCTACCTCCTTTCTCCCCGACTCCCCGACCCCATAGAGGCATACATGATATTGATGTCTGGTTATGCCAGTTGCACTATGATAGGAGTGGTCTCTCTTGAAGATGGCATGGATAAGACAGGGTAAGCTACGTACCTGTCTTGTTATTTTCGTTTGTACACCACGGATTCTATCGGGCCCTGGAGACGGCAAACTCTTTAAAAACAGACGAGACTGAGCTTGGTGCTGCATTCTGTCCTGTGAATCATGCTATCGACAAGAGAACTCCGCCCGATGCAGGCAAGGGTTTATACGATACAGACCGAGTTCGGCTCGTCTTCCAGTGAGTAATATTTACTCTAGATAACCCCGGAGGCACGAATGACCATCCACGCCCTGAACAAAGACGACCTCAGCCAGCTGTGGGATCGGTTGGCTTCCCTCGTGACGCAACCTTTGATGGCTATCTACCCTATTTGGGCGCTTTCACGTGTGGCAAACGGAGGAGAGCATGCCGTATCATGGTAAACATGTTTTCATGAACCGACTAGAACCTTTAAATGTGTCTCTGTGTCATAAGCTTAGGGAGTCGTGACTTCTTGTCGAACTCGAATGATTGGGGTAGGCACAACAAACCACAGCTTCTAACAGCGGTCTATTCTTTTGTCTTGCTTGGGTTTAATGGTCATTGGTAGTCACTGGCACCTCGATAGCTATGTTACATATATTATGGAGGGTGGCATTGCGCGCGTATCCCTAGTCCAAGGCAGGTATGATGTTAGGCAAATGCTGTCGTCTTTGCTCGAACTGGGGATAGCTTAGAAGCCGTGATAAACTTGGGTAAGAACAATTTCCTTGCGACCTCTATGTCCCCCTTTTGTCCGTAAATTGTCTTCTTTTGCAAAGAGATCATCTTCGCCGCCATCATGATTTTGCTGGCAGGCAATTTTTTTTACTTCTGGCTCTTTCTAAGCCGCCAGATTACAGTCAATAGCAGTTCAACTCAGCATGATACTGGTAGTAGTACCTTTCAGCGCCGGCTGCCACAGGGGCTATCCAGTGTATGGGGGTACTGCGGGTCGAGATATGGGTTGAACGAAGCGGACGTCACCGAAGCCCTCAACTGCGTTTCTGTACTCGAAACCATCGACGACAAAACCATCACTGTCGGCAAGCAAGACCAGCCCCGGCTCCTCTGTGACCGAGACACAGCCAAGATCTGGATAAGCCCGTTCCTGAACAAGCCATATTTGCCGGCCCAGGATTCGTTTACCTTTAGGACAGTCGACATCCAGAACTTCACCTTACAGGGCGCCATTTACTGCTGTGGTGATGGTAAAGCCTCTACTTGCAGTGGTTGGGGCCTTCTCAGCGAGACACCGGGTCGGAACGACGTACTCATTTCGATTAATAACGCCGATAAACCAGAACCGGTCCCGTGTAATTCTGTTGCAGGTTGCGATGCCTAAAGTTAAAGACATGGCCAGAAAGGGGCATTGAGTTGACAGGACTGTATATGTCGAATAGAGGGGAGGCAAACGGGTAGAGAAAGTTGAGAACATGGTTATTTTAGTTTTTGATCATTATTATCTGTTTTCGTCTTAAATATACTATACCCATGACTTCAGCCCGGTTAACAATACACGGGATTAAGGCGTACAATTTCATTCATGCGTTCAATTTTGAGATGGGATTTCGAAGCTACCTGCTTATTTTGTTGGTCCGTACGTCGATGCCCAGGGATCATATGCTGGGTCTATCATCAACTGCTGCATGTGCCGCCTCCTTATGCCTACATTACCTCCATCAAATATGGGCAGAACCATAGCATTGTTGAGTAGCTCGGCAAAAGGTTGCGCCGTATCGTAAGCCGTACTAGATAAAGTGTTGACAAACAGTGTTAGCAAGGTCATCCAAGTAGAATCCGTTGAAATCCGGTCGTAAAAAAAAAAAGAAAGAAAAGAACCCACATTCCAACAGCATTTATAGCATCAGTGACGGCTTTCACAGCATTATCACTACAGTAGATCTTGGCAGCAAGCGCCAATTCCCTCCGGGCGTTATAATCACCGGGACCATTTTGCATGGCATGCGCAGCCTTCCACGTCAACGCACGACAGGCCTCTGTCTGCATCTTGATTCCCGAGAGCAAATCGGCGACTGCCTGACGTTCGAGCAACGGCACGGCTCCACGGCCGTCGTTGCCCTTAGCGAAGGCGAGCGCCGCGTCGAAGGCCGCGCGCATAATACCCACGCCCATAGCCCCTACGAGCACGGCACTACAGTCAAAGGACCCGTTCACGACGGCGGCACCCTGTCCGGGAGGGCAGAGGACGTTCTTGGTAGGAACCCGCACGTTCGTGTACTTTATGTGCGGGCCGGATACAGAGGTGTGGCCCATAGTCTCGACCTGGCGGATCACTTTGAAGGCGCCCGGCCCGTTGCGGTCGAGATCTGCGCGTGTCACGAGCAGGATCATGATGCTCTCCTGCGGGTCTTGTTGTTCGTCAGGGGGGCCCGTCACGTCGCGACAGACCACGCATGCAAGATCAGCGCCCATGAAATCCCATCCTGCGCTGTTCGTGGCCCAGATCTTCTCGCCGTTAAGAACCCATTCGTCGCCTTCCCTGCGCGCTGTAGTGTTCAACCCTTTCCCGCCTTTCTCCAACCAATTCGCCACGCCGCCTGGCTCGCTGAAGACCAGGGACGCGAGAGGCGCGCCTGTTCCCGAGAGGAAAGGTTCCAGAAATTCGTTCTTCTCGGGATTCTGCAGGAGGTTGAAGGGCGTGAGACCCAGACCTGTGGCAAAGATTGTTAATGCCGCAGATGGCTCGACCGCGTAACACTCTTCGACTAAGATGGCCGCCTCGACCAGCGAGCCGCCGCTGCCGCCGAGACTCGGCGCCAGCTGGCCCTTGATCAGCCCCCCGGCGACGGCGGCTTCGAACGCTGGGCGCGTGACCTGGAACCGCTCGCTGTGCGACGAGTAGGTCATGTACTTAGCACGCGCCTCTTTGAGGACACCTTCCGCGAACGACGCTGCCGCTGTCCGCGTCGCTGCCTCGGACGCGCTGAGGTGGAAGTCAATCGGCATAGTTGTGAGATTTTCCCAGGATAGCTACGGTTTGGACAAGAGAAATAATGAGAAGGATAGGCGAGAACACTAAATAAAGGGTGATACCGTGACTAATGGTACCCTTAAATAATAAGGCATTCTAAAAATCGTGCCCTGCTTGGCCAGCTTACCCCTCCAAAAAACGAGAATTGCTGGCGATTACCTAGGCGCTGCGGGCGCTCTTCCCCGGCACGAAGCCATTTTGACTGGTCGGTGAAGTCTGACTATCGCACAACAATTGCATATGTCAGGCTCGGCGTTGTCACCACACTGCAGTAGTGTATTAATAATAAGTTAATGGCCCTCCGCCAACAGGTAGCCGGCATTCCATTAATATGGGTTATATCCGACGAACCATGTAGCTTACCTCAGAACGGATGTTGTGCAAGGTAGGAAGGTTTTTGTAGCGTAATCAGTTCGCCTGGCCTTTTGTTTTTTTCATGTAGTCGGCTAGTCACTTACGCCTTGATATTACTCAGCTGTAAAGTTAGTGCCTAGATCAGAGGTTGTAGTTCTGGTGTGGATATAATCGCGAAATACCTCGGGCTGTTTAACCCAGCCGCCTCCCTTACATGCTCGTCCTTAGTTTAGTGGATATATTATGTTGACTGTTACAATAGGTTGGCAGTAACTCTTTAAAGCTGGTTGACGTAGTTGGGTTTGGCTAGGACTAGTAGTCGTGGTTCTTCGAGGGCACCTATATCTCGAGGTTATTGATAATGTGTGTAATATGGTTTGTACATTAGCAACAGATTACCTACATATGTAATTTTGTACAAGTAGATTTACACGGCCCGCGTCAATGTACTTCACTTTATACGCCAACATTCCTATTGCCTCCCCATGCCGCTAACAAGCAGCACCACACTCCCAAACTGGCGCCGAAGATCTTCCCTCTCAACGTCGTGGGTATCCTCGACCTCTCCCCAGTTGCCGATCTGCCAGGCTACCTCGATACGTGCCAGATTGGTAGCCTCTTCCACACCATATGGCTGGGCTTCGCTTGCGGCGCTTACACGTCCGGCGCCGGCAAAGCCCTCACTCCATTCAACGAGCAACCTTACCGCACCCAACAAGCCTTTACTAGCTAGGACGGCCTGCTCTAAGCCGGCCAGTTCCCAGGGATTTAGCCCCATGATCCACCCCTCGATGATCTGGCGAGTCTCGGGCTTCTGTCTGCGCGGCACGATGCTCTCCCCGTCAAGCACAGGCACAATCTCAATACCAGGCCACACGTGCGTGGTGAGGTACGAAACGATTTCCTTAGTAGCCTCCATCTGTAATTGCCGCAGATTCTTGCCCTCGGCATCAGGCGCATCGTGACCATGGCGTGGCGGCGGCGCCCAGCAGATCAGAGAATCCGTATCGAGATAGCGCATGAGCATGCGGGCGATACCGGCACGTAGACTTCCATTCCCCTCCGTCGTCTTACTCTCCGCACCCTCGCCACCGATGCTCACGGGTCTTCCCGCGTCGTCGTCCGCGATGTCTAGCGCGCGGTTCACGATGCTTGTCAGGGGAATAAGATGTGGTTTTGTAGCCTGCTGCACGGAAACGATCATATCCCACTCGTGCGCCAGCGCGGCGGCAAGCAGCGGTTTGCTCGCCGGCAGACGCACGATCTCTTTATTCGTCGGTCGTCTCAGCGGACGAGAGTCGAGGTATACTTCTAGTGCGCCATCGACCTCGCGCACGTGCACATGTTTCCAAAACCGCCGGCGCACGAGTGGGCTGGAGGTCGACTTTTGATTCTGACTACTCTTCGATGATGATGATGACGCTGACGGGCGAGATGCGGCTGATCGGATCTCCTGCACTCTCTCTAGCAGCTCGGCATGTCGTTTTCGTCGTTCTAGGCGAGCACCGGCGCTGTCAGCCGCCGGGCGTGGAGGCTCGGGTGGTGGTCCTGTGCCGTGGATTGGGGAGACTGCAGCTGACGAAGGAGTTGTAGAGTGAATAAGACGGGCGGTGGGCAGAGTGGACGAAGGCGCAATTGAAGCCCGGCATTGGCGCCCGGCAAGCCGTAGCGCTATCCGTGTGTGTGGCTTCATCATGTGAAAATGGTTATGTTATGTTTAACCAAGACGAAGAAGGTAGGTAGGCTTGCAGGTAGAGAGTTCTAGGAAGTTGGTCTGGAGACAGCTCATTATCGATAAATCACGAATTGAGTGCTAGGTTAAGTACAACGTTATAATATGCAATAAATAATATAATCTGCACGTAGAACAATACTAAATCCCGCTTTTAGCATACAAGCCTCAACAGTCCAATGTGGCATAACTTCAAACTGCTTCGCTCCATTCAACTTCATATCCGATTCTCCATAATAAGATAAGTCTTGCTACAGAAAATAAAGGACGGTTTTGAGGTTCCTCTAATGCCAGTTTATATATAAACAGCTCTTAGTTATTGCGTAGATACTATAGAGAATGATCAATAACTTAGGGGCAAAAATTGAATACGAGGATGAATACCAATAGTAGTATATTTCACTTGCACATACAAGAAGTCCCCCAAATATACCCTGTATTAGATTACGAGTTGCCTCGTCCTTTTTCTCCGCCTTGGTATATACTTCCCACTGCCTCTATGAGTGAATAGCCTTGTGAATATATATAAAGCTGGTTGGATATAATCATACTATACAGCCAAATTAAGCTACCTATTATTCCCTTCTAAGACTCCATTCTGTCCACCAAATATATATATATTTTTCTTCCGAACACCTTGCATGAATTGACTGCAAATTGAACCATGGTAATGCTCCCCCGGAGTGCGAAAACGCTAAGAACAAGCAAGCAGCCCCTTACTAGTAAGGCGGCCTAGTTAGATTCCCGATCGTGTTTTGCCTAGATTTGGTATCGATACCCTGGAGTAGAGACTGAAGATCCAAGATGCCACTATCTTCCGAATCACCATGACCACTAGAAAAGGCGCCTTCGCCTTCACGGCTCTTCACATTTCGTTTCCAAGTCGGGGGTTTGACCGCGCGATCCTGAAACGATATTTTGGGCAGTTGGCCGAGGCCCGAGTCTGGTTCCGCCGATTTACCTAGATACGACGCAGGGAGGGGGGGCACAGGTGGTACCTCATCGTCATCCTCGTCGCCAATATCCGTAGGATGCGAAGTCAATGGACCACCGACCTCACTGGCAGCGGAACGCTCGCGAGAGCCTGGTCGTGCCCGACCTTGGCTCAATTCGTTACTCTCGTTATCTTCAGTTGCTTGTGGGTTGAAAGAGAGCTCTGAAGGCGAAAAATCGCAGCTCGCCATGCTATCGCTGCTATGGTCATCTTCCCGAACGGTATGGAAGGTTTGGGGTCGTGCAGGGTCACCGGTAAGAGCCGACTTGAGTTGTTCAACAGATGCGACAAAAGCTCGTGGAGAGCCACTTTTTCCGGATCCATGGCTATGCACGCTAGATTTCCTTTGCGCTCCGTGAGTCCCTGCGTGCGAAACCGGGCGCAGATTCTGTCCTGCATTTGTTGATCCCGGCCGGCTTGTCCCATGACCATTAGCCATGGGCCCGTTCACGGCGAGCCTGTTTCTCTTCGTCGCCGTTGTTCCCGTTTTAGACCCACTAAGGGACGCAGATTTGCTGCCTTCCTGTATGGCGGCAATGGCAGCTTCTCGGGTCCACTCCATCAACATCTCCTCTCTGAACTTGGCTGGCAGCTCGTCTTCATCGTCAGCAGGAGGGATTGTGCTCAGTGTTGAGCCCAGGATTGGATTGGGGACCCCTCGGCCAGGTGATACTGAGGGACTCGCTACCGGGGAAATCGTGTGGTCTCGATAATTAGTACAGATGCAGTCAATCATGGTTGTCCGCTCATCAAAGGGCAAAAGAGCCTCAGACTCAATTTCATGAATAGATATCTTGTGCTCCGTACTCGCTGACCCAGGAATACCAATTGATGTCAACAACGGAGGCGGAACATGTACTCCTTCCACCCAAAACTTCTTGCTCCGCCGTCGGGCAACCTCGTTGTGGATCGTTCTACCGATGGCCGAAGATTCGAAGTCGAACTGTTCGCTGAGAATCCAGAAATATCCATGGCAGAGACATCCCAAGCGGACTTTTGCCAACGGGGTTTCTACCTCTTGTATATCTTCTTGCAGTCTGAAAATCATCGGAAGGGCATACCTGGCAGCATTCACCCCCAATCTAGTTACTAGCTTGGCCAGTAGAACGTAGAGCAGGGCAATATCGTTATCATAGTCGACGTACTGCAAGGCCGAGTCGTATATGGCGAGATGTATGAGCAGGAGAAAATAAGAACGAGGAACCCTAGCAGGTGCCTCTCTATTCGATGCACTCGACACAACCCTGCGGCTGGCGCCTGCAGGAAGAGCTTCACGGTTATTAGCTCGTGCTGCATCTCGATTCGATTCGTCTCGGGGTCTGAGGTCCGCTCTAGTGGTTTCTCTGTCGAGCCAAGTAACCACAGCATCCACATACGCTTTGCGAACACGACCATCTGGCTCGCGCAGCAACCATTGCGTCCCCTCCCACACTTGGATGGGGACCTTGTTCCGCCTCAAGCTAATATTTCCACTTAGCTTCGTCTTAGGGTTGGCAACCATCAAGATCGAACGGATAGCATCGAGCGCAGTCGTCTTAGCTAAAATCTTGGTAAAATAGCTATCAAGATGGACCTGCTCTTCCGAGACATTACCCGTCGATGCTCCCGGTCCAGCTGATATGCCTGATTTATCGGTACCAATAGTGTCGGGGGCACCAGGGTGCGGTTTCAACTGTGACAAGATAACCGTGATCATATCGGAGATCTGATCGGCGTAGTAGACATGATTTGCGAGTTGCCCCATACATTGCTGAATTCGGGTGAGGAGATCAAGTTGTTGCGCCGGGATCTGCTCCTGACTGTTCGAAGCGGCGTCCTCTTCTTGGCTCGCTTCAGACAACGTGCTATCTTGTGAGGTTTCGCAAAGTCGTAAGGTACGTTTCATGTGCTGTATCAAGCCCAATAGGACGTCTATAACACTGAGACCAATCAAGTTGATATCAGATCGTAGGAGGGAGCTAACAATGGCAGCCAGCGTGATTTGCTCATCGATGTTATCCTGGGTGGGAGGCGACCGCAAAAGCGAATCCATAGTTGTGACCATGATTGCATAACGATCCTGCACCGGCGCCCACCTCGTAACGACATCGAATATCTTAATCACCCAACCGCTATCACGATCTTTCTCGGACCCGGGCTTCACGACGGTTTCTTTCTGGTGGATGCGTTCACGCGTAAACTTCAATAGCGCGGTGGTAGCTCCATGCAGTTGCGCTCGATTCGGTATGACGAAAATCTGCTTCAAACACTGCATAGCTGCCACACCGGTCTCTTCTTCTGCCAACTTGTCGATGTCACCGGAAGTCCCGGAAATAGCGATAGGGTTCGTGTCGCCCCCGGTTTCAGCTGTCCTTACGGTTGATACGCTCGTCCTACGTCGTAACATGGCATTCGAATCGACCTTTTCTTCTAGCTGAGCACGCTGTATTATGATTTCCAGGAAGTCTTCGTCGTCGGTCCACAGATTTTCCAGTATAACAGGCACAACCACTTCGAGTTGGCGTCCAGAGGCGGAAGACAAAGCATCAGACGCAGCAATACTCTTGGCAGCTTGTAGTCCAGCATTGCGCCAGCGAAGAGCAACCGGTTTGCTGTGAGTCCCTTTTCCGGGCGTGGCGCGAGTCGACGCGCAGGCAGCATAGGCGCGTACTACTTCTTGGTACTGTTGCAGGTACGCTTGGTCGGCGAAGAGCGACGAGACATCGTGATGTTCGCAGAATGTCTCGAACGTAGGTAAAGAGGCTTCGACCATGGTAATGTCGTTGGAGCGGAGGATAGTGCCGAGGATCTTGAGAACATTTTGGGCGAAGAGAGGTAGGTCTTTCGGGGACTTCTCGATCAAAGCAGCCAGTATCTGGAGGGTAACTTGGACATTACTGAAGGAGTATTGCTATTAGCAGTTTACTCGAAAACGGAAGGCTAAAGGGGAGGCCGGGCCAACTCACCCGATGCGCAACCTCCAGACGTCTCTGGCGGTCTTCTTCTCTAGGAATTGACCAATCTTCTGGATCTTGGAGCGCCGAGACGTGGCGTAGAACAGGAGGTAACTCAGCTCGCTGGAATTTGGTTTTATGTCGACTGCCCCTTTGGTAGTTCGGGGGTAACATTTAAGAACCAAAACTTGATGTTTAGGTCGACATTTTTGCTGAATGGCATGCATTGCAGCCGATGCCTAGAGCTCGCAAGGAACTCAGGAAAGTATAGACGGACCGCACAAGCAGAATGAACAGGGTGATCGGTGAATGGTAAAGGTGGTATTGGCGGCGGCGGGACTGATGGTCTCTGGAGAGGTTTCGGTTCTAGTAGGGGCAAGTCGCATCTACTGTTAAAAGGAAGTTGAAAATTAGTGATTATTTAGTTTGACTCGGGGGGAGTGGACAGAGACCGTCGTGCCAGGTACCTAAGATTAGATGACGAGTAAAAAGTATGGAGGTAGAAAGTAAATGACACATACCACCTACACACTTGCTTGGGTAGGTACTTATTACATTACCGGTACAGCACATGCAGGCAGACTAGGACTAACCCAGCCAGGTGGCCATGGTGGATCGGGAGCAGAGCCCAGATAGGTACCTGAAGTCTAGACACATAGTGCTCTCTTTAGGTACCGAGTACTTGCTATGTAGGTAGGTAGGAAGTGCTGATCGCCGCAAGAGGCTCTTTCGACGCATACCCTTGAAAGGTAGATATACCTTGGCGGACTTGGATTTCTGTACCAGGCTCCCTGGTCGGGACTAATTAAGGTAAACACCGGGAAAAGACCAACAAATAACAACCAAGAAGTACATACTGTTAGCAGTTAACTTAGGTTGGTATGCTGCACAAGATGCTCAAGTAAGTCAGATCTATGATTTAGATAGGCACAGCATTACGTCGTGCATTTGTCTACAAAATGCTAAGTCTTAAATCAATCATAACTAGGCTAGGTGTTTAGGTTATTTGTAAGTTAGGGTCTGAAGCTTAAACAATGCATAAAGAACATACATATTTGTCAACCGTCTCCTGCATGCAGGTACCGAGGTAGCCCATCGGGATAGTCCTGCTAACTCGGGTGGAAATTTGTCGTTGTCTATAATATCCCCTACCTAGGTACTAAGGAGCACACTTTCGATCGTAAATGCACAGCAACGTCCCGTGAACTACATAGACTTCAAGAAGATCGATCTCTCTATTCCCTTACTACGTCACTAAGGAGAGCAGAGAGCTTCACATCAAGTCTAAACGTCACCAAAATTTAGGCCAGTAACAGTCAACCCCCCTCGCTGCCAGCCTAACCTGGTACAACACCTTACCAATGTAAGTTAAGCTTCCGAACCCTTCACCCCTAACAGTTGCGGTCTCCCATACAAGTAGGCACTATTCGGGAATTCTTGTGCAGGCTTACGAAATGGGATGCGCGTAAGACAAGATCTATATAAACCAACATGGAAAGTGAATCAAGCTTTCCTCCAACTACTAGTAGACGTTAGCAGCAGATGGCAGCCGCCTTCTATTACCTAAGCTTGATACCCCTCAACATCTTCAGGCTCGGCAAACTTCCATCGCCTCGGCACGCCCGCATAAAACATGCAGCTTTTTGGTGTTTTGCTAGGCTCAGACGCTTCGAGGTTGAATATTGTGTGGGGAGCTGCCCATTACCCCGTATAGATTGCTAGACGCACCTTGCGTGAGCCCGCCCGGCTTTACAAATTGTAGCGACTTTCTCACAGTAAGCTCTAACCCCAAAAGCCATGACTACGTGGTTTATCATCCCGCAGGCCCTGGCCGGTAGCTGACAGAGGAAATGTTCATCATCGATATATGATCACAACGAAGAAGCAGTCCAAGTAAAACAGCTTGCTTGGTAAGGATACCTATCGAACTATGACTATTGACTGCCTTTTAACATGTCACTAAAGAGAGAATACCCCTTTCCTAGAAAAATTGACTTTCACCTAACCTACTCACCCGCGCCCATGACCCGGTTGGGGACAGTATTATATATTGCGCTCGATAATTGTCATACGTCAACAACAATGTCGACTTAAATTCTAAGAAACATATCGTCGTCCTCAATGTGAGGTTCACTATGAGAGCTTACCACTGAGGATAGAAAGAACTAACTTTAACGGAAAGTAGTTAAGGATTAAGCCGTATCTCTATCAGGAACTTTAAGTAGACTAGGACGATATAAGTATTGGAACGAGACTCACGAAGCCCGGATACGTTGTCTTCAATAGGGTCTCTTATGCCGTGCTTACGGGATACCCCCATAAGACTTGCTAAGGCAACTAATTGTCGTTTAAACTGCGTAGAGCGATTTTTAGCAGCTTATATTCTAGGCAGAAAAAATATTTTCTCTCGACGACCTGGTCTCAACAGTCTTATCACGTCTTCCCACAGGCTAAGAGCCATTAACTCAAAAGGGGGGAGTGAAGTGATATGTGGGCGAGTGCCTCAGGCAGAGCGGGACGGAAAGCGATTAGCTTATAGTCTGAGCATGTTTCTATGATTAGGGTGTGCCTCGAGTTGCAATCCGCTGTTACCGTTAAAGGTGAAAGACAACACGAATCTCCCATTATTCTGGCGCGATGGATAAGTTTCTAGATGTAGATGATACTCGCTGACGTTTGGTGGATATCTAGAGTATCTAGACTGGAGTTTAATATGTTAACGATAGAATAGTGAACTATTTTGCATACGCGGGTAATAGAATTCTCGTATCACCGGGCTGAAATACCATGATTAGTGTCTACAGGGGCCGGTACCGTAGACAGTTCGCCCGAGGGAAGGCACATAAGTTGCTTACGTTCACTTTACGTCTTCACTCTGCCAGTATACTTATTTTGGTGTTCTGGTGGCCGAGGAGTTGACCAGCATACATATGTCCTCATAAAAACAGAACAGGCCGTAACGAGACACTTGGTGTATCTATAGGGAAAGGGTTGAGTGCCCTTTGAAAAGGCAGCATTGCTGATTGTCTGCATCTATTATATCGCTACTTGAAGTTAATACCTGTTAAAAAGTAGGCTGTAGTTAAGTCGGACAGCTTGGCTTCGCATGTAATTATATGTATGGACCGTGACAATGACAAGTAAGGCTAATTTAGAAGTTATTGGACATGCTCGATTCACTGAGAGAATAATCGGATATTTTTACCTCGCCTGTAACACGGAAACTTAACCGTAAAAGTGCCAGTAACCAAGTATCATAAGTGTCGAGGTTGGTGCCAGTAGATCGCATATGGCAGACACTCTAGGACCTGGGCGGCATCGCATACAATATTTTACTGAACGAAGGAATGATATCCGAAGGTCAATTAATAGCTAGACATATGTTCTGCCAAGTAAGGAACAGCTTTTGCGGATGCATCGTTCCGATACTCCTAGTTGATAGATTACCAGTCCACGGTATACCCTTCATAAAACCATAGAATGTTTTCTATAGAAAGTACTCTATAGAGATGTAATTGACAAAGCGCCGATAAGCGTCAACAACAGATCAAGAAAAAGGCGGTTTGCGATGGGTACGGTTAGAGATACTTAACTTGGTTTCGATACGCGAACATTGAGAGGTGATAGACCTACAATGTAGAAGAACAGGACGACTAAACGAGGCCAGCATCTACTACAGATTGCTAAGGATGGGAATAAGTATTGGGGTTATCAACCTAGACACCACATTAGGCGCCGCTAGCACGGTCTTAATACTCGCCTACCTTGCGTTCTATTAACGTTACCTTATATGTGCCTGGCGTTGCCCGAAAGTCTGGGGTAGGTACTGGGATATGCAGCTTATCAGAAACCATGGGTCGCGCGCCATCTGAGTCTCACTCTCAGCAGCTGGAATGGTGTGTAGAGACCAGAGACTCGGGATATTATGCATGACGGCCAATTTATAGAATTCTTCCCTACGTTGCAACATCGATACGTCGATGCGTCGATAAGTCGTCTCGTCAGTGAAAGGGCACCTACGGAATGCAACCGCTGCTGAGAGGATGTGGCGTTTGATAACCTAGATGATGTAATTATACTGCAAGTTTTAGTAGCTTTATCAATATCGCTTGGCAGAATATGATAAAAGCTACGGGGATCTTCAAAGATAATAAACCTTCGAGATTAGAGCACCTGCTCCAATAGGTTGCATGGAGCTGCAACCTCTGTAAGCCATCGGCCAGGGATTAATCAAATTTCCCCACCCCATCCGCCGTTCCTTTGATGTCCTGTCGTTCTCATCGTCTTCAAGTGTCCCAGGGCGAAGTCGCCCAGCTGACGTGAAGGGAGTGTCCAGAATATCTCTCAGCGAATATTCATCATTTGGATGTTGTATCGTCACTACGCAAGTCAGGTCTACAGAATTCGGTAAAGAAGAAATAATGGCGAGTGTCTTATCCATGGTAAAGACACGTTGAACTAGTCCGCGTATGAAAATATGGCTTATGAGATACCGCAAATCGCTAGGTAGCAATCTACATACTACCTACTGCTGTACATGTGTACGCATGATGCAGGTAGGGCGGCGCCCCACGCCCGAAATGTTGGGGAAGAGATAGCCATTGAAGCACCGAGTTCTACCTATCTATTCTGTAGCAACGTTGGCCATACCGGAGTCCCCGCGTCGATGCAGTGAGACATTGGATAGCACCGACAAGGTCGCATCCAAGCCCAAGCAAGAGATAGATAGACCCCAGTCAAAAAGTCCTTTGTATGGGAGAACCCTTGACCAAAGATCTGCCCATACCCAGCTGGGGTTTGCCCATGTGCGCGGTTATATCAATGGATGTGGTGCCCACCTATGCCGTGTGCGTGTATGTACTTTGAGATGGTTCTCTTTTTAATTATCTTTGAACGAGTAACATAATTCAATTTCGAGTAACAGAAAGACGGGTTCTAAATAAGTCGCTCTATAGGTGGTTCTGCATATTTGTATTATTCTCCTACCTTGGGTAGGTATTGCGCGCGTGGTCACCCCGTCCTATTAGCACTAAGCACGACATACCCGGACAGGACCCACGGGCGCTTCGCTGCGCTCCGCAAGCATACCCTCCCCAAGATGGCTACGAGCCGAGATGGCGCCGGCCGGAGTAGCAGCAGCAGCAGTGGAGAACCAAGCAGAGCGGCTAAACCGGCCGTGACGACCGTGTTCGCGGACGGCGCTTTACCCGAAATCGTCGCCGAGTTGTCCGGAGACGAAGCCGCCCTCGCTGCGCTGGGCTACAAGCAAGAATTTAAGCGCGAGTTCTCGGTATGGACTTCGTTCGCCGTCAGTTTTGCCGTTATGGGACTACTGCCTAGTGTAGCCACTACCATGTGGTACGGCATCGGCTATGGTGAGTGTTTGACGAGACGGCCAAACCTCTCTCTCGTTTGCGAGGAAGGAGAACAAAATCAGAATAAATAAAAGAAGTGTGAGGCTGATTGGAGTGGTCGTATAGCGGGACCCGCGGCCAATACGTGGGGTTGGCTTGTGTCTGTCGTCTTCATTTTATGTGTAAGTCGCGGCAGCGTGTCCCAACTCAAACTTAGGTAGTTAGCCTTTTTACTTTCGACTCGTATTAAACGTTCTATCTAGATCGCAGCCTCCATGGCCGAGTTGGCAAGCAGTATGCCAACATCCGGAGGGCTCTACTACGCAGCAGCAGTTCTCGCGGGACCGAAGTACGGCCCTCTCGCAGCCTGGATAACAGGATGGTCAAACTGGTTTGTTCAAGTCACTGGCGCCCCCAGTGTCAACTATGGAGGCGGTGAGTAAAACTCGTTATGTCTTAAGAAAACTGAAAGCAATTTGAATTAACAGCCTTTCGGTGGAAAAGCTGCGATGGTCCTCGCTGCAGCGAGCATCGTCAACCCCGATTATGTTCCGACTTCGTACCAGACGTTTCTTCTTACCACTTTTCTGATGATCGTCCACGCCTGTATCAGCAGCATGCCGACGTTATGGATCGCTCATTTCAACGCTGTCGGCACCGTCATCAACGTGCTCGCCCTCCTCGCCACCATTATCATCATCCCGACGACGACGAGCAACGTGCCCAAGTTCCAGCCGACTAGCGTGGCCTGGGGCATCCAGAACTTCACGGACTGGCCGGACGGAGTCGCCGTCCTGATGTCGTTCCTGGCCATCTGCTGGACTATGAGCGGATACGACGCTCCGTTCCATCTGGCCGAGGAGTGCTCTAACGCTTCTATCGCGTCTCCGCGAGCTATCGTCATGACCGCTGCGTCCGGCTCTGTCTTGGGATTTGTGCTGAACGTCCTAATCGCATATACCATCACCGACATCGACGCTGTCATCAACACCGAGCTCGGCCAGCCTTGGGCCGCCTACTTGGTTCAGGTACTGCCCAGGGATGCCGCGCTCGCCGTGCTCGCTCTGACGATCATCTGCGCTTTCTCCATGGGGCAGGGCTGCATGGTGGCGGCGTCGCGCGTCTGTTTCGCGTACGCCCGCGACGACTGCTTCGGCGTGCTCAGCAAGCCCCTGAAGAAGGTGAACCGGCACACGCTGACGCCCGTGAACGCCGTGTGGTTCAACACCTTTATCGGCATCCTGTTGCTGCTTTTGATCTTCGGCGGCTCCGCCATCGACGCCATCTTCAGCATTGGCGCCATCGCCGCCTTTGTCGCCTTCAGCGTCCCCATCTTCATCAAGATCGTCTTCGTGCGGAATAAGTTCCGGAGGGGACCCTGGCACCTCGGCCCCTTCAGCCCGCTTATCGGCACCCTTGGCTGCTCCTTTGTCTTGGTTATCTTGCCGTTCTTTAACTTCCCTTCTGTGAATGGTGCCGATCTCACGCCTGCAGACATGAATTGGACGAGTTTAGTATACGTGAGTTTCTCCCGTCCTATCCTATCTAATCTATCGGACTATGGAACAACATAGTGACGCGGTTCAAATGCCATATAAACCGTCTTGACCATTGTTGCTGATGTTGAAGCCAGGGAGCACCGATGCTATTCGTCATTATATGGTTTTTCGTCGATGCACACAAGTGGTTCAAAGGTCCTAAAATCAACATCGAGGTAAGTCAAGCAGCGGTATATAGTTTGAAGAGGACGAAAGGCGAAGAAACTAACCTTGGAATAGCACCGAATGATCTACACAAATATTGATGGTGTTGAGGTGCGTCCGAAGGACCCTGATGTGGAAAGCGCCTCAATTGGCAAAGCCCCTTCTTTGTGATATACAAAAGGGTCTCTAGCCTAGGCCGTGAGCTGCCATACCATAGATAAGGTGATCAAGAGCAGGGCTTTATAGGTTGCCAAGGGCTACTACTGTTACGCAATGCGATATTTGTTGACTTTTGTCTGATTAAGTGATACCATGGTGTGCATGACCTCAGCGTCCACTCACTCTCTTCTCGACAGCGCGAAGGGGTATATAGAGGATAGCGGTCACCGCAAATGCCAACTCAAACCCTATATCGCCCGTGCTCTTCGCGATAGGCCCCGTGAACCAAACCTGAGACATGCTTGGGATGACGAGAGCAAAGCTGAGGGTAGAGGCCGCCAAAGCGGCAGCACCCCAGGGCAGCTGCGACGCCGAATTCCACGCGCCGAGTTCGTAAGTGTCACAGCGGCCCCTTCTAAAGACGAGATGTTCTGTAACGAGAACAGCGACGAACGCGGACGACCAGTAGGAAATCAGGGCAATGAAGTTCTCGAGATTCGAGTAGAACTCGGCGGCAGCCCTGATGCTGACGGGTATTATGATGGCGGTGACGACGATCGAGAAGACGTAGCGTGGCACGTAGACGAGCTGCGGCACCAGGATCTGGAAGTTGAGTGTTATGGAGTACAAAGTCGCCGCATTATTCCCTATTAATGTGAGCGAGAGAATGACCAACACGAACTCACCGAAGCCTCCAGCTGGCGACAGCATTACCGCTAGAACTCCGCCGACAAAGTTTGTCCTGGCCACAGTGGTGAGTTAGCAATCCTTTCACGGTAATAAATGCTGCTCTGTACCCGGACGCTACGAAATGGGCGCAAAGGCTCTGGAAAGATACGTACTCGTAGCCCTGTTCCCAAGCAGGCACGCTTGACAGTGCTCCCCCGATCGCAGCCCCCAAAATCATAAGAAGAATAGCAGGGATCGTGAGGCCGGAGAAGCCGTATAGGAAAAGCCGCCAACTGATGTTTGGTTAACGGCCCAACAAAAACACCGCGCCGTTTGTACATGAAACTGACCTTGGGAACTTAGGGTTCAGATAGGTGGTAAAATCCGACGCCATGGCGGCATAAGGAATCATGTACGAGGCAATGATCATGGCAAACGAAAACACGCCCGCTGCCGTTGCCGGCGGCGCCGGTGCCTGCTGTCTGAGGTGCGAGCCACCGCATCCGGTGGTGATGATGACGGCGATCACGCCCGGTATCCACGCGTAGCGCTCGTAGATGTGCAGGACATCGTATCCGCAAAATGAGATGAGCAGGCACGCGACGCCGATAATGACGATGCCGATCACAGGCGTGAGGGTACCCTCGGATATGGCGGAGAGACACTGTCCACCGATGACGCAGCTGATGACGCAGTAACCCGTCAGCGTGGCCAGGTTCAGGACGACGGGAACCGATACGCCGTAGCGCCCGAAGCTGAACCGGGCCTGGATCATCTGCCGCAGTCCGGTCTTGGGTCCCAGCGTCCCCAGATACGCCGGCATCGCTGCCGTCAGCATGCAGAAGAAGACGATTACCAGGGCGCAGTCTCGGAGACTCAGGCCGAAGCTGGGGCCTAGCATGCCGAATGTGATGGGTAGGAGATTTATATTCATGCAGACCCAGATGGAGAACTTGTAGTTATTGAGTATCAGCCTCTTTCTAGGGGTTTCCTAGGTGATTCTTCAAAGAGTTCATGTATTTCCAGAGATGGATATAGACTAGGTCACATGTATTGTATTTCCAGAAAGGGGTAAGCAGTAGGTAGGAATGAGCACCTATTACTCACGAAAGTAGAATACTGCGTTGATGTCCGCTCTTCCAGCGGCACTGGTAACACACCACGAAATTCGATAAGACCACCCTTCAAATGCCTAAATAAGGCGTCTTTCAGACCTTGCAAAGGCCTTCTTTCGCCCTCGAAGACATGGTTATTGCTCTTCTCCTCTAGTTCGCGCAAGTTGCCCACGTTTGAGTGCTCGGGCACATCGCCGTTCAACGACGATAGCACCGTCCTAGGCATAGCGTGATAATTACTTAGGCGATCTGAGTCTGTTTCCCGCTGGTGAAGAAGGAATTCTCCGATGGTGAACAAACACAACAGTGATGAGACAAGTAAGACTAGATAATGGCCTCTATAATGGAGAGGGGAGAAGCCCCTGGAATATAATATCTGCATCGCCAGTGAGGTCTTCTTTCTATACTATCTTCCTTCCCCAAGATTAGGTAGGAACCGGAGGTTTCTAACGAGTGTCGTAGTACGTTACATTGGACCGATCGATGTAATGTATCAGTACCTACTCATTCCCCAGCAAACCTTGCCCCCGTGTCATTCTTAGCACACCCTCAACCATCTATAAGCGAGAAATCAAGAACCAATGACGATAGAGCTTCTATAGACGTTCACTGACATCTTGGGATCTCCCGCTGTTTGATAGATGCGACTAGACCGACTCACAGGTCAGCCGCCCTGAACCTTATTATGGAGGCTATTTCAGCACATTCATGGTCCCGCCATTTTCGGATTTCCCTTCTATGAGCCATAGCGAAAGCGCGTGAAAGTGAAATGGCCAGACAAATATCCATTGCTGAGTTCTCAATAGCACCACAATCTGTTTCCTATATCTGATCATCATGGGTCAGCAGTGCATGACGGTTTGAAACGCTTCATAGGTTCCCAGGACGATTATGGTGGGTGGTAACTCTAGGTCCCTCCGAACCCCATGCGCAGCCGAGAGTCTACAATACAACCTACATTACCTTGTAAGACGTGAGATGCTTTCTTATCGCCTTCACTCTATTGGATCCTACGTCAAGCCAAAGGGCGAGACACCACAGAGGCGGGATAGGTTTGAAGATCTACCGTCATACTGCCATACACCTGGGGATATGGACGCATCTAGAATTCTATAATAACGTGTGCACTTGGAAAGGATGAAATAAGCTTATTGTAACGTTCTATCTTCACAGATCGGAGGAGACATGCGAGGACAGGAATGATTCGCATTTATGGGATAGAAACTATTGCTTTTGCCTTGGCAATTGTGGAGGGAAGAGAGTAGAATGCAACGATGAGCTTGCAGGCTAAAGTAAGATACGGCGAATAGAATCCGATGAAACTCTAAAACCGGCCTCGTGTATGGTGCATGTAATACATTATCTGGGCATCATGTTGTCCTCATGAACACATTGTGTCATTTGCAGCAACTCAATTAGGGTATTAACCCCTGCACACTTACTGTCTCGAGACTGACGGCTCGATGCCTGCCAGAGAGCTTCGCCCGCCACGAAAACAATCTGGGTATCATACATGACTACGATGTAATATAGAAGTGAAGGATACTAGTATAAAGTCAGTAAGATGAGCGCTAAGTGCAGGTGGCCGCAGCTTGACCATCTAGGCAATGCGCTATATGTATGATAGACTTCTTACCCATGCGTACAGATCACTCTAACCATTGTGATCATTCTGGGCGTCTACGGCACTGTACCAAACTTACCCAAAAACCTAGCTGAGACGATCGAGCACAGGTTATCTTGCGGGTCCATAGCGTAACAAGTGAGATAGAAAGGATTTCATATGAGAAACATATAGCATACCATGTCACATAGGAGTGCAGTCGAGGACTCAGGACTTCTCAATCTATCCTATATAATGAACGACATACGTGTACATGAGAAGCTCACTACGTTATGATTTACTGGAAAGAGCGTTCTCTTCAATGAAAAGCTTGCTTCCAAGAAGCAAGTGACGGCAAGTCACCGATAATGAACAAAATAGATACATCATGAGTTTCTCACCTAACATAAGGATTAACTGGGTAGGTTATATCTTACATGCTGGGTTAGAGAAATCTAACATTCTATCTAACCAAGGATTTTCCTAACTACCTTTCTCCCTCCATTTCCATACGTTAAGTTAATTTCTCAATAGGCATGATGCCATGTCCTATAATATCCGTTTAAAACCAGCTCAAGGACTTAATTAAGATAGCATCACTTATCACAACAGGAAACTCAAGACTAATAAGGATGACTGTCTGGGTGACGGTCTAGTCACCCCATCTGTCAACCTCCCATGGGCCTCTAATGCTTGCCCACGCTCATGATTGCGTAGTTAGCTGCTCTGTTCACATTAATCCGCAATCACGCCGCCTCAATATAACACCTACGCTGAGTTGATTCACTTACATAGAGTTTTCTCATACCAAACTGACTACTCAGCCCTTATGGAGGAAAAAATAAACCGAATGAGATGACAACACGTAGTTTTATTATCAGCAGAGAAAGAAGATCATGCTTCGCACTTAATGTCCTAACAAAAAATAAAACTACAAATATGAGATTCTAGTAAAGAGGCTTGACGGGATATATGTTAAGCGTATGAGTGATGTTTGGAAAGACAAGGTAAGCAAGTAGTCGATCTAGACACACATCCTAAGAGATTGGCGAAGGATGTGTCTTGCCTACGAACATCGCATTACATCACATCGACGAACAGAAATTGTCTCCTTGATAGAGAAAACAATACATCTATGATTATCCAGGAGACCCTCTTCCAGGCATGCGTTCGTGGATATGCCATCCCCTAACCTTAGCTATGTTCCCTCCCCTAAGCCGGCTTCCTTTGATGGCTACAAGCATTTAAGATCAGATACATCTATATATGCCAAAGACTCGACGCCTCCCTTGAGTACTGTCGGTACTATTTAGTAACAGGTCGAATGCAGGCGTTGTACAAAGTAGCTATTGGGGGCTCTTCATGTTTGCTCTAGTTCAGAGCATACATCATATAGGACACGTCACGTCACGTGCTTTACTTATGCTGCGTGCACTAGGGAGTGGAATATATAATTAGAATGGCAAAGTCGAGCTAGTTAAGTCCTATTAGACTACATAATCCAGTCATTAATGTTCATCAGATGTGCCTGATATTGTCGCCTCCCTAACTATCTACCTACGTCTCTATCAGACAGATGTGCCAATATTGCAAGTGTTATATAGAAGCCATCACAAGCCAATACCACTGCCTACCTCTACTGTACACAGTTCACTAGGTTAGTACCTGGGTTAGGTCATTTCTAATAGTACTTATCTTAGCAGCATCACCATATGGGGCGCCGAAGAGTTCTAGACCATCTATCTAAAACTTCTTTATCATTCGAAGTGGAACCTCACACACACAAACAAAAACACCCACCTAAGACCACAAAGACACGAGCGAATATGATATCCATTAACGGACCGAATCTTCAAGCAGTCCCGACCCGACTCGACCTGAGACGGTTAAGGAAGATTTGATTACACACAGCATCAGTGGTTTAGTGGTAAAATCCATCGTTGCCATCGATGGGCCCCGTGTTCGATTCACGGCTGATGCAGATCCTTCAATTCACCTTCTTTTTCTTTCCCTCTGTTATCTTTTCCTTACGTTTTGTTTTCCTTTTTGTTTTCTTTGGTTAATGTTAGTTAGGTATCAGAATGTTGGCTGCTGGTAGGTGAATAAGGTACGTCTCCTCCCTGGTTGTCATAGTTCCAATTGGCGCTCGGAAATTGACATTGGCCCAGCTAGGAGAAGCGGCGCAGGGCTGGAAGTAGGTAGGGAGATAGGTAATATTATTTGGGATGAGAGAAAGATAGATTTTGTTCAGCTTCTGTCGGGGCTTTGTGTATATTTAGTAAGATATCCGCGATCAAATTGACTTCAAACACGTTAAGATGAAAACGAGGGCTAGCGGGGCGCCGATAGATTGACAGGTGAGGCGGGAAGCAAGGCGCACCGCATTGCAGCCCTAACAGATAGATCATATCGCCGCAGGGGAGCGGACTTGAAAATAATCTCTTGATCTATTTACTACCGGTGCCTTGCGGACATCTTAGGACATGCGGTAAGTAATGAGGTGTGGGATGATGATCATCCTGCTCACGTCACTCAATCAATCAATCGATCAATTAGTCCAGTCAATCCATCGGGCATCTACTCATGTTTCCCCCCTCCCTTTCTCTTATCAATCAGTATGTAGTAGTAATCCAGGCGTTACACTGAACTCCGCTGCCCCTGCTCGCCCCGCCTCGCCTTGGCTGAAAGAACTTTCGCATGGTTGGACGGGGAATGCTATCCCACATATCTCACATACGCAGATCTCGTCGATACCCAGTACATTATGTTACTTGGTTATCCTATCTAGGTACTGTGCTGAACTGAGTCATACGGGGATACCTACGGGATACCAATCGGCAATCAATAATCCGCGTGGTGTTGTTGGGTAACCCGATTGTCCGGGAGCAGAGAACTGACAACCAACAAATTGCTAATGTCTCGCAATGTTTTTGTGCGGTTCTTGTTACAGGGTTATTAGGTGCGGATGTGTGTGTATGAGCGGGTTTATCTGTGCGTGAAAGCCCGCGGCTCGGTCGCCCGTCCGATTCCGCGGAATTTTGCGCACGTCCATGTGGCATGTGGCATGTGGCATGTTCATAGCGCACGTTTCGTCTCATTTACTATGCGTGTAGCTCTATGTACTCAACATACCATTTCAAACATGATACCTATGATTCCTACGTCATTCGAAACGACTTGTTACGAGACGGAGATTCTCTGCCTACTCAGCTCCCTCGGCGATAGTTACTCGCTCATCTACCTTACCTATACCTGCATAATTTTGCTTACCTAGGTCTTATGTATGCACTTTACAATACCTACCTCCTTACATCTACTTACAGGGCGATGGATTGGCTCGAACCAGACAGTCGGTCTCGGCGGGAGATCACCATTGGTTCCCTACCTTCCAAGTCTTCTCCGAGCCTTCGGAGAAACTTGACATGTTCAGTTCAAATTCGGGGCACCCTGTCTGGTTGTGTTTTATTATGCTTGGGTTGTTTCCCGGTCTGGGGTAAAAATAGGTGGATGAATCATAAAAAAGCAATGACACGTCCCTTCTCTTTCTTTGGTATTCGATACTCATTTCGTGCGGTACTCTGCGGACGCAATGCTACATACCTCGAGTACAGTATACCTAAGTTAGGTAGATAGATAGGCAGGCTCTCAGGGGGCTCGCTCGGGGCTGGCTCGTAGCACGGGTTTCGTTTGGTTTTGGCCAGGGATTTCATATCCCTACCTAGGTTATTCTGTACTGCTGTAGGTATACACATACAATGATCTGGCTGCGGATAAGGTGATGCGGTGAGGCAGTTTTGATAGGACGTCAAGGTGCGTACGCTGCTTACAGCATATTTAGGTGCAGTAGTAGCCATAAAGTACGCAGTTCTACATAGACCAACCCGTTTGCCTTTCTGTAGCTAATCCCGGAACTCCGCCAAGCCAACTACGTACGTGCCTATCTACCCGTCAAGGCGCAAGTTTCACTGCAGTGTGCATTAGTTTAGATTTTCTTAGATAATCGCTCTCTCAGGTTAGATCTCCCCAGATTATCTAGTGCATACGTACAAAATTTACATCAGTTTGTATGTAGATAGTATGTAGGTTTGAACCGCTCTTTGCTCAAGTTAGGTAGGGATATATGTGCACATGTTACTTGCTGATCAGATGTGGGCTGGGGTCTCACCGTAGGCCACGTTTTCGGTTAACGCGCTGTACTTGCAGTTGACAGGTAAATAGTGTCTTGGTATGCTTCTTGGTATGCTTCTGTAGACTGTAGGCGATACCCGTGACACACATATATTTTATACACCGTGTGTGCTGTACAGTCGGTGGTAGGATAAGTGTCTTTATTTATTTACTTATTTTTACTAACTATATAATTTTAAGAGGTGCAGAAAGCTATGCAAACAATCTAGGAGCATTTCGGCGTTTGCCAAGTAAAACGTTCATCGGCGTTTACTGCAATAAGTAATACCAAGTACCATAGAACACTCCTTAGAATATTTCTAGACGACCTACGGATGTATATGCAGATAATCTTTATACCTAATCTAGTAAGAATAGGTATACTAGGTTAGGTATTGAGAGAACGGCCAAGCCCTGACAAGAAAGCTGGGCGGCTTGGCTGAATAATCCGTTCCAACCCAGGCCATGTTGTTTCGGATTCGCATTTGTGGATTTTAGGTAGGTAAAGTCCATGCCTAGAAACGGTATTTTCTCTCTCCCTTGTCAGAGGCCTTGTATTGGAAACAGGCTAGAACGTTACCTACCTACCCATACTGAGTAGAACGGCGGTCGGGAGATCGCTAAACCCCGCTCGGCCGGTCAGTTCTTCTTTTGTCTTTGACTCTGCATGTTTTCGATTTCCCGCGGCGGCGGGCGGAACATCCGCTCCCTCGCTGTTTATTTAATCTTTCTTCTTCTCTCTGCTTCGAGTTTCGGGATTTGATTACTAAGTGCAACATTATGCTGTATGTACCCAAGCTACATAAGTGCCTATTTCTGACAAGGCAAGTCCTGTAGCATGCTGTAGCAGTAAACGGGAGAGAGTAATAAGGAGATAGGTTAAGTCAGTCAGTAGGTAAAGTAGGGGGACTTGAAAATATGCCCCTTGACTGAGTCTAATAGAATCCTTGAACTTTGTATTTAGTTATACATCGGCTGTTAGAATCCAGTAATAGATAGATCCCGCGATTACTACTACTACTAGTAGTACAGCATGTAGTAGGTAGCAGTAAGACATCGGATGCTTTGAGGATTAGTGCCGGAGTTGTGCATGATTTGTGAAAACATGCATAAGAGTATTAGCTTTACTAGTGCTACCAGGGCAGCAGGGCGACAATTGTTTATGGAGGTGTGCGATAGGTAAAGAATGAGGTAAAGTATCAACTCATAAAAAGTACCACGCATCGAGTGTCGCCAAGATCTGTCTCAGCCCACTCAAGCTGTCAAATCTTATTTAACTTATGTAAATAGGTACTTAACTTAGGATAGTAGGCTTCGAATTTCGATCTGAGCCGTTGTTTGACGCCAGCCATGCCCTGCAAAGGCCTACCTAAAACGCTGAGGCCTCCGGCCACCTATACATCTGTACCAGGGAGCCTGATTTGATTGTGATGAAATACGTTACCTACCCTGGCCAGTGCTTGATCAATATGCTCATGTCATCAGCTATAGAGCGAGTCCGTCCTGTAGGGATGCTCCCTCGTTCCTGATACCATTCCTGATGCCTGCCTGCTTTGTGGGACAATGAGACTTAGACTTACCGAGTGCGGCGTTCGATAAATTCCCGACCGCGTGGTGTATGCCGTATCATGCGGTCAATGTAGGCGCAGCAATGCAAGCAACGCAAGCAGCGTAATCTTATGGGATTGAGTCCTGGAAAAGGACGGCGCCTGTGCCCGGGTCTTGGGTAGGCATCATAATACACAATAGGACCACATTGGCTGTTTTCTTGTCATCCAGTTCCTAGGTTAGATAGTTTATTAACAGCATAGAGCAAAGGTTTGATCGGCTGGGTACTTCAACCTCGGCCTATCCCCTGTACCGGCTTAGGTCAGCTGTCTTACAATGGCATGTGTTGAGCGATGGGTCGGGCATGCGAGCTACCTGCTCTTGGTTGCTGGGAAGTGCTTAGGTTGGATTCATAGGTTCGTTGGGTCAAAGGGCCCTCAAAAAGACGACGAAAAGTTGGTTGAAGGAGTTTACTTCCAGTGGCGAAGTAAAATAACTCGCAGGTATGACGGTATGAGCGATTATGATTTCATTGGAACACGGCGTAACACTGCAAGGGGCTTTTATCAACATTCCTGACACGAACACTCCTAACTAACATTTTCCCCTTGAATGGAATTATGTTAGGTCCGCAAAACAATCCTCACCCAGTGCGGCGTAGCAAGTAAGGATGGTTATCTAAGTTAGTTGGTGATCTACAGGGCTCGATTTTGTTTATTTGTTTTGTTTTCTTTGGGTTGTCAATTTGCAGGTCGCTCGGCGCCCGCTTTGCATGGCAAGGTAAGGGTAGGTAGGATCTTGAGTGTGGGACAGATGCGCGTGGGATTATCGCATGCCGAATGCTACATTCTAATAACAGTCTTAGTTGGTAGTGGCAGAGAGATCAGGCAGACCACTTCCCCTAAAACTTCGTCAGCAGGACGGAGAGCGGTTGCATTCATACTGTTTATGGGTAATGACAGATATTGATTCTAGCCCGAGCTATTTGATATGGCTTAGACACATTCATCTTATTGTCCCGTACTCGACGGGAGGTTCGTCCATGTCTGCGGCTTCAGGCGCAGGTTTCAGTTGGCGGGAAGCAGAAAGTGGCTTTGGAAATATTTATTCGAGCCTCCAAGCGGCACGTAAAATTCCTCATAAGTCATAGATTACATATAGATGGATGGTGTTCATGGTAAAGTAAATTAGAAGCAATGTCGGGGTCTAAGCAATCCACGCCTTCGCCACGGATGCGTCGATGCAGGGGTTCAAGAACCAACAACGTGCGGCACATGGCAAATTCCAAATAAGTTCTCCGGCTGCGCATCGGTTAACTTACATACATAGAAGGCCCTAGGTTAGGAATGGGGACACACCTATAGATCACCAACTGATAAGCCGGGGGGTGGGTAACAGATTGTGTGTTTGGTCACGCGTGTGAACACACGCCTAGTAATTAATAGTAATTAGATATTTGACCAGCGAAATATGCTCAGAAGATGCAATGCTGTGCGCTGCTATTCCCTTGCGTACCTAACAATGTTGCCAAATGACCTGTATACGCCAACAACGCCGGTGATGCATCTTCCTCTCTGTCAAAGCGCAAAAGCACGTGGTTGTGCGCACGGCTGCTTCGATGTCCAGACCCAGTAGCCAACCTCTCTATCCTAGTATATTTTGAGTAGCGTTCAAGTAGTTGAATTTTTCTGCCCAATCCCATGCGTTACTCGTGACCATGACGTTGAGAGAGCCGTAATGTGTGCATGCTATGTGCCCTCACTAGCACACTTATTTGTCTCCTATCGCGACTATGTATAGTCTGAGTTCCTCTGCGTACGTGTGTGATGACCGGAAAGACGGCGAAACAGCTCATTGTCGCGCATTGTCGTTCATTGCCTTGGCGATCCCATATTGCCGTAGCCAGAGTACGCAATCATCGGATCGCCATAGCCCAACATAACCTCTGGATTGGGTACGTTAATCATGTGAGGCTTGATGGTACCGAACTCGGACTCAACCAGGCCTTGGTTCAGCATATATTCCGCCATGTCCATGTCTACCTGGCCTACGTATTGCGGCGGCGCGTTGAACGAAGGATTCCTCTGCATTGGCCACGGGGGCTGGTACGGCGTCGATACAGTGGGGGATTGGAGGGAGGAGAAAAGGCTTGCTGACGGATCGATATCGCTCCGTATCGTGGACGGCTCGAACTCGCTATAGGAAGATACGAAGCTTGCCGGAGATGATAGGTTTTGAATATTGCTGTTCTGACCCAGGAATGATTTCCGGTGATCAAGTTCAAAATCTGAATGGTCGAGCTCTGACGAGCTGGCTCGTTCTACGCGGGCGCAATTGCTTTCGGTTTCCAATTTAATCTCCTCCCCCTTCGCCTCCTTTTCCTTGCGCATTTGCTGCAGCTCTAGCTCCGCGGCCAACTTTTCTAGCCCGGCTTGGTCTTCGGGGAAGACTGAGTGAGGGGGCAGGTCGGCATCGGCATTGGGCCGAATGCACCCCAGCTGGCTGGCGATATCATGGACAATCGGATCACCCCTTTCGTTGAAGCCAGGTTCTCCCAGGTCCCAAGACTGCCCATTCCTAACCATGGCATACAGTTTATGAATTGTGGCTATTAGTGCATACTGAGTACTTTCTAGGACCTCAGCGTACCTAGCGACCTGTTAGCTAAGACTATTGAGAGAATGCGTGAAAATGTATAGACCATACCCCCTAGGCAGTTGCTTGTATTCCATCTTTTTCCGAACACCGGCTGTACAAATGAGGCCATCGTCCCTGCACCTCTTGCAAGGGAACTCCCCATCACACTACAATGAACGTAAGCATCCATGTGAGAAGGGCTTAGTCGCCGAGAGAGACGAAGAGCCAAGGGGGACAAATAGAAGAACCAAAGTACGAACCTTAGTCTTCTTCATTCTACACCGCTCGCAAGCCTTCCATACCCGCTTCTGTCTGTTGTCCATGCCGCTAGGAGGTGATATGGGTCCATGGTCGTGAACGGATATGTGAGAGCGGGACTGTTGAGTAGCTGATCGTTTTGTTACACGATGTACGGGTTTGGTGGGTTTCCCGCCAGTCGTCGTGCTCCTCCGCGCGGGAGCTGTCGCTGCTGTTGTCGCTGTTGATGTCGATGTCGTTGTCGTTATGTTTTCCCCTACTCCCGTGGGCGTGGGAGGTGTTGGTATGCCACTTTCCATTTTGGGCGATCACTTATACAGCTAGCCAGCTACTAGTAGTTGGATGTTGCTGCAGTGGTGTGTATGGGGGAGATCGGTACACTGTAAATAGGGTTCGAAGAGGAAACAGTCTCGGAGAAGGCAATAGGAATTGATGAGACTTAGCCGTGCGTGTGTCAGAGGGGCAGGGAACAAAAACCGAGGAAAATAATTGGTAAACAAGAAGCGATTATTCTCGGACGGGATTAATAATGCTGAGATGCATCACCATTATGTGATGATGCTCCTCTTTATTATTAGGTATTAGTTAGTCCCCGGCAACTTTTGGTTCACTCCAAGCGCGAAATAGTGCCCGAAGGAGAATTATGGAGATGGATCGGCGAGTTACTTTTATGTCCGAGCTGTGGGCCAATATGATTCTTCTGTGGTTCTGCTGACAAGGTCTCGCTGGTGGTACCTCGACTCTTGTAAGTACCTAGACAGCTCCCAATTTTCCTATCCGGTAATAAGTGCTCAAAAGTCTTGATCTTGCAATGCACGGCGCTCTTCCAACAGTAAGCCTTCCCCCCCACGAGATCTTTCCCCAAATGGAGAGTAAAAGCGACGAGGTGTCGAATGACCAGATCGAAGAATTCAGTAGATAGAATGATAGAACGATAGAACGATAGAACTGATAGTCGAGGGCCAGCTGTTCTTCACAGTGGCTTATCTTAGCTTAGGTCTAGTCTAGCTAGATATCTGTAGAGATGCTTACAATTCACTAGGCTAAAGTGAATACCTAGCTTTCAATGACAGAGTAATAGCGTCGATAAGAGGGACGTAAAAGAGTATTAACAAATAGGTAATGTAAATAGACAGGGAGTGTGCCGGGTCAAGTTTGTATTTATATCAACTCTGTCAGGCTAAGGTAATGGACTGGCAATTGGCTTGATTTGCTTGCATTACCAACGTACCGGCTGCGACGCGGCGCAATTCCACGGCATGACAAGATGGTGACAACGCCGACTAGGTAACTAGTCTAGTTGCTAGCATAACTTAACTCATAACTTCGACTAGGTACTGAGCCTTCCTACGTACTCTAAGTAGTCCTTGGAGAAAAGCCACGCCGGGAAGGGGGTGGGCTTGTGGCGATCTAACTCTCAGTAAGCCCGTCTGGGGCCTGGTCAGTGAAAAGGCACTATGAGCATCCAGGTCTTCAAGGTTGGTGTAGAGGCGGACAAGCTGTATGCTGTGGGTTTGTTCTCCTTGTGTATAGTATTAGCACGACACCATACAAGAGTTATGCCGAGTGTTGATTCCCTTGCATAAAGGATCCTTCGAAGCAAGGGACCCTTCAAAGTATGTACATGCTACTGGATGCTGCGAGTCCTCCAAATTGTTTTCAGCCTTTTTATATAGCAACTTCTCGCTAGTAAAAAAACTTTGTTGGCATAGGCATCGTTATGCTGAGTCTAATATTCTCATAGATGTTTCCCTCTCTTTTGGCATTTTACTATCCCTATGTATTTTTGGTATATGCTGTACATACAGCTTAAGATGCCCAGACAAACTATGATATGCCTAATATAGGTACTTAAGTCACAGCATACTTAGGTAAGTATATACGTACCCGATATTTAGAGAACAGGGGAGCACTAACTAGCATTGGCATTCGTACGTGATACAACGGCCGAATGTAAAGTCCGTTCTGGCTTACAATACCTGCTACTACTTCATATTTCACCGACTGCAACTAGGCTTAGTGAGGTAACAAAGAAGCGTAGTGTGTGGGTTCCGGGTTTCTATCGTTCCATCAGCGCTCTTTAGAGGGAATAATTGCCTAGAAAGGGAAACGGTCTCCCATCCATCGCGCGGTGCCCGCTTAGAGCCCGGATCCAAAGCCGCACGTTTTATTCGCGACCACGAGCGAGATCGATCCGTGTACTACATAGAAAAACGGGGAGCTCAATCGATATTGCATAGCAGGTACCTACTTTTAGTGACCGTTCCCCAGTCGCCTTTCCCCTGTTTTGAGCCTTGAGAGTCCTGAGACGGACAGTGAGGCTTGGACGAGAAATTGGATTATCAATTGCCGACAGCTTCAGCATGTAGGTACCTTCTCATCATCGTGAGCCATCGAAATATCCACTTAGACCCCCTTGTTAAATTTTGAGATATTTCACTTTTCACTTCTTGACTGGTTCGAGCTGGTCGGATATAGCTACCAGGTCTTAAAATTCTGCGCTTGTCCTTATCATCATTAGCGATTAGCGATCAACTTGTAGAGGCCGTTTATCATTATCAGCATCGTTCTCATCATCATCACCATCACCATCACCATCACCATCATTACCATGATAGGCGCCCCATGACAAGACCGTGGTGGGGGCAGTCAGGGCCGTTCTCTTGTGTCTACATATACAATGCAAAGATCCACAGGAGCTGAGAAGAACCTGGCCATTCATTCTCTACTACTTCCCATGAACCCTTTACCCAATACAGAGACAAGGTGAGACCGAGGTTGAAGATGGAGATAAGTCCGCGCCGGCTCCGAATTACCCCTTTTCGCAACCGAAGCCTGGATAGCTAACTGCGCCATGTTTACTTACGCAACACCGCGACTTGACGATCAACATGAAACTCCATGTATATGTAGAAGTTCTCTGTTTGCATGCTCATTGCTGTTGTCATCCGTAGGGTAGCATCAACCCAGGCCAGGGACATTGCCCGTTGCCAAGGCCCATTGCAATCGCAGGCCCTGGCGTCCCAGGCGATCGGGGCTCGGTAGAGCGGACTAGCGGGTCAATCTCGCGCCCCGAAGTCCATCCCGACCGAACCCAGGCGATTATCTCAACTCATGACTCCTACCGACGCTACGAAATGGTGCCCTGAGTTAGTATGAAGCCTAGCGGGAGAGAGAAGAAAAATGGTAACATAACTTGACTTGTGACATTTGCTCATACCAGCTGCGTCGCGCAGTGCAGGACCGCATAAAGCAATAAACCACATACATGCACAGTCTCGCCTTTCGGACTTTCCCCGCTTAAATCTGTAATAGAGAATAAGGTACCACCCTGAAATGTCTTGTGCGTCTGACTCGCCCTTCGACTTTGAAGAGTAACTACGTGCCCCACAAATTGTAGCTACCTAGGTAAGCTCGATGAGCTCTTTCTCATTTTATTTTCGTACATGACAAGACTGGACTCGCAGGAGGAATCATCTCTCGCGCACGACTCGCAGTACTCATGAACTATCAAGATCACATCATATCACCGCTGTATCCCTCATCAGGAAGAGATCAATAGGAAACCCCAACGACCGATAACACACGAGACAATGGCTAACCGCTTAATCGATGCCAGGATTACTATTGTCTGATCTAATGTACTGTACATAGGTAATGCTAGTGCCGTTGGAATGGCTCATAATGATGAGGATTATCGCTACGTCATATATCACGACAAGACTGGACGCTATTTACCCATGGTAGCGAAAGGTGGTTAAGGGGGCAAGCCACAATAAGCATAGACGAACACCTGTACAGGTTCTGTAATTGTTCTGGAAGATCGTCAGGGTCGTCGATTCCTTTGCGGACCCGAGGTTAGTATCAGGGCTAACTAGGTAGCATCCACTTTCAAAAACTCAATTTTCAATCATAACAACCTACGATATCTACTACTACTTATCTACAGCAGCACACCATAACAATTTTCATGGCGTACAAAATGCGTAAACAAAACTCTCTCTCTACTCTCTCTCTCTCTACTTCTTCAAGTTTTTGCTGACTTAGTGAATAGGGCCAGCTATTACCCGAGCTTAGACGGTACTGCTACGGTCCCGCAAAGAACTGGGGTTTGCATTAATAATCGTAAAGCAATTTTTATAACCCTACTCAAGAATCTGCTAAATAAGTATGTAATCAAAATCCTTTGAAGAAGAGCCAAGGGTAAAAGCCGTCTTGGCAACACGTTTTTTCCTTCTCTCAATCATTCCCGCGCGGGTCGATCCTTGGCTCCGCATTGTGGACACTAATCGCATTTGCAAACGCCGCCGTGACCGCCAGGTGACTGACTCCCCTCGAAACAAATGTCAGACGTAACTGAGCCTAGGCTCTCCAGTGTCTGTTCGCATCCACAACCTACCTTAATAGGCTAGGGTATGGGTAGCCTATGCTGTAAGACGTCTCAATTGTCCCAATCAATAATCCTATCGTTGGACCGGAGTCCTGCAGAGATGGGGCATATTTCGCAACAGCCTACAGAACCTGATGATTCCACATCAATGTTTGAAATACCTACCTACCTACCTACCCGCCTGACTTCCCACTCCCTGCCCGTGGAGAAACAAAGATGGAGCCTGTCCGAAGGGCGCCCAACGCAGCTGAACACTGAACACCCTTTGCACAGCGTCACTTAGGATTTGGTGGCTGGCGAGTCCAACAGCTGTGTATCTCCGCATATTAGCGGACCTAATCACTCAGCTCGGGGTTTGCATGGGTAGTTGAGCAACATCGTCATCGAACTTGTTACGACGGCGAGGCTTGTCGACGGCCAAAAATCAAATAGCCTTTCAGCGTTGACGGGCTTGGTTCAGGGCGTGGAAGATCTAAGCCCAGTACCAACCTCTCCCACGTCGCTAACCAAAAGTAGAGTTATAAGGTCTCATTCGCTTCGATGCTGTCAGCTAGCTCAGCAAGACACAGACGCACACATACCTGCGCCCTTCTATTGCGAGCTCGGCTCGTTTTCTCGGGTTCGTTTACCTTCAATTCGCCAATCGGCATAATTCCGGTCGCTCACAAGACACCTGAGAACAGCATGGTGTTATTTCTAACCAGGTAGGTATTTTGACTCACTTCATTTATTTACACATCGGTTCACGAAATAGGTAGTTGACCAAACGACAAATATAAGTCGTATTATAAATGACACTAGGCATACCTACCTACACGAAATTCCCCTCCCACCGAGTCCCTTTCGGATACGATATACGGCTTCTGACGTGAGGAGTTTTATAACGCCCAGCCGCTGTTATTGCCGTTGCTGGCGCTTCATGTAACCGAGTTAGGTAGGCAGAGCGCCATTCATTTCCTCCCATGGCCGAGAGCAACGGTTACAATATCTAAGGCGACTGCGACTCCCTCAGCTCTTTGGCCCTGATAGATATGTATCCCACTTCACTTGGAATGCGATGTTTCATCGAGTAACTACTGTAGGTAGGTAGTTGACGGTGGATGACAGTAAACGTTAGCCAATGGACGTTTCTAATTAGAGGTCATAGATCGTCGGCTAGTGGGGTATCAATCATACAAGGTATCGAACGTTCCCTAGGATCTCAATCCTCCTGCAGAGTTGGTTGCTACTTTGCATAACATATTCATAATTTATGCATCACCTTCCAACAAACCTTGAGAAGTTATGGTAATCGTAGAGATGATCTCCGACCCTCCGACTCCGCGGACTCCGTTCAATAAGCATTATTTACTTACATTTACCTTATCTTGCCTTACAGCGGTACCCAGTCTAACTACCACCTATCTAGAATTGGTAGTAAGTCTGGGCAGAGTAACCCAGCGTACTTACAACTTAGTAGTTTCCCAACTGTTTCGGTTATAGCGTAGTAAGAAGAGGGAAAGAGGAGGTAGTCCGGAAACCGAAATGCGGCTTTACGTATAGCCGCGGGCATAAAATCACGGGATAAGTGGTCTTTCGCCGGTACTCTTTTGGTATTAGAAGAGGAAGAAAAATAAAAATTTAAGACAACCTGGAATTTGGGTACGCCCTATTCCCGTGGCTTAACTCCGAAACCCATCGGAGTAAAGGCCGTCCTACATAAAGCTATCAAAGAAGAGACCTCTCTCCATCTTCGTTTAAGTCGTTGCCTAGGACGATGCAAGTCTATGCCGTTTTGATTTGGACCCTATTGCTGGTATACTGTCCAGTTTGCTGTCTAACCCTGTATCTAAGGAGGGGCAAGGCGGCACAGCGTTTCGTCCACTAGAGGGGATGAGACAAAGCAACTGCAGCTTGCTTATTACGCGCACTCTGATGTTATGTAGCTTACAATACATACACCGTAACCTTGTCAGCAGATCGGCTCAAGACAACAACCGGTGACTCTCGGTGTAGCCTCGAATTTTGCACAACCCAATATTTTTGTGCACACACAGATTCAGATAAATATTTGTGAATACTATCTAGTAGGTGTCTGTCCTACACACTACGAAAACAAGAGTGAATAAGAGAAAAGGCAGAACGGGGTTCGGGTTTAAGAAAAAGGGTACTTGGTGGTGGAATTCCGTGTTCACCCTACTAAACCCGATCTATGTCGGCTGTATGTACAGATGTAAGTAAGTAATCAATCAATCGATCACTCAAGCAATGACCTATGGAACCCGTATACCAAACCACCAAGCCACCACTACAACCCATTCGTGAAGTTCGAGGTAGGTAGTAACAGTCCGAAGTACGTAGTAGTAGATCATGGCAAGCTCAATACAAAAACAAACAGACAGACACGCCAACGTAAAATAATAAAAAATTAATAATAATAATAATAAAAAGGACGGTAGACTTCTTACCACTTAGCGTTACTAGGTAGGATACGTAGATGGAACGCATAAAGTGCATAATTCTCCGACCCCGAATCCGAATCCGACAACGACAATACACAGGTAGGTTAGACGAATTGAAAAACCAGCCACTGCCTGCCCTGGCAGATCTGTAGGTCAAGGTCAATAAGTAATTAAATGGGGTAACTACAATGAATCAATTAATCAATTACACAGTGAGCAATAACTAGGTAGGTAATCAATCAATCAATGAATCAATAAAATGTCGGCCTCGGCGCTGCGAATGTGTTTAGTGATCCCGACCCGAGAGAAGCTACCTGGGAGGTTAGTTAAAGCAGATAGATAGAAATGGACAGTCAGCCACCTCCCCTAGCCTACTAACCTCGGTTACGCCCATATTCTTGAGTCTGTACTATGTATGCTGTCGGTAGGGAGTATAGAAGTACGATCATCTCGTCTCATCTTCTTTGCGTGCGAACCACAATACACAAGTAAATGGTGCCGTCGCAATTCGAAGATCAGGTTCGTCTATAAATACACACATACACACATACATACATACATACATACAGGCGTATTTTTCTAGTTAGCTCACCTCCCCATGCTGATGCCAATGTCTCTACTCCTCGTTATTTGTAGTGTTGTGTTATGTTATGTACGGTCGTACCGAACCTGAGGGAACTATAGTTTGGTACTCAAAAAAAAAAAAAGACAGTGACTCCTCGCCACCTCCGAAATATGTAGTGCAACATACCTACCTACTAGCCACTTACTTTACGTCACTTCAAGATCCAATATAAGCCTTGCTTTCTCTTTCTCTCTCTATTTCGAGTATTTGTGCATCCGACTCGCTTCGTCCCCTCCCCCCCTTTTATATATATATATATGTAAAAGGGGGGGCATTCACACACGCAACCTATGTTGGGCGGTGTCGAGGCGAGCGAGTGAGCGAGTGTTATAGGGCATAGTATTAATAATAGTAGGTAGCAGTAGTAGTAGTAGTAATGGAACTTTAACACTTTACGCCCGTAGGGAAAGCAACCTGGCGGTCAACGAGCCGTTCCGAGGAGGCTGGCTGGCTGGCTCGCTAGCAAGCCATGTTTTAGGCGACTGAATAGAATAAAAATAAAAATAAAAATAAAATAGAAAATAGAGTAATAGCTAATCAATTAATCAAGCACATGCGTACCCTCTCCCAAGTAGGGTAGGTAGTAAGACATACATGTATGTATGTATGTATGTATGTATGTATGTACTGCACACAGCCTTCAGGTGGGAGAAGGCGAAGCAAGAGAAAGCTAACATGAGCCTCGTAGGTAAGGAAGATGATGTCCGAGACATTACGTACGTAGGTAGATGATATATTGCTACTTTGAGTTGACTTACGATACGACTGCCTGAAGCAACCCACCTACACGTATGTAACCCAAACGCCTATGTATGTGTATGGTTGTAGTTATGGTTATAGCAGCGACGAGGAACAGAGTCAGTCAGTCAGTCAGTCAGTTCAATCAGTTGCTCATTTAAGGCTGTAGATGCCTACTGGCGAGTATCCTATCGAGGTAAGTGCCGCTGCCTGCCTCTCGGGTCTTTGCAGTGCAGTGCAGTGCAGTTAAGTAAGTAAGCCAGTCAGTCAGTCGGTCGGTCAGTCAATGTCACAGTCCCATATATAGATAGCTATATACATTTGCATACGAGGGAGCAGAAGCGCCCGACTAGCTACGTACGTTCTGCGCTTGGCACTGTAGTGTTGCGGCTTTAGCATCCGCAGCTCCCAGGCCTCAAAGCGCGAAAGTACGTAGTAGGGCTGGTCAGTGCCTTTGGAAGAGTCATGATCAACTGATAGATGGGGAAAGGAATGAATGAATGGTATATAGCCTCGCATGGTAAAGGGATATATGATATAGATTAGAATAGAAAAGAACTGGTGACCGAGGAACACTATAAGCAAGAAAGTAGGTACGCAAGTGTAGGAACAAATCAAAATTTCGCTCTCAGTTTCACCCGTCGCTCTATACCCAGCTTCCACCCCCTTTCTCATCTTAATCGAGTAGGCTTCGCACGTACATATAGACAGACAAAGATATAAGTGTATACTTTCTGATGCAGGTGTGTACAGTACATGAGAGGTAGGCAGATACATATAGAACATATGTAAAGTGAAGCTCTACCCCGAAAATAGAACAATAAAATTATTTGGTGAAGTGAAGGTATGTTTGTGCACAATAATATGGCCCCGTTTCTCCTTGAAGGCATTTCTATCTAAAATAACAGATTGAAAACTCCTCTTTAAACCACACACGCGCGCACCCATTCGTACGCTTGTGCTGTGCTGTGTCTGCATCTTCTAACATCTAACATATACAACTCCCAAAATAACTAATAATATCTAGGTAAGTGGCAGACGAAGAGAAAGCGAGGTTTCTATAATTTTGGCTTCTTCTCCTCTTTCTTCTCCTGTTTTAGCCGTACGACGCCCTATTAAAGAACCCCATTGAGTTAGTTACCTTCATGGTATTACACCTTTATACACATACTCGAGCACCAGGAATTAGACGGTGCGATAGGTAGAGGTTGCAAGTTCAGTGTGAAGTGATATGTGAAAGGAGCTAGGGAGGAAGATGGGGATAAGTAAGAAAAAAAAAGACTCACTTCTTGGATAGCAGTGGCGAGCAGCGTGCCGTCCCTACTGAAGATCTTCTGCATGACGACACCGCGGCCGTCGCCGGCCCAGGGACTATCCATCTCGGTGAACATCCACTCATCGGCGCGGACCTTTTTCGGGTTATGGAAGTAGATGGAGCTGTATTTTGAGATCGCTGGTTAGGCCACTTCCACTTCATTTTCTATGACCGCGACTGAGAAGGGGCATAAAGTGAGGGGCCCCAAAGTAAAACAAAGTCATACTAAGAATAAAAGGGGAAAAACTTACTGATCCAAGCTAACCATCATCCCCACCTTGGGCCGATCCGCCATATCCTCAAGCCTGCCAGAACCCTCGATATCATTAAGCTTATTCAGGTGCGCCCTCACCTCGGGCTCAAGGTGCTCCATCTCCTCGGGATGGAAGGGGAACCTCCAAAGCCGGTGAATGCGGGAGACCGTGCCAATGAAATACGAATCACTCATATACGCCAGGGCACTTAGATGCGCCTGGTGCCCCCCTTCCTCGCTAATCTTCCCCCGTGCTTTGACCCATTGCCAGATCTTTCGCTTCTCGGGGGGTTGGTCCTGATCAGCACGCGGGCACTTGAAGTGCTCAAAGGGAGATTTCTCCGTTCCTACTAACGTAGGCTCCTCGTATCCTTCCGGGGGAACAGGGACGCCTTGGGGCATGAGCGTGGCGTGGGATACGGTGGTCTCCCCGCCGCTGCCGTCGCGCGTGAAGGAACACGTCACGGTGAAGATGGCGTGGCCGCGCTGCCTTGCCTGCACCGTCCGCGTGCAGAAGGAGCGGCCTTCCCGCACGCGCTCCACGTGGTACAGGATCGGCACGCTCGAGTCGCCGGCCAGCACGAAGAAGCAGTGGTACGAGTGGACTGTGAAGTCCGGGGGTACGGTGCGTTGCGCTGCCTGTGAGAAAAAGTATTAGTCGATGGTATTCATATAACGCTGATCCAACTGTCTGCTGTTAAGACATCCTGGTGTAACTTTGACTGCCGTGCGACCTTTTACACTTCGGAGAATTTCATGATAGCTGGCCTTTTCATCTCCAACCCTGAACGTTCCATACCCCCCCTCCTCAAGGGAAAAACCCTCCCGTTGGTGCATCTCTATAGCTTCATGAAAAGAAAGAGATTCACATACAGCAAGTGTCTGCGCGATGATGCACCCGCCATATAGGCCTCTCGCTCCAGGCGGATGCCACAACTCGCGAGTATTTGTAAAGAGGTCCTATAGTCATGAATATGGCATTCCATTAGCGAATCATTCACACACACACCCCGCACACTTCTCTTCTCTTCTCTCCTTAGCCTCACTCCACCGGCGCGATAAGAGTTTGACAGCTTGGCAGCTATTTCTCGTGACGGCCCGTACCCAATTCCCTAGCCATGCGCCTAATGAAAAAGGGGGGAGAGATGTCAAGTGAGTCGAGTCAAGTCAAACTTACAGGAGCAATGATACCCAGCTCGGTTAGCTCGAGCGCATTCTCGATAGGTGCTTTGGTCTCATCGAGCGGCGGAGGCTTAACGAGCGTTGGGCGACCTGATGCCATCGTTGAATATGCCTTTTACTTTCCCCTTCCCTTTCGTTGATTTATTTGTTCGTTCGTTCGTTCGTCCCTTCTTGCTTTTCTTCCCTTCCTTTAACTGACTCAAGGGCCTCGTTCATCTAGTCTTATCCGCTCGTGAATGTGAGATGGGACAAGACAAGAACACTCACTCGCTCACTTCACCTTAGCCTTAGTGTAGCTAAATCGGGATTAGGCGATACTTAGATACCTCCTATGGCGTCGACAGTTTTGTAGGTACCACGACTTTCTTTCCGCAAAGAAATATGCAGTAAGTATCGTGTATCCCTCCTTTGAGGATTCAAATTATTTGATTACTCCCGTAGATTTAGAGATGATGCTTTTAAACTAAGCAGCAATGAAACGATGGACCTAGAAAGAAAAGCAGTGTCTACTGACAAGTACCGATAGGGCGAGATTTTTACCGAGGCTCGGTGCTCGGGTGGGTCCTCTACTTACATATGCCATCTTGCGCGACCTGGCAGTATCCAGATATCATTTAATTAGGTACCTAACCTATCATACTATCCCTAGGTCGGTTGACGCTCTTGTTCTTAATTGCAAACTTAAGGTTTTGTAGTCACTTCTTAAAATAAAATTATATCATATGAGAATCATGGTGAGGGCATTGACCCCTGGCTCATATCTTCTGATAGAACATGATGCCACTATCAAACTGACCACAGCCCATTCCAATTGAGAACAAAGGTGCGCTATGTGTATTAAATAATTACATTGGAATTCTGCTACTGCTGTTTTGGCCGGCCTAATAGGATAAGAGCAGGAAAATCACGGCTGTCTTAGTCCGTAGACGAGAATACGGGTTCCAGTCCACCCCATGCACACGCGTCGCCATTTCCAAATTTCTCGCGTTGTACCCAATACTGCCCATTGAACTTCCAGTACTCTACGCCCGTGATTTCACAAACCGCCTTCTCGAACCATGCTGGCTTGAACTCCTCCCCGCCCAGCTGTCGCGCTCTTCTCCTTGCGCGCTGTGCCTCCTCTAACCTGTTTTTCTCTGTCGCTGCAAAATCGTACTCTCCATCTTCCATGGCCCTCTGATCAGGTCGATACCGGGAATCGGTTGGTGCAATGTACTTCCTTAGATTATCGTCTACGTGGTTGAAGGTGAGCACAAAAGGAGTTAGGTTGAACGGTATACCCTTCGGCCGTTCATTTGCTTCCCAGATCATAAAGGCCCGATTTGGGTCGCTCGCGCCACCTATGGCCTCCTTGGGTTCTTCCACTGTTGCCTCGTAACCAGGCGTCAGCCTAGCATAGATCTTTGAGTTCCAGCGACCTCCGATGCTGATGCGCGGTCGACCATCCGCATCGAGGATTTTACCCGAAAGCTGGTAAGCGCTTGATGCCTTCCAGCCTCGCTGCTTGAAGTCTAATAAGCCGACTTCTCCGGTAGTCCAATTCTTGATTTCCACGAGGCCGTAGTTGTCCACAACCGGGTTGCCCGTGATGATGCCCACGACTTGGGACTTGGGCTTCTTCCAGGTGTATAACTCTTCCTTGCCACCCGCAGTTGGCCGTAGTTTGAGGAACCATGTGCCCAGATGATAAAAGTCGAACGACTTCCCTAAGAATCTTGAATCGACCTTCGCCTCGCCCCAGTATGTCCAATGTGCGGATTCGGCATAACAAGCGCTTACGGGAGGATGATGGCTGACTTGCTCGATGAAGAAGCGGTAGCCTTTGTCAGGTCTGGCGTATTCGAATGTCTCGCCTAGGAGAGGATTAAATGGCTTGGCCACACGCCCGACCGTTGAAGCAAACTCGCTGGCAGCAAACGCGGCGACGTAAAGCATACGCTCAACCGAATCTGACCGATCGGCGGCATGGTCTAGAAGATGGGCATATTCCATGTCTTCACCTGTCCGATACAACAAAGAAGTTGGCTCGTTAAAGGAGACGGGCAGAGTCATCTTTGTCATATCCTTTCCAATCATCGATTTGAGGATACCCTAATGGAGCAGGCCAAGGTTAGAACATGACGGGCTGAAAAGAAAGTCGGCCTGCAAAAAAACTTACCCATAAGCCAACTTTGGGTCTGTTATCTTCATCCAACTTGAGCCTTGTTCTCACCCCATTTTCGTACCCCTTGAAAGCGGAGCTCACATCGACACCGGATACGACTATCTGCTTGGAATCATCGGATGGCACTACCTCCGAAGGTGGCATTGGCTCTACGTCGACTTCGCCTGCGTCCACGGCGTCAAAGAACTCTTCCTCATCTGTATCTGAGTCGTCCGAGACATCCAGAAGTTTGGAGAGGGCGGTTGCTTTCCTCGATAGGGTTGGTGATTTTTGACCATCCGTAAGTAATTCTCCGGGGGCATCTACTAGAGCCTCCTGGGATGTTTGTAGACTGCTCCGACTAATCGGGCGGCTTTCCTCTATGACCTCTCGGAGGGCGCGCTTAGCCAGCTTCCTCTTCTTCTCCGCTTCCCCAACTCTAGCCTCAAGGATCTCCTGCTCGGCTGCGACCTTGGCCATACTATCTTCCCACATTCGTCGCATCTCGACTTCTTGTTCAAGACGATACTGCCAATGAGCATCGCGATCCTTAGAGATCCGTAACAGATCTCCCATCAGCCCCTTCAGACTTTTGACTGCCGAGTCGTATGCGGCTAGTGCTTGCAATGCTTTCGGATCTGCTAGGGACATATTCGGGCTGCGATTAGCTTCAGCTTGTAATGCTGCGCTTACTTGAGCTAGAGTGTCTAGTTGCAATCGCGCTGACTGAGCCGTGATGATGAACGCATCTTTAGTGGCACTAGGAGCTTCAGCACGGCTGGACGTGTCGAGATAATCGTCATCATCATCTTCCTCATCCACATCGGTCGGGATGGCGGGACCACCACGATTCTGTCCTTTCGGTTCGGCATTCACCGGATCGACGAATTCATCGTCTACGCTCTCAGCTGTGCTAGCCCGCGAGATTCCACTGCGAGAGGTCTGCTTCGTTGTCGAAGGCAGGCGTGAATGGCTCGCGCTGCTATGGGGCTCATTGGTGCTCGCGGCCTCGCTGTGCATGTCCGAAATAGATGCGTCGCTAGGCTTTCCAAGGTTGTCCCTGGCTTGACGCAGCATCTCGGCACTTTGTGCCTTCTGTCGTTCGTCTTGTTTCACTTGATCCTTCATCCATTGTATTGCGTTATTCAGAGCCCAGAACCATCGCTTCGCCTCTACCTCATGGTTTGCCTTTAATGTATACTTAACAGACGATTTTCCGATGATTTCAAACTTGGTTTTCTCCTCTGGGCTCATATGTAACCGAGCAATACGCATGCTAATCGCGCCACGACAAGCATTTTCAGCATCGTCTTGATGCTTATAATAGCTTAAAACACCATTCTCCAGGACAAACCAGCGCAACTGATAGCCTTTGCGGTAATTTGTCCACTTCTTGAGATATCCCTTCATCGTAGGTTCGCGGCCAGTAAGCGGATCACCGGACGTAGCGACTGGGCCTGCTTGTGAGGTCGCGTGTCCAAGCACAGCTTTCTCCTGTATACCTCGCTGAGCTGCTACGGCGGCTGGTGACTTCTTAAGCATTGCTCGAGTAACATCGTCGTTGGTCACATGTTGGGGAAGTTTGCCCTTGCGGTCCCGTTGGAACGGATCTGCACCGTGGAGTAATAAAGCCTGTATGAGTTTGGTGTCCCGTTTCCGGGCTGCTTCGTGTAAGAGAGTTCCTCCGGTCTGGACCGTGTTCGGTTCGCTAGGCAGTTCGACGCTATTGATGTCCAATATGACCTGGACACGAGGCTCTTCAAGAATCTGGCCTAACCTTTCATAATTTCCCCTTCGCACAAGGTCCTGGACCTCCTGGACCTTGTCTTGCACGAATAATGTTCGAGCTAGTTGGAGCTGCTGGAAGATTTCTGGTGTTCTGGCCACGTCTAGGGGCAGCTTTCCTTGGTTGTTAGAAATGGCATCATTGATATCCTTCTGCTCCATTAAGAGTTTGACAATGTTGGCGCGGCCTTGAGACGCGGCTATGTGCAGAGGCGTGTTTCCATCCTTATCCCTGGCATTGACATCAACAAGACCTCCGCCATTAGAGAGAACGTATTCTACGACATTGTCCTGGGCACACTGAATAGCGAGATGAAGGACGGTGGTATCTTCTAGTGGCGTAGGGCCGCCTGCCGTGCTAAAAGACGATGTACTTGTACGGGGACCGTTTTCGGATGTTTCTCGGATGGCTTTCGAGATGGCGACAGTGTTGCCGCTTCGCAGAGCCTCAAAGATTCGGAACTTGCGGACCGATTGTTCGAGCGACGTGGTTCTTTCGGCGGATGCGATGTTGGAGCGAGAGGGTGTCAGGGCCGAGCCCGAAGTACCAGGTTCGCGCGAAGGTACACGGCCCAACGACATGTTCGCAGTCCTCGAGGGGGTTTGATAGGAAGACGAAGCGGGAGGCGGCGAGGTGGACGTCTTGGGGCGCGAGGCCGGACTGGAGGTGTGGGAACCGTCTTCAGAGACGGCGTCGTTGTCACTACGGGGTTCCTTGTCCTTTCTGCGGAGTAGCGATAAAGCCCCGGATTTAGATCTCTTATGGGTACTAGAGTAACAGTTAGTGAGCAGTCCATGATTCAGCCATTGCTCTAGCTCAACGCCAGCTGTGGTGTCTCCTGAAACAGCGCCGTACACAGAGTAATTGAGCCTGTGATCATGGCTCGACTCCGCGCTTTAACGCTGTTCTCTTTGCCGCTGTGTATGGCAGAGCCTACGACGTTATAGCAGAACATGCTTACCTATCTCCAGTTTCGGACATGATTTTCATCAGCTCACACCATATAGCGATGTTGGGTGCTCCGGAGAAGACTTCAAGAGATTATAGCGATACAGAGCTAGGTTGCGACAGGAGCCGATTGCATCAATACGCCTCAAAGCGGTACAGCATATTTTGGGCAAATCACGGTATGCCGATAAGGAGCAGGTAGGTGTAGAAATATGTATTGTGATCAAAGGAAACAAGTGCTGGAAATAGGGGAAGGCTTTATGCTATCGAGGAGGTACCCGCCTATTAGGAAGCAGCCGTAGAGGGCCGGCGAAAGGAGGCGGGGAGAGTGGAAAACTCAAGAATCGGGATCCCTAGTGCAATGCAACAGATACTTGGAGAAAGAGGTTATCATGTAGATGTGTACGTGCACGTAGGTGACCACGTTGGCAACAAAGAGAGCTGAGCCGAATTTATCGGCCAAAAGATCTCGACGAGCTTATAAGCAAGAAGCCAGGCCGAAGAAGCCAGACCAGCGTTTTTCATCACTGACTGCAACACTGAGTGCGGCTACGTCTCAGATGACGTTGATGAGTTTGTTACAGATTTACCCAACCATTTATCGCTTTAGGTTACGAGTGTGGGGAGATTTGCTGTAGGTACTGGTACCGGTCGTACCATTTTAGTGGGAGTTGCTCCGTTGCCTAGGTGCAGGTGGTTTGGCTTACTCTGTGTTCCCCACTACTCAAGTTGTATTGGGGCTACGCATGCCGGCATAATTACCACGGGTACCTAACATAGGTACCTTGAGATCCTTCCCTCGGGGCCTAGGTACACTTGACTTACCGCTCTACTGGGTTCGTGCTTGTTCTTGGGACACTACAGTTCTAAGTCCCATCCGTAGTACCTAGTTCTAGCGACCACCACTTGGTGCTCCTTTGCGATAGATAACCAGAGGGAGGAAAATAAATACAAATAGTGAGCAAAATCGTACAACCTGAGAAAAAGATGGCATCTGTTTCATCAAGAACTCAAGAAAGCCCTTGATAGCGCATGCTATTTGCTGAGGAATCTATAGCTTCAATCAAGATACAGCATACCTTAGTATACACTTGGACCTATCAGCCCTATGTGGGCATCCTTCTACGATATCTAGAAGAAAACAACAAGATATGATAGGCTTCCGAGCACCTATTATTTTGGAATGTTTTCACATATCTGAAGCAAGGAGTGCTGCAAGCGGCGTTTAGACATGCCTGATTATCTAAACTTGGGCGGCGCGGCGTGACAAATCGCAGCGCTCGCCTAACGAAGCCCCCATCCGGTTGGCTACAGAATCTGTTGGGAGGGATGAACCCTCACCAAAACACCCCGGGCACTCCGGCAAAGCCTCAGGCTCGATATCAAAACTGGAATTATATATTGATAGTAAGCAGAAGTGAAGATGTAGCTTTGCTCGTATCGCGTACCAAATTTGTCAGCCGACCATAGCACTGTTTTCTTTGTGCGTCCTTTCCTAAATGTAGAAGAAGCGTCGAGGCGTTGCCGCCTCGAGGCCGTATGGCTGTGTGGCTGTGTGGCAGAAAAATTTCTGAAGCCCTTTGAAAAGAGCCGTCAGGAGAATTTTAGCAGGAATGATTTGCGTATAATAGCGTCTTCATGCGTAGCTAAATCAATAGCTAAAACATTCGCCAAACTGCCAGAACTACAGATTAAGCTAGATTACGTGTCCTATTTTGAGGAGGCCGTACCGGCCTATACAGCATCATTTTGAAGTAGCTTCACCGTGCGCCACAATTTGGTCGATAGTCAAGAATTTGAACGGTCCCAAGTCCCAGCTCAGCGCGTCCTCCTTGCGCGACGGAGTCCGTACAGCCGTGCAAGTCATGTAGTCGGGTCCCAGAGACCGAATGCAGATATTTGCATCATCCACTTTATTGCCCTTGAAGACAACGTCATGCCTGCGGATAATCTGCTTCGGGTTATCGTCCTTACTTTGTTCAAATCTTGTGCCGGGCTGGGGAGGCTCAAACCCTTGAAACATGAGGTCTCCGAGCCACGAGGCCAACAGGGCCTCGCCCGTCATTTTGACGTACGCCTCACGAAGACACCATAGTGTGTAGAAAGAGCGGAGCCTGAAATTGAGCCTCGCATCTTCCGTCTTGAGTGCCGCGTACGAAACCAAGCCCGTGAGTCCCGTCTTCAAGTACCCGGCCTCAGAGCGGCCGAAAACGTCGGAGTGCATGTCGACGAACTTCGCCCAGCCTTCGTTGCGAATCATCTGGTGATCACGGTGTTGGCGTTCACTCACGCACACAATATCGACACCGATATTCACTTGGCTGCTGTCGCCGTCGTTGGCGGCATCATAGCCGTGCACGGCGACAAGGGCGACAAGACCCGCTTGGTGGCTAACGTTGAAAACCACGGGCTGTCGGCCCGCAGCGTCCGTAAATATGGGTTTCTTATTCGCGTCCGCCGAAAGCTTCGTCTCCCACCACGGTACGCCGCCGTACTTGCTCACAACCCAATGTTTCAAAAGATGGGAGGCTAGGGCCATCTTCGCATCTGCCGCAAAGTAATATTTCAGCACGCGAGACCGCTCCTCCTGCGTCAGTAATGCGAGGGGGCGAGACGCCTAGTTCTTCCATTAGCTCTGTGCCAGTCGGGTTGCGGGGTCTATATTTGCGGCAAGTCTACCTCACGCTCGAGATCACTCGTCTTGCTGGCGTTTGGCCACAGCCTCCGAGTGTCCACTAGATATTGTATGACTTCAATTTGATTAGATGCCATGATAATGATAATGTCGCAACATGAGATTGTCTGATATTAAATTCTTGTTCAGTCGTGGACTGGAAAAGTAGGCCGTGTAAGCTTCGGCGAGGCTTTCGTGCTTGCAGGTGTCAGCCATTATTACATAAGACTGTACCTTTCTATCAGCCTACCTTATGTACCTGCTTAAATGGTAAGTGAGTCGGGATTCGGAATGGGGATGGCATCCAGTTCAGCCCACGACGGGTCTCCAGTTCCAAGGTTCCAAGTTTAGGCCACTACCGGTGGCACCTGGCAAGTAGTACAAGATAAAGTAAAGGCGGCTGCCAGATTTGAAGAACTACACACCTGCTTGCAATTGCTCATGAACCTTCCAATGAAACATTCTAAGCCAGTAATTAATATCTTAGAAAGTAACACTAGACTTCAAATCTTCATAACTATATGTCCTTGGACAAGTAGTAAAAGCGTACCTCGTCAAATCGCTAACAAAAAATGAAGACATTAAGTACCTGGTCTTCAGCATACGGTCACATATGTATTCTGAACACATTCAACGCTAGGAGCTGTCTGACTTTCATATTTGACGCTCGAATGATCCTTGATAGCTTTTGGTACAGTCGCTAATAATCTTACTGCTCAGGAGTAGGTGCTTCGATGGATAGAAGGAAGACTGGATAGTGTTCTGCCTTGGTTTTGCCGTCTTGACCTGTGGCTAGGACTTGATCACTCACACCAGTTTTCTCGTCCGTAGAACCCGGTTCACCATCGCCCTTCTTCTCCTTTTCGTCTTGCTTCTCCTTATCTTTGTCATTTTCAATCTCCTTTAAAACGTTTCCCTGTCCGTCGACTTCCACAACAACGTCTGCTTTGTCTAAGCTGCCATCTTCCGTGTACTTCCACATCTCTCCAATCTCACCTCTTACAGCGCCAGTAGCCCAAACGGCAATAACTACTCCAGGAACGAGGTAGAGCAACGCAGGTTGGGCGTGGTTGAAGGTAATGAGCATCGCCATGGTAACTACCATGCCGAGAAAGTATCCGACTAGCGAAGCATGAAAGTAAGGCTTAGGAAACGCAGAGGCTTTGAGCGCGGGCGTTGCGTCAGGTGAGAAGATTTTCGTGAGCTTTGTGGCCCAGAAGCGGTCGCCCCACTGGCCTTGTGGATTGACATAGTCGGGCTTAACCACTATGTGATGTGGTGTCTTGGTCGTGAATAGTTGACCTGAGGACACTTCCTCCGTCTTCAACTCAACTTCCTTCAATTGCTGTCGTCGACGGTAGTACATATAATGATCGAATCGCAGACTCAGACCGATGAAAATACCCGGGATAACAATATCACCAAGCCCAAGCATACTAGCTCTAGTAGGACCTTGGAAGGTGAGCTTAATTGGCGCATCGAGTTTGGTGGCAACCGTAACCATGTAGGGACTATCTATCCAGTTAGAATGTTATGGCGGCTATAGACACAGGCGACTTACGTGTAGAACACCATGACTATATCATAAAAGAAGAGGCCAACTAGGACTCCCGTTCCTGTAGCAAATGTTGTGGGCGACATTATGATAATGCCGACATAGGATAGACCATATCCCATGACGTTAGCAAGAAGAGTAGAATTGGTTGTATGGTAAACCAAGTTAGCTACAATAGCAAAGAGAAAGCCAAAGATGCCGTTGAACTTGACCTTGGTCTTTTCATTGATGATGCCATGAATAACAAATCGAACTGTCCAGTGTTCTAGGAACAGGCGACGAATCTCCCAGGCCAGTTTCGCAGTGGAGTCAGTGAGCCTGAGCTCAGAAAACCAACCGGGAAAAGGTGACTTTTTCTTCATATCTAACACACGCTCGTTACTGCCGTCCTTAGTGTGCCATTGCCCTCTCTTCGTGGAGTCAATATGATATAGTTTGCCATCTCTCTGGGTCCATACCGTGGGAAACACGAAGCCTGTCAAGAAATGAAGACTATCTGCAAAAAGCTTTCCTAAACTACCCAGCGACATAGCAGAGAAGTAGATTTGGAAGAACTTGTTCAAGATGTCTGGATCTTCTAGCCACTTGATCAGGTAATATAGTCCAACTAAGCCAGTGCCTGCCACTATGGGGAACATGATAGCATCGGACGGCAATAACCCTTGTACATACTGATCGTTATCATCCTCATGTTTGGTCTTCTTCCCATCTTCGTCTTTCTCCGGCAATTTCGCTGACGGAGGCCTGCGTAGTGCTCCATAAGAAGCGATATAAATACATCCTAGTGCAGAAAAGATGATGCGGGCCTCTAGAAACAACAATTCCTTGTGTTGCGTTAACGTAGTTGGTACACCGGCGAGCTTGTTGAAGAAGGTCTGGTTGGCTGCCGTAGAGATTGTGGTGTTGACTAGGGATAGATCATCCAAGAGGAGGTCCGTAGAATTTTTGGCTGCCATTCTTATAGTGCTAGCATACTCGAATAATGGTAGTCTCTCTAATGGGTGGTGAGGTAACTTAAATGATAGTTACCCTCCTGTGGGCCTAGAATGGCCTTGATGACGAGCTTGAGTGGTTGGTTGGGTGAGGCTGTAGACAGGGTGCTGGCTAATAAACACTGCAGGTGAATTTCTTGTTGCGAGCGTTGTGGCTGCCTATTGCGTCTAGGGAAAACCGCAAGGAATGTGGCCAAGTTTCTGTACAAAACAGGGTCCCTGCGGAATGTGAGAGCCTTGATGTGCTTCTGAGGTTGGACGTATGCTGACCAGGGATGACACTGATCTGCTAAAGCCTGATTCTGAATATGTAGCTTAGACAAAATGTACCCAGCAGTGATGACTTCGAGACTGGCTGGCGATAAGGACCTTTGTACCATGAGGTCTGTTGGCAAGCATGTATAAGGTACCTTTAAGAGCTAGTCCCTTAAGCACAAAGCTGAAGGCGGGATAGGAATGACAGATCTCACGGTTAGGACTTGAATTCAATATGTGGCTTTCCAGGATCTGTGGCTGAGCCAATGGCGTTGGTTCACTTTGATGCAAGCACCTGCATTGACGGTGGCAATCAGATTCACACTTACCCAGCGTACCAGCGTAGCCTTGTTTTTCCCGTGGGGGCGTCACGATCCCTAAATTATGGTCGATCAATATGAAACCAAAAGAAAGGGAGGGAAATAACTGCCATGGAACTGTAATGTAATGGCATGAAGTAGATATGATACCTGTTGGTACCTGGAAGTGGGACACAAACATCATCTAAGACGGAAGGGACCAACCTAACGTCCCTACCTTCCCAGTGCCCACTAACTTTAGGTACATGCCTCAACTATGCTGTACGTCCTCCCTACCAACAATGCACGTAATTGCCGCGCCTACCACAGATTCAGCGTGCTTCAGATGTTTTTTTCAGGATCAGTACAACCAATGGGGCCAATGAAACAGTCACGTGCATCCAATCAAAAGAGGAAACAACTGAGTGAGCTCTTGTTATTGGATGTAGTTACCCCACCTTAGCCTTTCTGCCGCCCCACCTGAAAGTACTTGCGGGATGGATACCTCGACTTATAAATACCTATAGAATCATTACCCCGCCAATAAATTCCTGGATCTTAACTTGAACCCAAAAGCTCATCATCAGCCTTTGCACCTTTCTCAACTAGAAGAAAGAACACATACAGCTTTATCGACCTCAGATCCAGAAAGCAACCAAAATGTCTGAAGTTACTCTCAAGACCTCGATGGTGCGTAAATATCTCGTAGCTACTTGGAGCTTCCCGCGCGCTTCCTTTCCACCCCCACCTTAGCTAACATGGTACTCCTCAAAATCTAGGGCGACATCGTCGTCGAGCTCTACACTAATGAGGCGCCCAAGACTTGCGAGAACTTTGCCGGGCTCGCGAGGAAGGGTTACTACAACGGCGTCATCTTCCACCGCATCATCCAGAACTTCATGATCCAGGGTGGTGACCCCACCGGTACTGGTCGCGGCGGCGAGTCCCTCTGGGGCGGCAAGTTCGGGGATGAGTTCCACGGCAGCCTCAAACACACCGGCAAGGGTATCCTCAGCATGGCCAATGCCGGCAAAAACACCAACGGCTCTCAATTCTTCATCACCCTTGACAAAACCCCCTGGCTCGACAACAAGCACACCATCTTCGGCCGCGTCAAGAGCGGAATGGACGTTGTTGACGCCATTGGCAACGTCGACACCGATTCCGGCGATCGCCCCGTTCGGGAGGTCAAGATCGTCAGCGCCGAGGTCAAATAAACTCTCATCAAAATTGGAGTCTGGATGTCTAAATTCAGCAGGAGGAATCATTACAAGGCAAGGTTGTATTGAATTTGATCTGACTCGTGACCCACAAATCATATGGTTAACCGATGGGACGAGAAGCCCCGAGTATCTTTCGGAACTTTGCTTCTGCTGAGCGTTGCATTGGGCAGGCACTACGCTTGCAACCTAGTTTGGGCCAAAACGTTTAGAAAGACTCCATATCAAGCAATTGTCACGAACGTCTTAAGCTGAATAAGACATTTCCTCTGAGTTTTGATGTGAATGCAAAGCGATGCCTGAATATATGTGCAAATGTTTCCTTATGTATACATATCTGGTAAACCCGGAACGCCACGTTCCCCCTTCTGATGCAGAAATGCCTTGACCCTGCTTGGCAAAAAGACGCCCTCAACGCCTTCAGATGCTATCCCGTAGGACATTCATTATACAGATGATAGAACGCTCGTGCTAGAACAAAAGCGAGAGAAGCAATAGACCAGGCGCTTCTCGAGAAGATAAGCTGGTCCAAAGCCATGGAACTTCGGTGAAAGACTTCCTGGACTGGGATGTGACTTTTAAATATTGGTTCCTAAGAGACCTCATGCGGCGGGGGGTGACGACAGGGTCCCCGAGCTCTCCGATGCGGCATCATCTCCCGTATGTCCGCCGTTAACAGTCGCCTTCCCGTTACTCTTGGCGAGTGGTGACGACATAAGCGGCTTCACGCCGAGCTTTAGCTTCTTTGCAGGACTGTGCACTTTAGTGGTTTTCTTTTTGGGGGCGACTTCGACCGTAGGTCCATCGTCATCATCGTTCTTCTACAATGATGGATTAGCATGCCGAATGGTGGCGACCGATCATCGGACCCTTACCTTCTCCTTCTTAGGGCCACCGCCGAGTTTGGGCTTAACAATCAACTTCTTGTTGACATTGACACTGGTAACCGCCGGCTTTAACTTCTTCTTCTTGTGTCCGTCGTTGTCGGTCGCGTCATCATCATCGATCTCGTCCCCATCTCTCTTCTTCGGGCTGCTGGCCCGGGATCCTGCCAATGGAGTCCCCTTCTGGCTGGAGGGTGGCGTTCCATCACCATTCCCATTAGCGTTACCGTTACTGATTTTCTGAGCAGCGGCCCGGCTAGCATTTCGTCCGCTGTTTCCAATACAGGATCCCATGTGGTTGTTAAGTCGGGTTACGAGGATACACCGCTTGCACTTGCTACATGTCGCAGACGGGAATGAGAGCATGTTAGGCGGCCGCGAAGCCGCACCTCCGCCCGTGGTTCCTCCTTCGGCGCCTGTGGCTGGCGAATCGCCAGGGGTATTGGGGTCGATCTTCTTCTCCATGTCTTTTTTCTTCTTGCCTCTGCCGGGACCTTGCGCAACCCACGTCTGCCCGTAGATATCGTAGCCTGGCTTGTCGATGTATGGGCGCTTCTTGCAGTATATAATACTTGGGTCGGGTTTTCTTGCGCCTTTGCCATCGGTGGGATAGAGAAGTCGAGGTAAGTGGCACCGTGGGCAGTCGATGTCTTTGGTGGTGGCTAGCGGGTTCCCCTTGAGTAATACCTTGCCCTCATCATATATGGCAGCATCCGTTTCAACCTTGACATCCGGGCGGATATCCGGACTAGATGAGTCTGCGGCATCTGCTGCTAACTTCTCGACACGGATGGCGGCAGTGGCGGCCCGGGCAATCTTCTCATCTCGGTGGACCTTGAGTAATAGGTCATGGACAATGTTGTAGAGGAGGTCGTCTAATACGGCGTGTGTCTATAAGATCAGTAACGTCAGTAGGATCTGAGCATAGCGTCGCGGCGCCATCAATATTATAGTCACGGGTAAGTTGATGTTGCTGGCGGCCACGTAGGTAGTACAGAGTGAATCGATTGACAACTTACAAGCTTCTCCATGGTCCCGTCATCATTAGCGGCCTTGATAACCCCTGCCTTGCCAGTGGTCGTAGTCGAGGCCATGGTTCAAGACCTAGAGAGAAGGCGGATGAAGGAAGAGGACTGCAAAGTATGAGATGTGAGGGAGGGTTGAGAATGAATCGTCGTCAAAGAACTGAACCTGTGAAAAGGGCCAAGTTCGTTATTGTCTTGCAGTATCATGCACTGACGGCAACAAGTTAGTCCCTTAATTTTTTCCCTTTTCCCTGCTCCGTGAGTCCAGGTAGAGAGAGCTGAAGCAGGTTTAATGAGTTCAAGGGATGAAAGAATTCCAAAGTAGTAAGTAAGCACTGATTAGGTATGCTGTATCCACTAGCTAACCACGCCGTAAGTACCGAACTTTACGTTAAATACAGTTGTGTGCTGCTGCAGACGGGAGAGTTTACAGCGTGTTGCATCGTTGTTGGCGCTGTCGGCTGGAAGGCTATTTAGCGCCCATCTGACTATATATGTAGGAGGTATGATCTACCTACGCTAGATAATGGTATAGCATTAGGCAAGTACCAAGACTGTCCACTTTATGTCCTGCTGCACCTTATCCAACAATTTGAAAGTGACAAGAGATATATGTACATATATACCTATTTGTAGTTCATAGTAGTAAGAAGAATTCAAGGTATAGAATAGTTGTAGATTGAATTAAAGCATTACTAAAGATGTCTATGGGATGAGGAACGCTACATTAGGGACTTCAACGTTGTCTGTCTCAAAAGCGTTTTCATATTTCTTTTGGTACCTAGGTACATATACGTAAGGGTAGGTACATTGGTACCCTTCTTGCATGTATTTGCGCACCCCCGTGCCTTTCAATACTAAGAAGATGCAATTATGGCTGAACCTTGGTTACGACTAATGCCGATTTCTACGAACCTAGATCTGTACTTAGTATTAGATAAGCATATTTGAGCGAAAAAAAAAAAAGGGGAGGGGGGATGTTCTTTTGGGCTGGCAGACCTCGAGACTTCAAGATAGCCATGAACTGATATTGGCAGTCGTTGTCTACTACACTTCCATACTTGTGTGCTTGCTTATGTGCTTGCGTATATACATAGAGTCTCTTAGGTACCCGCTCTGGGTGTACTACCTACATGTACGCCGAGCTACCTGCGGCCCATTCAAGGGAGCAACTCCAAGTTCGGGTTGGGTGCTTAACTTTAGATCGTAACTTTAAGGTTCCCATGCCGCAAGATCCTGAAATACTTACCATGTATTTGCCAATATATAAGTGTCGGCCTTTGATTTATGTAAAAAATATCAAATACCTACACTCGTGTGTTTGTTTTTGTCGGAATGTCCTGTAGGCATTCCGTGCCACGATAGACAAGTCCATCCTATGGAGAGTTTACTGTAGGGATCCTTGTCCGTGGATATCGGTGAGGCTCTTGCATGCAAAGTGGGACTCTGCAATTACACTAAGAATACATCTGTACTATGTAATTCAGGCCACTTAACGCGCTCTGGCTGTACAGTAGCTACTTCTGGTCTGCGAATAAAACGTAGGTTAGTTTTTCCAATTGAAGTAGTAGGTGATTTTTTACTTGTTTTACGTATCTCTTCCTCCCTGGGTACCCCCGGCTTGTCGTGGCATGCGGTGATCCTTTACCATGAATATGTCAGTTATTAGTTACGGGAGGTAGAGACAACTTCGCATCAAACTTTGGATCCTATCTATCGATACATCCCAGCATTTATATTCCAGGGTGAAGTGACAGAATATCAAAATCGCAATGTCGTTACCCTCATCTAATTCTCCCGGGCAATCCTCGATTCGAAACTTCTTCCGGCCCAAGCAGCCGACATATGCCCCCCCTCCATCCGCATCGAAGGCTACCAAGACAGCAACCCCCCCACCTCCACCACTACCGCCACCAGCAGCAGCAACGACAACAACAAAGGTGACAAGCACAGCCCAATCTGCAATCACGACGCCACCGCCGCCAACAAACGCTTCGTCAGCGGCCCCTCGACCGAGGAATCTCCATCCGCAAGCCTCGATATCACGCATCCAGCTCGAGCACATCCCAGCCCTGCGTCGCATCACATCTTTACTCTTACCCGTCAACTACCCGGACTCCTTCTACACCCGACTATCGGACCCTCTTTCATCCGGCGCCTTCAGCCGTGTAATCCTCTGGCATGACGAACAAGAACAACAAGAACAACAAGGAGATGGCGACAACAGCCAGGCAAAGGCAAAGGTGATAGGGGGTTTAGTATGTCGTCCCGAGCCGTCGCCCTTCCACGGTGGAACCGTCGACACCTCTCCATCATCACAACGACAGATTCGTCCACCGACGACGCCCTCGGCACAGCCTAACGCGCTGTACATCCAGTCCCTCGTGCTCTTGTCGCCGTACCGGGGCCTCGGCCTCGCGGCTAGTTTACTGGAAGAGGTCGTAACCGACGCTGCACAGAGCGAGTTCGCGTGCGAGACGGTGTGGGCTCACGTGTGGACGCAGAACGAGGACGGGCTGAAGTGGTATACCGCACGTGGGTTCACTTGTGCCGACGAGATAAAGGGTTACTACTACAGGCTACGACCCGACAGCGCATGGATCGTGCGCCGAGAGATTGGCCTCGGAGCCTTACTCGGCCTTAGTAGTAATAGTAACGATGATGACAACAGCAACAGTTCCCGTCGTCTCAGCGCGAACGTCGATGAAGGAGGAGAGAAGACCACGATCAGACCAAGTCCAAGGGATAGCGTGACGGCGGCAGCGGCGAACTTACCATCTTCATCATCATCTATACCTCCTCCCCCTCCTCCTTCAAAGTCCAGATCTCTCCCAGCCACAGCGCCACCTTCCAGCCATCCTTCTCCGAGCCTGCTGCCAAACAGCGGCAGCAGTCGCAGCACGCCCGGCCAATCCTTCCAGAACACACGCCCTGAAACCGAGTGGAACGACCTGCCCCCGGACATGCAACTGCAATTAGGAAGCGCTGGTAGCAATAGCATCAACAAGCTCTTCGTTCCGGGCACCGGAAGCGCGGGTAGTTCGAGGAGTAGTTCGGCTGCGCGCAAGAAGCGTGACCGTGCTTATCCAGCTGCCGCGTTCGGGCCGGCGTAAACAGACAAACCAGGGATGACCTGGTTCTATTTTCATAAAAGGAATGACAGCACGCTCGGTAGCCTCAACTAAGCCGGCTGTATGAAGGAGAAACCGCCATCCAAATGTCCTTAAACCAAGAGAGTTCGAGAACGATGACGTAGAGTAGATTGGTTGGACATGAGTGAATAGCACACAATGCTGTTTCGGCTATGAAACGAAAACCCATCCTCTCCTCAAGTGCCATGTGCATGGTATCACTAGCGGTCGCGAACATGCTGCAACTCGGCACTTTATCTATTTGTTCTTTTCTTTTCTTTTCCCTTTTTTTTTTCTTTACAAATCTACATATATATATATACGTCAGCATAGCACTCAGATCAAGCAAGCGTCACGAGGAGTTAGTCATAAAAGGTGTTGAAAAAAGTCGGCGGTAAAGGAAGATGGTAAAGATAGGGTCAAAATAGCATGCGTAAGGGTATTGAAATAGGATATGGTAAAGAATAGAGGGCGCACTTGAGCGCCAACCATGGCGTTATAGATACACGTATAGACACTATCAAGCATCGTATTACCTTTTTATTCCGATCTGCATAATGTCTGGTGGATGAATTGGATTTGGAAAGAGCTGCCCCAAGTCAGCAAGATATTACTTGTACAATTACACAACCTAGCCGTGGAATTATTATCCATCCCAATTAGGCCACAGTCGACGATTCTCCAACTGCCGGTGCAGCGCTGGCGAGCTTTCTAGCCGCCTCATTCTTTAGACCCGCGAGGTAGTCTACTACCCCCTTATTCTCCATACCTGCTGCTACAAGTGCAATCAAAGCTGCACCCACGCCGCTGCCATCCCTGGCAATACCGATACGGATCCGTTCTGCTCCCTCCGCACCGATGCCTTCGATGATCTTGAAGGTATCCTGAATCATGTTCCGGAAGAAAGGATAGTGCTCTACTAAGCTGCCATCTGCACCGATATCCACGAGCTCGTCTGCCGTCTCCTTCAGCTTACCGCTTTGGATGACGATACCAGCCAAGGCCACTGCCGATAGTCTCGCGGCTCGGCGACCAACAGCGTTGGCAATATCCTTGAACGCCTGGGCATCCTCAATAGATGCAGAGGATATCTGAAGCTGGGATTCAAGCTCTTGTCGTAAGACGGAGAGCTCGGGCGTATTATCGGCCGCGGCAACCGACAACAGGGAGCTGTCAAGTCCCCACTGGTTGAACAAGCCCGATGCTTCGTCGATATGGGTGGTAGACTTCCAGTCATTTGTGCTCGAGTTGTCGTCCTTGAAGAGTGCGGCACTTGGGTTGTTGTGGAGGTCAACCAGGGCGAGGCGGACGATTTCTCCTAAAAACATTCCCGACACTCTTTTCTCGAACATTTGGATACCCGGGTTGACGCTCTCCTGGTCCAATTTCTGATCCCACGGCGTATTAGGCAACGTGTTGAGCTGATTGTCAAACGAACCCCATTCGGTGTTGATCACCATGAGTCCACTAGATTTGTCGAACTCCCCATCAATAGGCTTGTGGATGTTGACGAGCTTTTCGACGTAGGCGCCGTTCGTTCCGGTGCCGAAGATAGCGCCGACAAGGGTAGAAGTCTTTCCCGGTGACGTATACGAACGTGCCATAAGTGTGCCCACAGTGTCATTCACCAACGCGGCGACCTTCACCGGTAGTCCGAGATGGTCGATTTCCTCCTGGAGCAAAGCGCAGACATCTTTTCCAATCGCGTCAGGGATATCGAACCCTTTAGTCCACCTTATAAGGGTGCCTTTGTTGATACCGAACTGCTGAACGGGGAAGCTAAAGGTGAAACCAAGCCGGAAGAACTTCTCGTCCTGATACCCATCGGGCGAGCTCGTGGTCTGGCGCCGCCGAACATGCGCTTCGAAGTGGTCTTCATGGTGTGTTTTCAAAAATACCTCAATCTGTTTCGCCAAGAAGCCAAATAGTTCCTTGGATGTTTTGGCAACCATCAATTCTTTCGGAATGGCGACCTTGCTATAAGTGAGATTGAAGGTGGTATCACCATTCAGGTGGATCGAGCAGACTCGGAAGTTCGTGCCACCAAGGTCGACGGCCATATACAACCCCTTTATATATGTCAGCATTGGGTCGGGGGGATAACATACAAGATAATTATCTGTACTGACCTTCTCTGTGCCGTTTGGCACACCGGTGACATAGGTAGGGATTTGGCTTATACTGGTTCCATCTTTCTGCAACCCCTCGTCTACAATAATCAGCATATGTGAGTAAAACGCGACATGCCTAGAGAGGGGTTTAACAGATCAATCGTACTCATCTGACGCAAGAACTCCTGTACGCCCTTATTCACGTCGTCGTCGGTGTATTCGAACTGCGCAACGATGCGCTTCGTCTCCTCGACCAGAGAGTTGGCCATTGTGGGAGCTGGGGATATTGGCGGTGCGGTTGCAAATGGGCGTGGGCTCTCGCAAACGGCACCGTCGACGACAACGGCGGGAGGGGAAGCGAGCGTGCGGGAGAAGGAGTGTGGCGTGAATAGATGAGGAGACTGAATCTTAATATCTGCGAGAAGGAACTGCGTAACCTGGATTTAGAGGGGCAATCAGCAAAGCAAGCAGAGACAAAGGTACAATAAAGCGCAACAAAATACAATAATGCAGCAATTGCACCGAGTATGTCATGCATACGACCCAGCTACGCGTGCTGCGGGGGGGGACCAGGACAACCTTAGCGAGAGTCTAATCGCACAACAGTGGACAAACAGCTCATGCAACCCCACGTTTAGTGTCGACTTACCAGAAGGACTAGCAAAAACGCTATGGGAAGCAGGTATAGAAAGAGAAGCGAAGCCTGCTGAACAAGTCTGTTCTTGATAGATTGTTCCGTTTCCTTTTTTATACGCCCATCATCTGCTGAACATTGATGAGGCGTAGGAAGCAGGCCATAATCATCAAGATCAGCTCTGGCGCCTTTGCGCCAGGCCTTGACAGATTTGGACCGGGTAGTGGGAGCCACGGCGATTCTCGCGGGGTTATTAGCGGGGTCTTTTCCTCTTATCCTCCGTCCCTCTATCTATGTACAACTCGATTAAGGGACTCCAAGGACCGCCAGTGCCTATAAATGAATGATCCCAGTCCCGATATCTCAAGCACTAGGGAACGTTTAAAATATGTCGTGCTCCGGCGACGAAAAAAGACCAGATATCCGGCGGCGGTAAAGTGCTATAACGAAGCAGTTAGGAAGCATAGGGTGCAAGCTACCGTTACACCGACGATGAGGTCATGAATGATCCACCCCTAGTTCCTAGTGTGATATTATAGTCTAGACCACATCAGGCGCCGCACAGTGTCTACCAGGTATGCACCATACACTAGATAGGAAGTGCTCCAGCTACAGCGAAGAGGAAACTAGATTAGGTGGCGGGGATGGAATGCGATACGGGGAGAGAATCTGCTGGAGCTAGCTCGACTCTTTTCAAACCTCTACTAGAAAGGGAGCTTAGACGGAACAATGACCTTCAGCTTCCAGTGTTATTGAGTTGGTTCGGTGAATAAGAGTTGGTATTCACTCGGCGAACGTAATTCGTTGGCAATCCGTTGTTCTCGTTGGCCGGGACAATGATCCTTTTAAAACAAAACAACCCGCTTGAGCAAGCAAGCGAGGGAGACTGCTTCGTGTTATATAAGCGACACCTAGGCGACAGGATCAAACTTCAAGTAGCACAATTCTAGGGAATGAAAAGATATGTTAGATTAGGTAGTTGAGAGGATATTATGAGCAATAAAACAACGACAATCAGAGCAACGCGAGGCGAGGCTGGAATTGGGCAACAAACAGGAAGGGATGCGAGGCGGTCACACAGACAGATGGAAGCGTGTTTGAAAGGTGAGTACAACTAACTGGAATGCACTTATCTGTGCCGGTAGGCGTATTCTGGTAGGTAGCGCCGACCTCGCTACATGCCAGCTGTACAGATGTACAAGTCCCTAAAAACCTGCATTGGCAAATGAAGAAAAGAGATTAAATCCAAACGGAACTAGCATCTCAAGACGGTGGACGGTCCCACTTACCTGACTTGGATAGACCAACTTACAATCGTTCGATCTAAGTTTAAGTACAGCGTCAAGTGTCAAGCCGGATACGCTGTCCTATTGAGAACGATGCCTAGAATACTAGCTATGTAGAGCGTAGATAAGTCATATATCAACTTCATGTTCCGTGAGTAATTGCTACATAGCTCTTCTGAGGAATCGGCAGGATTTGCTTTGCCTTTTGCTTTTTTGCTACCTATACTTGGCCCTAAATGGGAATGTTTAAATTAGTATCATGCAGTGCCCGAACCATTGTAGAGTCGGTAGAAATAAAAGACTAGGTATTCTCACATGCTAGTGGCTTGCAATGACGTTGCCGTACCCAGTTTCCTATTTGTAGTAAATAGCAGGTTTGCAAGCGATGAAGGGTAGCATGACTGAAGTCCACGTTATACTATCTATCTAGACAGTCAGTCAACTGGTTTCCAATACAAGGTTCTCAACACAGGATAATCACCCCAGGAGTTTGGTGGATTTCGCACAGCATTGAAAGACGCCATCCTGGGACATGGAGACGTTCACACAGTCTAGGCAAGCTATGGTTTAAGGATACAGTCCGCCCGGACCGGATGACGAAGTTTGCCCGTACATGTAATACCCATTCTGTTATAAAATCTTTCTTTGCTGCTGAGTTTACACGAGTACACGAGGTCCCGTTTGTCGCCTAAAGGATTTTCGCGATCTCACAAGGGTTTAGCTCGCGGCGAGTTCAAAATCGCGAATAACGATTCACTTTGCTCTGGAAGACCTACTTCACGTGTTACTACACACAGCCAACGAAGCTCAAGATTCCTCACTTACCATGTAGATAAAGACGATTTTCGCTCCGGTATGTGCCTCTGGATCAGGCAGGGCTTACCATTGCACGGTTCTTGACAACAATCCCATATAAACCCATGTGGCCATTCTTCACGCCGCCAATCTGTGTAGGGATCGACGGGGCTCCCGATGCCGTATTGTATTTGGTCATCATCAGGGAAAACGTCTGGATCAACATCAAGCCCGCCTTGACAGTCGACAGTTAACGCAAACTCAAATAATCAGATATAAGGCTTCTACTAACCATCGTGACATTGACATGCCTCGTCATTATTCAACGTCACATCGTACATCTCCTCGCAGGTCTGGCACTTCTCATATCGCAGTGTCTGTGTCTCCTCAACTGTCTTCTGTTTTTTGTTTCTTCTTTCCTTCTCGGCCTCGTCATCAGACGAATCCGACAGTTCTATGAGCTCATGTTTCTGGGACACGAGCATGCGCTCCGCAGCTTGCTTGCGGCATTCGTCCGAACCCTGGCACATGGACTTTAATATTTGGCGCAACGTCTTCTCGTCTGCATTGTCGATGGCGCGCGTAAGCAGCGCATCTTGGTCCTTGCTGGCCGCCATTTTCGTGAGCTCCAATTACTTATATCTGAGCTGAGAAGAATGTTGTTTTAAAACGCGTAGAGACTATGATGTGTTAGCTACGCAACACAAAGTAAAAGCGTGCATAGTAGGTTATAGTAGGTTGGTTAATTAAAAACGCGAATCTCGAGCTACCTCGGTACACAGGTAGCTGATCAGTGACCCCTGCATCCTCAGTTGCCCAATTCAGCTACAAAATCCGAACATGTACAGCATACAGATGTATACCTATAGGCTATACACTTGCTTTTTACACGTCCTAGGTCTGAGAAGTGGTATAGAAAGAAGAATTTTGGGCGCACGGGTAACATTCATCCTTTTCAAGCTTCAGTCATTTATTAATACACTGGTAGGATTACCCAGCCTCTCTAATCAACTTGAACCCCCAAAAGACTCACAATGGAGCTAAATCTACCTTCCCCCATATAGTGACCTCGTGCTTTTGAATCCATCACCATTCATCACGAGCCTTACTCTCTTAGTGCTTCGCATTTCCTATCTGATCTTACACTCTGCCTCACCATTGATTTCCATACATCTGTACACATGACCCAGCCTTACGGACTCCCTCCGAACTGTAAAACACCATCAATACCGCAGCATGACTGAACCAAACTAGTTTGCGCTATTATAACTTATAAAATTAGGGCAGTCTCGTACGCAGCGGTGGCGCCCAGCGCATTGAACGGTTTCGTTACCATGGCAAACGACAGTATGATGAGGAAGGTTGCGACAAACGCAGTTATCATCGCGAGTTTCAGTGTCGGGCACTCTTATATGAATAAAATTCACAGAGAGGCTAGGAGCAGGACTGCGCCTGAGCTTACAATGATGGTCGAAGCGAATGCATCAATTCGCTAGTCAGAGTAATAAGAAACGTCGTTATCAGCGTTCTTTAGGGCGCCTTGACCCTTCAGTCTCTAGATAGGTAGCGTACGCAACCGACGAGAGTGATCGATCAGTCTTCGCAGAGGCGTTTTGTCTTTTTGTACTACACCGAATAGGTCGCTCTCGTCCTCCAAATACTTTTGTTCTTCGGGCAAGATGGCGGAGTAGTCGTGGTTATGGTGCTAGTTACGTAGGGATTGGGCGTCTTTGCCGACGCGCCGTGTTGAGCTTCTTCATCTTGGCTTACTGCAAAACAAACTCATCTTCTCACCGCAGTAAGAGCCTTGTCAAAGAGCAAATCTAGGGGGACCATCTAACTCACTATACGTCACTATTCGCTGTCGGATTCGGTTCGGTACCGCCATTCTATCACTTTCATCCTGCTGAAACGATCCGTTATGAGCGTCCCCCGAGTGCTTCCTGCTGGCCATATCATCTAATTGACCCAACTCATCCTCCAAGACAACGATTTCATCTTGCAAAGCAGTGCAACACAGACATTGAGAGAGTTGAATCGTCTCAAGATGAAGATCTTAATCGTCTTCTGAAGCCACGAGGGGATCAAACCTTGACTCCGGGGCGGCCGACTACGACACGAAATGAAGACGTGAATATACAACGTCGAAACTTGCTTAAACGCCGGCAAGAGGTTGAAACGAAAAGGTGGGAACGTCTGCTGCGAACTGAATGAATCAATAGAGAGTCAATTGAGCAACGACGGGAGTGCATGTCAGGCGTTTTACTGAACGACCCCGAAGGTCGGCGGCTCCTAAATGTAGAAACAGAAAGAGCTAATAGAAGGCCAACTCCGGGAGAACCGGGATGGGGACGCGTCTCGCACCTTCGCCACGAAGGTCTGCACCGGCACCCAGCCACGGAACTAGTAATAGAGCCCAAAACACAACTTTTTCAACCTTAAGAGCAGATACGAAACTTGATCTACGCCACCTTTTACCACGAAGAAATTGAACTTCCAGCTTTTCGCATTTCAAGATACGGAGATAGGCCTGGAGGTTGGAACGGAGAGCGACTTCAGCACGTTGTGAAGGAAAGAGCCGAAAATTCCTCGAATCAACCACGGCAGCACGTGGATTTCGTCAAGCCGACCGCGGTTTCCGCCCTGATCAGCTTTTTTTTCGTTCTTCCCCACCATTATTGCTTTGAATCCAGATCCACTGTCGCGAAATTGGCAAGCGCTGATATGTAGCTGAAGACCCCGGTATTAACCCCAACCCTCGATCCAGATGAACTTGAAGATTAGACGACCAGATCTCATCATTGCCTAGAAGTATCCCCGAGTAGAGACATCAAGTTTCAAATGCCATAGACGGAATATTGCTGGGCAGGTGGTGAATCTTCCTGGCTTGTTAGTTTAAGACTTTTAAACTTGTCACGATACCTAGTCTCGTAGTGACTGCGTTCGGAAAGCCGGCATCGCGGGACTGTGGCCCAGTACTGACAGCTACTTCTTCGATGTGTCGTTATATTTCTGCGGCCGAGGTACCCAGTACCTACCTATCTACATGTGTAGTACTTCGATATTGGAAGCAGGTAGAGATGCTAGAACAGTGTGTATTTAGAGCTGCCCAGTATACAAGGATTATTAACGGCAGTCGCTATCGACCATAGCATCGACCATTTATATTCATTTACTTTCATAAATGGTAATTTTACGCCTTGCCTACTGTTTCGCCTACGATCACACATCTCTATACCTGTCGTTCAAGGTCGATGACGGGGCTGTAGGTTTCTGGGACGTTGCTGTGCCGTGTCTTGGGCCTGATTACCTGCCCACGCAGTACGTGCGTGGTGGACTGCGAACAAGCCCCGCATACTTCTGATCTGATAACGTGAAGTAACACTAGGAGGGTTCAACTGGGTGGCTAGGTTCGATCCCCAGCAGTGCTATATGGTTTTCGCCTAACCTAGTTGGCTCAACTGTAACATTCCGATAATGCAGTCATCGATAAATAAGCGCTTGCTATTTGTCAATCGGCACCTTGCTAAATTCAATGGCTAGGATCATGGTTCGCAAGTGGTTCGCAAATGGACCATCGGCTCTGCGGGGTTATGAAGGGTTGGTAATTAACCTTCAATTGAAAGACCACGAGGTGCCTCAATGTCATCAAGCACATCTTCGGTGTGAATCAAGATCATGGCCAAACGAGACGAGCCGCGCCTGCGCCGGCGCCCCCGATTTGAGCGCTACCAATATGAAGAGCCCGTATGTGCGAAGAGTTATCAGTACGATGACGAGCGAAATCAAGTTACAATAGAGTATTATAAATCGGATGACGAGCCAATGCGATTCGCACGGCGGGGAGCTTTTCCTAGTCACAGGCATCGGGCGCCGTCTCCTCCTCCTGTTCAGTCAGAGAGGACCCCTAACAAGTCCCATTACCTACGGGTTCCATCACCACCCAGCATCAACCGGAACAGGAGCATTGGCCGCGACGGCCGAGACCAAAAATGGAAGGCTGCCCAGACCCTAGGTTATGTACCTCAAAACAATCGAGACCTTCCACTGCCAGATTCCGCCGGTTCTTCCGTTCCGACTATCTCTTTCCATGTGGATCCGAGGCCTCACGAGTCCCGGGCCCGGCGCTCGGCCCATGATTGGGCCAGGACTCAAGCCGCCGGATTGCACGGAGAGACTAGTGATGCACCACAGATAGCTTCGCCGGCGTCCTCGGGGGTTCTTGGCGAAAGGGCGTATCAGTACGAAGCGCTCGGGACCCTCGAATTCAGACTAGTCTGTATCATGCCCAAGGCTATGTCAACTGTTAAATGCAGAATGGTTCGCGCGTCTCTTACCGATCCCCCACCATACATCGCCATTTCCTACGCGTGGGGAGATGCAGACGTGAAGCGATCTATTCAGATCGATTCAGTCACTATTCCTGTCGCAATTCGCCTCTACGGGGCCCTCGATGCTATTCGAAAACGGGGAGAGGAGGTCCTCGTCTGGGTCGACGCGCTGTCCATCGATCAGCAAAATCATGAAGAACGCAATCAACAGGTTCGGCTTATGACTAGGATCTACGCGGAAGCAACAGAGATGGCAATATGGCTGGGCCCATTTGAGAATGATAGTCATATTGCTAGGCGCCTTTTGGAAGACATCGCCATCACCGATGATGAAGATATCCCGACTCTTCTCTCATCGCCTGATAGACGACGGGGCATCGACGCCGTAGCTTGTTTGTTTCAACGGGACTACTGGCAAAGATTGTGGGTAGTCCAAGAGGTCTTCAATGCCAAAGCCAAGAGGGTGTATTGTGGCGATTCATCCGGCCTCCCTTGGGGTGTTTATCAAAGGGCAGCGGATATCTTCAGGAGATACAAGAGAGAACTGGACTTGTATGATTCCGCAAATTCTGTTTCTAGGCGAAAACACGTTTCGGGTACTTCAATGTCGCTTAGTCTGTCCCAGGCCCTTGTTTACGAAGGGCCAAACAGTCTCTTGGATGCTGATACTCTAGACGGTCTGGAAGAAGAATCCCTTCTTACAGTGTTGCGCGCCTGTCGACGAAAGCTCACGAGCGAACCGCGTGATAAGATATTCGGCATTCTGGGTGTTCTGCCCGAAGTTGTTCGCAAAGAATTCCCAGTCGACTATAATCTCTCTATCAAAGCGATCTATACTAATGTCGTGGACTTCTTACTATACACTACTGAGCGCTTGGATGTTATTTGTGAATCAATACACTTCCCAAAGCAGACTAGTATAGCCAGCCTACCGTCGGTAAGTGGTACCTTGAGCCACACATACTTCCCATTCTTGAAGTGCTTAATGGCGAAGAGCCGGTCCTTGGCCTCCATCAGGGATCCAAAGGATTAAAATGGTCACTGACGTCTCACATGCCAGTGGGTACCCGACTGGTCGCAGATTCCGGACTCTAAGTCTCTGGGTTTCAGCTATAGTTTTACTGCTTCCGGCGACACGGACGCGGTCTACCAGTTTCTAGACGAACACAGAAACGAACTGGAGATATCGGCCATTTATATCGATACGGTAAGCAACCCTGGTGTCGCGGTGGGCACTCTTTGTTTATTATCGGACTATCTTATGGCGTTCCTGCAATGGCGGGCTATGCTATTGAGCGCCATGTCTAGAAAGAAGCTAGATGTGCAGCTCGATGCGGAGGAAGCATTTTGCAGAACCATAAGTCTCGGCCAAGTCCCAAGAAAAGGACTCACTGAGCCGTCACATTCGCCAAACGGACAGGGTCCCAGGCGGTATCAAGCCTATGAGTGGGTGGAGGTATGTTACCATGTCTTCGCGACCCATATCCTCAATAGGATACCATATCTCCCTCTCGATGAGACACTCCGACATTCCGCAGACAGCCAGGTAGATGTAGGACCGAATCCTCGGCAATTCTTACAGAGTCACTTTGGGTCACATATGATGGGACGCCGCTTCTTCCTCACGGAGCACAACCTCTGTGGGATGGGCACAGGGTGCCTTTTGCCTGATGACGTGATTATTCTCCCCTTGGGTTGCAGAACGCCCATACTTATTCGGAGAGAGGGAAAGGCAAGATATCGGTTTGTGGGCGACGTGTACCTTGACGGGTATATGGATGGCAAAGGTACAAAACAAATGGAAGCCGGCGAGCGACAACTAGAAAAATTTGTGCTTGTATAGCCTGTCAATTACAGGGAGTCTTACTCGGATCTTGGTATGAGCTGTTGAGAACAGCCCCTAGCCCCTTGTCATAATACCCCTGTAAGTTGCTAACACATTAGGATGGGGTTGTTGAGTAAGGTTTGGGGGATATGTATCTGGTTCAAGATACATATGATACGGTCATTTACATATACTTGGTCGGGGTGTTCGGGGCCAGTATTAATTGATTGGATAAGATGAAGTCATGAAGTACACCGATATAAGCTTCCAATAATCAATCAATGAGGGGAGAAACTCTGTAAGAAAATATGTGCCTCAACTTCGGGCAACGGTTTGAAATTATCTACCATACGTACATACTTCGGACTACATCGGAAATCATACACACAAGGCCACACCATCTTTTACCAATGACATATACCGCCTCACGTGCCTTTCCTCTCTCTCAAAAAAAGAGGCAAGAGGAGAGAGGCCTCAGAAGGGCTTCTCTTAAACGGGAGTCTGAGCGGGAAGGCCGGTGGCGGTGCCGCAGAGCTGGGTGAGGGTGCTCGTCCTCGTGGCGCAGCCGGTGGGGCAGGCGGTCTGGCAGCCCTCAACGGACAACAGGGTGCGTGGGCTGCAACCGCAGGGGACGAACATCTCCTGCTCGTAGGTGCAGCCGGGGATGGGGCAGCGGATGGGCTCGCAGCCGGAGGGACGCGTGGTCAGGGTGATGGTCGGGCACGCGCGGGCAGAGGTCGTCGGCTTCACGGGCGGCAGAGTGGTTATGGACATGGTGAACGACGTCGAGGTCGAGGTCGTAGTGGGCTTGGGAGGAGGGGGTGGAAGACGGGTCGGCCAGGTGTCGGTGTTGTCAGGCAGCACGATGACGGAGGGCTCGTCGCCCTCGGCAGGGAAGGGCGTGGCGAGAGCCAGGCTGTTGGATATATGATGGTTAGAGATAGTCCGGTTCACGGTCATGTGTGATGTATGTATATGCGTATGTATGTGTGTATGTATGTAAGTATGGCGTTATGAGGCAGGGATAGTTACCTGGCTAGTGCGGCGATGGTGAGAGCGAGGAACTTCATTGTCGCTAAGGGATTGTTTTTTTTAGATTTCTGTATGCCGATCAGCTAATGGTTACGCAGGGGCTGCTGCTGATATACTACTTACAAGGTTTGCAAATAGATGATCGTCAGCTGAGTAGAGTGATTGAAGCGATCTGCGTTGTTGTGTGTGGTGATTAAAGAGATGAGAGCAAATTCTGGGGATAGATGACCGGTATATTTATAGTTGTCTTCTGGTCGAGGATGTTATCGTCAAGTTCTGCTGATACAACATCAAAAAAAAGGTCTCTTCCCAGCCAACGACTGGACGATCAAGTTCCGTCTACGAGCTTCCTCTTTCCGTCTTGTTGCTGTGCTGACCAAAACTCTCGTGAGACAACAGATCAGGACAGACACGTCCAAAATGCCACCCTGGTTTGCATACCCGGAGCTTGGTGATGCAGGTCCGCAAATTACCTGCCTACAGCTTCTTTTCTGAGTTACCTACCCAAGGTCCCTGCCGACTTATTTTTGGAACAAAAGCCTCGCTTCGGGCGACGGTCAAATCAAGAAAAATCTCAAAGGTTTTTTCTATCCCCCCCTCGACCTGACTCGACCCGTCTCTATCATTAGGCGAGAAAGATGGTGAATCTTCCAGGCGAGGCGGGCGCACCCTCCTTTGGGGATCAGCTGGTACTGGGTCAGTCCACAGGGACGGACAACAATAGCAGCCTATTTAGGAACCAAGGGCGTGGATTGCCTAAGTCCGAATTTACCCCCTCCTTCCTCGCCTTGGGTCGGTGCCGATAAGGCATCACCGTTTGGGTAGGGACTCTATGCATAGGAGTTCGCGCGCGAAGCCTGGACGTGGGTCTACGAAAGAAGCGACCCAGGGAAAACAAGCTTTGGACGAGCCGAACCGGTGGCATGTTGAGGCCAGAACCAAGCGTGCCGGCGGAAATAGTGCCGTTCACTCGTGTCTCAGACAGGGTGAGACTCGGTCCAACGCAATATATTCTGACAATACGAAGCCAGCAAGTAGCATGACACACAGAAAGCACATACAAGCAATACAGCCAGCAACGAGTCTTATCACTCGACATTATGTTCTGGCCACCAGGACACTATACACTATATATTATCAGGCAGTGGGTCCGCAATAACGCCCGCTAAGTGGACAGGGGCTAGCGATTGCCGCATTAGGATACCAAGCCAAAATACAACGCAGTGATTGGCCTGCAGGCCATTTAAGTGTTTCGCTTAAGGGGCCAATGGGCCTTGATTTCTCCACCTTGCAAGGCTATTGCTTATTGAGCCTCTTTAGCCTGAGGCACGGCTCAATATTAGATAAGGGTAGATTTCATATAACTTCATCTCAAGGCTTTATAGAGATATAGCCAGTACCGCCCCTCAGACAGACAAACTTTAAAAAATAAAAAATAAAAAATAAAATCAGACAAAATTTTGCCAGGAACGCAGGCCCGCCTAAAAACACGAAGGGACGCACATGTCGACAAACGAGCAAGCCACAATAAAGAGAGCCCGATGGAATTACCACCTCGAATACTACTCCTTATCGCTTCTTCAACTTCCGACGATACAAGTGAGGCAGGTGGTTAAGGCATGTTATATTTCTACACAGCCGTGCATGTCTGGGCAGAGAGGACCGGGGAATGCGATGGAATAGAATAAACAAAAGGACAACTATGAGGAAACTGACGGGAGACAGGAAGGAATAGTAATAGGGAACAGAGATTGATTGATTCGCCCGGACATTACGCCGTGGAAGGAGGGAGTGATAGTATTAACGAGTTCCAGGTTCTGCCAGCGTCTCACGTCATCATTCCTTCTTCTCTGGGGGAGTAGGGGTAGAGTAGACCCCTCCTGCACGGCGACATCTAAGCCTAACCTTCGCACCTTGCTAGTAAGATGCATAGCACACCTAATTTATATCACGTACGATCATAGGATGCAGATGAACGCGGGATCGTCCCATCTCGGTATAGCTAAGGTATTACTCATCTGACAACTTAACAGCCCGCCCCCTCTGTTAAGGTGAGGGATGTATGTTAGCTCATATTGAAATGTTTGATTTATTATATGTGCCCATTGTGGAAGAGTCATTCACCTTCGACTACATTGTTCTGCGGTCAAGTGATCAAAGGACTTTGACCGAAAGTACTGCACCTTAGATGTCTACTTTGTTGATATGTGCCGGCCATCAAGTGCTCTCGCGCGCGGATCTGGTATTAGATTAGCTAAGTAGAGGAACTTGGTCTCGAGAATTGAAAGCTAATTTATTTGTCCCAGTAACAGTCCCCCCAAAGACATCACATGTCATCGTAACATATGGCTATCGCATTCAAGTTTGTCCGTGTCACGGCATCTGGGATGTTCGTACAAAGTTATAGGATGACTCAGGCGGTTTTAGTCACACGCAACGGCGTCAAGGGGAAGTAGGGCATATGCCGAGGTCGAGGCCGAGGTGGATATCGCCAGTAAACAGGGAATGAACGCATTGTGAGAGCACGCGCAGGCGCCACCTAGGTGTTAGCTTATGTAGAGCCATAGACTGCATTGTCACCAGGATTCGCCCCTCGTAATCGATACAAACAAGTAGGCGACAGGGGTATCTAGACCGCAAGATCTGACCGGAAAGGTGCCGAAAGGTATTTCATCACGACGCCGAAGGGGAAAGACAGAGCACTGGAGATAAGCGGCTAGAGGATGTTAGCTTGCAGACGTGAACATCTTATCTGTATTATAGATGTACTCGCAGGTGCGTACCACCCACCCATACCTAAGCACCTATGTGGGTAGATTAGATAGTCTAACAATCACCTCATACCATGGATTGCCTCTATTACCTACATATGCACCAAGATAATGCTGAGTTACAGACTGGGTAGCTGGCCCGTCTGCTAAAGGCGGCAACAAGATAAGCAGGGGTGACTATTGGCGATCCTAGTTTTGTATCAAACTGCGTAGATGCTAGTCCACTAGAAGATCTTGGGCAAATCCAACGATCTGGATCACTCTGAGGGTCTAAATATGTCTTTAATATGTGAGCTGCACTGTTATGGAGAATGTAAAGTTTCTATTATTACTCTGCAGCTCAATGGGAGCACCTGGGAGCCGGTTCATCAATCCCGCCCTTTACTAGCCTTGCTATGGTTCTATTTTGTTCCGTCAATCTTAGTAAAACCTAGCTACTAAGCCTTGAAGTTTAGGTAAAGCTACTCTGGTGAAATATTATAGTATGTAGTATGTAGAATAAGAATAATGTTCAATAAAGACTTTAAGACGAATATAATGCTTGATTTTAGACGCCGATGTCTAACTACGATATGATGAGACCCTTCAAAGTGTCCTGCGCATGGCTATCCTGGGTCGCAACCTGTGCGGGGGCTACCAATAAAAGACGAGTGGTTGTGTAGGTACTTCTTTCTAGACGTAAAATAATTTAGAGAAGAAGGAGGGAAATAGAATATGAAAGAGCAAGGCGACACTGTGAGCCTCCTTCCCAGGAACAAAAAATGTAAGAAAACAAATCTTCGAATCGGGGAATCGAACCCCGGGCTTGACGGACCCCATGAGAGCGTCAAATGTTAGCCACTACACCAATTCGGATTTGAAGAGTTACGAAAGAAACAACCCAAGACAGGAGGGACCGAAACCACCCAGACCAGATGGATGATTTGGACTCGCGGGGAATCGAACCCCGGACCACTCCCAAATCTCTCTAATATTTCTCAAGGACTCATTGGAAAGAGACACTAATAGATAGATAGATGCTAAGGGAGTATTATACCACTAAACCACAAGCCCTTCTCGGGATGAGAAGATTCGGGCTTCCTGTGTTGTGCTGTTGTTGTGCTGCTGGCTCGCTAAATGCATATAATTTTATTTTTGTTCGTTAAGGAGCTCAGATTTGTGGATAGGCTGTCATGTCGGCGTGCCGCTAACGAGCTTGATTGACTCTCGTGAGAGGGCTACTCGGACTAACAGTTGCGCTAGGTTGGAGTGACTGGACGCTAAGAAATAGAGGAGTGTGGGAGATTACATAGATAAATCTGTTGATAACCATGTCTCCATCCGGTAGGCATGGAAAAGCTACTTGCCTCTGTCGTGCGACTCGTGCCTAACAATCGGACAACAAACCTAAAGTGTGATATCTACGATCAATATTCTCTTGACACTTTGCTATTTTGCCATTTGACCAAGAAAAGGACGACTGACCCTTTAATTGGTGTATTTCCTAAGTTCTTTTCCTGCACATCAAGATGATATGGCTGCTAAATAGCCGGCCAAGACCTCATTAACCGGGTAGATTTGTAATAAAGCGGTATTCAAGGGTAACTAATGGCTCGGAACCAGAGGCTATAAATTGTGTCTTATTCTTCTTCTACCTCTTGCCGAAAAAATCTTTGTGCGGTATGATATCACTTGAATAATCCAAAACCTGACTTGGCGAGATGTGTTGAATAGCCGTCCAGCACTTGCACAGGCCCTATATGGCACAGTAGAGATAGATTTCGACGTCTTCTTGTCTACATAATCCACGATCGCCGTCAAACACTTGTGCACTACGACATCTATCACTGGACTCTTTGACTGCGGGAAAGTCATCAAATTGAATATCTAGCTTCTGATAGAAGCTGTTTCTGACGTCAAATCCTCTTCAAATGATCATCTGGTGAATAAATGGCAGATGATTAAAATCTGAGTTACGTGCGGCAGCAACGACCCGACTCTGCTTCTTCGGGTCGTTGGATACGGTCGTAAGTACCAACCTAAGCTTTCCTCAAGCGAGCTCGAGGATGGGATAACTACCCGTTATCTTGTCCAGGGCGCTCTCGACAACACGCTTTGGCAACAGTGACGGAACCTTTGGGCCAGTGTCAGGACACTTAACCTACCGAGAATAGAGAGCGACCCTACTCGTCAAAGCAAGTACGAGCTGCTGAGACGGCTAAAGTAACACTGTACGCAGAAACTGAAACTATCCACCAAACTACGTAATGCAATGCCTTGTCGAAGAGAAGGCATCAATACAATTTTGCTCATCATGTTGGCACTCAACTTGGGTATCGATATTTCCTAGGACTCGTTTGAATACATCTTTGCTTCTGTAAATACGCCTACGACTGTGTGGTCATCCCGTAAAAAGGCCAGATTTTACTATTCGTTAGTATCATCATCAACATATCAGCCAACCGATTCCCTCGGGCTCAACGATATCCTAATCACGCCCGTCATGGAGCCCCCGTGCAAAGAAGGCTGCGCATATTGCCTTGCGGGCTTCTACAGCCTCGAAGAACAAAGAGATGGAATGTGTGTATACAGCACGAGGCTCTCTACACAAGAGGCGAAGGAAGCCATTGTGAGCCGCTTACAAAGCATTCAGTATATACAACGATACATTAAAAGCATGATGACCGACAAAATCGATCGATTCGTGCTAGGATGGGTGTGCTGTGGGGGCGCCAGACGTGCCGACATTCTTGGAAAGGTGGCCTGGTGGCTACCTCGAACTCCGTCGATAATGACGGATTACAGTCTCGTGCCCACAAGTCAATCAGACCGCGAGCTTATTGAACGGCGAAAGCGTCTTCTCCTTCCCTGGTTGTCCTCTGACATGTTAAGATACAATCCCCACATGCTGCTCGCCTTGCTTAAGGCCCGCGCCGATTTCGATCCGTGGACCTGGGCTTCATTCGATAACGAGCAGTTGGAATTCGGGTGGACCCGGGGCTATTTGTCGGCTCGCTGTACAGAGAACTGGGGATGCGTCATAATCCACCACTCAGACCATTACGGAAGGATAGTCGACTGGAATCCGGATCTCACCCACAAAGGCTTAGCTTTAGGCTTCCCGCGCGCCGACTTGATACTGGAAGCACAATACACGCTAATGTCGACGCTCAAAGATATAGTGAAAGAGATTGAGATGGGGGACACAGAACTACCCATCAGCCTTGTATCCAGATATGGAGGAATATACGACAATGAAGATTTCAATTTCTACAGCCTCACCGGCCATATATCCTACGATGAACCACCTAGAAAAAGCCACAGGAAACTATTTCAGATGGATCGCTCGACGTACGAGCTTCTACCCTTGCCTTGGTCGCCTTGGCTCTACCCGGCCTTTTCGACACCACGTCGATTCGACGTCCTCCATCTGATAGGCGTAGCTAGTCTACAGGTGAGATGTCTCGAGGCGTTCATATATCCATTGGTAGCTAATCCCTGCTACATGGATGGCCAATTGAAGCTCTATGTTGGGGAGATAGACGAGACTACAGAAGAAAAGAAACTGGCGCGCATATTTTATTTTCTCATTCAAATCATATCAGTGTTCTGGTCTTTTGAGTTGTGGAATGAATTCATGGCCTGTTGTCGCGACGCCCACGACTTGGCAATATCACTGAATGACCGCTTTTACCGCCCGAGCGGCTTGATGATGCGGGAGATGGAAGACAAGTATGCCCGGATAGAAAGGTGCCTTGAACAACTTACCAGCTTCACAAAATCTTCTTTATCGCTGGAGCTCGCTTGTAGCGGTAATATGGCGCAGTGCTTTTCACTCGGTCCAGCCGAGGGCAAACAGCAAAAGGTATGCCTCAATCTTAAAGATGAGGAGGAATGGAAAACCAAAGACCCTCTTTTGTGGTACCTTGTACATATAATCGTCGAACCACCCGGCGGAGACGAGTTCTCATTTGGAAAGAACGTTTTGTTCGCTGCCTTCGACGAATTTCTCACTCGCAGTGATGGTAAAACAAGAGCACGCCTCAGCGACTTCGCACAACGATGGATTTCTCATTTGGTAATACTGTCCGCAATCTCATCATCGATCGGAGCCCACAGACCACTGATACGAGAACCCGGATATCGGCCCGTGCAGGTGATGGGGGCCAGACGCTCTATAACCCAATTTACAATGAACCATCCGGATCAACGCTGGAGAGAAGTTGATCCAACAGTCGTTTATCGTTACGCCAAAGAATTGAGTGAGAACTTTAGGAGACTCACACAGTGGGGACACCGTAGTCTCAAGCAGCTGTTTCAAGACGTGCGTTCCCCTGTCATGGATCGTATCAGGTTACGTATCTTCAACACAATTTTTGCAACTCTCAACAACCCCGCTATCACTGCTCGCTTTAGTCCGCAGCTGATACTGGCTTGTCCAGCGGCTTCGGCTGCCAGGACCTTAATCAACTGGTCTTATGCAAACAGTACGAGAGAATATGAGGGCGCTTTATACTGTGCTTTGTTCCGAGCTTTTCTGAGAAGGCTCGTGGGCAAGAATATACTCTTGATCGACAGTAACCTTGATAAAAGGTCAACATTCACATACCTTCCTTGCGTAGGGGACTCTTTGAAGGCTCTAAACCTGGAGCATAGGCTCGCATTTCGTCGACTGTATCAGTTACCTGGCGAAGTAATCTCTTATTATGCCGAGCCAAGGCCCATTTTTTGGAGCACATTCATTAGTTTGATGGCTCATTTGGGGTTCTACGGCCAGCCGGTTGCGGGAACAGCATTTATATTTTACAACAGGTCTTTAAAGTTTCCATTAGACGGGTCGGCATTTCCATTCATGATTCACAGGCCTTGGCCTGGGGAGGAGATTCCCCAGGAAGAGATCTTTGCAATTAGACGTCGCATGGAACAGCTTTACCGAGCCCATGGAAGGGAAGCTGGCTGATACGTAGCGGCTGGTTGTTTGCCCTAGCGATATGCTTTTTTTTTATTTTTTTTAGGTAAATAGGTACACAGGGCAGCGATAACATGGAAATTATATCTGTATACTGCTACGTGTCGTCATCATTTTCCTTTTCGTCGGTAGTGAGAGCACGTGCCGAGCCCTTTTATACATAAAGATTAATCAGTATTCAGTGTAGGCAATACTCACAGAGCGTACCTTATTGACATTGTCTAATGATATGGAGCTATTGAGGTGTAAGTAGAATGAAACATCTCTCCCTTGGGCGAGATGAGAGGGTTGAGACTTGGATTTCTTAGCTGTGGAGGTTTCCAGGAATTATTACGGCGACGGTAGTTTAAAGTGTGCCATCTCCGTTGTTGGGTGTAGAGGTATTCAAGGCTAAAGACAGGGCTCAACATTTTCGAATCGGAGTTTTTACTACTGGGCCATTCATTGACTCAATGGGAACGTCTGTCGTTTGTTTTGGTCGTTGAATATGCTATATATACCTAACGTAGGGACTTTCAATAGGAGCTCCGTACTAATAGGTAGTATGCGTATTCATACACCTGCCTAAGAGAGAGGTTTAGATGACAACTTGGATGTGTGTATCTAGACTGTGGCTCCTAACACTTGGGTATTACATTACACGCTGTGCGACCTTGACCCTCATCCCTTGAGATTCAACTATATAATACGTGTGAGGTAGGTCTCTGATGCTCGATTGTATGGATAGGAGGGGTGCTGGGGGAAGAAATGAGTATTTGATATGAAATTGGGATAAAATGAAGCAAAATATTAAGAAGCTACCTCCAGGTATATTATCATAGCCCCTACCCGGAAATCCTACCCTGAAAATAGGGTATGTGGAACCCCACCCGCTAAATAGACAGATTCTTGGCACGATTACCGCCACTTGTCTGCCTCCCTGCGTACTGCCTACACTAAGGTAACGACAACATCTTGAACAGACGTGTCTTGATAGATCTCGCCATACATGACGCCATGCACGTAACTACAAGGCGAATCAGTTAGTGAACAGTGTTTTCCAATCGCGGAGGTTAGATTAGTTAGGGACGGGAACTCACCACTCTCCAATAAGCTCAAAGATATCATTTCTCCCATCTCTCGGGGGTAATCGACGAAGCACCATGGGCAGAGAGGCACCAGCGAAGATATATACCTCATAACTGGAGGAATTACTGCCATTCCCCTGGAGGTGGCCGCTGTTAGGCATAGGCATACAAGCTTTCGGCACCATACCAATAAACCCATTATCCAACAACGCCGTGCGTCGGCCGAGTCTAAAGTTAAACTTTGACCAAAAGGCGTCAATACCGAAAGACCTCTCTCTCTCTCCTGGAAATCCCATGGATAAGAGCTCGGGGTTATAGTTATCTGGGACACGTCTTTCGTCAATATCTGCGAAGAAACCTTCATTGCCGACGCAAGGGCGGCGGTCGTGGTTCAGGTCCCAGACCAGAGTACGGCTGAGAGCGAGGTGCAGTGTTTGTGAAGGGATTCCGGGATAGGCGTAGGTCTTGTGTGGCTGATGTGGTGGCTGACCAAAGCCTGCTAAGAGCATGGATCCTTCGATTGCTTCGGTTTCGTTGTCGAGTCTGTGCTCGACGCCGACTTCCTTGATGGTTCCTACGCGGCGGGCTATGAGCGTTAAAGCGCGCTGCCTATCACCTCGTTTGGTGGTACTGCTGATGTCATCGAATGTGCCCTGGAATGGTCTGCCGTTTGAGGCTCTGAACGCGGTCCGTAGACCGAAGTTCACTGGCGGGAGGGGAGGGTTAGATCTGAAGGGTTGCGAGAGGTCGGGGACCCAACTTGGTAGTTCCCGGTGGCTATTACGACTACTACTGAAGCAGTTTCTTTTGCCTTTGCGAGTCCCCTCGAGTTTGCGCCTGGGCTGTGCTCTGCCCAGACAGATAAAGTCGAGACCACCAGTAGACGTTACCACATATTCGGTAACCAGACGAAAGACCTCCGTGAACGGGAGATCCTTGGGGAGTTTGCTTGGCTCTATAGGGCAGTTGTCGTCCAAGGGCAGATAAGCATATACCCTATCTTTCGGATCCGTCGTCTCCCACTCGTGGAACTGGCCTATCCAGAAGCCAATATCGTTCCTCGGCCGCTGGGCGATCCCATCTTGTCCGTATCCCATCTGCTCGGGACTGACTCCGAAGCCCTCGCCAAAGCCGCCCTGCCGGGCCACGCGCTGGTACATCATCCTAAACCAAGCTTCGCGTCGCAGGAACAACTTGTTGTCCGTCGTCGTCCAATCGAACACGGTACGGTTTTGCGAGGTGCCGGACTGGGCGATGCTAAAAAACGACGATTCGTCCATGGTATACCTACCACAGACGAAGGTGAGTTTCTTGGCGAGAGCCATCTCCTGCACCATCCATGCACGACCCCACCAGTCAGTGCTGAGCAGCCCCTTTCCGAAGTCCAGCCAACACTCGTGATGGTTAAGATAGCTGAGATCCACCTGGATCTGCAGCGGTAGTCCGCCGCACCATTCCGGACCAGGATATTTCGCGAAATATTCCATCGCCCTGTCGCTCTCAGGTGTGGGCTTGCTGAGCCACACCAAAACTTGCTTTGCGCCGCTGTATATCTGGCCCATGAGCAAGAGCTGCTCGTCCTTCTCGCGATTTGACTTTTTCTTGCTCTGATTTATGCAGATGGCGTCGCACCAGATAAAACGAGAAGTATTCGGTTGACGCAGGTATCGCAGGGCACTCCCCAAGTTCTCCATGACAAGGCATTTCGCGCCGTTGACGTGGATTTTAGTATCTTGACTTCCCTTCCACCGGTACGATAGTGCTTCATAGGAGACTGCGGAGTGGAGGCTTGCAACAAATAACTTACACTCGAGGGGCTGTTGGTCGTCAAGGTTCCCCGGCAGTATCTCGAGGATCCGTATCTGTTTGTCGTTTTTAGGGTTATTGCTCAGAGGAAGCGACTTGTATACCCTCGAGTCTTCCATCTTGACGTATCGTTTTCTTCTCTTGTGACAGTACCATATGATCCAGATGATAGCTATGATTGCCGCCACGCCGCCCGCTGCACCGCCTGCAATTCCGCCGATGGCGCCCGAACTTAACGTGTTCGAAGTGGGGGGTGACGGCACGTAGCTGCTGGTGGTCGTCGTCGACGACGACGTGGTGCTGGAAGTTGTTGTTGTCGTGTATGAAGAGGAAGACGTAGTTGTGATACTACTACTATCACTAGAAGAGACCGGCGTGGTGAACGACGACGAGGCAGGTACGGTTGGCGTAGGGCTAGGCGTAGGGCTGGGACTGGGAGTTGGTGTATTATCAGATCCCCCAAGAGGAGAGCATCTGGCAGTACCAAAGGAATCATAGTAACAGAGACTATTAGGAGGACAGCATATATTGACCCCGTTGCAAAGGAGATCGCCTGGACGTTCACAGGGCTATAATGTTTTGCCTCTCAAACATTTATCAGCGCAACCTGGACTAGCGGAGAATACAGTGAATAGGTAATCAAGAAAGTAAGAAGAAGAAAAAAAAAAAAAACCCCCTTACGTTAACGCAGATGGTACGGGAG
>Ga0247782_1000117_pt1 | contig 106152 bp, 65 predicted proteins | sample UWRJL019104C5_FD_179928 | JGI IMG/M metagenome (GOLD analysis project Ga0247782, IMG submission 179928) | Plant litter microbial communities from Arlington Agricultural Research Station in Wisconsin, United States - UWRJ-L019-104C-5 | ecosystem: Environmental > Terrestrial > Plant litter >... | reverse complement strand
GCAGCTAACTATCTTTATAGAACAATAACAGGATACAGAAGCTACACGAATGGATGCCCAAAGCCCTGGAGAAGTTACATGAAAGCGATTGCCAAGGAACAGCAGGGTTTGCGAACTTGTTCAGGCAGGCTTTATACAAAAACGCAACCATGGAACGACGATATGACATATAGAGTATTACATGAGCTACGCCCGCACGGCAAAGATAGCAGGTTTGTACATATGCCATCTAAGAATCAATGTATATTACCGCGCAACTACATGTACCTCAGGATTGAAATTCCGTCCATATTACGATACATCCCTCCCTAGACCTTGGTGCTCACCCCATTCGACGTTGACACATGCCTCGCCCTATATCACTGCGGCAGATAGTTGCTTGAACTGCCTCCTGAGCCGGGTCGTTTCGTATTGATGGGAAGTATAAAAGGTTCAGAGTCATGATAACACAAAGCTGGTAAACCTATAATCCATATGGCCCCCCATACCCCATACTCCGAGGAGGACAAGCTGGTCGAAACTCGCCGTCTCAGATTGTAGCTGGAACTAACAACAATCAAATGGGATAGATAGGAACGGAGCCTTTGTCCGATTTATCCTGAATCATACAGTACATTCAATAAACGCAGACTATATAGGGTCTTATTAATAACCCTTAGCTAGTCTTCCCGGTCTTTCCTCCGTGTAAATTGACTGCTTTAAAAAGAGACTAGGCTGATGCCAATAAGAACAGCACACCGAAAATGTACTCACCCAGTAGTCTGATGTAGCTTATCGCGTAAATCAGATAATATAAAACTCCTTCGCACTGCAGCCACGTATGTACCTGAAGAATTTACGCTCGACCGCGCCCACTTCGACAGTCGGCGTGCTGTAGATAGGGCAAATTGTCGGGGCTTCAACTCAAATACCAGGAACGTACTAGCTCTGCCAGCTGTATATTCCCTTGGCTAAGAGCATAGTGGACGGCTCCTCCGTTCACGGTCGAGGGGTCCGCACCGTTCTCTAGCAAGAAGCGGACGACAGGTTCTTGACCGAATCGTGTAGCCATCGTTAATGGGGTAGACCCGAAATCATTTCGGACATTTATGTTCGCGACACCCTGTTCATGCTCAACGAGGAGCCGGACAACAGGTAAATGCCCGTTCAGTGCGGCATGGTAGAGTGGTATTTGGCTGAATTGATCTTTGGCGATGGCATCGGCGCCACTTTTGAGAAGTAACTCAACGACATCTGTGTGCCCGTTTTTTGCGGCATGGGAGAGGGGGTTTCGCCAACGGAATCATTTGAATCGATGCTGTCAGGGCCTCAGTCAAGGAGCATTTCGGAAACAATCATATGACCGTTTCCAGCAGCGTGTGGTAGAGGTGTTCTGTTATGGGTATCTTCTTGGTACACGTCAGCGGGGCCTTTCTGGGGCAGTTGTTGGACGGCACCTGTGTGCCCATTCCTGGCAGCGCACAGCAGTGGTGTTTGACCAGACGTGTCTCTGCGGTCGACAGTGGCACGATGCTTAATCAATAGTCGAACAATGTCCTCATTTCTGTTGCTGCTCGCATAATGGAGTGCGGTACGTTTATATCTATCCTCTGCCCAGAGATTTGACTCGCTTGCTTCGAGTAAGTATTCCACAACAGCCCTCGAACCGTTCAAGCCGGCAACGTGGATAGGCAGTCGACCGAGAGAATCCATCTCAGCCCAACCTGTATCATGCCGAACGGAAGACAGGTGCTCCTCCGTAAATCCAAGGTCAAGAGCCACGTCGGCCAGGGACCGACCCAGGCTGTCCACCTACTTCGAGGACGCGAACCGATCCAAAAGAGATGGGGACACCTGCCTCCCCGGGCTAAGAGTAAGAGGTAATGGGATGAGGGAATAGATAGAACCTCGTGACCCTTCATGGCCTCCAAGCGCTCGATCGCTTTGGCGCAGATCTGGCTGTGTCTCCCCAGTTCAACAACAAGCCCTTCCTGTGGTTTTTGGTTTCCATACGATCCGTGGAACAACTGCAACATGACAGTTTCTTGCATTGCCAGCGCCGCACCAAGGTCACCACTCTCCCAGATATCATTGGCAATGGTTTTGGCATCTTCTACCCACTAGGATGAAGCCCAACCTCGATGCTGGGAAAATGCGTCCTTTTCACCCGCACTCAACAAGAGAGCCATAAGATTCCCTATCAATGGATTGTCAGAGAAGTGACTTTTATCGAGGATATAGTCTGAGAGTGCTGCATGTTCGACATCGATGAATTTGCCCTCTTCATTCATCCGAGGTATCAGGGGCGTGAAAGCGAATAGGTGCTCTCCAGCTTCGACAACAGCCAGCTCAGACTCGCGATAAAGCTTAAGGCGTCTAAGCCAGACAGTTCTCAGTGTTCTACAATACACAGATAAGCCCTAATCATGTCACGATGAGGCGACAAACGCACATATCATGGATTTCTCGCACGTTGCTGGCTGTCTTGAGTGGAAAGCCAGGCCGGATAGAGCTCGCGTCATGAGCCCGGGTGTTCACTGAGCAGTCGAGCTCCAACTCAACGCATCTATTGCACTTTTGCGGCCATATCCGGCTCAAAGGTTTGCACTGACTTCTACTAGTCAGTAGGTATGCATTCAGGGTCGGTCAGAGCTTGAATAACACACTGCTTTCGTCGCTGTCCGACCAAAGTTGCATTTGTCGTAATATAGGCGGCGACTCGCGTATTTTGGTTGGTTCGACACCAGTATCTCGCTTAGTGTTGCCGAGGTCTTGAGAGCCAGCCTCGTCGCACTGTCGCAGTGAAAACTAGAGGGGCAAAGGTGTCCTGCTTACAGATGTACATAGTAATAAAGTTATAACAGGGGCAGTGTCGAATGAAAAGCAGCATGGCTACAGTAGCTGGACCCAAACAACTAGCCAATAGCACGCTCAAGTCGAATGTTGTTGCATCGTACAGTAGAATGCAACCGTTGATGAGGCTTCATGTAAGAAACCAACCAATAGCAACCCGTCAAACCATCTTCAGCTGAACGCATCTCAATGCATTGATGCCGCACTTTTCGGTGATCCGCGAAATGTGGGCGGTACGAATACGCCTATCGGCCTTGTACATGGAATGATATAAATGCTTTGAAGGAGCTGGCTTTGAACCGTATAGATGGAATTACGATATCTCGTAAATTCTAGGATCGGTAACGAACCAACCCAAACAATCATACTCTTCATGAGCATAAATCTTCAATCTCACCAAGTTCCTTGTCGACTACCTAGGCCGATGCCTCCAATCGCACCGGAAAATGTTGTGGCGCTAGTCACCAATTTTCTGTCTCTTCTTGTTGAGATCCTATCACTGTTGTTAGCATACCGAACCTTTGTGGCTATGAAGCACAATCCAGGGCCACGAAACCGTTTCCCCATTGAAAGAAGACGCACAACTCTCTGATTAGCTGTTGTTACCGAAAACATCAATCTCGTGGTGAATAGTCTCGTTTCGTTGTTTTGTGTGTAAGTGTTGATAGACCGGATACTTTTGCTGTACAGGCTTCTGTCCTAGCTAGTAGCTAAGGTCTAGGTTAGGGCAACACAAAGGTCAATATCGACAATCATGCACAAGAGTCTACTTATACACCCTACACTCCAAAGTATTATGCGCTCTATATGGTTCCGCATCGCCGCCAACAGCAGCGGAAGAGATGAATCCCGGCAAAGAAAATCGGATACCGGGGGACACCGGGACACGGATCACGTGGCAGGTGATATTTTAATGTACAAGGAGAATCGGGGACAAGATCAACCAACGCTGCTTGTTCAAAATGGAAACGGGTTGTTTATAAGTCGTGAATATGGTCGAACAATATGGGTATGTACGCAAGTACTTGGCATCTGCAGACACATACCTGTATTAAACCAAACCACTAGACTACCAACTCTAAAGCTTCTGTTGTGCATACCTAATATCGTGAAGATACTATGTCTGCCAAGCTGGGGCAAGTTGGGGAAGGCCCCTGCCACCCCGAGCCTAGCGCAGACCACTTTTACAACAGGGCCAATCAGCTCCAACGTATTAGACCTTTTCACGCTGACTGACCGAACCCAAGCACACTCCCTCGCTTGCCAATGCCTCGGCCCATCCCATGGTGTTAGCGGAGACGGGTACCTTTTTCAAAGATCGTATACCGACCGAGCACCGAAACGTTCTTAAGCGCTGATCTTCAACTTTGACGGTTCATTCCTTATTGATCAGCCTTTTTCCCCTCTAATATACATGACATAGCAATCTACTAAAGCACGACTCAACCTTGCGACGACTTCTGCGTCACACCGTTAGATCCGATCATCCGCCTTCCCAACTCACCCGATCCCACCAACGTTAATTCGAGAACGCCCAAAAGCCGTCACCATGTCCAAAACATTCACAGCTAAGGAGGTTAGCGAGCACAAGGACGAGCAGAATGGCATGTACATCATTGTCGATAGCGGCGTCTATGATATCACAAGTTAGTAGCATCAGCATATCCTGCGTAATTTATCATACATAATCATCTTGTCGCATTCCTACCTGTTGTCCGGCCATTTTTTTTGCGCTTCCGCTGTTTGCGACAAGCTCTTATATTTTCTCTTTTTACCACATGATAAAAAACTGACATGCGCGTGCTTCGTTGCGCCCTTTCGCAGATTTCCTCGATGAGCACCCAGGCGGTGCCAAGATCCTGAAGCGCATGGCGGGCAAGAACGCCACCAAGCAGTTCTGGAAGTACCACGGCAAGAACGTACTTCAGAAGTACGGCGACAAGCTCAAGGTTGGTGACCTAGCCGAGACAGCCAAGCTATAAATGACGGCGCCCGCTCCTTCTCTTGCCCCTTGCCTGCTCAAGAAGCCAGCCAACCGCCTCTCTTCACGGGAAATCGATCGACGAGGATATGACCATGGCGATATCTTATCGGGCAGAGAGGCGGAGCAGGCCGCGAGGCCTAGCAGCGCTTTGCATACTAAATAAATGCGTGCTGGTTTTGTATGAGAGATGTGCTATCGTAGGCCCTGAAAAGACGGTCTCTAGCCTGGTCTGTTTTCTGGATAGTGCTTGCAGCTTAGGTATTGATGGAGGCAGGATAGCCATGTATATATGTGGTTGTGCCATATGAGGAACATATACTGGATAGAGAGCAAGCGTCATGGATCAGTTGTTATTGCCTGCGTTATACTCATTTGTACACGAAGTACCGCCTACTACTGCTATTATCACTATGCTTATCATAACTCGGCAACTTTGGTCAAGGTTGGTTATGTCACAAATACGAAACGTCTCCTACCCCATGTGTGCAGGTCGCTACAGCGAGGTATACCATCTACCTCTAGTTAGTTAGGTATCTACCGGAATAGATAGGAGTGGACATCCAGATACTGCTTTGTTCACTGCTCGGTCCGGTCGGGATTATTCACTGCCATTGGATGAATGTGCTGATCTATTGCACTGATTTCTTGCATAAATGTATGTACTTAATGACGGATCACAATCCTCAAACCCTTGCTCCCGGGGCGAGCCCCTGGCGTAATATAGTCGCCGTACATCTTTATATCAGCTTGGGTGGTCTCAAACAATTCGAGCGTGGGGCCACCCTGATCTTGTTTTGTGGGATCGTAGGCGTCGTACTTCCTAAAGATGCCTGCTGTAAAGGTCTGGAGTTCTTGGTGAGCAAGGTTGATGCCGAGGCATTGCCTTCCGCCCTTGGAGAAAGCAAACTGGTACTTCTTTAGGCTCGGATTCTCCAGATATCGCCCCGGAAGGAATTCGTCGGGGCGTTCGTATATGTCTGCATGGCGGTTAATCAAGGGCGCTGTCATTCCCACGGGAGTCCCTGCGGGGATAACAATCGTACGGCCATCTGGGCTCTCGTAGATGATATCTTCGTCGGGGGCGACGCGGTCTTGGCGAAGACTAGCGCCAGGATATAATCGAAGAGATTCTTCGATTATGGCGTTCAGAAGAGGTAGGCCATCGAGTTTGTGGGCCACCGGCAGCTCGTTGGGATCAGGCATAACAGTCACGAGTTCAGCCTTGAGTCTCGCGAGCAGTTCACGGTCCGCTAGAAGATGATACATGATAACGCCTAGAGTCGAAGCAGTGGTATCGGAGCCTGCTGTTACGAGGACCATGGCTTCGTCGCCGAGCCGTTTTGTCTCCTTCTCGGACTCGGGAATGTCGCTGCGCATGATCTCGTGGAAAATGGTCCTGCCCTCGGGTAGGTCCTTTGCCTTACGAACTTCCTCGATTTGTGCATACAGGCCCTGTAGTTTGCTTTAGTGATAGCCCTCGTGACTGTGGGGACTAAGGGGGGAGGGCTGAGGCGAAATCTTTACCTGGACGAACATCGCAAAGATCCCTATCCGGGGATAGAGCTTGGTCATGATACTAGGTGGTGTATTCGCCATTGCGCTTGCGAGCCAGTATACATGTGTTCCCAGATGCGAGATCCGCTGGGGCAACATGACCTCGAAAAAGCCAGCGTTGCAGTCCTCCATATCGAGACATCTCGGGCCCTCGCCAAATGCATAGCCTTGTATGACATCCTTGGTCGCGGCTCGGAAAGCATGGGTGATCTGGACAGGCTGGCCGTCTTTAGCCCACCCTTCCATTCGGTGAAGCAAATGAGCTAGGGCGTCGTTGATGGTGGGTTCAAGGCGCCGTACGTTCTGCATCGAGAAGAAGGGGTTAAGAACGGCCCGCCGTCTCCGATGAAGGTGATGGTCACGTGCTGAGAACATGGAGCCGGGGGCTTGAAAAGTCTGGTATACGGTCCAATACCGCTCTCGGCGTTGTTTCAGCGACTGCGGATATATCTTGTCTATCAAGCTCGGATCATTAGCATGAAGCGTGTCAGGCCGGACCCTCACGACCGGCCCATATTTTTTGTGCATCTCTTCAATAACCCAGACATATTGTCCGCTGCGGACGAGGTCGTGGTAAGCCTGATACCACGACGTGAGAGCTACGTAAATGGGATATTAGCGACCATAGTACCTCGATTAAAGCGAACCTAAGTTTCTGTAGAGGATTGTGCATATACTGGGAGTTGAGAAGCACCTACCTGCCAACTTTGGACCAGGGAACTTGGCCAATGGGCTGAAGCAGAGCCGGTACACAGAACGCACGAGGAGATAAACCACCAGCCCTGCAGCTAGATACCACGGGTGTAAAGGGGACGGTGGCATGGAAGCACCAGTGAAATACTTATCGCTGGATAAAGCCCCCATGTCTTACTTCTAGTTACACGTCTTAAAGGAAACTTTAGGCACACACCATCAAACGAATGTGAACAACATGCTGCTGTGCTTTGGATATTCGCTTTTTAAATATGTGCTTTGTAGATACCTGCCTTCTTACCTAGCCTAGGCGTTTATACATGGTGCTCGGACGGAATATGGGCTTAGAGGCGCAACGGCTGATTGCGGGGCCCCGCCCTCACTTGGCTAAGTTAGTCCTCTTGCGGGGTTCTCGCGACGCCTTGCGGTGTGGAAAGAAACCAAAGGCACCCAAAGATTCAGTCAAGTATAACATGCATCCTAGACAACGAATACTAGTAGAGGGTTTGACAAATGGAAGACTCTCTAGACTGGTTGAGGATTGACAGCGCTGACAGTCGTAAGACCCAAGTTGCCTCGCTAATAACCCAACCTGCTACAGGGTAGGTAGTTGGATGTTGAGCTAACAACCTTAGCGAGGGGTTGAATCTACAGTGGGTAATCTGTATCGGAAACAACTTGAAAACGCCGACGCCAGGAACGTACAACCAACAGCTCACTATCTGGTACACATTCGCCCCACGAAGACGGGAATACCTTCTGAATTCGCCGCATAGACCAGCGATACCAGTGACACCAGCGAGAGCAGTTCGGTAGCAGTTCGGAGGCAACTATCGAGCTTGTTCAAATTGTAATAGCTGGGTTTCAGAGGGGCAAAGGGACTTAACGGTTTCCTGTCGGGCCGTTGAGGAAGGGGGGCGGTGTCTTTATAATCTTATTGCTATCTATAGTGCTTTCCTAATGATAGCTTCAAATGACCAATGGGCCGTAGAACAAGGAGACGGTCAATTATCGTAATCCTGTCGCTTTTCTCGGTAACATGGACGTATAAGTGATGACGAAAAGAGTCCGACATGGTTCAGTTCGGCATGGATACATGTCAATTGACAAGCCACGCGAGCGATTATCCAAGGTAAGCATGCCGTTGAACCGATATGTAGGTATGCCATAGCCTTGCACTCTCTTTCCGAAGGCAAAATGAACTTTTGCTCTTTTGCTCCGTTTCCTTAAAACCACACCTTAGAGTTTCGTAAAGCACACGTTCCTACCTTGATATGTCCGACGGTTGCTGTGATAAAATGCGAATATACAGCAATAGATAAGGAATAACCTTGGAGGAGTCGGTGAAGATGGCGACATGCGCATCATGTACGTACTATGTAAGCTAGCAAGTATCAGTTTACGGAGAAATGCATAATTTCTCATTGAAAAGCATGGATGTATGCTGTACCTATGGAAATGCCTCATCTGAGATGAATGCCAGAAGTGCCTGTCGTACTAACCTGGTTGGGTAGTGCCTCGTGCCAACGGAGAGTAGTCCTACTGAGAGAAAAGGATCTCTCGAAGCTAAACGGACTGCATTAGGCCTAATACAAAAACAAGTTTGCTAGACTGGGAATGGCTCAGATTGTCTACCTCGACTCCGACTTATACTCATATAGTACAGGATACTTCACGGAAAGCTCGGACCCTCTTTGTGATATGATGAGGGATTCTTACCTAGTACATAGGTACTCGCTTATGGCCATTTAGTGCGGTATAAACAAAACCCCACTCCTCTCTCCCTGGCCAGTCTGGATCCAAGGTTTCAAGACCAAGTCATTCAGCAAAGTTCAAGCAAGTCTTTATACGCTAGAATCCTACTTTCGTCATCTCGACTCTCAATCCACGAGCCTCACAACACTCGCCAAGCACCCAAGTCCAAGCCGTAGCCATACCGAATTACCTCTTTGGGCCTCTCTCTTTCTCGCTCGATAGTATTCAGAATCTATCTTCCCTTTAACTCCTCTCTGCTACTTATCTATCTCATCTTCGAAATTCCAATTGGATTCTACTCACTCAAATACCACCTACACTACCTACCTGTTTCATCCCGCTTCACATCCCCCTGCCCGGTAAGTACCTACCGTAGGTAGCTCGGCATCACCGCGACTCTGTTTAACCCGGCCATATTTCATATTCTCTGTCCCGATAGTCTCGGCCTTCTCGCGCGCCTTTAATTCGCTTTTCCAATCCTGTCGCATGCCCCACCGAAGATCATGTCCTCTAAGCCTGTTGTGGCATCGCACAGTCTCTCGATACCCGCACTGGGTCCGATGGCAGTCCAGCTCCTTTGTTGGTTGGCTAGAGGGAATTGCCCTGCCGACAAAATCGCGCAGAGGGCATGCAAGAAAGGGAAAAAAAGACGCCCCGCAAGTTTGCCGGCCGTCCCTGTTGCTCCCACATCAGCCAAGAAACCAAGCAGATCCCAAGCTTTTTCTCGGTCGTGGGCACTGGTTGCACGGGCAATCTCCATCTGCCCCCCAATCATCCTTGCCTTGACGGCCCTGACCTGGCCTGACTTGACCTTGACTCGTCCCGAGAGCTACAGCAAACTAGAAGTCTAGTTTCTCCAGTTAATATTATTATTACTGCTTCCTTTCCCAACACCGAGAGCGCTTTTTTAGTTTCTCTTTTTCTTCCCTTTCCCTTTCCTAACTCACTTGTCCTTGTGCAGATTCAGATCCAAGGTTTTCAAATTCTAACCAAGGCTTGTGTTGTTCCCAGAACAATCTCCTTGTCTATTTACCTTGGCACCGTCTCAGTTGTTAAAGGCTCATTTCAGGTAGGTAGGTCAATATCCTCTCAGTTCTGAGTGCTACTGCGCCGACACGCCTGAGCCATTGCGTGATATACTACTTTCGCCAAACATTTAGATGCTCTCGTCTTCAAGTTTTCCTTTGAAAAACACTGGAAAGAGAACCCAATGGCTCGGGAGCCGCTCGATTCACTCCGCCGTATTTCCGTACATGATACAGGATACTAATTCACGATAGCATACCAAAATGCCAGCCATTAACACCGCCATTGTCGCTCGTGACACTCTTCACCAGCTTGCCCGCCGGGAGAACTGTGAGCAACCCTTTCGAATCCAGAACCAACCTTGTTCTGGTTTCCATTCGAGCCGCGCTGGCTTTTTAAATCATTCGGGCTAATTAAAACCTAGGGGCTCAACAAGAGGCTGGTGTTATTGTCGTCTTCGGTAAGTCGCCTGTCATGAGCCTCAAACAGTATCTGTCAGCATGTCAAACATATTTGGATACTTCAGAGTGCCGCCAGCGCTTTGGAAAACGGCTAATGAAATCGTGCTGATTGTCGATTCTAATAGCTATTGTATTTGTTGTCGGAGTCGGCCTGATCTCTTTGTTCATCTCGAAGCAACTGAAGAAGAGAAAGATGAAGAAGGCTGCCATCGGCGCATAAACCACTCGCCAGAGAATGGACAAGAGGGGAAGACAGAACAAAGCGATACAGCATGTCAAAAAGATGAGCCAACTGTCATCTGCGAACCCCGATACCGATATTCCTATTCCGCGAACCTAATTCTGCCCTGGGCGATTGGGCCCGGTTTCTACCGCTCCATGTTTGAACTTAGTTAAACGAGAACGAAGGGGCTACCGGCACAATGATGGATCTCTCGCGTTACCAGCCTGTGTACATGATCTCCCTGGCCTTCTGCATCGAGTGTGTCAAGTGGTGGATAATGTTATTGCTCAATACCCAACCTGCTTTACCCATAAGCTTCTCTTAATGTTAAAACAAACAAATCTGTTCTAATAACTTGAACTGCGTGCATGGCTTGCTTCCCCCTCCGGCACTTGAAGGTATTGCTACTCCAGGCAATGCTGCAAAGGTGGCTGCCACAGGTAGTGTTAGGCTTTGTTAGACAATGCAGGGGTATACAAGTGGTCCCTTGGACGGCATCCGTGACCTGCTTCGTCTTGTTCATTGCTCTTCATTCTGGATCGCGGTAGGGCCAGTTTAAAACGGATCAGAGGTCCCCGTGCTCCATCTTCTCTAAATGTATTAAGCCGTCGGCCGGCTGTACTTGAAGTCAGCATCCATGTGTCGTAGTTTGATAATAAGAAGTGAACATACCGGTGAGAACTGCCTTAGTTTGACGCCGGCAGATAGAAATACCCGCGCAGTCTCGCCGTCCATGCTATATCCTTGGTTATATACCACCTCACTGATGCCGACCTGCACTATCTTGATGCTGCAGGTCAAGCATGGGCACGTATTGCAGTACAACACGCTACCGTCGCGAATGCGCTCACGTCCGGCCTCAAGAAGAGCATTCTCTTCGGCATGTAGACAGAGACAGGTTGCCAACGATACACCGCTGCTGATATCGCCTGAGTTGCAACGTGGACACCCCCCATCCATACAATTTCTCAGATTCCGCGGCGTCCCGTTGTAGCCGGTGGATATGACTCGACGTTTGCTGTCTACCAAGACACAGCCGACGGCCCGCTTCATGCAGTTACATCGTCGTGCAGCAAGGGAGGCTAGGGCCATGAAGTAACTATCCCAGCTCGGACGCAAGCGGTCCCCGTCGGCCAGGTCTAGCTTTCCTAGCGTCGCATATAAATGGGCGAGGGAGTCGGAGGTGTTCAAAAGTCGGATGGCAGCACGTGACATGAGCGGAAGGACCCCTGTGCTAGCGTCATACAGCTGAGTGTCGGACTCGGCGACGAAGTCTGCCAGGGAGATGCATTCCTGCCCCAGAGGGGAGAGCTGCTCGTGGCGCGTCTGGTACCTCCGCCACCGCGTCGTGACTGGTGCGTCCACGCTGATGAGAATGAAGAACGGCCGCCGGTTCAAGGCGTCTAGGATGGCTCCGCTGTAGATGTCTGTAGTCACCCAACGCGAGCGCCAGTGTTCCGTCACAAAGTCTAAGAGATCTCCTACGTTTCCGAACGCATGAGATGACGCGGTGTCTCTCTTAGGCCGGTAAGTAATAGGCTGGGCAGCGATTAAATCACGTTCTCGCGAACTTGTGGTGGTTTCAGGGGTATTTTCTGTGCTGGCCGATTCCGACGGCGAGACTCCATTTTCCAACGGCACTGGCTTCTGTCGATCTATAAACAGCTGCTTGAAGCCATAGTGCTCTATCAGGTACCGTGCTACCGTCTTCTTTCCGGCGCACTTTGCTATTTTGCCATGTTAGCGTCTAGGAGACTAGTTTGAAACCACCCTAGATTATGGTCTTGTACATACCGCCACATATCCCAATCAGCATCTTGACAGATATTTGATTCCTGCTTGGTTGAATGTAGCACCACTCGCGAAACTAATAGGAACCGTCAACCCAGAATCCCCAAGTGCCTTGAATACAGTCGAGCTTAAATCTCAAAACATTACCTAATGTTCGCTGGAATAAATTTGAGCAGCATGCAAGCAGTACGAGACGCGCTACGTCGCGCTTGGACGCGGGTAGTGTACAGCAGTAAAGGCGGGACGATGTTCAGAGCCCCACCGCCACCAGCGTGTACCTGCCTCCTACTATGTTAGTACATCTGTACTATTGTGTTTGTTAGCTAAGGTGGGTACTAGGTAGGTACCTGGGTTGCGGCAGACCCCCCCGCTGAAGGTCCCTATCTGCAGACTGCAGGTGATCTAGTTCCTCATTCCTTGGCGGACGCTGCGCGGGGTATGTGTCTCCAGCCCTCGGGAAGGTACAAAGTAATAGTAGGTAGGTAAGTAGGTAAAGATATTAAGTTAATTAAGTGGCTAGAAGACATGAGGTCACGTCATCTTGATGGGAAGTTCCAGGTGATACCCATTCCCTCTCCCCATCCACAACATGTGACCTATTTTGAATCATCTGCTGCACCGCTGCAGTTTGGTATCGAGTGACTGCTTTGAAATCGGGCAAAGTTTCCTTCCTGTCGGCTGTTCCAGTCCGAATAAATACCACCCTACCCACCGTGACCTCTCGACCGGATACCTGGTGGCGTGCCTTAATATGTCTACCTAGCAGCTCGTGCCTGTACCTGAGGCTGATATAAACTTGGGGTATCGTCCGTTGTAACCCACCGGCGTCTCACCCATCGTACGCATCCCACGCCCGCCACTATTGCTGTATTACTGAGACCAATTCTCTTCTCCGGGACTCCATACAAGATTCATTCCTGCAGTGTTCCACCTTCGTCCGTTGATGTATAGATTATCGTCATCGTCATCGTCATCGCCCAACTATACCCCCATCATCGAGGTCTCTTAGACTTGAGCTCACGGGATCACTAGGCTTCCATCTAAAGAACAATAATTTGTTTGTTGAACACCATAGGCTCCAACCCTCGGCTATTTTGGAAACCTCTGCGCAAAGCGCTTGGCCGATCATGGCCACTCTCAAGTTTGCGCCCTTCTCGTCCGAGATCGAGCTGCCCTTTTACTCGGCTCTGTTCGCCTCTAAACTCGATCATGACAAGTTGAGCGACTCGGCACGTCCCGTGCTGGGGCTTTACGAACCTCGCATCGGCGTACATCCTGACGACAGCGTTAAGATGCAGGTGCTGGCTAATGCACTTACCAGCACCACGTAAGCCGACTTTGCCTTTATGTTAAATGAGCACCTGAAAGCTACTTCTATGAAGCTGACCCTTGATCCCACAGCGTGCCGGTTAATGCGGCGCGGGCCGAGGGCATCATCAAGAACACCAACACAATGGAAGCCTTCAGGCAAGCAGATAAGGTTGAGATACTCAACAACGCCGCCCGCCAGGTACGGTTCTACCAGTCCCTCTTTGGAGCGTCTTTTATGGATGGGAAGTATGTTGATTGGTTTAGATCTGGGATGCCATAAACGACGGTACCATCTACTCAGTTCCTTCTCTGCTCTCCTCCTACATCATCCTCTCCTACGCCGACCTTAAGAAATACCGTATGACGTACTGGTTTGGGTTCCCGACGCTCCCCTCAGACCCTGCCTGGAAGCGCGATGGCGAAATACAATCCTTGACGCCTGCTGAAAGTACCGCCTTGGTTGAACGGGTAGGGACCTGGCGGTATTCCGTCGACAACAGAGAATATGGGTTCTTCTTAGCCAAGAAAGTTCGAGGCTCGCGGCCCCATCCCACTCTCGACCCCTCTTCCGAGGACATAGGCTATACCTGGGAGGTTGGCTCTCTACGCAATTTCGAAAACGGTTTCTTCCTCGGTATACCGAAGGAGGATAGGTATGTCGCCTTTGTAGACCCCTCCACATATGAGGAACACCCAGGTTGGCCCGTGAGGAATCTCTTGATGTTGGTGAGACAACGATATCGCCTCAATAATGTTCAGGTACTGTGCTACCGGGATATCCAATCACGCAGGCACGAAGCCCGGAGCATCATCATGTCTCTTTACATGGACCCCGTCGATCAGTTGGTGCTGTCTACGATGCCCAAGGCCACAGGCTGGGAGCGTAATCAGGCAAATAAGTTGACGGCAAGATCCGTCAGCCTGGCAGAATCAATGGATCCAGTTCGCCTCGCCGACCAATCCGTGGATCTAAATCTGAAGCTGATGAAATGGCGCATCTCACCTGATCTCAACCTCGATATCATCAAAAACACGAAGTGCCTCCTTCTCGGTGCGGGTACACTTGGAAGTTACGTATCTAGAAATCTGATGGGATGGGGGGTACGCAAGATCACATTCGTCGACTACGGAGCCGTGTCGTTCTCCAACCCCGTACGGCAGCCTCTCTTTGTTTACGATGACTGCCTGAACGGAGGCGCCCCGAAGGCGATCAGGGCCGCGGAGGCCTTGAAGAAAATTTACCCCGGTGTGGAGAGTCATGGCGAGGTCTTATCGGTCCCAATGTTAGGCCATACCATCATCGAGAAAACCCAGGGCGATTTCGAGAGGCTTAAGGCGTTAATCGATGAACATGACGCCATCTTCTTACTAATGGATAGTCGTGAATCGAGGTGGCTGCCTACTGTGATGGGTAAGGCGGCTGGGAAGATTGTTATGAATGCAGCGCTCGGTTTTGATACTTACGTGGTCATGAGACATGGCGCTGAGCCCAAAGATGAGAGCGAGAAAACATTGGGATGCTATTTCTGCAATGACGTAGTTGCGCCCGGAGATGTAAGAAACCTGTTTGCAAGGCTTGCAAGATTTCTGGTTGCTGACAAGAAGACAGTCCCAGAAAGACCTGACCCTTGACCAGCAATGCACGGTTACAAGGCCGGGAATTGCTGCTATCGCGTCCGCGCTGCTAGTTGAATTATTGACTAGTTTATTGCAGCACCCTTTGGGGCACCACGCCCCAGCCCCCGCATCTGCGTCTGCGACGACCGAAGCGGACCCGGGCGATGAGTATGCCCTAGGAATTGTACCACATCAGATTCGTGGGTTTCTCAACAGGTTCCAGAACCTTGTCATTAGGGGAGAGTCGTATCCTTGCTGCAGCGCCTGTAGTCAACCTATTCTTTCGGCATACCGGAACGAAGGCTGGGAGTTTGTGAAGCATGCACTAGAGGACAAAGAATACGTGGCCGAGCTGAGCGGGTTAGCTGAAGTCCAGCGAAAGGCGGAAGCCTTGGCTGGTGAGGTCGACTGGGAAGACGATGACGAGATGACTCACGACGGTGACGACGAAGGAGTATTGTTGTAGTTTAAGGTCCTCTTCCAAAGTTACCAGACGCGCCGCCAACGTCGACGACGCACTCGTAATGAACGATTCAAGTATTGGAAACGGCCTCGGTGGGTCGAGGTAGTTTGGAATGGATCCTCCAGGCCCTCCAACAACTCCTCCTCTGATGTATCCACTCACGTTGCGCCTCACGTTACACCCTCCACAACTAGCAGTACGCTACTGTCCCGATACGCCGATACTTTTAGCCCCAGACTGGTACAGTTAGGGGAACCCTGGAGAACTAAAGGCTTGACGGATGCCTTGACATCGATGCACGACATCCTGAGAGAAGGGCCACCGTCGCCATGGGTCTAGAGAAGAGGCGGCAGTATTGCTCAATGAAGACGTTACCTGGGAGGAGTTCGAGAGTTGGCAGAGTATTCATTTACACTACCACTAACTGGTATTCCGGGCATACACCGTGTACACTCTTATGGAAACCTACGACCTGGCATGGCCGATTACATAAGCAAATAAGAGGAAAAGCATATAGGATTTATCGAATTGCTCGAGCCATGGCGCTTAGTAGCTTTACTGCCACTGACGCATACCTATATAACTAGAGGGCTAATTTAAGTCCTACTGATGCTATGATCACGGCTGTCTTTGTACTGTCACAAGTCGGAGCGGAAGGAAGGGTGCGCGGCATAGATAGGTAATGCAGATGTCGCTAAACTGCTAGGTATCGTGGCACAAGTGATACTCAGGACGAAGATCGTGCCTGCTACTACCTTTCTTAGCGGACAAATATAGGTGCAGCGAGATATCTAGACAAGTCGGCTCTTAAAATGGGCTATATAGCTTTGGTTCACGCTTTTTTTTTAATTCGTCCAAAGATAATGAAATATTGCCTAACCATAGAATGCCCAAGCAAATGGTGCAGGAAGTATATGCGCCTTTCTCACACGATGCGTAGCGTCGTTCCTGTTGTCATCCTAGACTCGGAAGCCAGGTCAATCCTATGCACTACGTAGCATTACCTGCCTCTGACTAACTATTTCGACTTGACTAGTAATCATCACCACGGCTGATGACCTCCTTCACCGTAGGGCGAAGCAGAATCGTCTTGAGATACGAGTTAGCGCTAGGAGCCGGACCATAAGCCAGAATGTGCATAGGGAGCAACTTACATGCTCGAACTGCGCCGTATACGACCCCTTCTTGTCAACCAGTGGTGGGTAGTCCTCGACAATGCCTTGTTGGACGAGGTGGTTTAGCTACGGAAACTGTTAGTTGATGATGTGATGTCTAAGGAAAGGAAAGGGGATCGACCAAAGTCGAAAGAGCGTCGTACACCAAGCAAGTACTTATCCTGGCCTATTCTATCCAAATACCGTCTACAGAACGGAATCGTGTTGAAGTTCTTTTTGATTACGTTGAGGAGGGACTTGGCAGATGAGAGACGCAGATCTACCTTGGGCGCGTCGCTTCGGAGGGCGTAGTGGGAAACCTCGCCCTGGTCGTCGACGAAACCCTTGCCAGTGCTGCCGAAGGTCTCGATGGCGAAGACATCGCCCTCCTCCATCTTGGTCGTATCGGACGACTTGACGATCGGAACGCTCTTGGTGCCGTGGATGCTGTAAGGGAGAATGGTGTGACCGGATAGGTTGCGAATCGACTTGATGGGGTAGGTAGTGCCGTTGATCTCGCACTCATAACTCTCCATGGTTTCCTGTATCAGCCCTCCCAACTCGCCCAGACGCATGTCGATGCCTGCTTCCTTGACTCCCGTATTGGTAGCATCCTTGACGGCCGCCAGCAGGTTGTCGTACATGGGGTCGAATGCCATGGTGAAGGCGCTGTCGACGATACGCCCGTTGACATGCACGCCGATGTCGACTTTCATGACGTTGCTCTGCTGCAGCACTATCTTGTTACCGGCGTTGGGACTGTAGTGTGCGGCGATGTGGTCGAGATTGAGACCGGTGGGGAAGCCCATGCCCGCCTTGATGGCGTCGCCTTCCGTGAGGCCGTCATGGCCGACCAATCTGCGGACGCTATCTTCGATGCCGTTGGCGATTTCCGTCAACGTCTGTCCCGGCTTGATATTACGCTGTGCCCACTGGCGCACCTGCCGATGTGTTTCGGCAGCCTGGCGGTAATCGTTGAGGAAGTCGGGGTCGAGGTTATCCAGGTGTCGCTTTTCTTCGTCTGTAGTTCTGTACCGGTTCTCGTTCACGTACTCGACCTCCTCGCCAGGGGGGTAGATCTTCTTCGGGAAGAGGTCGGAGATCAGTATGCTTGGCGGGTCGGTTTGGGCGGTGGGAGCCTTTTTCTTCTTCCTGGGCTTTCTCTTCTTGTTCTTCTTCTTTTTAGAGGCTTCTGATGCGCCGCCAGCTGCCTGGGCGTCGACATCGTCTTCAGACTCGTCTCCAGAGTGTCCTGCTGCGTCCCCGTTCGGCGCACTACCATTAGTCGCCACCTCTCTGCCGGCATCGTTGACTGGCCCCTCATGTTAGATAATACGATGCAGTGTCGATAATACCAGTACCTACTGCTGAGCTTTTCGAGCCCTTCCGAAGGTGCCTGTGTAGCCATCTTTACAAACTTGTTCCAATCGGTGGGTGTCTAGATAGACAGACCTTAGACTAGGTTCGTGCGTGGGGTTTAAAACTGCAAAATAGTACATACATACTAATAAGCGCCGTTAAGTGAAGGCGACCCTTGATAGGTAAAGCTTAGCGCCAACGTCCCGGTAAAAACTACCTATAGTATCCACTTTACACTTACGCAGTGCAGCAGTACAAAAGCTATAAAATTACTAGACTGCCGTGTTATCTAACTGTGGGTTGGTGTTTACAGTCCCTACCTACCTCCTGCGAACATCGTGGATTGTGTTGAATATTTATGATTGCTAAATTACTTGCTTACATGTGTACTTCTGGAATCCACATTCTAACATACAGGTAGGTAGTTATTAAATTGAGGCCCTGACAAGGGTCAAGGTAATTAAGAAATGTACCTAGGTAACCTCAGTCCTAGTTTGAGTCGGAATAGTAATAATACCCTCTAGCACCTTTGTCGTCTTCTGTAGTTCGATCGTCGGAAGACGATCCGCTCCCCGATGTATTCCTGATCGGCCATTTATCTAGGTTCTTCTGCTGCTTGTATGATATTCCGAAACGGTCGGAAAATGCCTCAAGCACCATCTTCCTGGTCCTGCAGCGGAAGATACGTGGATGTGACACGACAAAGAAGGTAGCGTTGTACGCCATACCCTTATCTTGGACAGTGGATACTAGTCCGTCTGAGAGGAACATGTAAAGCAGGCGGAAAGCTGAATCTCGCGCTGGACTTTTGTCGCCCGTGATTCCATCCCCATCGTAGTCTAAGTCGTCTTTGGCACCGCGGAAATCGTCCATCATGTGACGCATGGTTCGGCCCTGGAGCACATTGACTCCGAGGAACTTGAGCGTGCTGCATAGATCCCTATACTCGCTCAGTCGGGTTGGTAGGAGGCGGAAGAACTGTCGAAAGCCCCTGGATAGCCCAAGCAGTACCTCGTCGAGGAACCGAATGTCGTCATGTTTGGAGACTGCCCGCGAACCCCCACCAGAGCCTTGTGATCTCTTCATAGAAGCCTCGAAGTACGGAATCTCTTCAAGGTCGACGCTTTTGTAAGTCTTTGTTCCCACTTGAACACTAAACCCTGGCTTGTGCCGATCTGTCCCTGGATCACTCACTAACAACTGTAGAGCGTCGCACGGTTTGGGCTTGGTTTCCCAGTGGAGATAGAGGCTCTCTGGCAATAGCTTTTTTCCGCCAAGAGGCGACACAATCAATTTATCACCCAGCCCAACATATCGCACGGTCGCCCTATTGCCATAACACTTCGCCAGATCAATGATTTTACGAATCAGGGCTGCGAACTTTCTCAGGTGTACTTGATTCTCTGCCTGCCATGTTCGGATCTCTGCCGTTACATCTTCAACGCTCGGCTCCTGGAATACCCCGCTTCGGTGATACGCGCGGACCAGTTTTGGGGTCTGAGATAGCCATATCTGGGCCGCAATGTTTTGGATGCTGAGATGCTTCTGAGTTGTGCGTGTCTTGATCTCGAGTGTACTGCTGAGCGGTACAGTCTGCCCCTCTCGGCGAATCACCAGTCTAGAACCAGCGTTGTAAGGATCTGTCAAAACTGGGCCAGGAGAGAGGGAGAGGGATGCTAGAGTGTCGGAGAGTTCGTCGGCATCAACACTCGGCAGGCCTGGCTTCATGGGCCCACCCACATAACCATCCGTCTCATGACGGACTATAAAACTCATGCCTCCAAAACGATATGAGACTATTCGGTGGTGACCGGTGCTGCCTTCGATCTGGTGCCGGGTATACACCTTCTCGAACTCACGGCCAAAGCCCCTGAATTCACCTGGTAGTATATATTCCTCACTACACGTCTCGACACGAGCGAACAAGGCGGTGTTCTTGTGAATCTCCACTTTGATCGTGAAGGATTCGGGGGTGCGCCCTTCGATACTAGGCTCTACGAAAGTAAGCAACTTTCGGAGATTATTTCGTTCAGTGACGACATCAGTCGACAGCATGTCGTGACATGGCCTCGTGGTGTAGAGAGCACGGAAGAGCGGTTCTAGGGAGCTTTCAGGATTACGAGCTGCATTCTGATCGATGTATACGTGACCCGAGTCTTTCTGAACTCGTGCAGAGCGTCCAGGGGGAGCCCAAAGCGCCGGGCTGCCAGGCACGACAATGGTGGGTGATGCAGCTTCGACCCAATTATAGGAAGACAGTTGCTGAAACTCGGTGATCTCGCATGTGGTTGGTAGATCCAAATCCCAAAGCTCTGGGCGTGATATCTCGGCCATATTCAAGAGCTTGATTCGTGGGGTTAGGGGCCGGTGGCGGGAGGGAATTATAGATCCTCTGGGACTGAAGTGATTCATGTACCTATGCTTGGCTCCTTGAAGGACAAAAGACACCAAGAAGCCTAATGCTTGTAGTAGACTTTATACCCCTCTGATGGAAAGCGACCAGTCTATTGAAAAATGCGCACTATCTCGCGACTGCGAACAAACGCTGCTGCGAGTAAACGCTGAATCCCGCCTTCGCGTGGGTAGCTACGCACAAGTTATCCAGCCTCGGTGCATGCAATGCATGCAGCCTTCCGTCGTGATGGACCGCATCGCAATGTTGCCAGGCCGGGGCGTCCGTGGATTTTACTGGCGGGCTGCTTGCAGATGTGAGGCCCATTGGATATGAGGAAGCACGCCAGAAGTTGCTCGACCATCTCCCTCATCGGCGCATTGATCCATTGACAGTGATACATTCGCGACTCTATGTAGTACAGATCTACCCACCTGAGGTAGGTAGATCAGACGCCTATTGGGTGGAGGGTCGAATCGTGTAGTGGCCTGATCCAATCTCGTCTCTCTCCACTAAGTCCATTCTTTGGGTCGGCACGGCCTCCTGAACCTTTGTTGCTTCGGACGCTTCTACTAGGGACGTATGATATGCCTACATAAGTATCTACTTAAGTCCAGAAATTGAAGTACATATGTAGCATCTCAAGTCTAAGGGGTAAGATAAGCTTTCCCGATGCCCGTATGGCAATGTGTCCAATCACATTTGTACTTGGAAGAAATGCATACCTTGCTATTACTGTACCCAATACTGTAAAAATACCCATGGTGTACTTACCTACAGCGACAGGGGAGAGCAACCAGAGTCCTAGTAACTGTCGTTCCCGCTTTTGCGTGGGGATTCTCGAGCATCTATTGGTAAACGCGGTTCTCGACACGCTACCAAAACGTCATTTTAAAGTACTGGAGGTGATTCTCTAAATTTCCATGTCTCTTTCTCCTATTGCTAGGGGGTGCCCCGTTCGCAACATGTGAACAGTACATAGTATACCACGTACCTATTAATATTATACATACATGCCGTGGGCAAGTATACTCTACGAAGCAGATAACAGCAACAAGCAGCAGGAAGAAAACGCGCTCGTACAAGTAAAAGAGTACGAGTCCAAGGTACAACACTCTGCTTAGGTATTCACATCCCCAGCAATTGCTAAAATACCACTATAGTCTATCCTGCGTTTGCTTTGCGTGAAAGTTCATTCCCTATTTATCTCAAATAAATCTATCCTTGGTTCGATTACCTACCCTAATAACTGCTGGTTAAATAACTGCAACGTACCGTTGGACCTTGGAGCTCCCCGTCATCCGACACTCCAGACAAAATAAAAGCCCAAGCAGAAACGTCGCCTCCGATCGCTTTGAATCCAGTTGCGGTACCTACTCGAAACCTAGCATCCATACCTACTTCTCGATGCAAGCCCCCCAACCTACCTAACAGAACAATTGCCAATCAACAGAAGGGGAATCAGTCGCTCCAGGCCGCTTCCCATCTTTCTTTCCCTTGCATCCGCACGACGACTGACTGAGCTAATCATTTGGTTCCGGGTTGGCCAGTCACGACCGTCAGTCAATCAGTGAGTCAAGCGACCGGAACTCCAAAACAGAAGAATGTCATCCCCCTCCAGCTCCTCCCACGCTGGGAAGCGCAAACGTCCCACAACTGCCAATTCATCCATCATGGACGACAACCCGCTGCTACAGCCCTCCTCGCGGGACGCGTCCGCCGAGGAAGGCGATACTACTGCCCCAGAGACGGGTAGGCTCACTCATCGCAAGTCGGATGCTACCGCTGCCTCGTCGAACCCCCCCAAACGACAACGAGCCAATTCCGAACGCACCTCGGCCTCTGTTTTTGAGCATGCTGATCATGTTGTCGACCCCGGAGAGCCCAGTGATACCACCGAGGCTAGTGTGGACATTGCCGACCGTGTTGCTCGCAAAAGCAAGAAGCCCCTTGCCCTCGTCAAGGACAACAGCTCCATGCCGCCACCTCCGACTGGGAATCTCATACACCCCGTCGGCTACAAGACGAACCCTCCGCCCACGGGCCGTACGATAAGAGTCTATGCCGATGGCGTTTTTGACCTATTTCATCTTGGGTATGTCCCGGCCTCAGTTTGCCGCTACCACCGAGCGTCATGTATCGCAAGATTATGACTGGCTAACGAAATCATGCGTCAATTAGGCACATGCGCCAATTGGAGCAGGCCAAGAAAGCCTTTGATAACGTCTACCTCCTCGTCGGTGTTACCGGCGACGAGGAAACACACAAACGAAAGGGTCTTACAGTGCTCTCCGGCTCTGAGCGTGCCGAGACTGTGCGACATTGCAAATGGGTGGATGAGGTCATCGAGAATTGCCCATGGATCGTGACACCAGAGTTCCTTGAAAAGCATCAAATTGACTATGTCGCCCACGACGACATCCCGTACGGAGCCGACGAGGGTGACGACATCTACGCGCCTATCAAGAGAGAAGGCAAGTTCCTAGTCACGCAACGGACTGAGGGCGTCAGCACTACGGGCATCATCACCAAGTAAGTCGAGCTAGTTACACAAACTTTTGTAGCCAAATTCGAGTGTCTTGTGAAGCTGCTAACTCTTTCATGGAGGATTGTTCGTGATTACGAGAAGTACATTGCACGCCAATTCAAGCGCGGTACCTCGCGCCAGGAACTCAACGTCAGCTGGCTCAAGAAGAACGAGCTCGACCTCAAGCGGCACGTCCAGGAGCTTCGTGATAATATCCGGGCGAATTGGACGACGACCGGCCAGGAGTTGAGCCGCGAGCTACGCCAGTTCTGGCCCGCTAGTCGCCCCCAGAGCCCTGCGCCTGGCGGCCGCTTCAACTTCCCTACGACGCCGGGCGCCTCGAATGGCGGCGAGGTTAACCTGCGCGAAGCTGCCGCTATGGCTTCGGCCGCTAAGTCGCCCACAACTCCAGGCCCTAGTGAACGGGCGCCTGCTGGCAATGACTTTATGACCGGCTATACGCTCGGTCTCATAGGCGGTGTGAGATCTTGGGTACGTTGCCCCTGTTTTCCGCAATTTCTTTTCATGTCCAGACGTGATGAAGGGAATGGCGAGAGCCAATGTTTTACTGACGTTATATCTTACTGTAGATGACGAAGAACCGCCGTAATGTGCGCGATAGCCGGCCTGCTAGCGACGATGAGTCGGAAGAGAGCGATAGCAAGCCGAGTGAACTCGGGCGCCCAGTTGCATCTGCTAGCTAGCTCCTCAGGCCACTGGCGCACCTACGAGTTGACATGGATGGGGACGATGTGGCGGAAGACGAAAGAGTCAGGGGAAGAACAAGAGAAACAGCAACACAAGAGGAATTTGTCATGGACAGACGGCATAAGCATTCAACTCATCGTCATGGGTACCGGGGCAATTCTCTATAGAGGGAAGAGGGGAGGTATATAAAAAAAAGAGGTATTGATTCACATATAGTCGCGGGACGATGGATGGATGAGGGTGACTCCCTTTTTTTTTCTGATTTCTAAAGGGACGACCACAGGCGGCTTGCTATCTTGTTAATGGTTTTGGTAGGCTCGGCCCGGGGAAGGGGGTTATACAAAACAACCAGAAAGAAGAAAAAGGAAGAAAGCAAAAACCATAGGCTTGTTTTCTTTCTGCTCATTATAGGCATTATGGTCCATAGAGTGATGGCGTGCGCGTGCATGCAAGAATACCCGCGTATCATTATATATCTTGGGTGTAATATATGTATCTTGTATGATATTGTATGCTTAGATGCGCCCTGTCCAAGGGATTATTGCCGATTTAAGGAAGCAAGCTGTGTGGACTAAGAAGGCTATACGGTACGTAGACTGGTGACAACCTAGATTAGATATCTATATCAAGGTATATGAGACAAGCTATTTATTAGCTATGGCCAAAAGACGCTGATGTAGTCGAGAGGAAAGAACATCGTCATGAGACCTCTAGGTATAGCATCCCCGCCTCCCTCTTCCCCTCCCACTCTCTATCCCTTAGCTCCTTTCAGACAAGAGTCAATCGCTGAAGAAGTTATTGAGCGAGGCCTGTATCCTTGACTGTAGAGTATACTAGGACCAAAGAAGAAGAGAACGCGAGCACGCTGGAAACATAAACATTCAGAAAACTAAAGTCCAGAGCAAGAAGCTCAAATAATGCATTCGAATACGTATTGGACGGGTATCAATTCCCCCCCTTCCTTTCCGTCCCCTTCCCTTTCCCCTCTCCTTTCCTCTCTCACTGTGCCGTGTTCCTTGCTAACACCAGGCCGGATAGTATCAATCAACACAAACGTACAGGAAATATGCTTTCATAATTATCAGCCCATGTGATAAAGAAGGGCATAGAAATCTATTGCCCCATTCTTTTACACAACCTTGGCTGAAGCTGGCCGTTTTGATCCTCCTTTGTTCCAAATCTTGGGCGTGAGCCTTACATTCTGTTCGTGTTTCTCACACAGATTTTTGTTTCGTTTTTTTTTTCCTTTGCGCCCGTTTCCGTGCGCGGGAACGATATACAAGCAAAATATCGGCGCTAAGGGAACTAGGCCGACTAGTTATGGGCTGCCATGGTGTTAACTGGGAGCTTGCGGCCGGCAAAATGAGTAGGGAACTGAAGTTTCGAACGAAGGTGGTTTGGTAAGTAAGGTAAATTGTGAGGATATTAGTTTATATCCCGATCCATATGACACTGATGACGATATCCATGCCCTTGCCTTCGCCGCCGTCATATTTGAAACTCCACATCCCGTCCGTCTTCTCGTTCCAGAAGGCCTGGGTTGCCGAGTGCATGCCTCGTCGGCCAACATGCGGCTTTCCATCTGTGGCCACGGCCGTGGCCGAGGGGGCATCGCTGCTCGTGCTGATGTTAGGCTCCTCCGATTTGGAATCACTCCCGCCTTTGGGTTTGTTGAGGGCCGAGGTTGGCACCAGGTGCTGCACAATAGTGCTGTTGACAACGTATTTGAATGTGGGTGCCTGCGATCCCGGTGGCGTAGACTCTGAGATAACTGCTCGGAGGATGGAGTTCTACGATGAGAGCGGTAGCTCCATGTTAGCGAGGGATAAGAACGACAGGACAGGACAATAAGACACGAAGAGGAGAAACGTACGATAATAGTAGAGTTCCACCCTTCCACCTTGGAGTGTTCATAGTATTCCGCGGTACCGACGGCCAGTTGGCAAGCCTAAGTGTTGTTAATATTCTCTTGGTGACAGGCACTAGCGATTGATACCCAACGATTGCTACGCAATGATTGACGTAAGGGTCGTCGAGCGGGGGTTATGCTTCCGGGAGGTTGAGCGCGGAGAAACCTACGTCCATGGCAATTTGTCTGAGCCTTGTGGGATTAACAGGCTGCTAGGATAGTTAGCCATATGTTTCCCAAGATAGTCCTCCTATCCATACCGTATTTGTTGTAGAAGCCATCTTGCTGTGACTTGCGCAAATAACGCAGAATTGCCAATGAGGGGGGAGGGGCGAAAGCTGTCAGGGGGTATCGGATACTGAACACAGCAACAAAACACCTAGAGAGGTGCTGGGTGGTCGGCACGCTGGCAGAGTGTCGGTGCAGGATTGTCGTTGCCGTAATCCCTAGGTGTATTCAAAAGAGTATTCTTTTTGTGGCTCGCTGTCGAGTAGCTAAATGTGGTTCTTCGGTTGAAAATAATTGAACGGATTGACGACAGCCTTGCGTTCACAATAGCCCGATATAGGGAACTAGGCTAGTTCAGCCTTCCACTTGGCGAGGATTTCATTGGAAGTTTAATTACCTAGGTAGGTGTAAGTTAGGCAGGTATGTAGGTACTATACTGGTCGTGTAGGTGGGTATCTACTGTACGTAGGTGGGCATTTATCACGGGGCAATACTGCAGGTTATTGATGAACAAGTTAGCACGTACTAACCAAACTCGGTCATATGTATTTACATCTGTGCGTGTACAGATGTAGTTTCTCTGATCGCGGTACATGGGTGCTGTACTTAGGTATACTATCTAGAGAATTACTGGGGGCGCATCTATTACTCGATTTAGATTGCCAAGACCTGGTAACTAAGAAGTGACCCGGTAGATAACCTACTAAAATTACTAGCACTGTGCATCAACATCCTCTCTTTTTCTACCTACCTCCCTGACTGCCTACTCAAAGTTATATATATACATGCTTGCACGCAATACAACACCGTTTTTTGGTGTTTTTATGCCACTTGAGTAGCCTACTTATTTCTAGCCGTTTGCAGCCCTTTCTGAAAAGCAATAAAGGCTGCACACCTTCTTAATTAGGACCGTTGCCCTTACGACCACCTATCTGTTGTTGTAAAGATAAAGGTAGGAGTAAAGGTAAGAGGTAGGCAGGTAGGTTCCAATAGTTGAGCTCGCACTCTGCGGGGCTGGCAGCAGCTGAAACAGACTGATGACCTTTTGACGGACCGAAACGGTCTGGTAGATGCGCCCCCAGTAAAAGTATGGGTGCACCCCCAGTAATTCTCATTATCTAAGCACCTACAGAATACTGTAGGTTGCTTCAATTATAAGCACACACATATAAGTACTGAGCATGTGCCTACTAGCACTAACATGTGTGTGCTAGTACATAGTAGGTAGATATCCCCATGCTATACCTGCTAAGAACCTTACGATTGTGGTCCTGCCACTCAGTATCGGCGATTTCCCTGAGACGTTCCGTGTTTTAGCGCGGGGCATTGGTGACTGAGCACGTGAGCTTCCGAAAAGGAAAGAAAAGCAACCGGCCACTCACCCACTCAAAATCATGCACGTGGGGCTCTTCCTTTGCTCGACTCACCTACCTACCTCACTGACCCACCTCAACAAGCAATTGGTACAGCTCGAGCTCTAGTATCAACTCGCCTATATTCTTCAGCATATCGTCATCTATCATTGCACATATTTCGGCCATTTCCCTACCTCAGATATCTATTACATACAATTGGATCAAATATCTCACTGTCACCTGGATTGGTACGGATTGACTGTCTAGGCTTTGAGCTTCTCCTCTGGCTATTTTGCTTTGCACATTTTGTCACTCAGCTAGCCTAGCTGTACCAAGTGCCCAGCATGTCGAGCCAGCCTCTTCTACAAACAGCTGCCGGTAAACAATTCCTCGTTCCTTTGGTCTCCTTGCTGTCAGGCGCGTAGTAGGAAGAGTGAATGCTAGGATCCAGCTAAGTCGCCATTTGACAATTAGGCAAACGCATAGCATTACCTACCCGAGTCGAGCCCAAAGTCTTTTTCGCCAACGAGCGCACCTTCCTCTCATGGCTCAACTTCACCGTCATACTAGGAGCTCTTGCGATTGGCATGCTGAACTTCGGCGACCGGCCCGCTTTCATCTCCGCCTTCCTGTTCACTGGTGTCGCCATGCTTACCATGATTTACGCCCTTTTTACATACCATTGGCGCGCCAAGTCGATACGGGTTAAGGGCCAGGCGGGCTTCGACGATCGATTTGGCCCAACGGTCCTGGCCATCATCCTATTGCTGGCCGTCGTCGTCAACTTTGTCCTGCGAATCACGTATTCCAGTGTCGATGGTGGCAATAAACACTAGCAACGAGGCGCAGAGACCGGTAAGGACAGCTCGTCACAAGAAGCTGCATATGCATAAGCAGCGAGTATCTAGCCTCGTTACAAAAACAGCCGTCTTGAACTGGATAGCTACACACGATCATAGCGACTTGATTGGTATAGATAGAAGGAAGCAATGAGGTGGACATTATGTATCTTAACTCGGTATTGGTGATTTCTTCTCGTGCGTATAAGGCCCTAATCTGGGCCAATCTGTTCGTATGTACTGTTGAACATACGAGTTGTAGTAACCGTCAGGCATTAGACTGAGCATACCCAATGTAAATGGGCATCTCTCGTTGTACCGACTGGAGCAGGTTTCAAGTTTGTCTTTTTCCCTAATTCGTGTACGCATCTGCAGGAAGGTAATTGGAGTCGGCATGTAGTTGGCAGGCAGAACGCGATCCGTTCCAGTTATGTCGTCGCTCATTTGTACATATCATGTGTTTGTTTGTTCCCCGTACCGTTTCTTCAGCTCCTTAATAGGCGACCTAGAAAGAAATAAGCTCATGACCGGTGTCCCCCTCACTAGTGGTTGACATTCGATTGCTCTCTCGAACGGTGTCTTCATGTACTCGAACTCTACGCTTTCGTCGGGATCTTTATCGGGATCTTTATCGGCATCAAGACCTCCGAGCACGGTTTCTTGGATGATAGAGTTGCCCGCCTCGCGATCTCTCCGCTGTATCTCTTCACCGAGGGCGATATATTGGAACCAATTACCGGCTCCAAGGCTCCCATCCTCATCTTTAGTTGTGTGCCTTTCTCTTTCGATCTCCCGCTTTGCAATCTCGGCAATGCTCACGAGCTTGCTTACGTCACGAGCCTTTGCTCGTAAAACCGATACTTTTCTCTTGGCCGAGGGAGAGGTAGGCGGGGTGAGATGACAAAGCATCGCCGAGACTCTTTTCCGAATTTTGGAAGACGAGATGACGGATTGGAGTTGGACATGGTAGCGGGCATCGACAGTATTGAGGATCTCCAAATCACGTTCAGAGGTAGGAGACAGGCTATTTATGAAGCATCGGCGTTTGTTGCTCGAGGCAGAAGACCCTGTGCTGCCGGTAGTGTCTGCGCGCTTCCTTTTCGAGCAACTAAGCGGTTGTTGCATGCTAGTTGTCATAGTAGCTTGTAACATCGAGCGAGGGTAACTTTCCCAGAAAATCCTAAGTATAAGTAAGTACGTAGGTTCAAATGATTACCTAGTATCAAGACATTCGAGTTGAAGTTACCCGAAGTGGGAGCCTAAATAGGTTTGGGTAGATTGATACCTCTTATGCAAGACTTGACTAGGTACCTACATGTACATATGTATAGTAGTAGTACTGTGGTCTGTATGCAGAGTATGCTCAGTGAGATGTTACCTAGATAGGTACAGATTATTGGATCGATAAAGATAATATACTCTGCGTGCTGTATTGACAATTCTTATTAATACCTATATGTATTGATGTACTGCTACATGCCTAATAGGTAGGTAGCATTGACCTTCCAATTGTTTTCAATTCTATGCAAGCTGTCTTGTCTATGTACTAGTAGTAGGCTAACATCTGTAAAGATAACACTTTTTCATGTACTTCTAATCTAGGTTAGATATATATTTATATGGATAGGGTATTAAATTTAATATCAGCATGCAAGGCTACTACATTAATATTATGAATATATGTTGGACTTTATAACATAAAAATCTGTTAATATAATTTAGCTTTTGCTGCTTAGTTAGTTATATATCTTTTTAAGTTAGAGTAATATTGTTAAAATGCTAGCATAGGCTGTCTCCAGTCATAAAATGAAACAAAAAAAATAGTACAGACCTAATTAAACAAGGCATCTATACAGAGAAAGCAGCAAACGCTAGCCCTAGCATGCGCGTAGAAGGGATAATTACGGCCAACTGGAAGCCCCCCTTTCCATGGCGCTTCAACTTTCTGTCCTTCTTTTCTTGTGCTGCACAAGCCAGAGTTTAGACCTGCAATCTCGTTCCTCAGGCATCTGTCAAATACACATATTAAAACTATTTACTTAAACAGATTGTCTTACTCCTATTTTCTAGCTTTCAGGTGCTTAAATACTGCTACCTAGATGTTCTCTTTTGTTTTTCTAGGTACTTGTACTATTGCTATTTACCTTTACTATATATGTATACGAGTAGAGGTACATTAGCTACCTCTACCTATCTTCTCTTGGCTGCATTGTTGCTGCAGTGCCCAGGTGCCAGCTTGTTTTCTTCTCCAGGGTTTGACTACCTTTTAGAACCTTAACTGTTACTCATAGTAGATCACTTCAGGCTTTTGCCCGTTCACCAAGGCCAAAAGTACTACCTACTGTACATACCTACATACATCCTTTTCACCCAACAAAACATATCTCCCTTGTAGCCCCACACCTACATAGTACTACGACCTACCTACTGTAGGTAGTATGTACCTAATTGAAATCATTATACATACATATGTATCTCGAAATAACTATAGCTTAACCTTAACTTTTACGTCGCATACCTACATCTGTACTTTATTTTCTGACGCGCCTTGTTTGTCTAAATCGCGTATTTCGTCCTTCAAGCTTGCAATCCTACATTCTATATGTGTTCTACCTGAATTGCCTTATTGTCCTGTACACTATTCTCACGCGTCATTTCCGCCCGTCGCAAACAGTTGAGCTAAAACATTCCAAGGTTGGCTTCTCCAGGCTCTAAAAATATAGCCGTGTTTTACACATGCAGTATCCCATCTTCCTGCAAATCTTAGCGATTGATCTCCCTTCTTTCATTCGCCCTTGTGGGACAGTTGTACAGTAAACCCGCATTCTTCGCCGGCCGCAACCCTGCACCGCCTCCTCGCTCACTGAATCAATCAACCATTCCATCGTTCAATCAGTCAGTCAGTCCCTTCATCCACCCATCAATCAATCGATCAATCAATCGGTCAATCAATCAATCAACCCATCCATCGACGCATCAACCGGCATTGTTGGCCACCACCCAGTAAACGTACCACTGGCTTTCTTGTACTTTTATTTATTTGTTTTTACTTACGACTTTATCTACCTCCTTTTAATCCACCTTAACGGTTTGCGCGCCATAGCGGCCCGTGTCGTGCACTACCTCTTACTGTGTTGTTGATAATATCCTTGCGTTGTCGTTGTCCGTCGCCGTCGCCAGCGACCGTTCGCCAGCCAGTTAATCTTTGAGGACTGCATTCCACCGAAGTCTCACTCGCCAGGCGCATTCGCCCCTTCTCGAGTTGCGGCCGACCGGTTCGCTGTTCGTCCTCTTTTGCGTCTATTTTCACCTTTTCTCCATTCATTCAGAGTTTGCGCCCACGCGCGTGCATTCCCTTTGCTGGTGCTGTCTTTCCTTGTCCTTGACTGGGCCTGGGGTCTGACTCAGACTTGAGTTTCGCTTGGCTTTGACAAATTAACGGTGGCCACATCACTACCGCCCTCACTACAATCCCCTTCTCTGATTTGCCCCCCTAATTTTTCCCATTTCCTGCCTCTTAGCAGCCAGTCGGTCCGCCATTTGCCAATACTGGCGTCCTCTATTTGTACAGTGCTGTACATTAGTATCGCCGACCGAGTGCGAACTCTCCGAAATATCTTCCTATTGGGCGCAAGCGTACGTGACAGTGCCACCGACCGCCTACAGAGTGAGATAGCTAGGCGTAGGCAGTTGCAGTATTGCGGCCGTAACTACTTGTGTCTACCAAAGCAGAGCCAAAGTTTATGACCCGATCCTCCGATCGCATGCTTCGCCTTGGTTGCCTGCATTACGAGAATCCGCCGGAGAACCCACTGGAGCACCCCATAGTCCTACAGGCTACAGTAGTTATCTACTAGTTCCCTCTTGGCCTCGCGTTACGTCAGCCTTGGATCGAACCTGCGCTTTGGCGTCACACATCTGACACAGTCCCCACCCCCCCTTTCCCATTCAGCAGCTGCACCCTCCAAACTGCTTTGCGACACAGTTACTTTGTACGTCGCATCCGCTACAACCTGCTGGAAGAAGTAGGTAGTTGGTCAGCCGCTCCCCCCTAGGCAGCACTTCCCGGTTTTGCGTTCTGTGTCTGCGTCTGCGCCTGCACCCGCGCTCCGACCACCTTTCATCCACCTCAACCAACGTCTGCCCTCCCATCTATCACGACTTCCACGGCAGACCTGACTCGCGCATCGCGGGATCTGTTGTGTAGCCTTCTGTGTTAGCCTTACTCACGACTTGACACAGTCCTCTCTTCGGTTTAGTTTGGGCATGCTCATGTTCCGATTCTGGAATTCGGAACACAGGGGAAGTGATAAGACTCTACGAGTAGATCGGCCTATGCTTGATTTCGCAAAGCCGGTGCAGCCTTGGATATCGGCGGATACTGCTCTCCCAGCGTCGCCTACACGGCCTCCAAAGCGACGGAGGCAAAGCAACGCCGCGATAGCGTCGCAACCAGCTGCTGTGTCCGCTGCCGTGAAGCGGCCTAGATCGAGCGATGACACACTTTCTAATGACGATGTCAGCCATCCACAGAAAAAGGTGGCCTTGGCCCCGGTGATAGAGCCGGTTGCTCCTGCCCCTGCTCCCGCTTCTGTTCTAGTTGCGGTTGCGGTGGCTAGTCCTGTCGCTGCTTCTGCGCCGACTTCCACTCCCGTGTCGGGCGCCATAGACATAGAACGAGCTAAGGAAGCTATTGAGGAGCAGTTCAGCCTCGAGATACTATTAAAACATGATGAAATCCGTCTTATCAACCAAGAGCTTGCGAAGTGCCAGGTTGCATTAGAGCAGTTGCGCAGATGTCATTTGATCCCTTACCCAGTTAACGCTCCAACGCCCGAGCAGATGTTGCATATAGCCAACGGGTCGGGGGCTTCCCTACAACCCAAACCGGGCGATAAGTTACCTCGGTGGGCGCCACCCTTTGGCGTCACTGACGGCCCGTATGCGCGACACTATGCCAAGTGGCTTATACCAGATCCCAAGTTTGACGGTGTACAGCCGGAGATGCCAGTGCATGGGGATGGTTGGCGGATGAGGTCTACTGTGGAAGGCAGGTCAACGAGGAATAACATGATGGATCCGAATTCGGTACAAGGCAAGGGAAGGCCGTCCAGGGGCACTACGGGCCAAAAGCTCCAGGCGCTTGCAAGCGGGTACCCCATTCCCAAAGACAAGAGTGGTCCGTGTGTTCTGAAGCGGTCTGATGGCCAGACTGTGAAACTCGTCTGCATAGATTGTCACCGTGAGAATTTCTCGAGCACTCAAGGTTTCATAAACCACTGCCGCATTGCCCATAAAAGAGATTTCAAGAGTCATGAAGAGGCAGCCGTGCACTGTGGGCATCCTATCGAGGCTGCAGAAGCCCCTAGCAAAGCTGCTGCCGTAGAAGAGAAGAAACCCACCGGGTTCTGTCCTGCCGCGTCCGTACCCCCCGGCCTCGTCCATCCATTTACACGCACAAATGGTATGACAGAATCAGAGGCATGTTTCTCTGTTGTACGCCGTATCCAGCAGTCCTTAGACCTTTACCGCCAAGGGAAGTTGCCGGGTGTTGCGCCCATTTCTGCAACAGCTGATAAATCGTCAAGAACGGCAACGCCCAAATCGGCGCCTGGATTCTCGCCGTCTACTGATTCCCCCAACCTCTCGCGGTTGTTGCAGAGCAGAGGATTCCATGGGAATTTAGGGGCCATCATTCAGGATGCCAAAACAAAGGTAGATTTTGACCAATTGGCATCCCCTTCAGACGACGACACAGAGGATCAGGAAACGTCAGCAACGCTGGGTGTTGCTGGGTTAGTGCGTCCCGTGCCATCTCAGGCAACTACGACTATGCGCGTGCCAACGAGGGCCACCATGGCACCAGCTGTTACTACATCTCGTCCATCGACCAGCAAAGGATCGTCTCTGGGGCATCCCATGGCGTATGTGACTCCCGTGCCGACCCCCACCCCGCAGCTCGCAACAGGCCCCAGACGAGAAATGGTCATAGACGAGGACATGTTAGACGTAACGGAGCTAAGCCCGAACACCGCTGTCAGCAACAACGCTCCATCGCTTGTCAGTGATGATGGTGAGTATGATGACTCGGCTGATTCGGACTCGGCTTCGGAAATGGACGTTAGTATCGGTACCGAGTCGATCCCGGATGTGGATGAAATCGATATAGATGACGAACACGCTGGTACTCAACCACTCAGACACCATGGGTCCACTGGCCCAGGTGCCGGGACGAGGGTGAGGCTGGGCAAAAGTGATAAGAAGCATGTCGACTTCGTGGGTCCTTTAACGGAAAAAGAGAAGCCAAGGCAGGACCACAGGCGAGGCATTGATATCGATACGATCCATTAATATGTCAACACGCAGTCAAGTCTGGTTAGCGGTGGCGAAGGCAACCATTTTAACGCTACTTTATAGGAGACCCCCTACCAGCCCATGGGGATGACCATCTTTGTTGGAATAGGGCTATATTCTCGAACCGTTATATTCTTTTCCTAACTACGTACAAGTTGTATTACATGGTACCGCATACTTGCAATTCGTGTATGCATTTTGTGGTGTCCATAAGCTGGCCTTCGTTTCTACGGTTCACGACGAGATCGGATCTTGTCATATCTGTCTGGGATTGCAATTGTCCCATGTATTGTCGAGCAGGGGCATCGCCAGCGTGTATTGAGTGCGTGGACTCTGAGCTGGATGCTGGACACAGGTGCCTTGTAGAGCTAAGAAAGCCTGGTGGCTGTTGAAATGAGTAGAAGGGCTAGGGGTCAGCATTGGTATATTGTCATATTGAAAGGTATATATACACATAAACAGAGCACAGGGACTCGTCTCCAATCCATACCATGAAGCCTCATTGTAGGTGAATCTCGCGATCTCGAACTCGCAGCTTCTGGCATACAGTATGACATGCTATGTACACAGTATACATCGTGTTAGCGGCTTTGATAACGAGGTAGTCTCCTAATCTCTATCCGGGATGAGAAAAATGGCATCGGAATGCACTAAGTTCCATTGGTGAACTGACTATCTGTGAACGAATAATAAAACAACTAAAAGAGGAAAGGAGAGTAAGAGAACTAGCGAGATCGTCTATTCATCACTACCACTGCAGTCAATCATATGAGTTATATTATATCATTTAGCGTAGCCTCAAGGTCCCTAAGCTAAGTACATAAAGTACCAAAAGACGGGAAAGGGTAGGCAAACAAGCCCCTTTGCCTCGATTTCGCTGCAGCGTATATAGTATACACGCATAGACCTCTAGAGTCACATGACATACAGGTAATGAATCCAGTTTGAACCTATATATCTACTCACTCCTCTGTGTAGGCTGTTCAATCATACGTGCTTGCTAACAAATCTTCGAATAGACTTCCTGGGTAGCGAGACCTTGACAGAGGAGCTGAGGCTAAATAGAGATATAGGTGCGTGGATAAGTCAGACAGATAGAAAGACATACGGACAGACAGAACGAGCAGGTCAAACTAAGAATCCAAGTAACCATATGTACACCTTTCTCTATATAAACATACACACTATTAATACACATAAGCTTCAGTTCTGCTAGAAAAGAGAGCAAACAAGCTACACACAAAAGAACTAATGAGTCATCATAATATTTGGTGTGCATACCGTGCCTCTTCCATGATTTTGCGGATGAGTCCGTGAATAGCTTCGTTGGGGTTCATTAATTTTAACACGTCCCGGCCGCCCGGCTTGCCATTCGACCGACTTATATCCTATACGTTAGGTACTAGAATCCTGCACAAGAATAGGAAGAAAACACGCCAGTTATACCGAACCACTGACCACGCTCAGACCTTCCTTCCTTCTCTAGTCCCCCATGTCATTCCCAGTCGCCGTTGCACTCCATCAAGCATGTGCGGACCGAAATTTCAGGCATTCGACTGAACACAGTGGTAGTAATCTAGTCTTGCCGAGCCATTCAATGCTACATCCCTGTAACAAGTGGAGGGAGGAGGGGAGGCAGGGAGGGGGGTGGCTCTGTTGATGGAAGCACTTAAAACTCCACACATGCCGGCGACCCTCCCTTACCCGCCGGGACCAGAGTCAAAGACGCACAATGTCTCGTTATATACAACAGAGCAGAATAACAGTTAATATGTTAGTATCCAGCCAATAACAGGGACGATAACACCGAAAACTTCTACTCCTGACCGAAGCCCATAGTCTCCTCCACTGCTATAGTTAACTTTTGCTGCAACTGTTCCAGTGTCTTGTAAGGGGGTAGGTCGAGACGGTTGAAACTTTGAAAGAGGTTAGATCATCCGCATATCCATACACATATAGATATTCAAGAGTAGAGTATTTGAGGGGTGGGAACATACCACGTGTGAGCTTTGGGCAGATTCCCTGGGTCACCGGCCTTCTCGATTGTAAAGCGTCTGGGCCCGTCACTACCTTGAAGATCCTTGAACCCATTAACTGGAATGCGTGAAGTACCCGTAGCAAACTGCAGCAGCCTGCTCTTCTGTTCGCCGTCCCAACTCCGTATAGTTTGCCAGAAGAATTGAATCACCTCGTCATTCTCCGTGTACCCGCGGTAATCCGTGTGCTTCTTCCAATCATCCACATCGATCTCTGCAATGCCGCCGATCAGAAGCTCCAACTCGCGTTCGTCAAACACGTTGATGAGGTCTTGAGGAATCAGCTCCTGGAAGCCCTCCTTGAACGCCTGGAACTGTTCGGCGATGCGCTTCTCAATGCGCCACTTGACCATCAAATCCACGTACTCCTTCTTGTTCTCGTTGGTCACCTCGATATTCCGTCCGTTGGGGATAAGATCCTCAACAGTCATGACGCCGAAACGCTCATCTTCGGTGGAAAAGGTCTGCTCCAGAATGCCGCCCGAGATGTCGTTATCCAACATCCACTGCAGACTTCGGTGGAAATCGGCGTCCACACCTTCCATATCAGCGAGCTGGACAGACTTGCCAAGCACCATCTTGTAAAGCGCTCCGATGAAGAAGGCGTCGAGGAAACGGCGATGGAAGATGGCGAGACCGACTACGCGACCTATGAACTTGAAGTAGTTGAGATGCTCCGGGTTGATGCCAGAGTGTGGGTTAATCTGCAGTGTGTAGTTGTCATGTGCCGAATACTCGAAGAGACAGTAGAACGGGTTGAACATTTCATGTGACAACAGGAAGAAGAACTCCCTTGACAGACCACCGTAGTCTAAGCCATCCTCTCCATCAAACTTTATCATCAGTCGTTTCTTGAGATCCGTGGCCGACTGCCGCGAGATCTCGGCAAACGAGTCTTCGAAGATGTGAGATCTGCGCACCTTGATATGGCACTGGCCAGAGAGTATCCGCATTGCCGGCTGGGAGCGGAAATAAATCAGCTTCCTACGGAAGTCTCGCTTATACTGGGGCACATTCTGGTCTAGGGATGACGGTAGGCGTGGGTCATCCCAGGTAGTCGTCTTGGTGTTGTGGTCCACGAAGTACACACGGGCCGTGTTGGTCAGACGCATTTCCCAGCCACTAGGAAGAGGGCCCAGCTGTGACACGGGCTGCTGCTGGATGGTACCGCTCGCATTGTTCTGGCCGCCGTACATCCTAATATACTGCTGGCGTCGGGGGTCCACCCATGTTGTCGTACGAGTGTTATGGTCGACAAAGTAAGCACGCCCCTCTGGTGTCCACCGTTGTTCCCACCCTGGGGGAAGCTCGCCTGTGCCAGGACTGGTGGCACTAGTGTGCATCATAGTACTGGTGCTTGTGCTTTGCTGCGCACTTGCCTGTTGTTGCTGCTGCTGGTGTTGGAGAGTGGGCGAATTGGCACCGGTCCGATCCTCCGGTAGTGTTCGATTCTGGTGCCGCTGGCGCTCAACCTGTGTAGCCGCCTCTCGCTCTCCCCTAGCCACATCACCAGAGCCACCAGCCGAGGGTCTGTTCCAGCTTGTTGTTCGGGAGTTATGGTCAACGTAGTATGTTCTGCCCAGATTGTCCTCGCGTCGTTCCCAACCAGCAGGTAGACGCCCCTGAGAATCCTCGAAGGGACTGAATTGGCTCGTGGTCCGCGCCTGGGTGGAAGTGCTGCCGCTCGCTGACGCCGCACCATTCACCCCGTTGGTCCGAATAGCTAAGCTCGTTTGTGATCCCGCCCCAACGCCATTGAGCGCTGATGTGGATGAGGTGGGACGTTCCGAGGTGCGCTCAACACTTAGGGTCGACGCCTGAGGCGGCAATGATGGCCGACTCGAACTGGCCGAGGATTGTTGTTGTTGTTGCTGCTGCTGTTGCTGCTGAGGGCGTACCGGGGTAGACAGATTGGTGGACAGGTTGATAATCAGTTTTCCGTGCACTACAAGGTTGTCGGTCGATTTCTTCAGGTCTCGGGTGAGCATCTGGTCTGGAAGAATGGATGCTTGTCAGTTACGAGCAAGAGAAAAACGGGGACGATGGGGGGGAAAGAGGTTACCATCGGCACCATCTGCCAGTTCAATGACATCGCCAATGCGAATATTAATGACGCCTAAGAAGCCCTGATCCTTCTTTTTGAACTTTTTCTGATCAAAGACCTGCACAGCTAAGATGCTATCCTCGGTTGCGCGACTATACCTCCAGTAAGCACCACGCCGGTAACTTTAGGCACAACGGGGACAGAAAAGCTTACAAGTCAAAGCTTTCGTTCCAATAAGGATTCAACGTCCGCTTAGAAACGCCAGTGGTCTTGGTCTGTTCACCATTGAGAGTAGCTACGGCGAAGGGGTCGGGAAGTCCTGCATTAGAACAGTTAGCAGGCGTAGACGTGGGGTAAGAAGCGCTACCTACGGAAGACATCTCGCTTATACAAGCCATCGGCGGCAATAACTGGTGATCTTGGTCAGCATACATCGTCGGTGGCATCGGCGGCATCAGCAAAATAACAACATACTGGTAACTCGCAGATTCGGCTGGCTGTTGGACAACAGATGGCGTTAATGAAACAAGAATGCACGGCAGGTTTAGGGGCAGGGGTTGACGGAACTCACGCTGAGGGCCCTACGTCGGAGCGGTTCATAGCCATGGCGGTGATGATGGGCAATGTGGCGGTCACATGCGATGAGGTCGTGAGGAGAGGTTCTCAGGCTCTCCCAACCTCTCGATCGGTTGCGGTTCGGTGCAAGGAGGGGTCACCCGAGACGAAGATGGGACAAGTGAGAGATGAGGCGCGGTGTAGGATCAAGGACAAAGCAACTGAGCACCCGAACCGGTCTTCCACCACGGCCTACAGTAGTCGAGGCTTGAGAAACGCAGGAAAAGCGAAATGAGGGTGTCGAGCTTGCGGCGATTAGACAGCACGAGGAGACAGCAACAACAGGATGAAGACAAAAGATACAAGATAAGCGTATGAGCGTACCTATGTAGGTAGGTATGTAAGGTCGCAGGTAAAATCAGGCACTGAACTGGAGACCAAGCAGTTCAAGTTTTAGACTGCTTACCACTATGTACAGGTGTGGTTGGTAGTAGTTGGTGGTAGGTAGGTATGTAAGGTAGGTACATACTACGGGCAGCGATGACTCCCAGCAGTCCTTCCATTCAGTAATCATACAATCAGTCTGTCATCCTAGGTATTCACGAAGGGCGGGGCAGCGACCTTGCAACATGAAGTGGGGCCGTGGCACTTTGGCAAGCTGTTGCAATTCCCCACTTCAAGCCCCCTATTACCTACCTACAGTACCTGGTATTAGGAGGCAAGTACCTACATAAAGTACTTAGAGAGGAAGAGGTAGAAATAAACATTGATGCAAAGTAGTATGCTTAACAACTAACTTTAAAGTTTACATTGAAGTCTATTGTACCTTCTTATGACCTAGTGTACCTTGCAATCTAGAAATCAAAATGAGCGAACAACAGTTGTGTATGGCATGGCCACGAGCTTGGCCCCTCGACGAACTACAAACCCCCGAATGAACTTGAACAAGGCGCGGGTATGTGGATACCTACGTACAACCTGAACCAATGCAATTACAAGCCATGAGTGTGTAATCTGAGGGCTGAGGCTGTGCACAACATCTAGACTGCGTGTGCCTACCTGAACGTCGCCGCCATGCCTACAGCCGTTCTCCGTGCAAGGTTGAATGACTACCTTTATACAATATGCATATAACGTAAAACAACGAAGAGATAGCCTAGTACTAGTGGATAGTAGTCTACAAGGGGCGCTATATACACCAGGATGCATACAGAAGAGTCGTATTGGTTGGAGTCTTTGTTTCACGACGTTTTAGAACCGTAAGATCTTTCATTTGTCTCCTGTGCCACATAGAGACATACAAACAACAAGTCTATGCCGTCCTATATGGCTAAGTAGGTATGCATGCTGTAGGTTTCTACATCTGAACCCCTCTGATAACCTGGTATCGACTGGGATATAAGGTGGCTGTGAAGATAATCGCCGGTAGACATCGGTCTAGTCGAGGCCTCCAACAGCTGAATAAGCGGCGTGTAGGTAGGTAGGTATGTCGAAATGAGGATGATTTAGCTGATGTTTCCTCTCTTCTTCGCCGGGGTACTGTGCTATCACAGCTCTCACCCGGCCTTCCCTTTCCAGGCCCACACCACCCACGTGTCTTGGTCGCTTTTGTTGTCCTCACCAGGCGTTCATGTCGCTACACGGACTTCTGCTTTGGGCGGGTTCTAAACTATGCTTTGGTTTCTACGTAGATCGGTGCAGGATGCCTGCCGGGTAGCCTCGATGCATAAATAGTATTACGCGCATAGAAATGGAAGACTAGGTAACATCCAGATGTGTGTAACTATACTCTGAAGAAAAAATTGCAGTACATGGCAGAAGGGATTGGCACGGATTCTAGGTAAAAACCTTACAGTTAATCCTAACTCAAGCTCAGAACAATTGCCTCATATTTGACAAGCCGTGAAAATTACCCTTGGAAAGATGTATACTAGGGTTGGACGCTTGAGAGGGGCCAGACACAGGTGGAGGCTTGCCTCTAAGCTTGCAGTTGGATATTGATCCTCGACCAGCTATGATAACTGTCTTGGTATTCTATAACCAACATCGGCTTGTGCCCCCCGCACTCTGTAGTTTGTAGCTTCTCAACAACAACAACGGCTAGGACTCTGTCTTGTTTATCATTGCCTCCATCGACCTTTTAGCTGCATATGTGGTTGGAAGAAGCTGCTCTTCTCCGACTGTCTTTAAGTTAGAGGCGGGTTAAGAGTTGCCACGACAAGGCACCTCCCCCTTAAGGGGAGACCGCTATTTGCCGTGCTTCTCAGCACCGTCTTAACGAACACCGAACCACCGGGCAGAGACCTAGACAATATGCAGATATGAGGCTTCGAGGGACGTTGAAGAGAATGCCCACCCGCAGGCGACAACACCCCATCTACCAAGCTGGCTTCGTCGTTGGACCTTGATACGTTCACAGTATTCCCGGCGAGGGTCAAATATCAAATATTTGTTTTATGGCGGCTAAAGTGAAGACAGTGGGCGTTGACGTGTAGTAGGTCTCATGCAGTCTATCCATAACCCACACGACGGGAAGCAGGCGATCCTCCAGCCGTCTGAAATCGCGGCAGATCCGGACCGCAAGCATGATGGATAGCGTCAAAGACCGCTGTGTATAAGTTGTAACAAGCAGTAGCATGTCCGCCATCGCAGTGGTGTGCTGTTCGTGTCGTTCTCGACGACGACTTGTTTTGATTAATACATTCCTGTTTCATGTAGTAGAGCGCGGTGCGAGCCGAGGACTAGTATCCAGACCGGTGACACCATGTACTCAGGCCGTCATCGACCGAGTACGGCAGACAGCCGTCATTAATAGGGAGCGAAGCCACCGTGGCCTCTGCCCCTATATCCACCCCGATATCCGCCCCGAGGCATGTAACCCCCTCTCCCGCTGTAGTAGCCTCTTCCAAACCCTCCCCGACCGCGTCCGCGCCCACGGCTCATGCCTGGTATGTTGGTACGCTTCGGGGTGACTTTTATATTACGGCCCTTCAAAACGCTATCATTGAGGACCAGGGCTTGCGCCACAAGACTAGGTTCCGTGAACTCGACGTATGCATACCTACAGTTCGGCAGTTAGCTCGGCATGATCCTAAATTGGAAATGGTGACTTTTTGTCTTTGTCCGCCACGTCAGAAATACTTGGGGGGGGGTTGTTTACCCTTTGGGTTGGCCAGTGAATTTGTCCAGCAGAATGGTGACACGGTTAATAGAACCGCAACTCTGGAAGTGTGCTTGTATCTCCTCAGGAGAGACAGAGTAGTCGACATTGCCAACGAATATGCTACGACTGTCGATGTCGTTACGGTCGTCCGTGACCTCTTGGTTCTTTTCCTCAAGGGCAGCGTGCAACTCGCGGAGCTTGGCCGCCTCCTGCTCCATCTCGGCAACACGGCGCTTCATGGCCGAAATCTCTTCCTGTGCAACAAGTCATCAGTTAGTCGGCTCCATCATGCTAACTCGTTCATTCGTTGCGGGCTGAGGGGTGCAGGCGATGGTAACAGATGGGACGGCTCACCTCATCATTGCCTTCTTCCGCGACCATAGGATCTTCGCTGGCAACATCGCGGCTACTCTTATGGGCGTCGGACATGACTGGAGATATGTTTTCTGTCTAGATTTGCACAATTGTTAGCTACTTGTCTGATCAGACACTCTTCGCTTTCAACCAAAAAAAAAAAATTTCCCATGCCAAAATCTATCGGACTCCTCCCACAGCACCGGAGGATGTTTATAGGAATAGCATTACGCGTTGATAATCAGTCATGGAAAATGCTACTTACTCGGACTGTGCCTATTGGCCGTGATACCTATAGATAGAGGAGTTGGTAGTTATGTATCTGGAATGCCTGTCGTCGGAGGTAGAATGGCTGTCGGCAGGCAACAATAGAAGCTGGATAGTAAATAAAAGGCAAATAATGCTTGAGACACTGTCAATGCGATCGGTATGTTTGCTTATTCGGATGAGGGACCGGTTGGAAATGCGCGCGTGCTATGGTGGTTTGGGATGGAAGTTTGGGAAGATGGTGGTAATTCAATTGTTTTCTCTTCCCGGTTTGCTGGAGAGTGAGGCTGGCTCCAGCTAGCAAATGTCAGCTTGCCTACCTTACCTAGGTATGTCCCTACTTCAAGTTAGCTGGTACCTATGCCCCAGAGACAGGTACTGGTGGGTCCATAGCCTAGGCGGGGAGTGGAGTGGAGTAGGTAAGTATGTAGGCATACTATGAGTAGGTATATGCCGTACTTCCCTACCTCCGTTATTACCTACCCTACAATAAGGTAGGTATCTCCGGGTAGCATCTTTCAGCCTCATCAATGCATCACTTCAATGTTAACTTCATACAGTTACCCCATAGCTACCTACCTATCTACACTATGTAGCTAGGTAGGTATAACAACTTCAAGCGTCTTGAATATACAGCAGAAGTGGTGGCCTGTCGTATTTTCCTCAATCTTGTGACTCATACGCAACATTAAATGATATTTTTTCTTGAAAGTTAAGTACTTAGGCAACCCCAGGGCTACATGTAGCTCGTCTTACCTCCTTAGGTAATAAGTTTATATGAGTTCGAGTGTCACAATCAAGGCAAGGAACTACACTAATATTCTCAAATGTTTCGGTAATCCGTGTCCGTTAGCTTTTCATAGCTCTAAAAAGCGTCAGTGTGCAATCAAACACCAATACTAATACTTGGCTTTCCTAGGGGATCTGCGTAAAACAAGATAGACTCACGGTGTGGAAGTGTAAAGTTATGTAATACAAAGTTGAGCCGAATAACCATTTGACTTGATAATATAAAATGCGGCCTCAACTTACATGAATTAGGAGTTGCTTTCGGAAATGACCTGCTTTAATACTCTGCCTGTCATAAAGCAATCCGCAGGTAAGAATAATGTACCTATATGCCCACATTATTAATATCCTAACTTAGGTAGCTACCTTGCCTAGCAACTCAAAATTAATTCTGATACCTCTCAAGTTTCCAAGTGGATGTAAACAGGACCTATGGCCGTAACATAATACGGGCTACATGCTCCAATAAGCTAAAAGGCAACCAGTTTACCCGTAGTAAACAAAAAAAACAAAAAAATTAATATGAATAAGTAGAAGGTAAGCTATATCTTATCATTTGTAAATGCTGCCAGCCAGAAGTTTTGTCAGATCATAGTTAGAGTGTCTAAGAGTACCGAATTCACACGGCCTAAGTAATCTTAAGATGTGATATCGGGTTACACGACTGCTTGACGCTGCCTAAATGCTCGCGCAGCAGGCAGGTAGTATCTGAATGAGACAGATTGACCACACCGGAAGCCATACGTGTGTTTACTTGAATGCTTGTGAACAACGTACTTGTGTTGCTCAGCCATTCGAGGGTTCCGGGGCTTCTTACGGCGACGAGAAGGAATAGCAGCGAGGCTATCCATGGGATGATGGGCTTTCACTTTCTCTTAGGACTGTGGATGGGCACTAGAACCAGATAGCCCTCGCGCCTGGATCTTTTAAAGACCTTGGGGCATCCCGCGTGAGCATGTGGGACACCAGAGGCTATGTCTACCACATGAAACGCTACTTAGTCAAAGAACTACCCCTTTTGTCATCACTAAGGGGGCTTAATAAGAAAATAATATGGAAACTCGATCATAAGTAGATAATGAAATGCTTACAGTGTATCTATTCGACCTTCGCAATAGATATTGCTCTCTCTGGTCCACGCACACACAAATACATAACCGTATGCTTAATCGAAGCCGATATTCTGATCAAGAGTTACCAACCCTTACCCTCGAGAATCCAAATACCGAAGATCTTCAACGTAAATCGGGCTCTGCTCTGGCTGTAGAGGTCCGAGTAGAAGCAACTAATATATATGTAGTTAATAATGGTCACTGTCCTTTCGAAACATGCACCTGAGTTTATCCAAGTAGATTTACAGTGACTCCGAGCGGGAAATATACTGGCTGTAGTATTGTCATATCTTACACAGGGCCCGTGGCTCCGTAAAATTTTTATCAAGTCCGTATTATCAGATGTCCATATTACACCCGTAACTCTCACCCGACGATTGCGATAAATAAACTTTCCCAGGACAACACGCCCAGCTGAGGCTGGGTAATTGGGAACGGCAATATATCATTTTAGAACATTCTGCTTGTGATTTATACAAATAACTTGCATGCGTCATATTTTCACTACGCCAAGTCGAGCTGGGGAGCAGGGTGAAGAGCAATCTGGTTTCAAATCGACTTAAATATTACTCCCATTGTTCCTATGGAACTTCGAGCATAAGGGGCCACATGCGACCTTATACCACTTCACATCATTACGTATCACTAAGCTTAAAGCTTATCTACCTTTTAGTAGCAAGTTTTATTCGAATATTCTCGTTAGCCTTCTGGCTTATCTATTTGGTAATACCAACTCTGGACTCGCGACTTAACGCTGGGGCTGGGCCATCAGCACCGTCTACATGAAATTTTGAAACCCTTAAGAGCTTGCTATCGCAATAGCGACCAGAATCCCTCCCGCCAGCATATTGGGCTTCCAAATATCAGCTTAGTTACTAAGGAGAATCTGTTACTTTAAGATCTTAGCTGTGACGGGAATCCTATCAATACTCTCATTAGGCCCACGGACCAGGAAAATCAACTTTCCTCGGCTACCTCTATATTATAAGGATGAGGAGAATATGTGGCCAAGCGGTGCAGCAACTTCACAGAGCATAATCTGCTCGGATATGATATTATAGAGTAGATCGTGGCGCAGTCTTGTTTTCAAGCGTCCTGCCCGCCTGAAAAGGGCCTGAAAAGGGCCATGCCACAACTATCGAGAAATATGGTAAATACGAGCTTAGGAGAGATCCGCTAAAACCAGCGAGGGTAGTCTTTTGTGCGGACAGACACTTTGCTCAACGAATGCTGCAGATTGACGGGGAGAAGAGGGTTCCACACCCACGAAAATCGGAGGCAGGGTGATCTGATTACACTATGTTTGTATGAACCAGGTCTATTAAATATTAGGTCAAGTTGTTACAGCCCCTGTTCTAAAGCCAACGCCCTTCTTGACAACTCGCATGGTTTTCGCCCACTGCAGAAGCTTCACCAGAAACGAAACAAACCTAGGTTAGTGCTGTCCAACTTGCAGGTCCTGCATCGCAGTCTCTGCCAGTCATCCAAAGGAGCGCTTTTACTGTAGATCTGGTCCTGATTTTTTACAAAAGGTGTCTCGAGAAATATACCCAGGTGGCCAAGGGAATATTATATCCCCGGAAGTGGAATCATATTAAAATAGCTGAGATAAGTGGCTACTCTATAGCCCAAAAAAAGCTATAAAGGTTGGCGGCCGCTTTTAAATATATAAAGAGACTGCGTGGTGCTTTCTAGATAGCTAGATTAAAGAACTCGATTGCGAAGGGCAATATACAACACCTGATAAGAGTCTGTTAGAGGTAATATGTGAATTTACATGGATGATAATAATGGCAAAGTAGTCGATAATTATAAGATAGATCTAGTTAATATAGGACCACTTTAACATATTAGATAGGGGCACACGGTATATCCATGTCCAACGTCATGAGGCAGGATACGAGGCTGGATAACCACCAAGAATTTGCGCTTACTTGATTGCTTGCAGTTCGTATCGTCGGATTGCCTATTTAAGTTGAGTTTCTCTATCGGCGTTGTCTCTGTTGCCAAAAGCAGACGAAGCTTCTTGCTCTCAGACCTTGTCGATACTGCAGGCCATTACCAGACTAGGTAGGTAGGGAGGAGGGCTATCCAGTCTAATTCTGTCTAGAATCGATAAATAATAAGACGGACCCGTCTTTAAAATCTCCGCAGGCTAAAGCCGTTGAGGCGGTGGCTAGCTCCATTGTGTCAAGAGCTGTGGTCCTCGAGTGACCTCACGGGCTGCTTTGTAACTGAGTTGTGATTGATGGAGAATTTGTTCAAGAGTTTCTCCAGAAATGGGGTTGACCCGGTTGATCTCGGCCCCTTGTCTTCCCCAAACTTTTTGGTACTTGTCTCCACAGAGGTGGGTGACCCCATATGTTATACATTGGATAGACATACTAGGTTAGTGGATACATATGTGCCCTAAGCTGCGTGTAACTCGCAAGTGATGATAATCTAGGCTTCTATGTAAGTTTGGAGAATGAGGCTGGTATCTGGTTAGCAGTAGTAGATGGGGATGGGGGTGTAGCAACCCGGCCCGGCCTGATGGTCCTGTTACCTTATGTATATATCTAATGTACATACATACATTCATACGTCCGCTCTTCACCTGAAGATCAACCAGAAGGTGTAAGTAGGCCCAAAGCAAGCTGATCTTCTCGAATTGTAGTAATTTCGTTTCGATGTAATATGCGATGCATCGAAATTAACTGAGAAAGGGCCGATGGCTCATAAGAGGAACGATTAATATAACGTCAACAAAACATAGGTAGTTCGTAGTACTAGGCGTGAGTTGCCTGAGTTCAAGTTGCTTGCTATGACTTCCATGACCCTCAACTGTCAACCAGAACTTTGACTAGAGGATATATACATACAGCTGGAATTTTGAATACCTACTTGCCTACCTCCCTAAGGTTAGGTAACCAACGACTAATTGCTATTCAACCTTTATAATATGTGTTACCTTTATGTAACTCACCAAACTTACCCCAGGCTGGAGCAAATAGAACAAGAAATAAGACCGAGAGAAATCATTCATCTTGCCCTTTCAAGGCCAGTATGCTGTAAGTATCATGTCTTCAGGGTTGATAAGCAACACTGGCGAATTCTCCGTCAAGAGCTGGACTTATGCTAGTTGCTGGCTTGCTAGGCCGTCGTCAACGTTGCCAAGTCGCCGTGTTGATTGCTGAAGTGATGAACATCCGTCAATCAAATCCCGTCATCCCCCCCGTAACATTGGTAAACCTTGCTCTTGAAGTTTGGTGACCCACTCGTGGCGCCTCCCCCACGTCTCAGGTACTTAGGTACTATCCTTACCCTACTACCACCGTTCTCCCGCTCTACTCTGGTACGGCACATTGAACAGTGTTGCCGAGGGCTTGCGACGTAGGTGTGATCTCTCTGGATACAACCTCTCTGTTAGCGAGGGGTTAACTCAAATGCTGCAACGAAGAGAGACGAAAAGAAGAAGAAGAAGAAGAAAAAAAGGAATCCTGCGTGTGGATAGATGGAGGAATTGGAAGAAAACAAATAAAATAAAAACACTTGCCAAGCAAACCCACCGGACTGAAGGAGTGGGTACCTAAGTATTGACCCCCATGTAGGTAATCATAACTTGAATACTATGAATACCTACGTGCATAGTAGTAGTATTCCCTAATCACTTGACAATCAACCGGTTGATACCGTATGTAGGTGATTCAGGCCCCAGATTGTACCTCACTTAGGCAGGCAAATCGGGTAGGTTGAGAGGTAGAAGCGGACGAGCAGGTACCTGACTTTGCGCTAGGCAGGGCTCAAAAACATAAAACATTACCCGTGGTTAACGTACGTAGGTAGGTACTGTGTAGAGGTGGTCGCCAGTAGGTAGTAGTAATATTATAGGCCCTCCCCCCCCTTTGGACCCTGCGCGATACTTCTCTGGCGGGCTCAGCAGCGAAATCCTGCAATCTAGTGGCTGGAATAATTATTGGCACTCGTTCATGCTACGATCTATGGCAGGAAACCTTGCACCGCTTTTCCCCTAACCAGGAAAGTGATAGGTCCATGATGGCTTGATATTCGTTCGTACCAGTGATCCTACCTTGTCGTGGTCGTCTTTCCTTACAGCCGTACTCTCTCCGTTCTGCTACGCCTTGCCGTCCTATTAAACTTGAGCCTCAGCTGTGCAGAGAGCTTCGGCGAAGACTGAGACAATACCACTGGGACGGGACTCTGCGTTACATACCCAAGTTGCCTGGGCGAGCTCACCATTGCCTTCACACGAATCGGGCTACGTGCACGCCCGTCCACTCGCCTCGCCGGTTTGGGCAGATAGTTGAAGTGGACGATAGGCGCATGGTATGATTGAATCGGCAGTCTCTGCCATGTACTCACCAGCATTGAACCACGACTCAGTTTTCTGTTTACGTGCTGTGTGACCCTTTCGTTTAGAGGGATACGAGCGGCCATTCTCCTTAGAGCTGGGAATCACCCTCTCGAGTTAGGAGTGACCAGATCCCAACGAGGCCGACGACGTGGGCAAAATGGCGACGGTACAACCGTTGACCCAGGTTCCGATATCAGCCCACCAGCCAGGCACAAATGGTACCTCGGCATCCGAGGTGGCGATGGAGGTCGACTCGGAAGTCTCACCGCTCAACCCAAACGGTGTCCAGGCGAGTAGTGGCCTACGAAGGGGCGATACTCGGACTGCCATCATCATCTATGGCCCTGGGCAGGAGACCATAGTTTCTACCTTTGCTGATGTTTTAGGGAAGCCGTTTCGGATAGCCGATAGTTTTCAAGGCGTCGTGGCGGCAGAGCAAGATCTGGTGCTAGGTATATCGGTGGAAAGTGCGAGGATCAGCATAGCTACTCGTGATCGGAAGGCCATGGTCGCAATACATGCACACAACGTTGACCTCGGCATGCCGCCTGACAGTTATCTTTCTGCTCACTGCGATTACGAATTCTTGTACACCGAGACACGTTTCTTTCGACGGGATCTGGCTCGCTTCATCTCTTTTACCCTTGGACAAATAAATCATCACGAGACGCTGATGCAGAAGCCGCGCACATTCTTCATATCGACGACGTTTCCTGACGTGAGGGCTGCTTTGCCCAACATTGAATTGCTCACCGTCGGGTGCGACGCTGTGGAACTGCGCGTCGACTTGCTCAAGGAGCCTCTCGGGGACGGCACATTCGCGCAGATCCCCAGTCTGAGCTATGTGGGCGAGCAGGTGATGCTTCTACGGCAGAGGACCGAGCTGCCTATCATATACACTACGCGTTGCACGAAAGAGAACGGACGTTTCCCCATGGACAACCCCGACCTGTTCTACGACTATCTATATCGCGCCATCCAGTGGGGCGTCGAATATATCGACGTCGAGGTATGGCTACCCGAAGACATACGACGGCGGCTTTACGAGAACCGGGGAAACAGCCATATTATGTCTGCCTTCCATGATTTTTCGGGCACTTTCAAGTGGCCATCGGCCTATGCGCAGTCGGTCTTTGTCGAGTCATGTAAATATGCACACATCGTCAAGATGATTGCCATCATTAACGAGCATAACGAGAACTTCGAGTTGGAGTACTTCCGCTCCAAGATCCGTGCTGAATACCCGAACGCCCCCCCCTTCTCCGGTCTCAATATGGGTGAAACTGGTCAGATCTCGCGGACGTTCAATAAGGTCTTCACCCCTATCACACACCCTTTGCTTCCAATCATTGCCGCGCCCGGTCAGATGAGCGCTGCCGAGATCAATGCCGCGCTGGCCTCTCTAGGCCAACTTCCCAAGAAGAGTATCTACGGCATCAGGACGCCGTCCTCCCGGATCCAGATCCCGCACTCTCCATTTTACGAGAAATGCTTCAACGAACTAGGTTTGCCACATCACTTCGCCGTGGTTGAGAGGCAAGCAAGTGGGCCTCGTAGCGTCGAGGCTTGGTGCAACCAGAGGTCCTTTGGGGGCGCGTATCTGAACCCCGCCGTCTCCCTCGCCAGCCTCATCCATAACAGCTCATTCTTTTCGAAGCTGAGTAACGGGAACGGTCCCACTCTCACCGAAGCAGCCCGCATGATAGGCATGGTGGACACCATCGTAGTCCAGCCGGGCCCATCCTCTGCACCCGACTCGGCGCCGCCGTCTGTTCCTTCCAGCCCCAACCGCCGTACCGAGTCACCATTTTCTGCAGCGCCCACCAGTGCCTACGGGTTCCCCGCCACTTCGTCGCTCCTCTTCGATAACGCAGGCTGGCGCGGCATCCTCAGCACCCTGACGCGCGACCTCGCCCCTTCGGCGTACTTTGGGCGGACGGCCGTCGTGTTGGCTTCCCATGCCGACGACGCCGCCTCTGCCATGTACGCCTTAAAGGCTCTTCGCGTGGGGAAGGTATACACTGTTGGGTTCAAAACTCCCCTTGCTCTGGCCCATTATTTTGAGGTTGAGCCCTTCAACAGCCTGGAGAGCCTGCAAAAGGCGAGGACAATGGGCGACGATGCCAGTCCCTTCGTCCTCATTTCCGCACTTGGACCGGATAAATCGAGCCTTGTGGGCATGTTAGTACGTCTGTTTGGAGGCGCCAGGGGATCTTCATCCCAGATTCACAAAGTCTTCTTGGATCTTGCCGATGGCCCGAGAAAAGGAGATCCGAGCGCCATAGCGGAGCAATGCGGGTTTGCTGCATATGGGGTTGCGGATACGACAGCTTTCACAACGGCCGAGACCGTGAGGCTACTCGTCGGCCAGAACGTACCATATAGCTTCGTACGCTTGATCAGCGGGAGAGGGATGTTCTGAAGTCGACCCGGGTCTACATTAGGTAGACGGGCATGCTCGAGCTCAATGAATGTACGTGCCTAGACTACGTGTACTGATCGATAGGTACTAGGCGTCTTCGAGAGAGCATCTTTCTCCCCGGTGAGGAATCTACCACAATGCAAGCCTACCTAAAATCACATCGCCTAGCTACAAGCACTGTAGGCTTAGAAAGGAAGATCCAGGCTGCCGTACACATCCCCTACGTCATCCCTGCGCCTCGAGGATGAATTGTCCGTATCACCAATCACGATAAACAATCCCGCTCTCGACGATGGTAGCTCTACTACGGGCTGCTGGCTACGCGACTATTTGGTACGGACCTCGGCGGAGCTAGCGTATCTGAGATATCTGGTGATAAAATAGGGAATGGGAAGGCCAATGAGGAAATGCATGCATGTTCCAAGGGATGGGAAACGGTTTTAGGGGACACTTTGTTGTTCTGTACTATGGACCTCGATGCTTTTGGCATTATTCCGGCAGCGACACCGCCTTATTTGCAAATGGTTATAGCGCTTGTATGGGAAGCTCATAGCTTGTTAAGTGAGGTGAATTTCTCGTGTTCACTTACAAGTTGTTTTGTGATTTTTTTAAGGCAGCCGGTGCAACTCCCTCTATCTCAATCAGACTATATATAGGCGTTGGCTCGAAGATTTCCTGCTACCTTTTGTCGCCGTATCACTTGATACCTATAGTTAGCAGTGCTACTGGCAGAACCGGGCTGGACGCACCTTTTTGCTCAGTTATCAACATGTCCCAACGCGATGTTTCAACTGCTTAATTCACCTCGCCACCTTTATGATAATTCCTCTCCCGATCTTACCGCTCCGGTTTACAGGAGGGCAAAGCGACACGAGTGAAGGGGCGCCCTTTATAGCAAAGACTAGTTTGCAGCGGGGGCAGTGTTGTCTCTCTATGCACTAAATCTCTCGTCGGACTTATGTAGATATCTGGGGTTGAGCATTTCAGCTTAAACCAGGCAACACGTGCCGTTGCATACCTAGACAAGATATACCTATAAACTTGACTAACAGGGCTCGCATGGAGATGCCCCGGCCGGGCGTATGGGCCAGGTAAAAGGCGGTTAGGAGGTTAGTAGCGCAGAAAAGCCTCGGCTGCGTTTTTGAGAATATGAAGACAGAACCTAGCAGAATGCTAATGCTCCCTACAATGTGCATGCAGACTTACTTTAAGTTAGATGGTATAGACATGTGCAGCGGCTACTGCATTAGGGCCGTTCGGTTCTGCGGGGGGTAAAGCCGTTGAGGTAGGGTCACATCCGCCCCAGCGCTGCGAGCGTGTCGATTCATCGGACGGCCATTCGTTCGGCTGCACTGTCGGTAGAAGCTTCTCTGCATTGGAAAACGGGTTTTCTCTGGTAATGAACGCCTTTCATGCCAGGGCCGACGATGGTGGACTGCGGCTCGCAATCGATGTAAACTGCAAAGTATATACTTACTTTTAAACTATTTATATGAAATCTGCAAGCTTGCCGTCCCTGGTCCTGTACATATGTACATAGACTCCTAGCAGCAACGAACCGAACGGCTCTCGCAAGATGAGAGACCCAAGATTTCGGCAATCGTCAGACGCCTCACCTGCCTTGGCGAAGGCTTGCCGTTCTTATTATTATTAGCAACGCTACTTACCTATGTAAGGCCTGCAAGGATTCCGTTGCTTCTTCTGTGACCGGCCGGGCTCGTCATTCCTTCTTGCAACAAACGGCACTCCTGCCTCATCTCCGTAGGCAAAGGCGGCGCCAGCTCGCCCGTTTGGCCCTTTAAGGGCAACCCTCCCGGTTTAGTGCTGGGAAGTGGTTCTGGTGAAAGCGGCTCCTGCTAGACGTACTTACCGGCCACCAGTCTCGTAAATGGCATTGTAGGAGCCGTCACCCTGGACTGAGGATTAGCGCGCCAATGGGACCCCGGCCTCTCCGACCAGCCCCGACTATCAATGTCCCGAGCTCACAGGCATGACCTCCCCTGCCATGTATGTATACTTTAAAACATCTCAATTCTCAACACGTCTGAACGTCTTTGATTGGCTGTTTGCCATATATTTTCCCCTGGATTTCCGAGCTCCATCTTCCTCTGCAGCTTGCTACGTAGAAGAGGAGACGGGGAAGAGGGCACTACAAGTAGACCTGTTTACGCACTAGGAGACGCCGTACCGGCTGTCTCCGGACTCGGAGATTTCACACAAAATAGTGACAGGTCCTAAGACCGCTAGTAAAAGGCAACTCTGCTCGGGTTGAAGCCATTACTGTCGGTAACTAGCGGCAAGTATAGTCCCCATCGCTACATCTGCCATTTTCAAGGCGGCACTTCCTCTGCCCCTGCCGCAGAGAGTTATGATCGGTGTCTATCTAACCTAGCTTAGAGAGCTTGAGGATCTGCCCAAATTAAGGGCGGTTAAAGAGAACTCCTCTGTTCGTGCGCATCCTGTTCAAAAGCATGTGTGTAGAACTGTTTCTTCTGATACATGTTGTGCAGCATGACATCTGGCATCCTTGATGGGACCCATGTAGGTACACATGCACATACATTACGGAGTAGGAGAATGTACAGCAGTACCTAGAAAAAGTCGAACAGCTCCTTTCTCAATTCTCCAACACGGGCGTCCAGTACGTTCTCCATACCCAGTCACCATTTCGCATTTCCCACCCCCCTCCATCCTCCCCTCGGCTACGGCCCCGCGCGTCGACCTTGCACCAAGAGGTTGCCCGTGAACCCGGAAGAGTATAGTCAAGGTCAAGGGTCAAGGGTGCAGCCAGCCTAGCGTGGCTGACATGGGGCACCCCAGAGCGCCAGCGCGATCTAGCATTGAACGTTGTACTGTATTTATGCCCCGGGGTAAGCCGCCTATGTATCTTTGCCTACTTCATCATCATCACTGTGACTCTGTCTTTGAGTCTGTGTGTGAATTGCCTCCGTCACTTGCCTCTGTCACCATTGTCAGGTATGGATCCTAGGATGCCACGGTTCTTGCTAGGGACGAATTGACAACTACTATGAGCTCGAGCATGAGCATCGACGAAAAGCCAGACGGCAAAAGGAACACTCGTGTGCCGTTTGCGGAACCGCCTCACGGCCTCACGGGCCTGGGATTGGCTGCCTCGTCAGCCTGACAACTTTGAGCGCGCAACCGCGTTGGAGAGCTTAGTCGGCTGATTCATACTCTTGTCTTCTTGTCTCTTACTCTTCTCATACCATCTTATCGGCGGGACTGGCATTTAGCGATTTCTCTCGTCAAAGGTGAAGCTCGGTAAACATGAGCTTGGCTCACCCAGCCGGGGTTCACCCCGTCGTCATGTCGCGGCCCCAGGTCGGCATCGAACGCCTCCCGACGCGTCGCATGAGCAATGAGCCACGAGAGTCTATGAACTGTAAATCGTGTAGGAAGCGAAAGGTCAGTGGCTCTGCAGGGCAAGCTGCACGCACATCCCAACAATCCAAACAGCCGGGTTCACAATTGTTGACTGGCTGACAAGATCAAATGCAATCGATTACGGCCGTCTTGTGAAGCTTGCCAGGTGTTCCAATGTCCGTGTATCTATGGTAGGTCTAGTCGATTTGGCCGATCTGGTCCATCTTGTCGACGGTCTTGGCGTTACCTCTCATACAGGCACTGACAACTTGTTCGGTTTACCTTCGCAGATGCCGTTCCTAAGAAGCGAGGGCCTAAGACAGACGTACTTGAGGCTTTGCTCAAGCGGGTGGACGGCTTGGAGGCCCAGCTCAAGGAGAAGAAGAAGTCATCAGGCGGCTCGCCAACGGCCGAACAGCCACCGCCAGCAAAAACCGAAGGGGTCGCCGAGACCACCGATCCGCCTGCACCAGATCTGTCACCCTCATCCTCCACGGCGACGTCTGGGCCTAAGGCAAAGCGAGCGGCGCTCGACACCTCCCGAATCCCGGAAGCCGGCTCGGAGGGCATCTATTCTCCAGTTCTGACCAATGAACCATCACCCAATACCCAGCTAGACGCCCTCCTCGACACCTACTTCACACGTTTTCATGCAAAGCCTTACTACATACTCGACGAATCCTCCGTCCGGCAGCGGCTGCAGCTCAACCAGCTACCCCCCTACCTAGTACATGCCATATACGCTGTGGCTGCTAGGTGAGTCTCTGGTTTCAGGAGCATGTCTGTCGTGACCCAGCTGCTAAGCGTGTACAGGTATACGCCACACCCTACCGGTTATCAGTCGGCCGTGGGCCTGAGTGAGAGCTTTGCTTCCATGTCGAGGAAGGAGATCGACACCGACGAGCCAGCCATCGACACCTTGCAGGCATTGCTGCTTCTGGTAATGGCCTACATCGCTGCAGGGAAGGGGAAGAAGGCCTATATGCTTTTGGGTACGTGCTTTTTCTAATTGGCTTTTCTGTCGGCTACCTAGGTAGTCTGTTACATACAGTCCAATGTCGTCTGACCAACCGTGGGTATAGCCAATGCGATCGCCATGGCCATGGCCCTTGAACTGCATCGCGAGGTAGACTCGAACGCCCCCATCACAGCGTTAGAACGAGAGACGAGGAGACGCCTGTTTTGGTCATGCTATCTCCTCGATAGGTTTCTAGCTTGTGGCTCGAAAAGGCCGTGTCTCGTTGGCGACAAGACTATCTTCCTACGGCTGCCGTGTTGGTTTCCCACACCTGGAGGCCTGCCGATCGAGGGCGAATTCTTCCAAAGTGGTTCCAATCTTCAGTCCCTGCAGGGGGGCTGCCGGAAATTCCAAGGGGGCACTGCCATGCTCATCGACATCAGTCGCATTCTAGGCATCACAAACCGCTACCTGGCCACCGGCGGCGTCAAGGGCGACTCCCATTTCCCATGGCATGCGCTCTCTAGCCTTTCCAAGATACGACAGGATCTGGACATCTGGGCATCTGGCACGGAGGACGTCTTCTCAAGCCTCGAGGCTTTGTTTGGCCACCCCGAATGCACCGTCTTGGTGCTCAGCAAGCTACTTTATCACTTAATTTATTGCCTGATATATCGCCCCTTTCTACCCATTGACCTTGCCGAACTAGCTGTTTCAGGGCAGCACCAATCGTGGCAAATCGAAGCCACGAACATGTGCTTCCTGCACGCGAACGCCATCGCGGAGCTAGTTGAGCTGGGAAAGCAGACGGGGTCAACGGAATGGCCTGCCTTCGTGGGATACTGTATCTGCACCGCCGGCACGGTTCATATCCACGGCGCACACTATAACCGGGGGGGCAATCGAGGAGGAGGGGGAGGAGGGGGAGGAGGAGACATGGGCGCCTTCTCTGCATCGGCCGAGTTCCTCTCGCGCGAGATGCAACAGCTGAGCGAGCTCCGGTACGTTTGGGCGAGTGTGCAACACCAACGGGAAACGCTGCAGAGCGTCTTTGACGCCCACTCAGAGCTGGTCAAGCGCCTGGCTAGCAATTCGATGCGTTACTCGCCCGCATTTAATCTCGAGGATTTCTTCAGCCGCTACGCCAACGTCACCGGGCCCAAAGGCGAGCCCTATACCTTCGATGCCGCGAATCTAAGCCTCGCCGACGTGGTCATCGATTTTGCCACAGACACCTACACCGGCTACGATCTATACGCACCTCGTGCGAATGGAGAGCTTGGCCGACCGAGTTTGAAACGAAAACTCCCGGAAAGCCTAGGCGTGGCCCGATCGGAGTTCAGTGACTTGGGGCCGTTGAGCGCCAGCTTGAGCGGCCCGAAATCCGCCGGCCCCCCTCTAGGCACAGCTACTTCTTCTCGCCGGTTCTCCTTCTGCCTTGAAGGGCTTGCTGCGAACCAAAGACCTCTCACGGCAGATTCGACAACCAACTTGATCTCAGCAACGGCGACAGCTTTCCCAGTAGCATCGGCACAACGGTCACACCAACAACACCAACAACAACAACAACAACAGATGGCGAGTTTCCCGACCAATAGAAACGGCAACACCACCACGACAAACGAAACAAGCCTCGGTAGTTATGACCCCATGTTTGGCACAGTGCCCACGAACACCTTCCCCTCTCCTGCGCCGTGGCAGGGAGAGGAGGAACACGGGGAGGCCGTCGCAGGCTCGACGCCCGGGGCCAAGAGTCCTGCGGGCAGCACCGTCACGGGCACTGCGGAAGAGAAAGATCCGTTCCTCAGCCTCCTGGAGCAGCTTGCGGAGAACGAGCATGCGATGGGCCAGGGCAACGAGCTCGACTTCTTCCTCACTCTAACCCAAAACTAGCGCGTACTTAGTTGGTGTCTTCTTCCCATTGTATGATTTACGCATAAGCCCTTCTGTCTGAAGGTGCGTTTGCATGAGTAGCATGAATGTAGTATCTTACCGGCCGGCGTTAGCAGGCGAGACATATTGGTTTGGAAAAGCTGGCTGCCTATTCTCTCTGCCATTTTTCTCCCTGCTTTTCCCCCCTGCTTTTTCCCTTTACCGTCACCTCTGTCATTGTCTCCTCGCCCTCATATGACCGGCGTTTCATGGCTTGCATCGAGGGAGACAAATTACTACGAGTCACTAGGTGGACTTAGGTCACTTTACGGGCGTATAAGGCTTCAGCGGGACCGTCTACATCGGCTGTAATTTTTGTAGATAGCAAGCAAGCAAGCCGTAACGAGACGAAAGATGACTGCAATCTTTGATACTGCTTGTTTCCGCACCCAACAACTAAGGCACAGTGGCAATGCGAACCAAAATACGTACTTAACTCAAAACAGGGCAATGGAAGTCTCTCAGCTCGTCTCGGCTAACAGTTCGTTGGACCCCTCCCTCCAGATTTGCAAGCGACATATCTGTCGCGGTCGTCGAGGACATGCAGTGTCATTGCATGGCTTGGTGTATGATTGGTACATGACCTGATGCATGACCTACGAGGCATTGCAAACTAAGTACGCAAAAGGGAATGAAGGGGAACCTCAAATAGATTCCAACTGGCTCGACATTTGTCGGGCTCCTGCCATCTTAGCCCAAATACCGAGCATCCAACACTTCCTCGGGAGAACGGCCCGGTCCCATCCCAAGTCCGGGGAACAAGACAAAACCGGATTCGACCTGGGTCCCGCCGCTTTTGCAGCGTGCTACAGATTGAGCATAGCACGCTTGCCGCTTTTCGCACAGGCTCGGCTCACCCCGCTGGCAATCAGGTGACCGAGGAGCTACGTCTTTATACAGTATACCGTGAACTAGGTAGGCAGTTGCAGCCGAGTCAGTCCGGAATCAAAATCAAGGTTCCTGCCATCGAAATACCTGCTCATTCTGCTGGAATCTCGAGATGGTGAGTCTATGCGGATCTACCTGCAGTTCACGCCTTTGACTTCTGATTCAAAGCACAAAATCGTAGTAACATAATAACATTCACAACGCCGAACATCTATCTATATCCACCGATCACGAGTGACTGCCCTTCAAGTCGGCAACTGAGGGCAGCATCTTGGCCGCCTCGAGTTCCTTCAGAGTGTGCTCGAACTCGGTCCAAGTATCAGCGTACTTATTGAATCCCATTTTCCTAGCCTTGCTCATACTGGCCACGCAGCTGTACTGGCGACCGAGGAGAAAGTTGAGGAAATCCCAAGTCGCATTCTCCCACATTGCCTGGTCGAGGCCGTACCTGTCGCGAAGGCTCTCCCAAGCCTTCACCACCTCGGGACGCTTGGCCCACCTGATCAGGTCGATCTGGTTGTATAGGAAGCCCTGCTTAAACTCGCCTTTCAGACCCAACTCCGCCTCCACCTCAGCGATCGGCGGGCGCTCGTGGAGCCCCGTCACGCGGCTCTCGTACCCTGGGTATGCCTTCTGCTCCTCGTCCGGGGCGGGGAACATGTTCTCGGGAATGGCACAGCCGTACCGCTTGGCGAGGCGGGGCCACAGATCCTGCCAGCTCTGTACATCGCCGTCCACGACGTTGAAACGCTGGTTGTTGGCATTCTGCGCCGTCGACGCCCAGAGGCAGAACTCGGCAAGGTATCGTGCCGACGTCCAATCATTGAAGGCGAGATAGTTCGTCTTGTTCCCGGGGAACACGAGCTTCGAGCCCTCCATCTCCTTACTAACGGCGCAGTATAGTCCTAGCGACGACATGATGTTCATAAAGTTGGCCCGCGCAAAGCCAATGACATCTTGCGGGTAGGCGACGGTCCAGCTCCAGGTGTTACCGGCATCGTCGGCGGCCTTCTCTAGGATGCGCTGCTGTGTATAGTAGAAGTTGGGTGGACGATCCTCCTGTTCGAGCCAGAACAGGGATGGCGCGTCATCCTCCCTCATGGGATTCTTCGGCTGTCCCAGATGGACGCCGTACTGCTTGAGGCCGCATATGAGGACAAAGCACTGCAGCTCCACCATCTGACCCGTCTGCTTGAGCGCCGACAAGAAGTTGGATAACATGGAGCCGTTAATGCGGGCTGCCTCGCCCTCGTCGGGGTCGGCCTGATAGGCGCACCAATAGATGTGCGTAACGACAGGGATGTGCGACAGCGACTTGGCCATCTCGTCCGCCGACTGCTGCAGGTCAAGGGTCGCATGTTTGACTTTAGGATGAGGTTCAGATTTCTGGGAACGCGACAGCGTATAGACGTCTGAGAATTCTAAGGATTTCGTTAGGGCCTCCACGATGGCCGTTCCGGTAATGCCTTCAGAGATTGGCTCCAGTTAGGACTCTATCACCGCTGCAGTTGTGGTATATGAGAAGTAGATCGTCACGAACCTGTAGCGCCAGTTACTATTGCAGTGAGCATTGTGAGTAATTCGACCAGGCCTGTCAGATGATATCGGGGTATTAGTTCGAGATGATGTGTTTAGGATATCTTTTGTGGTTATGAAAAAGTTGGTGTTGCAGTAGTTACCACATCTTTATAAAATCGCTGATCACTTCAAGTATTGTCAATATGGAGAAGTAGTAGGACGTCGAGGTCGTAGCCACGTACATAGCGTGTATGTCAGTATGACGTCTTTGACACTACCGTATCTGCAGCAACGTGGTAGGTAGAATGGGCATCTACTGTATAGGAGGCTAACAACTCATAAGTCATGACACCTGAACTAATAAGATATGAGGTCGCCCATGCTATGCAATCTGCCTGCACAACTGGGTCATCAAGAATCCAGGTCAGAAGACCGCCCACCTGGGTTCACCCCGCAACCTCCATTTACATGTTGACAACTTAACGCCAGTATTTTCTTAGGTGCACATCATAAGTAACCTAGGTTAGCGAGCGAAGCCTACTACAGTCCCTATAATTCCTATACTAGGGTGGCCTATTTCATGTCCATTAATCGAAAGCAGATTGCAGCTCATTTCAAAGTGTCTGCCATATCACGTTCTATCCGAGTCTGAAGCGTCTAGAGCCGCAGTAGCAAATTTGAGCAAGTAGCAACAGAGGTTAGTACTGGCGTAGGTTTGACTTGAGGTCCTGGCTATGTACAGCAACCCATATATGCATACATGGCTTCGATATCGTAGGCAAATCTCCACTGCCTAAGACCGAGTAACAGTCCGCTCGCTGGCAGCATGTACCTACCTTGGTAGGTATTCAGAGCCCAGCGATGATGCTAACGGGGGAGGTTACCACACTTTACAGATGGCGTGTACATTGGCGGATCGTTCACGATGAACCCATCATATAACGAAGAGCGCCGTCTGGACTAATTGCCGGCCTACCCAGCGACCGTCAGTATTGGGCGAGGTCTGCATGGAGCACCTGCATGTCATCTACCTCTATCGCGATATGTCTCCAATAGCTGGTTGACCCGACATACCTGTCATCACCATCCAAATTGCTCGCAGTGTAGCTCGACAGACGGGCCCTCGACTCTGATACACTCAGCTACCGTATTTCGAACAGACTCCACCAACCCTGTGGGACCACACGCCCCGACGAGTATCCTCTTATCCTTGTCCATCGACATGATGGCGTCCCGGACTAGCGCTTCTATGTTGGGCCGCCCGTACGAAATCGGTATTGCTTCTATACATTCCAGCTCCGCCGTAGCATCCGTCATCCTCATCTTCTCCACGTCCTTTTCGCCGAGTGCTACGGAAGATGTTTGTGTGCTCAAGACGGGTGTTTCGTTGCTCTTTTCCGAGACGGAGGCCGGTGCAGATGCCACCTCGGTCGACATCTGAGAGGCCGGGCGTGGAATGTTCCCCGTACTCTCGAGCCGCGTCAAGTAGAGCTTTAGGGCCACCTTGGGCGCACACGCATGCTTGATGAGATGGCCCAGGTGCTGCGTGAACCAGGTCAAGTTCTCTGCATTCCATTAACACAACGTCTTGTGTGAATAGGACTGAAAGAGGAATCCATCCTTACCATAACCTCGTGTAGTCCAGATGAAGTCGCACTGCTTTTCCAAATCTGGTGGCAGCCTTTGAATCATGCTCACCGCTACGCCGACGGTGAAAGCAGCTCCCGAGCCGCCCGCCACCAGCACGACCTTGTCATATTCTATGGGGTCCGGGAATGTGCCATACGGCCCCTCGACCGAGACCGTGAGGCTCGCGCCCGGGTTCCCGCTAGCATACTTGTGAAGGTCTCTCGTGAACCCACTGTAAGAGTTGATGATGAGTTCCATCGGCTCCGAGGCCACTATGGTGAAGGGGTGTGTTTCAAAGGCACGGATTTGCGGCAGCCAGACATAACAGTGCTCTGGGGAATGTAACGGTTAGTGCGGGCAGCAAGGATCTTGCCCGGGTGGTACTCACTTCCCGGTCTCGCGCGCGCCATGGGCTTCTTCAGCACTATGCGCGTACCGCCGTTAGGTAGGGGATAGATAGTTGCCTTGTTGTTGATGCCGTTGTACATTAAGCGGGCAAGCCGGATGAGCCGGTCGCAACACCAAAGGGAGGCGACCAGAACGGTCACGATCAGGGTCTTGTCTTTATCGAAACTTGGTCGGTGGAGGCCTAAGGTGACGACCATGACCACAAACAAACCCAGATGGATGATGTAGAACAGCTCGTACTTGAGTCGTCGTACAGTCATACCAGCAAGAACAGTGAAGAACATGGAAAACCCCAAGACGATCCCAGCCGTGACAATATCCTCTTGGAGGATGTGGATCTTCCCGAAGTGTATAAAGGAGTACGAGTACAATGAGCCATCTAAGCAATGGGTGTCAGTCACTGTAGCCGATGCCAGTGGAAGGCGCTCGAGTATCAAATCGAGATGCGGGACCATGCTAGGAGCAAAGGTAGAACGCTGTGGAACTACTTACGGAGGATGGCATACAAAAATGTGGTGTATCCCGATATCTGGTGGAGGGTATTGAGCCGCTCGTAAGAATACTGCGTGAGGACGGCGAGAGGCGTGTTCTTGAGCGCCAGAAAGACTGTCACCAAAGGTGGTATCAGTATGAAACATCTTGTCTCATATATGACCATGTATAATTAAGTTTAGGGCACGAGTTAGAACAGCGGGTCCATTCGTCACAGGCGAAGTGAAAACAGATCAAGACAAGATGCGAGATGCGAGATACGAGATCGAGATACCACTCACCAGCCAAGGCCAAGTTACCTGTTGCCATCCTAGGGGTTCATTTAGCAGTGGTCCGTCTGTCAAGCCGGAGAGTGATTCATTACTCACCACCCGAACCGCGCGGCGATGTTTGTGATTTTACTATACTCGAGGCGATAAAAGCTAAAGAGAGTATTCAACGCCACGTAAACGACCACCAAATAGGCATGCCCGACAGACGTAAAGCCAGGCAGTTTTCTTAGGGCTACTCGTCGAACGATCCTGGGCCACTTATCAGCTCAAATGCTCGCAAGGGCCGAAAGGAGGTTGCTAGGCGTCAGACTTGCCTCGATATCGTCACAATCGGGTGAAAGACGGTCCACCTGGATATGTTACAGGCCAGGCGACGAGACCAGTGAGCGACCATGAAGAGGCCCATTAGAGCCGAGAGCGAGGCTGCATAGTAGGTTAAAATCTCGCCGTTGACCCTGAGCCGTTCTCCCATCAACGCTTGATTCGGGCCAGTAGCACCAGGTGGGCCGGCCGGCGGCATACTAGAAGACGCTGTCATACCAATGCCCAATAACCTCAGCCGCTGCCGACGCTGGTGAATCCAGAGCTCGAAACTGGCAATAGAAAAGGGGTCTAGGTCAGGCTTGAACCGAAACGCACCCGATATTGTCGAACGGGATAGTACACGAACTCTTACGAAAGAATAATCAAGGGCTGAGCTGGTCCGCCGTCTCGAATTTTGACACCCGTCTAGGACAAAACACACGAGGGTCAGAGGAATGCCCAGGGGTTTTATCGCAAGAGCGACAGCGAAAGACGAGGTCAGGACCCAACCCAGCGAACTGGGAAGGAAGCCGTGGTTCCTTAGCGACCGCAAGAAAAGCTTGGAAGACTACGTTTAGTCTATATGAAGCCCCATCCCAGGCGTTCCATCCTAGACAATAGGTGTTACCGCGCGCGTTTCCAAGGGTAAAGCTGGGTTCTGCTTCTCCACGGGGACGACGACGGGTGGTTACCACCTAATCCCGAATGTATGGTTGGGTCCGCAAGACATGGTGCCTCCTTACCTGTCATGCTATTGTCCATTTGTTATCTGCATCATATCGAGGTGGGTACACCTACCAAGCTTCGCTAGCCCCGGAACCTAGCCTTGCGAGTTGTATATCAAGCAAGCAGACACGGCCTGATCTAGACCATACGAGATACAGACGGACAGAAGACAACTGAAGCGGACAGCGAGGAAAGACTATGACAGTCACATGAACGATATCACGATGTGTTTACAGTCGTCACTGGGCCCCAGGGGAGATCTGGCTTCGGGACCTGAGGGGAAGCCAGGGTCAAACGCGTCGGACCGTTACTCTGGTCCCTCGAGAAAGAAGAGGGGTAACTCGAAGCTGTCACGGCGGTGGTCATGGTGCTACCTAGGTGGGTAATTCTCAGCACACACACGCAAAGAGCCACCAGGCTAAGAGCAGTCCCAGCCTGTCAGCCTATCAGGTCAAGTATCGATGCTATCGTAGCCGTCCGTGAGCGAACGGCAGGATTAAGGCCAGGAGTAGGGGCAGGAACAGGAATGGGGGTTCCTCCGCTCCGAAACTAGACGGCGTAGGTCAAAATAATGGATTAACTGATGGTGGCGGTTCACTGTTCACTTGGTACGCCAATATGGATAAAACGCCGACAATTTACCCGTGCTAGGCCATTTATGGGCGTCGCACGGCCACAAGTTTGCCTAGTGACTTCCATTTATTTCCCTTTGGAGGCATTGAATGACTCCCCTTTTCGTGCTCGAACTGGTTTATGTACTACTCAGTACGTTTCTACTAACCATCTACTGTAGCAGAAAGTCTAGTGCAGCCGCTAGGGGTGGGGTGCGCCCGGGGGATGAAAAGGGTCTTAGTTAGGTATGTACATACCTTGTACGGCGTACCTAGAGGGGAGAGGCAAACGGGCATCCTAGCCGAGCCGGCCGAAAAGGCAGTTCCGTGACGAGATGACCGCGGACAGCCGTGATTACGCGATAATGTGCTTGCACAACTCCGCAAGTTACTCTAAGTAGATAAGGCCCGTGGCTTGCCATGGCTCGTAATGCAACCGGCTTATGACATTGTATTGACATCTTATCAATAAATGAGATCAGGTGAATAAGAAAGAGTGAGATATGCAACAAATGGACTCGCAAAAGGAAGAACTTGAACCCATCGCCGCCGGAGCTATGATAGCTTGTGTCCGCGATAAACGACATGACAGGAAAAGATGACGGCAGCAACTATGAGCTCATATGCAAGTCAAGTCCACGTGAAGAACCAGAACGAAGGATAGAGAGAAAGAGAAAGAGAAAGAGAGGGAGAGGGAGAGGCGCCGCTTGCCTTTTCAGGAACTTTTCACTCGTACAAGCTCCGCGTTTCTTTTTGGGATATTCACATGTTGTCAAGCGATAGAGTACGTGCGTAAGTGTCCCAAGCGGTCTCGGTTACCCACCATCCATCATTCCTCAACACAAGCACAGCCAAAGATAAAAAGGAACACGCTATATCTCATAGTTCACTCGCTGGCATGTTCAAAATAGCTCGATATGAAATGGGCACGGAGGAGTGTGCGCACGGATGGTATAGGCAGCAACATATTTACGCGGGTAATAAAACATTATGATGTAAACATTATGATATAAACATTATGATATAAACACTATGATATAAACACTATTGATCTGTGTTTTGCAAACAGATGATCTTCCTCTCCAAAGAACCTACCTGGGTATTTGCATCTTAACTTCGGAACCAAGCGAACTAGATGTCGGCAGTTGAACACCTGGGCGTCTTGGCGGCGTTGATGGTTCCGCACATTCGCGCAAGTTTGCGGTAGGACCCATCCGAGGAGGCAGGCTATTTTTAGCTAGGTTAGGCTAAGTATTCCAAATCATTCGTCACATCCTCTCTCCGCCCTCGACTTTTACGGTCCGCCACTCTGCATCAGCCCTGGCGTGGGCTGCGGCAGCATCGTTGGGTCAAGGAACTGTGTGACCAGAGCCTCGAGGCCAGCTCTATCACTGCCGTTCTCAGCGAGCGTCATGAATTCGCCCTGTGCTTGGAAAATATGATCGAGGAACACGCGACGAAACTGGCGGTAGCCCTGGGTGCGTGTGCCGACTTGCTTTTCCACCTCGTCTATCGCCACTTTCTCCAGTTGCGTCTTGATCTGGTCCGGCGTGCTGTCCACCCGAGCCCTGTCGAGCTGCTTCTGCACCTCCTCTACCTGGAGCCGCGATCTGGACACCGCGCATCGGAGGTTCATCACGGTAAACGACAGTGACCGTCCCTGATCGGCATCAGGGCCAGTTACTTCCTGCACGATCTGATCGAGCGTCTCGGGTCTATCGACGTAGGGCCCCGGCATGCCGAGTGCACGACTCAGAGTCTGGACGCTCTGATAGAGCTGGTTGATTTCCAGGTTCGTCGCATCGACGGCTTCCCAGAATTCTATCAAGTCAGCCCTGCTATTGGCGCCATTTGCGGCGACGCCTCGCGCCCACCTGTCTCTATACATGTCTCTCGCTGCTCGGAGATCTGCGCAGACGGCTTCGAGCCCATTCTGGGCACCTGGGGTACCTTGAGAGCCGGCGGAAGCAGAGCCGGAGGCAGAACCGGATGCATTCTGGCCAAGCTTGGCTTTCCTTAAGTCTGCCTCGAGAGCTTGGATCCTGGTGCTGCTTGCATTCCGCTCGGAATCTAGCTGAGCTTCTAGTGTGGACACCTTGTTCCGGAGAGCCCTGAAATCGTCGTCGTTCTTGGGGTCTTGTTTGCTCTTCTGCTTAAGCGCCGCGAGCTCGGCCACGAGTGTCGACACGCGCTTCACCGCGCTTTCCTCTCGCTTCTTGGCTGCGATAGACTCCTTCTCGACGACCTGGAGCTTGATGATTTGGCCTTTTAGCGCCTGTTCCCGCCCAAGTCCGTCTGACTTCTGCTGTCGGAGCGCTGCATTTTCGTTGAAATGCTTCGAAGCAGTCTTGCGGCAAGTCTCCAGATCTGCTTTCACGTCAGCCAGCTCCTTTCGAAGCGTACTTGCGTCGCTCGTTGTGTCCTTGACACTCTGGTCGCGCTGTTGGAGTTCGTCCGTGAGCCTCTTTATTTCCGACCCTTGATCTTGGAACTTCTTGACTTCGTCTTCTAGCTGCTGGATACGTCGTGCCTGTACGACATTGAGAGCATCCAGGTCGGAGACCTCTTGGTTCGCCCGCCGAAGTTTGGCCATTTCGTCTTCTTGCTTGCTCAGTTTGCGGTTGGCCTCCACGTTCCTCTGTGCCACCTTCGCAATGACACCCTCATGCTCGGCTACAAGACGGTTCCAGTATTCTATACCCACCGAATTCTTCCCAGCAAGAGCGGGTTTGAGGGCCTCTATCCAACCTCCTTGCCTGATACCGCGGATGGTATCGGCCACCTTCTTCTTCCCCGCCTCGGATAGCGGCGCCTGTGCTATGTTCTCTAGTTGGGTGATTTGTGCGGCGATTTCATCTTCGATCGAATCCCCAGCCGCGCCAAGAGAACCCATGGCGGCCTGGCTGGTGCGTTTTCGCGCAAGATCACTTTTTGCTTTGCCCAAGTTAAAGTCGGGCGGGGGTAGAGAAAACCTGCTCTGGTTCTGTGAGGCTTGTGATCCCCCGTCGCTGGTAGAACTCGATGCCAGAGAGGCTGGTACACTACTCACCGAAAAGCTGGAGATACTAGGATCAGCGGGCTGTCCAAAGGTCGGAGCGCCTGTCTGACTAGGTGTGTTTGATGACATGGTTCTTCCGTCAAGGGCTGTCTGCAATTACCTTTTGGCGGCTGTATGCAACTGTATGTGGCTGTATGGCGTGCGTGCTAATGTGTATTGGTGTTTGTTTTGGAGCAGATGGATAGTATAAAGAACAAGCGGGGTCTTGATCTTGATGAGATCTGGAGGGTGAATAAGAAAAAGGGGAGAGGACCACGACTACTAGACCCAGAAGCGGCAGCCGTGATTAAATATATGTCACATTTGCCTGCAGAGTAAGACGGCAACATCAAGGACAATGGAACAGCGTGCCTGTATCAGGCCCGTCTCCAACAACGTCTTTGTTGTTTTCAAACTTCTCCTTTCTCCACGAAAATTGTTGTTTCTTATCACCAGGCTTGCTTTGACTGTAACGTTGAAATCAACAACGGAATTGCAATCGACGTTCGTTTTAGTCACGATAGCTGTGTAAGCCGAGAATTGAACGTATTCACCAAGTTGAAGTTGCCGTTGAGAGCAGTGGCTGAGTCAACCTGTGAGTGGTCGGGGCAAGATTTTGCACTCGACAATATCAGGTTGTATGCACACATTTTTGAGAAAGAGAGAAAGAGAAAGTTGCAAGGACAATAGTAGGTATCCGGACAATTTGCTTTCTTATTCTGCCTCTATGAGATAGAATACCCGGTATAAAATGCTTGGAAGAATTGGTATGCATCTATCCACATGTATATACAGAACGATATCCTCGATACGTGCATATAATCAACAACTACAGATGTATATTACCGATCTATATCCTTTGACTGGACATTTTCTTGGCTCTGGCCCACAGTGCTCTGTGATGTCACCGACCACTTGCGATACCCCATTGCCTACTTAGACTATGTACCTAGTATCTAACCTATCCACCTACGTTGTAGAGCGTCTGGATTCTCTATATACCCTTATGCGTACACCTATTCGTCTTTGTATTGCTGTACGTCGGTGTAGATAAAGGATGCGGCGGTGCAGAGCCTCGGGCTACTAATTAGACGATATCAGGATTTGGGACCCGCCGCCCATCACCAAGGCAGGCACTAACACGGGCACCGACACAAATAGAGACACAGACCTACGCACGGCTTAGAATTGTACGGGATGTGAGGTATGAGAGATCTTCACGTGTGTACAGTAGTACCAGTCACCATGTTATCTACGTCTTGTACCTTAGCCAGCCGTCTACCTTCCAGCCGGCCTCAGTTTCCGCTCTTTCGGCATTTCACATCATCCCACCGCCTTGCTAAGACTAGGTTTCGTGGTGTAGACAAGTCGGATCCCAGGTTGGCTTATCTGGGGAAACGCATACGGGATGAATACGCCCAGGTCAAGGACCACTACGGTATGATAACAACTAGGAACCATGAGCAACAATGTCTGCCTTGTCCTCCCAAACTCTGACCTCTAGCACGGCAGAAACACCGAGACTCCCCATAGTCCTAGCTCATGGGTTGCTGGGCTTTGCCGAGCTGAGCCTCACGCCTGGCTGGCTACCGGCCGTCCACTACTGGCGGGGAATCACAGAGGCGCTCGAAGCGAATGGCGTACGTGTCATCACCACAACAGTCCCCCCTTCTGCTAGTATCGAGCAGCGCGCCGAGAAGCTGGCCCGCGGGATAGCGGCTGCCGCGGCTGGCCGTCAAGTGAACATCGTTGCCCACAGCATGGGGGGTCTCGATGCGAGGTACATGATCTCTCACCTTCGTCCCGCCAACGTGGCCGTCCGTTCCCTCGTCACCGTGGCCTCGCCTCACCATGGCAGTTCCTTTGCCGACTTCGTTCTAGGGGAAATCGGCCCAGACCGCCTGCCCAGAATCTATCAGCTCATCGAGCGCACCGGGATGGAGACGGGCGCTTTCGAGCAGCTGACAACTACATACCTGGCGAACGACTTCAACCCAAAGACGCCCGACGATCCGGCGGTTCGCTACTACTCGTACGGTGCTAGTAAGTATTTTCCGAAGTCCCCTTGTTGCCTTATTTCCTATTACCTGTAATTATCGTGAACGGTATCGGGAAGCTGACGCGAGGTGTCCAAGTGATGGATCGCCCTCCGCTTTTCAGCCCCTTCCGGCATTCCCATAGTGTCATATCCCGCGTTGAAGGGCCAAATGATGGCCTCGTCAGTGTGGCGAGCTCGCAGTGGGGTTCGTATAAGGGCACACTCGTGGGCGTGAGCCACCTCGACTTGATTAACTGGACGAACCGTCTGAAGTGGATGCTACGGGGGCTTGCAGGCCGGAAACCTGGGTATGTCCGGGGCTCTCACCTTTCTTTGCGTTGCCTTGGTATTGCTTACGCCTGTCTAGTTTTAACGCTATTGCTTTCTACCTCGCCATTGCCGATATGCTTGCGAAGGAGGGCTTCTAGCCCCGCTACCACTAGATATCATCACGCCGCGGCTCGCCGACTTCGTGTTCGGTGTTTGGCGAACAGGACACACCCTATTCCTTCAAGTTTTCAGTCCTTAGGGCGCTTTAGCACTCCTAAGTCCGCTTCTACCTGACTCGCGACGAGGTCTCAAAAACCCTTTGTCGAGGAAACGAAATATAGCAATTATTCATGGCTACTAGGCTCGCTCGACTGGACGCCCGCAGAATGGACACTCCTTACAGTCCTGACTGAACGTACACCTATGTTATCCAAACACGACCGTATCAAGCTACGTACTTGTAGTTCGTGCTAACCCTGAAGGTTTGAAAATCGCCTATTACTATCAAGGTCTCTTCTAGTTTTCCCTTGTCCCTACTTTCTGCCATCGCCAACAGGATTCAAAGCCTCTATTAATGTACAGAAAAGGCGCGAAGTGTAAGAGAGGCTGGCGGATGGATGGTATGGCAATGACTGCCAGTGACTTTCAATGACTAATCTTTGTCCGGACCATCGATTGCCCGTCAGGCCATTATCGGGACTTCCTGTGTACAGGGCACCTGGCGAGGGACGGGAGTCGGAGAGAAACGAATAAATAGACGAAACACGCAGAAATACCATTCGAAAAGATTGCAACGATAAACACTCGCTCGCCCCAAGAGATATTGGCTTCCTGAGAAGTTCTTTTCTGCCCACAGGAGAGGTAGGCATTCGCTGCATACGAACAGTTCGCTGCGACTCTCCACGTGTGATTATGCACTGAATAAGTTACCTTTATTGCTGGTTGGCGTGGTTGCGACGCTGTGGTCGTGACTACGGTTCGTCGCCGCATCAAGTTGACAATTGTATGTTTCATGCTCGTTAGGTAAGGTACAGTACAGTACTTACTTAGAGGCGGCAAGAAAGAGGATGGACGCTTAGCTAATCTACTGTGTAATTGGGTGTTAGTGTGGTGCCCCCAACCGAGAAGAAGCACCCCTTTCCCATCCTCGGTGGATGCGTGTCTCTCCATTGGTAGGTCGAGGCTGTTGTCTAGCCCTTTTGCTATTAGCACGTAAGCAGTCTGGCTATCGCTTGTGTAGTGGGAGTCTCCAAGGGCCAAGCAAACTCCTTAAGGACTCATCCGCAACACATCACATACCTCGCGGTAGAGAGATATACCTGGTATTTGTGCGATAGCTCTTCGTCCATCCCCACTCCTTTAGGCTCGTGCAATATTCAGAGGGAAATGCCGGCAAAGCCCTGCTATCGATCGCTTGCTCATCAACTAGGTACAGCAGACCTTGGCAGCCTTGTTATTGCTTGTAATCTCCCATACGCACTCAAGACGACCATGGTGACTAAGTCTAGAACGCTCTTTCGTGTCGAAGACTGCATAATCCATGCAGCGATCTAGGTCCCTATGCAATGTTAGTTCAAAACGGAACACTACACCCTACTAGGTTAGGCTTGTATGTATGTACATACATGGTGGTGCAGTAGATGATACTAGGTAAGATAGATGCCGATGCCTATGTTATACACATTACACATTGCATCCAGCATTCCTAGGTAGGTACCGTGTCTGTACCAGCCAATTCGGACAGTCCAGACAGTCCAGACAGGCAGACACTTAACACCCCCCCTTTTCTTCCCCAGGGGTTGGATTGGGTTGCCTGAGGCGGGGAACGGGGATGGGCAATAGGTATATGTATAGGTATGGGGAACCCGCGTTATGTTCGGCTATCAAGTCGTTGCTAGGTCGCGTAGGCCGTAAGTAGGTCGTAATTCGTGGATCGTAGAATGGTAAAGAAAGCCGCAAGCTGTCGGCCGCTGACCTGATGATTTTTGCAACTGAACAGTAAACTACACGAATCTATGTACCTACAGAAAAGCATTAAAGTACCAACCCTTATTCAACTTTAGTAGGTAGTAGTGTCCTACACTGGATATCTCGGCTATCTCGTGCCAGTCCCTGCACTTGTAGCTCCATAGTCCATACAACACAACACAAGCATCGTGCGTACATACGAATATACTTACTCGACAAGCATAACTATCTATCCTCGCCCGACCGATTTGCTCGTACAGCTATTGGTTAGTCTTCCCAATAGACCGACCGGCTCCTAGCTTTAGAGGGTGGAAGTAAGAACCCCTTGATGTGATGGTCGGGCAGTCCGGTGCGGACGCGACTACCACGGATGATGTGGCAACCGGCCTGGGCACGGAACAGGTGTCTCGGCCAGTCTCCCACCCGCTAGCGATACCGAAGCCTGGCGCATCGCAGACGTTATGGATCTTGAGTAGGTACCACCCCGACCGGCTTTGGTAAAGGGAACGGGCACGGCGCTGATGACGGACGGAGGCCTTAGTCTTCAAAGGCCATCCCCACGACATCCAGAGCACGCGGATTACCGAATTGTACATCTCATTTAACGCGGACGATAGCACAAACGTCACCATCCAGATGCGAGGCGAGCATCCGAACTTCAGAATCCACGAACTGTGGAACGAACCATTGCCCTGGATGCGACCTAACTTTTACCAACGGCTCGCCGTCTCGACCCTGAGGATGGCTGGCCACGAGCTGGATATGCGCGTGCGAGACGCCATCTGGGCGACACCGATCAATAATTCCGAGCTTGACTACGGCTGCCAGAGCTGGGTGGGTGATGTTGGTCCGTTTTCCCTCCCCCTTCCCCCTTCCCTCTTCCCTCTTTTACTTCGGAGAACTGGGACAAGTTACCACGACTGACTCATGCTGCTGTAGTTACGATGCTACAAGACGCCAACCTAATAACGGCTGAAGAAGGCGACAACGCCCTCAACAGCATGGTAAATTACATATCGCAAGCGCCCTGGCGATGAAGCCGTACCGTTGGAATCCTGCTTCCTTCTCAAAACAGAACAAGGGGTCGGCATTGAAACAACTCGTGTATCTACAGTAGAGGGCAAAAAGGGACCAGGACTGAGGGACTCGGGAACCTACTACATAATGATGATTGGATGGGAGGCATCAAACGGGGAGCGACGGGTTTGGTCTAATAATAATTTGACATGTACTAAGCATACCAGCACAAATATCAGCTCACAACCTGTCGGAAACGGTGATTATCAGGTGGACCCTTGACGTCGAAAATCTCCCCGACAGCCACGAACCAACACCATAGTATATCTATACATCTCTTGTATCCATCCTGAATATGTGATTATCCAGTCTAGCACATATGTCTACATACAGTGCCTACATACAGTACCTACATACATATAGGAAGTCGGGGCGATCGTAATATGTTCGTTTTGATACGTTTTGAGGAAAATCCTTGCGAGGCCGGAGGAATGATGGACAGGTCAGGACCTCGGGAACATACATGTATAATAAGTACCTGGCTGTGGTGGATTCATACGTGTACTGGGCGGGCACGCTGTTAGGTGCAGAGTACAGGGTATCTGAGGTGGTGGATCGGTCGGAAACAAGGCCATTGGGTACCTACCGACTCAGTACGCGCACAACCCCGCTGAGTTCGCACGAAACACAGCACCTGTCCCATCTACTTAATGTACAGCCTAATGGAAAAGGGGCCCAGTGGAGTAAGTTAGTAGGTACCCCTCGGGGCTGACATCTGCAACGTAAGCCCCCCATTTCGCCTCGAGGTACCTACGTACATCCCTTGTTTGGAAAGCGAGACTAGAGAGAACACCTTCACCTTTCCTTTCGAACCACTTTTGCCGGCCGCTTTACACAATCAACTTGTAGCCGGCCACGACATTCACTCGCCTGCCTTTCCATCCACTACCGCCGACGCGGAGAATAGAGGGGAAAAAAAAAGAATTCAGGAAAGGAAAATAGGGGAACAAAAGAGTATCGGCGTACGACAGAACGACGGACGCACCATCGCATCACCAAAGTCGCCGATGGGTAGGCATAACCTGAGCTGAGCTGAGCAACAGAGAAGCTGGCAACACTTCAAACAATGGCTCCCTCATGGCGTTGGAGCGCGGCTCTTGGTGCTGTAGCATCATGTATCGCCTCCGTGCACGCCGATCTATCCGCCGCCGACTACTACGTACACGACCTGCCTGGTGCTCCAAAGGGCGACGATTTGGTCAAGATGCATGCTGGGTGAGTGCAGTCGATCATATCTACTTAGATCTATCTAGAGAGTCCTCGACTAACAGGGTGCGCCACGACGAAGACATATCGAGATCACGCCCGAGCACAACAGAAACATGTTCTTCTGGCACGTCCAGAACAAGCATATCGCCGACCAACAACGAACCGTCATCTGGCTCAATGGAGGGCCTGGTTGTAGTTCCGAAGACGGCGCCATGATGGAAATCGGCCCCTATCGCACCAGGGACGCTGACACCCTCGTGTACAACAACGGGAGCTGGCACGAATTCGCGAATCTACTTTTCGTCGATAACCCCGTCGGCACCGGCTACAGCTACGTCGACACTGACAGCTACGTTAACGAGCTGGACGTCATGGCCGACCAGTTCCTCATCTTTCTAGAGAAGTGGTTTCATCTCTTTCCTGAATATGAGCACGACGAGGTGGGAAACCGCCCTTCCTCTCTCCACCTCTGCCGGTGATGCCCGTTACGCTGACATAGTTTTTTTGTATTAGCTGTACATTGCTGGAGAGTCCTTCGCCGGCCAGCACATTCCCTACATCGCTAAGGCTATCCTCGACCGGAACAAGAAGCCTGATACAAAAACGAAGTGGGACCTCCAAGGCCTGATGATCGGCAATGGCTGGATCGCTCCTAACGAGCAGTATGAGGCGTATCTCAGTTTCGCCTATGCCAAGGGACTTGTACAGAAGGGCTCGGATGTTGCCGGCCGGCTGGAGACACAGCTTCGCATCTGTAAGACCAATCTGGCCTTGGCGGGCGCCCCCAAAATCCAGGTTCCAGCATGCGAAGAAATCCTGGGCAGCATGCTTCGTTGGACGCAGAAGAAAAACGCCGACGGCACGGGGAAATGCTTTAACATGTATGATGTCCGCCTGACCGATGCTTTCCCTCAATGCGGTATGAACTGGCCCCCGGACCTGGCTTATGTCACCCCGTACCTGCGCAAGCCCGAGGTGGTGGCCGCCTTGAACGTCAGTCCGAAGAAGAACACGGGGTGGGTCGAGTGCAACACCGATATAGGCCTGGCCTTTAACGTACAAAAGTCCCAACCGGCTGTCGATCTGTTGCCCGATATCCTCAAGGAGGTTCGAGTTCTGCTGTTCTCGGGTGCCGAAGACTTAATCTGTAACCACATGGGCACCGAGGCCTTCATTAGCAAAATGGAATGGAATGGTGGAAAGGGGTTCGAGACCTCGCCGGGCAACTGGGCGCCCAGGCGCGACTGGGTCTTTGAAGGAGAGGCCGCTGGCTTCTGGCAAGAGGCACGCAACCTCACATACGTCCTCTTCTACAACTCGTCACACATGGTCCCCTTCGACTATCCCCGTCGGACCCGTGAAATGCTCGACCGGTTCACGGGTGTCAACATCACCAGCATTGGTGGCGCGCCTCTGCAAAGCTCCCTGGACGGGGAGAAGCTCCCGGATACGACGGTGGGTGGCGTGAGCAACCAGACGGAAACGGATCAGGCCACCAAAGAGGAGGAGCTCAAAGCTGCCAAATGGGCCCCTTATCAAAAGTCTGGCGAAGTTGTTCTCGCTATCGTGGCCATTGGCGCTGCTATCTGGGGTTTCATCATCTGGCGGTCTAGAAGCCGGACGTCCGGGTACACAGGCCTGCCGCTTATGGGCCACGGTGATAGTAGCACGGGGGTCGACAGGTTCCGTAGCCGGCGAACGCACCGTGACGTCGAGGCTGCCGACTTTGACGAGAACCAACTGGACGATCTACATGTCACGCAGGCTGATATGCACCGAGACCATTACAGTATCGGGGAGGCGAGCGATGACGAGTCTCTTCCGGAGAAAGGAAGCAAAGGTACAAAGGCCGCTAGGGTTTCGTAACGAGCGTGTGGGGACTTCTTGGCTGTATTCTCCGTTGACTGTATAGCTTCACGTGCCTTGTTCATGGTAGCCGAACAGGTTCCTCCGTTTGGGTTCAATTTCCTTGCTGTATATAATTATCTACTATGGCATGTTTACATTTTTATATCGGCGCTCCGGGATAGGTTGGAAGTGCGTCGATATACGAATAGAGAGAGGTCTTGAGCATGCATATTGCCAGTGTGCCAACCGTTAGTAGGGGCTGCACATAACTAAATAGACGGATAAAAAGCTCCTTAATGCTCGCTCAGGAATAGCGAGCGTATTTACCACCTACATCTCTAATACGACCTTGGACGCGTTTCACAGCTTTCCGCCCTGTCTAGGTAAATTGTAACGTGGCGTGATTGAAATTCAAATAGCTCATTCCCTGTCTACATGTTAGGCCGTTACCTACCTTACCCAGAATATCTGGGACCCAGCATGCGCCCCTTGCACGACAGTAGCCCGGCGCAGTAGACGGCCATCGGTTTGGAAGCTTAATCGTATGCATCTCATCCAGCGAACGCCCTAGTTTATTTCTATACCGCCTTACTCCACGCTACCATGTGAAAAGCACTTCGTGAAATCGATGTAGGACCCCTCTCAGACGCTGGGAGTTGTTGTCCCCGGGGATAGCTTCTAAAGAGGAGCTATGTGAGAAATCAGTCGTCATCAAGCTCAATCACTTCCCTTGCCGGGACAGCCTTAGAAGAAGCTATATGCGTGGTGGGTGTACCATCACCATCGCTATTCGCGTCGCTATCGTCGTCGTCGGCCGTAAGGCTCGGCTTCCAAGACCCGTCGGCGTACACCGTAATGGACTTGGTCCTCAGTTGATCATTCCGCTCTAACTGGGTTCGTACCTCGGCGAGAAACTCGTCGATGAGGAGACTATATGGCCGCGCGTCACTATCGCAGAAAGGGCACTTCCACTTGTCAACAAAGGAAGGTTCTTTCGGGCAAACGCAATAGGACCCTCCGCCACGGCCACAGACACAGGTTATATTCTTTCCTAGACGCGTATTCAACCAATTTTCGAGATCAAAGCACTCTAAATGAGAACAGCGGATGCCCCGAACAGGCACGTTGAATATCGTAGCCGTAAAAGGGTCGGCGAGGTCAATCGATATGCCATCATTTGGCATTTCAAGTTCATGATCGTCTCCGGCGGCGCCTGGAACACCTGCAGCCAAACGGTTTTGAATGATTTCACGGGTCTGGCTCGCCGGCCTGCTGCCCGAGCCACGTACCATCTGCAATATGATGCTATGGCTCAGGGCCTCGACAATCTCGACAGCAAGGCAGGGCGTATGCTGCCGATGCTGCAAAGGCTGGGTTGGTATCGAAACGGACAGGGTATTCGTGCCTAACCGGACGAACGAAGTCACGTCGACCGGGATGTCCTTGGAATGATGCTGTTTTCGCTTGACGGTCACGACCTGATCGTTCATGGTCATGAATATATGGTCTGGCCATGCCGTCTCTGCCGTCACCCATACAGAATCAGATATGGTCTCCGTCGCTGTGGGCTGATTGCAGCATTTCACACGTAGTCGTAAAGACCCGTTTTGGAATCGGTTGATAAGGCCCAACTCGCCTAGGATCTGTTCATCGAACGAGAGTTTTGCAAAGACTGCATCGGCAATGTTAAACGTAAAGCTATACAGATACGCTTGCGGGGGGATGGGGGTAGGGTAGAGAGCAAAGTCCTTAACAGCTTGATAGTGCCTCTCGACAGGTACAGTTGTGGGATATTCCCTGAGCAGGCGCTTCGGACTCCGCAGATGAGCCTGGTGGAGAGACAGCTCTACAGACCTTTTCTCATAGGGCGTATGGGGATATTCCTGCCGGCTGATCCTCACACCGGGCGCAGGGATTAAACGATCTATTGTGGATGCCGCTTTTCGCTGGGGTAACAACGGCACGACGGCACGAGGTCGCACGTAAGACGGCCGCACGGAGTTTGCTATTTGGGGCGAGAGTGACGAGCTACCCAAATTGGCCTGGCGCGTCCCGTTCGCGGTCTCAGAAACAACAGGTGAGGCAGGGGCCGGGCGACCGCTACCACTTTGAGCGCCAGGTGGATACTGAGCTGCGGGGCGTATTTGAGGCGATAATGAAGGTGCTGTCTGAAGAGGCATGACGCGTGGGTTGGTTGTAGCTCTGGGTTGGGCAGAAGTCCGGCCACCATACTGAGACAGTAGCGATACCGGCGACGGAATCTGATGCTGTTGAATTTGTTGCTGCTGAGCTTGGTAATGCTGGAGAAGGTGTTGCTGCTGCTGCTGTCGTAGTTGGTCATATGACGGCCTTCGCTGAGGATTTTGCTGTGTCTGCATGTTAAGGGCGCCAAAGTAACTCTGCTGAATGGGCGTTGGAGAGTGATATGGCGATGTCACTACGCCACCAGTTGCTGGATTGGCTCTTAAGAGGGCATGGGACAATGGCGGTGAAAATTGAGGGGCAAAAGCTGCCACAGAGAAGGTCGAGGCCGGCGTTTGCCGCAAATCTATCGGAGAGTCGGTAGAGGGCGGACAAATACTGATTTTGGTGGGAGGTCCCGCCCTAGCCGTACCCATAGGTGAAAGCAGCGGTGGTGTAAAGCCCTGAGATCTTTCTACTTGTACAGGATTATTCGGCGCAGCAGGCAATATGAAGCCTGGAGAAAGTAGCGTCGACGACAGAGGAGAGGCGGAAGGGCTGTGATGGCTCGAGGGCATATTAGAGGTATTAGAGGGAGTAGACTGGAATAGGCCCATGAGTGACTTGTATTTACGCACCAACGTCTTGTTATATTCCTCGTACGCCTTTGGCTCGAACTGGACTGAGAAACTTCCATCGTCTGGGTTACGGTGCTTGTCCTGGTCAACCTTGAATACTTCGTCGAACTTGTCGCCAAAGGGGTAATCGGGGACGCCCAAGGTCCTCCTAGAGGCCCGGAAGACAATAGTCTGGAGGCTCGGGGAGAATAGGTGGAAAGAAGTAAGCAGCTCGGACACCAACAAGGGGTACCCCAGCATCGAGTGCCTGTGGTTTACAATCGCCCAATGTTGCGAGATACAGGTTAGGAAATCAAGCACCTGACGTGTTGTGTGCCTGCAGAAGACATTGTGTTGTAAAATGGCCAGATTAGGCAGCGGAAAGTTGGCAAACCATTGCAGTAACCGCTCTCCCAGCATGGAGTTGTCCCTCAGGACTGTCCCTATAATCGCAAAGGCATTGTTCACCAAGGAAATGTCGCGATTCTCTTCCCCACACAACCAGTGAACCGAGGCCTGGTTCGCCGTCCACACACAGAAAAGCTGGTGCAAAACAACAAAGAAGAAGTCTCCCTCGCGACAGGCTTTCTGCAACAGAGCGAAGCGCGGCCGCTCAATTGACTCCTCCAGTCTTGCCACCCCGCCCACCTGTTGCAGATACAGGTCCATTTTACCTAATGCCCCAAGGGAATCGAGAAAATCAAGGGAGTGGTTCCTAAAACAAGACCAACACACAGGTTAACTTATGAAATCCGCCAGGAGAGACCACTTAGGATTTCTACTTACGCAGCAAACCGTCTAAGAAACCGTCTCTTAGACGGTATAGACTGCGGCAATGGCTGCGCTGACCATTGCGGCGAGACCCGCGAAGTAGCACTGGCGTCGCTAAAGACCGTGGCAACCGGAGCAGAATTCGGATTGAGGGCCATCACCGGATCATGCGAGGTAGCTGAGGCTACCGGCTGCATTTGGTCGCTGTCTGCGAGCGAAGCAACCGCACCCTCCAGGGCTGGTGTGTTTACAGCCCGGCTCGGAGGCGAAGGTAGATGGTTCTCATTCACATCACCATTGGGCACGAAATGGGCTGTGGTAGTAGGAATGCTCTCGCGCGAGACAACAATGCATGGATCTCTTGCCGTGGAGATATCGTCACGAATGGATACCTGGGGGCTTGCCTCATCGGTTGGAGCAGGCGAGCGGCATACGGGATCAGCCGGAGCTTGAGCTTGGATATGAGACAAAGATGGAGATGGTGCTAACGGTAGAGCAGGAGGCGGCGGCGGAGGAGGTGCAGGAGGAGTGGGAGTAGGAGTAGGTCGGGATCGAGACTGGGGTTGCAACTGCTGCCGGAATGGGGAGAATTGAGGAGGGTCTTGGGGTTCGACTTCAGGATGAGGCAGCGAGGATGCGGTCGCGATGAGAAGTGTGGGTGAGGCGGGCGTGGGCGATTGTCTCGAGGGGATCTGACGAGGCGAGGGCTGAACCGGGGTCGCGTTGGCCAGCCACGAGGGTTGTCGGCGTCTCACCCAAGCATTCAGGGTAGAGTTTGACGCAGCAACCTGAGAACCACCGAGACTTGTCAAAGACGTTTGACCTTGGCCAGAACTCTGGCTTTGATTTTGACCTCGACCGCGTCCTGCGCCAGTGCCGGGATTGCCTCCTCCTGTGGGTGCCATAACACGGCCCTCTTGTTCGGCTCGAACCTCTTACCATTCGTTCTCGATCCTTCACGTTGAACCCTTGTCTCCTGAGCGGGCACGCCAGGATGTGGATGACGCTGCCCCGATTGCCCAAATCCAGTTGGCCACTAATAGAAACCTACTGTATAGCAGTAACGAGTATTAGCAAATGTACAGCATACCTACCTAACCTAGTAGCCTTGGTGGTCGCTTCTGAGTATTTCGCCAAAGAAGGTGTTCGAAAGTAGCGAGGTACACAACATCAAGACACGTTATCTACGCAAGAAGCGGCTTTGGACAGATCGAGTAAAGCGGAAGATAAGTTTAACGTAACGTATACACGAATAGCAGCATACATCAGATTACTTTCACACAAAAGCTTCCCAAGGTCACTTTGAAGCTACCTACATAGGTATGTACAAGTTGAGGAAAAGGCAGGAAGAGTCAACGAAATGGAGACCGAAAACGGTACCCCCAGGTTGTAACATGAAGAAAAGAGTTAGGTATTCGAATAATAACCATACCGGTAGTCTGGTCTGTACAATTCAGTTGGTTGGACGTAAATCTGTCTGTCTATGCACCTTAAGTACCTACCTAGGTAGTTACTATGTCCACGTTCCCATACTACGGTGCCTGCCTACAACCTACATAGGGTAGATTTTGTAGTACATACCCAGCCTCGTTCGTATCCACTTTACTTGCCTAAGTGTGCACAGTAAGGCATAAGGCACCTGAGGAGGGTGCCTACAGATGTACTGCTCAGTCTGCTCAGTAGGTAAGTAGTTACCGATCCTGCCCAATCCATAATCCATACCTCTCCATAGCTAGATAGACTAACCTAGCCTAGTGACGACAAGAGCAACCAACCTCTAGACTAGAACTCAAACGCAGTTGCTCATACATACACACATACAACCACACCTTTAACAAACATGCATCTACAGGCCTAATGTCGCCCTCTACAGCGTCTGCGCCAGTTTTCGCGACGACAGCAGATATAACAAGCCAAACACTACCTTATCCACACATTACGATTGCCCAACCTTGAAGTATTCTATAGGTAGATAGATTACCGAACCTCCGACCTCCGATACCTCCTGCCCGCGTTCCCGTTCCGTTCCTGTTTTTGCAGCACCTCACTGTCCCCGACCTCATTTTCGTGCTTCTCGTGTTTTACAGGACACGGATTGACTGTATCGTCAAACCCACCCCTACCTGGCACTTGCGGTGCACGGATGCCGTCGACACGGTCGATACTCGTTGATGAGATTCTGAACTGCCTACATAGCCGGCAGAGCTTTATCGTAGCGGCCCACTCCTGTTGATACCATTACCTAGGTAACCTATACAGCAATCCCTATAACCCATTTCCTCTGGGCCGGAACCTACCTACCCCTATTTACTGTCGTCTCAATAAGCGCGTACGAGCACTTCCGTCTCTGTAAGCCGTCAACCACTTTGACGCACAACCAGCTACTTCTGCCGGCTCTGCCCGAAGTACGTAATGGCATCGAGGCACCAGGGCGATGTGCGCCCAGAAGTGGGCGATATTTTGGTTGTCATTCGTGAGTCCCCTATAAATGCTGCTTGCGCTTCTCCTATTTATATCCCATGCTGATGAACCGCCGCGTCGCTCGCTCTAGATGACTTCCAAGCAAGAAGCTCCGATGAATTGAGCTTGGCCAAAGGCGACCGGGTCGAGCTGATTGAACGGGACGATGAATTTGGTGATGGCTGGTTCCTGGGTCGCCACATGGTCAATGGCAACAATGGACTGTTCCCTGAGGGTATGTTTCCCCGCCCTACTTAGATCACTTTTGTACTGAAACAACTAAACTCTGGTCTTGCTCGGCAGTTTATACCAGACCAGCACCCAAAGGCGCCGCAGCTCCCTCTGCCGCACCGAAGCCCACCCCGGGCGCAAACTCCTCTCACGTTCATGCGCATCCTCCTAGCAGCGGCTCTCTTTCGGGGTCAGCTCAGCCAGCAAGCCCGGCCCTGCCGATCCAACAAACACCGGTCCCCCAGCCCAGTTCCTCTAATACCAGCGACGCTAGCCCTGTTACTCTTCCTCTGAGTTCTGGAAAACAAGAGAGCAGGTCCGTATCTGCACCTGGCCCAACGGCGGCGCCAACACATAGAGGACTTGGACACGGCACGGGGCAAGACGGCATACCGCGCTCCAACCCGGCAAGTCAAAGCCAAGATAGTCAGGTTCTTCACGACACGTTGACGGTCATTGATGAACACATAACGGACCTACATTTGACCCCACAGAATGGCATTGCCCATCATGCGACAGATTCTGGCAGCGAATATAGTTCCCAGATGCAAGATCGGCTCTCATATATCCAGGGCGAGGAGACGGACGAGGAAGAGGAGGCACCCCACAGCCGGGCAGAGGTGGAGGCTTGGACACCCGACGATGTAGCCGAGTATCTATTCACAGCTGGTGTAGAGAAAAAGCATTGCGAAGTTTTCCGTGATCAGGAGATCAGCGGCGAAATACTATTGGGCATGGACCAGTCCTCCCTTTTCCTCAAGGCCTTTGACCTGGGCTCCGTAGGCAGACGCTTGAAGACGTGGCAGAAGGTAAAAGGCCTCCAAGATGAAGTGAACGGCCATGGCATTGCCACACGACGGCAGACATATGGTAGCGACGCGGGCTCGGAAGATTCCAGGGCAACTGGGAGAAGGAGGAGCCGAACCAGCACCTTGACCAACGCCCAAAGACTTTCCCCCATCGAAGACCGCCCAACATCGATCCACGCTAAACGATTGTCGCAAACTCTGAGAACAGAGGGCGGGACACCAATTGGTGCGATGTCTCCAAAAGGCTTTCTCGATAGCCCTTCCAAATCGTCTCATTACAAGAGACCATCAGCAGCATCTGTGCGTGATCTTCATCACTCGCGACGACATTCCTCCACCGACTTCCGACTCTCTGGTAATGTTTCGGCAAATACCACAGGGACACCGAAGATGTCTAGCTCCGGAAGCTTCTTGCAGACTAAGGCGTCACATAAAAAGCAGCCATCATTTGATCGGAATTGGACCATGGGTGCAGCGCCCGCCCAACAGCCACCCCGCCCGCTATCCTCCGCCGGTCTTCATGATATAGTCAACGCATCTGACGCAGATACGTTGCAGGACTCTACGGCCGACCTTGATCGTGGATATTTCTCTGGTACAGAGCTCGATGGACGACGCCGTAATGTGCTTAAGAAGCGTGATAGCATTGTAAATCATGCAAATAAGTCTAGCTATGCAGAACAACAACGTGTAAGAAGTGCAACGGCGCTGTCCAGACGCTCCGGCTTCGGAAGCGTCGATTCCGCCCGTGATACCACACCTCCCTCAGCCGCACAACTGTATTATGGCACAACTGGCGACCACCGACGGAACGCTTCTACTAATACGACGGAATCGTACCGGCCACCCCCCCCAGCAAAAGATGGCCCGTCACCGACAGTAACCAAACTGGATGACAGCACACGTGCTTCGCCTGCTACACTGAATACCAGGCAGGGCAGCCACAGCAACTGGCTCTCCAACACTGGCAGCAACATGACTGGATTCGGGAGCCTTCGAGCCATATCCGATGCTGTTATTGGTAGTGATCGCTTGAAATTTGGCTCACCAACCGAACAGTCAACTCGAGAATCGCCGATGCAGTCGCCTATCAGGACAGGGTCAAGCACCCCTTCCGCCGGGCCCAGTTTTGAACTGGAGTCACCGGATGCTGGCATGAGCCCATATTCGACGACTACGGCTGGGAGCCGCAAGAGTGGGAAGAAGACGAAAAAGGAGACAAGTGCATATCTACGCGGGCTGCAGAAAATCACCCCACGGGAAGCCATCAAGGATGCCGACTACAGCGGATGGATGAAAAAGAAGAACTCGCATCTCATGACTACGTGGAAACCGCGTCTCTTCGTTCTAAGAGGAAGAAGGCTCTCGTATTACTATTCAGAAGACGACACTGAAGAGAAGGGCCTAATCGACATTTCATTCCACCGAGTATTACCAGCCGACAATGAACGTCTAACCGGCCTGCATGCTACCTTGACAGGGGCTAGCAACACTCCAGTGATACCCTCAGACAGTCATCTTCTGACCGTCGCCCAAAGTGACTCGGCCGCAGGGGCAGTCATCGAGAAAGGAACCGACTCGATGTTTATCTTCAAGCTAGTGCCCCCACGAGCCGGGCTCTCCAAAGCCGTCAACTTTACCAAACCCACCGTGCACTACTTTGCCGTGCCCAACCTCCAGCAGGGACGTGCTTGGATGGCGGCGTTGATGAAGGCAACCATCGACCGTGACGACAGTCAGCCCATGACGTCCACGTACCAGCAAAAGACAATCTCCCTAGCCAAAGCTAGGCAGATGCGTCACCGGCCTCCCGCGCTAATGAACCTGGACGAGAAAATAGAAGAAGGTACTCAAGGAGAAGCCGAGAAGAGAGGCGGGCTAGGCATTTCATTCGGAGAGGTCGATAGCGCAGTATCGGGGATAGAGAAGTTGGGCGTCCAAACTCTGGGGAGCGCAACAGTGCCGAAGTCTACGTTCAGTAGTGAAAAGGGCGAGCTGAGCTTCACGGCCTCCCCTCCGCAGAGCGCCTGAGGTCCACCATAACATCAGAGTTTACGTGCATATACGATTAATTTTTCCTTTCATCGGATTTTCATGTACGACTATTATGCAACGCCAACATTGGGCCATGCTTTGGAAGGGGCCAACAGTTATGGGCAGTTTACCAATTTATAATAAATGACTGAATGAGCGGATTTGCTGTGTGTATAATGCAATCTTGCTCAGCTACATTGTGGCTACCTACGTGCTTATCGAGAATTGATATCAGGCACAGAAGACCATCTTCATCGGAGATGAGAGGATATAAAGCGGGCAGTGCTTCCTTTACTTAACAGTCCCTATGCCCAAACATATTGCACACAGGTGTCCTTGTTTGTCCGATCGAGGTTCCCTTCCACGGTCGGATCTGGCCGTAGTAGGAGGGGAATAGCGAGCTCTTGCAGCGACATAGGTCTGGAGCTCGGTCAGGGTGTATCGACGATTTGCCTCGGTGCCAATGAACTTCGAAGTAGATAATAAAAACAATATGCAACTACCTAGACACTTGTTGACGGTCCCGTCAGTCTACTTTTCAAACTATAACGCGACAAGTCTCCTACAGTCAGCCAAAGGAGTGACGGGCCGTCCAAGCACGCATCACAGAATGGCTAAGGGTTTGGCATCCCTTTTTTGATTCAAAATCAACGAAGTGAAGGCGTATATGCATATTATATACACATGACTGATAGCCAGCCTCACCATGGCCTGATTGGGCATATTGCAGATGCTTGATCGTTCTGAGGACCAGAGCTATAGGCATGCCATTCAAGTCGAGTTTCCAACAATGAGGTGGTATCGTATAGTGGTTAGTACGGTTCGTTGTGGCCGAACAAACGCCGGTTCGATTCCGGCTACCGCCAAAGCTTATTCACTGTAAAAATTGCGTAACTTCTTTTTTTTCCTTTTTATAAGAAAATCCCTATTTGCATCTGCATTACATAGTAAAACTATGTAAATATATACATAATTACAATAAGTATAAGGATTCTAAAAGCGTAGACATACTAAATTACCAAAGCTTACGAACCTATGTTAGATAGCCAGCGTACATGGTCAGGTACCACTCTCCACTTCCAAGCTTATCCTTGTCACACCAAGGTTAAGCGTCAGAGTAGTGTAATACTAAGCTCCCTGCCATCTCTCTCCCGATGCCTGCTTTCCTATCTACCCTCACTTAGCCTCACGCATCACAATAGCGGATACACTCATAAGATGAGCTGGCTACCTGGCGCGTTGGATACGACCACAAGGTCAGCGGCGCTCTTGATCTCGTGTCATCCAGCACGCCGCCTTAGAGCATGGACCTGGTTCCACCACCACCACTCAGCTACGAGACGGAAGGACATACACAGCAGTACACACGCAGCATCCCCCCATACTCCCATTCCACATCTTCCTCACCATCTCCATCACTGGCCACTGCCAACCACATCCAGGACTTCAGAACCCTTACATATCTTATTTTGCGGATCCGACGAGCTTAGCTGCGCCTCCCTGGAAGCACTCCACCAAGAGCATATCGAGAACCCTGACCTCATCCGGTCGATTAACGTTGTCTTACGTCCGGGCAAACCCACCGGGCGTGGGTACAAGTCCATCCGGGATCGTGAGTCGCAAAGCAACCTACGCCGGGGAATGTGTGGGCCGTATCCACGGATATACTAACGCCTGGGCAGCACCTATCCGGGGCCTGGCGAAAAGGCTTGGCCTACAAATTCACGAAAGGGACACTTTCACCGGATGGAGCGTGGGTTGACCCGGGAAACGCGATTTGCCCGCGCTCGTGCTGTGTCCCCTCACTGACCGTGACGCAGATGCCGAGTATAATTAACCTAATTGTGGCCGTCTCTTTCGGTCTTTTCGTACCGCCGCGCCTCTTATCCGCGGCCAAGTACGGCGGCCTCAACTTACACCCCTCTCTGCTCCCGGACTTGCGCGGGCCCGCGCCACTCCAGCACACCCTTCTGGCTGGCCGCAGCCTCACCGGCGTCTCCCTGCAGACACTTGATCACAAGCAATTCGACCACGGCATGGTCCTCGCGCAGACGCCGGCTAACCCTGAGCATGAGGACGCTCTGCGCATCCCTCGAGATTGCGCGACCGTGGCTGGTTTGCAGGCTCTCGTAACGCCCGTGGCCGCACAAATGCTGGTTCAGGCTCTACGCGCCGGTCTGCATCTCCCGCCGCTCGAGGACAGGGGTTGGAAACCGGATGCGGCGCAGCGTGCTACGCTCCTCCACGCGCCCAAGATCACCAAGAAGGACCGCCAGGTCACTCTTGCGACGCTCCGTGCGTGTAGCCAGGACTCCCCAGCTGCGCGAGGCACCCTAGCCCGCCGTCAAGATGCCATCGGGCCGCTGTGGTTCTGGTCCCGGGATCGGCAGGGCACGCGAAAACGCATCATAATCGAGGAGCTAGAGGAGCTCTCGCACGATTCTATCCCTCGCAACCTGCCCAGCATTGTTTTGGAAGACCCGCCGAACTCCGCCCACCCGCACATAGACCCCGATTCTTCGGCTACCGCCGGCACGCTTCACCCTGACTCTGCCTCCCACCGCCGCTATGTCGTCCCTTTCGAGGAGGAGGATGATGATACCTATGTACCTAGCAGTAATAGGCCGGGCAAGAGTCTCGTGTTATGGAATGCCGTTAAGTCCCTCCCCTCCACCGACGAGCCGACAGAGCAGACCTGGATCGGGGGGGAAGATGGGCTCTGTTTGGGAAGATACCGTATTCTCAGTGTGAAAGTGGAAGGGACAAATGCAAAGCCTACACGTGTGGCACTACATCGGTTTTTTCGTGACTCAGGCCCGATGACTTGCGGGTGACGGGTCTGCTATGGTATGAAGAATGCCAGGTGTTCCACGTGCAAGGGCTGTAAATGATAGCTGTACTACTGTGTATATATCTGTACATATATAAGAGCGCAGGCATGTGATATTTAGTTTTAGTATTGGCATTAGCATCAGTATCAATATTATTATAGCCGGGGATGTTAAGAATTGACTGCACTTCTTGGTGATACATGTCAATCACTACCCAGTCTCCTACGAATGAGCCGGCAGTACTAAGAACTAAAAACACCTAATTGTACATCGGCAATGCATGGCCACAATATTTACCACGTTGAAATGGCAGGCATTCGCTTGTTTCAACGTCAATCTCTGCGTGCACGTGTCAAACTTACTTCCAGGCTGACTCGGCCACGACATGGCATGGCTTTGCCGCCGCCCGAGATGCCTGCAATTTTTTTAATTTTTTTTTTTTAATTTTTTTTTTTTTTGGTCTTTTTTTTTTTTTTCTTTTTTCTTTACCTTACAAGTGAGGGCTGCCCGATGCAGATTAGTTTGATGGGTGGGCGAGGATGAGAGGCCCGGGAGGGGGGTATTCATCAGATGCTCTTGCGGTGTTTGTCGTCCACGGAGCTGGAATCACTCGAGGAAGTCTCCATCTTGGTTAAGACATTGTCATCGTCGGCGGGACCATGGAGCCTCTCTTCAAAGACAGGCTCGGGTTCGTTGAACTCAAATTTGGTCTTGAAGTCCTTGAGGTGGTTGGAGTAGCCGCTGCTATTGGAACGACGGCGTGCGTTGGAGAAGTTGAAGTCCTGGTCGACTACTTCCTCGCCTATGCCACCCCTATAAGAAACAGTTAGCGGGTTAGGTACTGACATCATGTAGAGAAAGAGGACAAGGGAACTTGTGACTTACCAGTTGCCCTTGCCGCCACCGTTCTTCTTTGTCTTCTTGGGATCAACCCCCTCAAAGCCATGCTTGGCAAAGAACTTGGGAATCGGTTCATGAGGGAGGGCGGTGCCCTCGGCAATACCGGCATGGTCCTTGTCGTTGAACTTGTGAGAGCGAGTCACTACAAACGAATCGGTGCCATATTAGCGTAAAGCTGAGTGCCGAGAGGTAGTATCAGGGACAGACTGGGTATATAGATGACTTATCCCATCAGGGGCATTGTCTTGTGCTGGAAACCGTTGGCTGACCTACTTTTGAACCTGTGAATGGAATAATCGGAATTAGGATAGAGATGAGGATGAAGATGAGGTGAGATGAAGGACAAACAAAGATTGACGACGGATGATGGATGATGGGTGACGAGGAGAGGGGGAAGGATGCCAATTGGCACTTAGGTACAGATCGGTATGGGTACAAAGTATTTCTAGATACTCTAGTTCTACAAGGTAGTATTTTGTCGATGCCAATTGGATGAGTTGGATGGTGTGGGGGAAGTCCTTCTCCAAATGAAGCTTGTAAGCTGTGTATCGTCCTGAATGCGCGTTGTACAGGGGTGTTTGTTCAAGGGTAGTATCACGGTGTGATAGACGGGGAGGCAGACAAAGCGAGAGAGAGGGTGAGGGATGAAGAGGCGCATGCAGGGTTCAAATAGTCGGGGTTCAGTCCAGAACTGTCTTCCAAGTTTCTCATAACTAGGCAATTCCTGCAATTCCTGCAATTCCTGTGGTTCTGAGCATCCTGCCGATTATATGCAGATGAAATGACACACCAATGGACATTGTAAATAGGGGATGTACATAGGTATGTGACGATGCACCACTACAGTGTATTGCAAACAAGGCGTGTCGTTGTATGCACGGTGTGCAGGTATACGTTCCGTACCTCGTATATGAAGCTGCACTGGTAGCCTATACGTCTCTGTACCCCCTCCTTACCTTCTCCTCCCTCGTTTACTGTGGTCGAGTGAGCGTACGATGTAGTAAGTACATACCCACAGTCGCGTGTTTATTTGGCGGCGTGGCAAGACAGTCGGACTGGCCAGATTGTCGCATGACCTACTCACCAGACCTGGGCGGCTTTCTACCGCCCATCGGAAGCTTTCCATTAAGTTTGCCGGACCATTCGACCTTTTCTTTCGCCCTCTTGCCCCTGCAGCACAAACAGGCCCGGGTAACATGACGCTACTTTTTGTTGCCTACCCTTCCTTATCAGAATCTCATTACGAACAGATATTCTACATGAAACAAGACGGCTGAATGGCAGACTGGGGGCTCCAATGCAGCAGTTGCCGGTTCTCCCCATTAATTGCATCATCGCACTGGGGCACCGGTGAATTGACGGTTCCCATTGGGCCAATTCAAGCGGCATCGCGACAATAGGTCTACGTAGGTACTTACTGTACTGACTCTGGCTCGTTGCGAACAAACACACATGCTCACCTCACAGGCAAAATGAGCATTAGCTACAGGAAGGAAGGAAGAGAAGAGTGAGGAGATCCTCCCTTGCTAATCCGTGCCTTGCAAAGTAGCTCCCGGTACGCAAGTTCAGTACTGTATGATGACAGATACTGTAATGTACTACGGCCAGGGCTGTATGTCGAAGCGTACTGGCCCACTTCCCCGCAGAACGAGATAAGCATACTAGGGCAGATAGAGTAAGGCGCAATGCGGGGAAGTAAGAAGATACCTACAGGCTATACACACACAGTACAGTAAAACTGCTGTCAAATTGTTTAACGCATCCTACAAGTTAATTGGCAGCTGTCACGGCAGGTGCTTGGTGAGGTCGAATAGTGAGTACAGGAAATACTAGTTAATTATTAGGTAAGTAACTAAGTACGAACTATGAGTGCAAGAGTAAGGGCCGTAGGCCTTACTATATAGACTTCTACAAGATTCTGTCAGGCGGTAACCTAATTACGCAATAATAATAACTAAGCCATTATAATAGGTGGCCGTACAATAGTAAATAGCTGCTATTAAGGCAAGCCTATATAGTAAGAAGAATTATTTCTTGCGCACGTATAAAGTTACTCCCTGCGCACGCATTACTCGATTTAAATTATTAAAACCTAGCAAACTAAGATATAGATTGCTAGCCCATGACCTATTAAAATTATTAGCACTATATATTAAAATACTTTCTTTATTATTATATATTTTTATAAAAAATACAACTGTTAAACTATAGGCCTATTAATAATAATTATTGCCTAGATTATAAGCATGCTAGTTATAGCATGTACGCTATATAAGGTTAATGGCTATTTATACCTATAGATGCTATTATATGTTAAGCTTATTAATGCCTTAATTATATGCCACCTTTTTATTTTAGCTCACCGCCTTTTATATAGTAAAATTAGTTTATATAGTTGTGGCCTAAAATAACTGCTGCACACTTAAATTAGTTTTTTTTAGCTATTATATAATTTATATATGTTGTTTAAATTTATTACATAAGCTATAAACTATATTTTTATAACTATTATATAGTTATTTTAAAAAGTGCTAGCTATTTAAAGATTTTATTATTACGCAATACTATTGCAGCTTTTATAGGTTAGCAAAGTATATAGTACACTTTATTTTATAGGCTAAGCCTAATTTTTTATTTTTATTTTTAAAAGCTTTAGCTATTTAAAATATAATTAAATAATTAAAGCTTTGTTTTTATAATAATTTTGTTTTTATAAGCCTTAAAAAGTAGTTAAAAAAACTTTTTATAAAAAAAAGTTATAATAACTTAATAGTTATATTATAAATTTAAAATTTAATATTTTATTATCTTATGTTTTATACTTTATTAATTAAAACGTACTAAAATTTATAGCAACTTTTTTAACTAACTATTTTAATTATAATAGCAACCTAAATTTTTAATATTTAATAAGTTTAAAGTTTTATTTAAGCTATTATTTAATATGCTATTAAAGCTTTAATTATAAGCTTTAATGCTTGCTTTATTAAAATATAAAATATTTATGCTACTAAACTTATAAATTTTTATATTATATTAAATGCTAGCATTTTTAATTAAGCTAACTAAAAGCTTTAGCTAATACTATTAAATTTAATATTTAAATACCTTATTTTAAAAGTAAATTATATATTAATTATAAAGCAATAAATGTTTTAAAAGCTTAATTTATATATATATATATATAGCTACCTTAATTAAAAAGTATAATAAATTATATGCTTATAATTATTTACTATAATTTATAATAGTTAAAACTTTTATATAATTATTACTGCGCTTTTATAACTATATAATAATTTAAATAAAATAATCTACATATTTTATATTTTTTAAAATATAAAAATAAAAAATAATAAGTTAGTATATATATTTTTTATAAAATAAAAATAAAATATATAAAATATAAGTACTTATAATTAATTAAACCTTTTTTAAATTTAAAAACTTTATATTATTATATTATTAAAATTGCAAGCTAAAATTAATAATTATAAAAATATTTTAAATTTATATAATAATTTAATATAATTACTTTTATGCTTAGCTACTACTTATAACTTTTAGTTAAAATTTTGCTTTGCTTATATAAATTTTAATAATAACTTTAATATAAGTTTTATAAATTTTAATAATATTAATATTAACTATATTAATTTTATTACTTTTAATTTTTTTAATATTTTTAGTAATAAAACTATAAGTATAAGCACTTTATAAATATTAAAAAGCTTTTAAGCAGCTAATTTTATATATAAAAAATAAGTTTATTATTATTAATAAGCTTTTTGCTTACGTTATAATTTTTTTAACTACTAAGTTTATATATACTTTTATAAGCTATATAATAATAACTTTAAAAAAAATAAACTAAAAAAAAAACTACTAAATTTAGGTTTTTTATTAAATAAGCAACTAACCTACTATATATAAAAAAATATTAATTAATAAACTGCTTAATTACTTATATAGCCTTAATAAATAATAGCTAGCAATTTAAAAAGGTAGTTATAATATATACGCTATATAAAGTTAATAGCTATTTATACTTATAAATATTATTATATATTAAGCTTATTAATGTTTTAGTTATATGCTACCTTTTTATTTTAGCTTATCGTTTTTTATGTAGCAAAATTAGTTTATATAGTTGTAGCCTAGAATAACTGCTGCACACTTGAGTTAGTTTTTTTTAGCCACTATATAATCTATATGTATTTTTTAAATTTACTACACAGGCTGTAAACCATACCTTTATAACTATGCTTATAATTTTATCTTATATATATAGTTAATATTTAGCTATATATTAAGCAAGCATAATAAAAGTAATAAATAGTTTTTTCATTAGATTTTTATATTATATACCTTATAGTTATAAAAGGTGCAGGCCTAGGTTAGGTCAATTAATAGCTTAGAGCTACAATAGCAAAGCTATGCTATGCAAATAGCTTTAATAAGCTAAAGAGCTTATTAAGCTTATTAAGCTTATTAAGCCTAAGTACTTATTAACTTATAGTTACTTAACCTGCCTTTTTATAATAAAAAAATCTGATAATGTTATATATTATAAAGTTTTTTTCCTTTTATTTTTTTATTTATAAATTTTTAGCAATAAATTAGTTATACTTAAAAGCTTTATTTTTTTAAAATTAATGCGTTTATAACTATTTATAAATATTATATGTTTAATAAAGCACTAAAACTACTTTTAAATTTTTTTTTAAATCTAAATTTAAATAAAAATAATAAGCTTTAATTATTTAAAGCTCAGCTATTAATTAAAATAATAAAAATACTTAAAAAGATTATTGCTTTATAAAAATATATATATATATATTTTGTATAACTTAATAAAGTAATTAAACTTTTAACTAGCAAACTTAATAAAATAAAAACTTAATAACAATTTTTTATAATTTTTTTTTTAAAATTATAATAAAACTAAAACTATAGCAACTATAGCCTTATTTTATAATAATATTAAACTTAATACTATAAAAAAATTAAATAAACATTTTATTTAGTTTAATAAAGTTATAAATAACTTTTTTTTATAAAAAATAAATATATAAATAATTACTAAACAATATAATATAATATAAAAAAATATTTTATTAAGCTAGCTATTTATTATTATAAGCTAAAAAGTATATGCTTTTTTTTTAGCTAATTATTAATAAAAGCAAAATTTTTTTTTTAATATAAAAATTAATATAAGTATTAAAGTTTTAAAAAAGCATGCTAATATAATATAGTTATAATATTTAAAAAATTAAAAATGTAAATTTTAAATATATATACTATAAAAAAAAATATAATAGCATATATAAAATAGCTACTAAAGCTAAAACTTAAATAAGCACTTTTTTAATATAAAGAAAAGCGCTAGCTAATAAATATTAAATATTAATAAATAAATATAAAAAAGCAATAAAAAAATTGGTTTATTATAAAAGCTCAGCAAAAAAAAAATAATTAAAAATTTTTTAAAGCGTAAAAATTAATACTTTATAGCTATAATATATATATAAACTAAAAAAATATAAAACTAAAGCATAATATTATAAATATAGCTTAAAAACTATAAAATATTATAAAAAAAAAAAAATATTATAAGCAAATTAATAATAAAAATTAAATTATTATTAGCTTAGCATTATAAGCTAATATATTTATAATGTTTATATATATTAAAAAAGCAGCTTAAAGTTATTAAAAATTAAAGTTTTTATTTTTTATAATAATTTTAATAAAAATATTATTATTTTTAAAGCTTAAAAATATAAAATAAATAATTAATTAAAAATTAAGTTAAATTAGGTTTTAATTAATATATATAAAATAGTAAATATTAAAAGTTATTTAAAAAGTTAAGCGCTTAAAAATTTATATTTATATTTTTTAAGTAAATATTTTAATATTTTAATAAAGCTAAAAAAATTAATAAAATATTTATAAATGCTATACTATAATATTAACTAATATAAGTTAGCTAAAACTAAGTTTTAAAAGCTTTAAATACTTAATAATTTAAGCAAGTTTATAACTTTTAAATATAGCTTTATATATTTTGCTATAAAAAATTTTTAATTAAGTTTATATAAAAAAAAAGTTTAAAAACAAGTTATTTTTAAAACTTTATAATATTATAGCTATATAATATATTAATTAAATAATTAATTTTAAAAAATTTATTAAATATTATATATAAGTAATATAAAAAATATAACTAATTAATAAAGTTTATAATATAGCTAGAAAAGCTAAAGCTATAATAACTATTTAAAATAATAGTAAAAATAATAATAGTAACTAATGCTTTTAAAAACAAAAGAATTTTAATAGTACTATAAAATTTAAATAAAAATTTATACTAGTATAAAAACATGCGCTTAAAAAAATAAAAAAAGTTATTTTTAAAAACTATGGCTTTAATAATTAAAAAAAAAAACCTTTATTAAAAATTATTTAAATAATAAAAAAAAAACCTTAGTTTAATTTTAATTAAGCTATAAAAGTTACTTTTATTATAGCTTAATATAAATATAATATTAATATTATTAAGCAAGATATAAAAAAAAATTTAAAAGTAAATAAAATTAAAAAGTAATCTTAAAAAAAGTAAACTTTTTTTTTAAATTTTTTTTTAAAAAAACATTATAAATAAGTATTTTAATAGCTTATTATTTAAGTATATTTATATAATAGTAAATAATAAACTTTTTTTAGCTACTTATAATATATTTAAAAATATAAAAGCAAATATATATATAAGCATAAATATATAATTTGCTAGCAAAATAATAAAGTATTTAAAGCTACTTATTATTACTAAATTTAAAAAACAAAAAATATTAAAATATAATAAAAACAAACAATAGTTTATTAACTATGCTTTAAAAATATATAATATATTTTATAGGTTAATTATATACCTAAGTTAATAGCACACCTTTTCTAGCCTTTATATAAACAAATTTTTTATAACTTAAATATATAATAAGAAATTAATTAAAACTATTTAAAATCTAATTTACTAAATATTTTTTGCTTATTTTAATATGTTTACATATTATAGCTAAGCTTATTATATATTTTATAGCGTTATATATAAGTTTTTGGTTTTTTTATATAACTATTACTTGCACGCCTTTTTGCTATTTTTTGTGCAGCAGCTGCCTTAACAGCTTATAACTTTTTTATATTTTGTATATAAAATAATTTTTTATTTTATAATCTTATTTTTTTTATATAGTAATATTAACTAAGTTAGTTGTTTTTTATATAAAAAGTTATAACTTTTTTTTTAATAAAGCTAAACAATATATAATAGCTGTTATGCTACATATAATTTGCTATATACTTTTAATAATATATATTAGCAAGCTATTTTAATATTATATAATAAAATATTTAATAAATATAAACTAAAATATTATATTTTATATATTATTTAAAATAATAAATTGCTAAAATAAAAGCAAGCTATTAAATAAAGCTTTAATTATAAAAATAATTAAATAAAAATCTAGCTAAGCAATAATATATTTTAAGTTATATAGCACTAATTCTGCTTTTTAAAAACTTTTTTATATGTTAGCTTTTACTATTAACCTATTAAACATATTAAAAAATATAAATAAAAATTATTTTTTTAATATATATATAATATATGTTTATATTAAATATTTAATTTTTTTTATATAATTATTTTAAAAAGCTAAAATAGCTAATATTAAAAAACTAAAGCTTATATAATAAATGGGCTAGTATATAAAAAATAATAATATTATTATTTTTATAATACTTTTTAAAATTATATAAATAATAGCTTTTATAGCTATTAAAAATTAAAAGTTAGTATATGCTTTTTATATAACTACTTATATATTAATTAAAATATTAAACTTAATTAATATTTTGCTTATTTATTATTTAGCTACTTTTTATAGTTATAATAACCTAACTATTAAGTATTAAAGTGCTTTTATATTAAAATAATAAATAGTTTTTTTTTGCAATAATAATATATAACAAAATAATATAACTATATAATAAAATAGCTTAAATAATTATAGCTTATTTATATTTACTTTATTATATTGCTTTTAAGTTTTTAATATAATTAAATATAATTATAACTATTATAAATAAAATTTTATTTATAATAAATTTAGTTTTATTAAAGTTAAATATATATATATATATTTTTAAACTTTATATTTTATTATTATATTCTATATAAAAGCAAACTATTTATAGTATTTAAATAAATTTTTATATAAAATAAATTAATAATTAATTTAATAATTAAAACATATTATACAAGCTAGTTATTATTATATAAAAAAAAAAGTTTAATTTTTGCTAACATATTTTTTATTGCATAACTTTAATAATTAGTTAGCTATATATTTAATATTATTATACTTAAATAAAAATAATTATATAATAAATTTAAATATATATTATATAATAGCTTGCTTTTTAAATTTAATAAGTTTTTGCTTTTTAAAGTTATTATTATATATAGTTATATAGCTGCGTTTTTAGTTTGCTAAAGTTGTTAATAGTATATTATAAATTTTAACTACGTGTTAAACGCTTAATTTTAAGTTTATATAAAAAGCTTAAAATGTAAAAATAATATTAAACTTTTTTTAAAGGCCTATTATAATATGCAATAAAAATATAATAAGTTAAAAAAGTGTGCAATTAACCTAAGTATATATTTAACTTATAAAATATATTATAAAAATATAAATTTATATTTTTTATAATATATTTATATTAATATTAAATATAAAGCATAATATAATACTTAAAAAATTATAGTTTAAAAAGCACTATATTTCTTTTAATTATTAAAAATATATATTAACTTTTTTACTTAATTTATTATATAAAAAATATTAAAGTTAAAATATAATTATAAATAAAGCTAATTTTTAGCTTTATTACTTTAACTTTTAACTAAATGTTAATAAATAAAACCAATAGTTAAATAAATAAATAAAAATAACAAATTATTAAATAATAAAATTACCTTTATAAAAAAATATTAAATATTAAAATATACTTTTTTTAAAAATAAAACCTTGCGCTTAATATAAAAAAATAATACGCGCAAAAAAATTTTTAAATTAAAAAAAGGTTTAAATTAAAAAAAATTTTAGTATAAAAAAAAGCTTAAAGAAAACATTTAAAAAAAAATTTAAAGCTTTATAATAGCATAATAATATTAAAAAATTATATTGCTTAAAACAAAATAAAATATAATAATAAAAAAAATATATAAAAGTAAAAATAATATAAAATAATAATATAAAATAATAATATAAAATAATAATATAAAATATTAAATTTTATTTGGTTTAATAAATAAAATAAATTTTATAATTAGTTAAAAAAAATAATAAGTTTTTTAATAAAGAAAATAAAAAATTAAAGCAAAAAGCTTTTAAAGTTATACTTTTTAAATACTATAACTTATTATAAACTTTTAGTTATATAAAATTTAATACTTTATTTTTTTATTAAAAAAAAGTTAGCTAATAATTTTAAATATTACTTTTTATATAAAATATTATTATATAAATTAAAAGCAAAAATTTTTTATAACTTTTATATATAAAGTATAGTTTTTATTGCTATAAAATATTACTTTTTAAATTAATAAATAGCTTAGCTATATTTTAAAAATATATTAATAATATATTATTTAACTATTTAAATAATTTTTGCAATGCTTATATAAATAATATTTTAATTTACTTATATACTTTTAAAAAATATATATTAAGCAAGTACTTAAAAAACTTTAAAACATAAGTAAAAAACGAAGCTTTTAACTAACTTTATTAAAAAAAAAAACCTTATTTATATAAAATATAAAGTATATACATGCTTTTTTTGTCTTAAAAAAAGCTTTAATAAATAGCTTTATGCTATAACACTATAACTATAACCTATTAATTAAAATAAAAACTAATATATTTAATAATATTAACGTATTTTACGGCCATATTTGCCACCCGGCCATATTTGCCACTTTTTTTCCATACAAAAAACGTCCGTGCGCAACATTATAACTTGGCCAATACTAATAATATAATAATATAAATAGTACTAATTAATTCTTAACTAAATAACAAGTTTAAATATGATTTTTTTATATTTATAATATTTTTATTTAGCAAGTTATTAAGCAATATACTAAGCAAGGATTATATTATAGTACAAATACTATAATACTATATAACTAGTTTAATATTTAAGTAATTAAAATAATTAAAATAGTATTAAATTTCTTATTTTAATAAAAATCTAATAGTTATATTTTTATTATTGTACAACTAAAATTAATAGAGTTATAAATTTACGCACAGACTTTTTTGCCAAGATCTTTTTAATAATCCTTGATTATTTACCACCTTAATAACCTACTAAATAAAAATACTATAAATATAAAAAAGTTATATTTGAACTTGTGATTTAGTTAACGTATCCCATGGGTCAATTGCACACTTTTTTTCCTATACAAAAAACGTCCGTGCGCAACATTATAACTTAGCCAATACTAATGCTATAATAATATAAATAGTACCAGTTAATTCTTAACTAAATAAGGAGTTTAAATATGATTATTTTATATTTATAGTATTTTTATTTAGCAAGTTATTAAGCAATACGCTAAGCAGGGATTATATAATTTTTAGCAAGGATTATATTATAGTACAAATACTATAATACTATATAACTAGTTTAATATATAAGTAATTAAAATAAAAAAAATACTACTAGATTCCTTATTTTAATAAAAATTTAATAGTTATATTTTTATTATTGTACGACCAAAATTAATAGAGTTATAAATTTACGCACGGCCTTTTTTGCTAAGATCTTTTTAATAATCCTTGTTTATTTACGACCTTAATAACCTACTAAATAAAAATACTATAAATATAAAAAAATCATATTTAAACTCTTTATTTAGTTAGAAATCGATTGGTACTATTTATATTATTATAGCATTAGTATTGGCCAAGTTATAATGTTGCGCACGGACGTTTTTTGTATGAGAAAAAAAGTGTGCAATTGACCCGGGTGTGCAATTAACCCATAGGATACGTTAAGAATCGACTGGTACTATTTATATTATTATAGCATTAGTATTAGCTAAGTTATAATGTTGTGCACGGACGTTTTTTATATAGGAAAAAAAGTGGCAAATATAGCCGTGGGATACGTTATATTAAATATATTATTATAATTATATAAAAATTAAAAATATTTTATAGCTTTTATTTTTAAAACTATAAGTATAACTAAATTAAATTACAAAATTTATAATAAAAAATATATTAGCTATAGCTTAAGTTTTTAATATATAAATAGCAAAACTAATTAGTTTATAATAAAAAACCCTTTTTTAATTATTATTAATAACTAGGCTTTAAAATATTTTAGTATAAAATAATGCTTAAACTTAAAGCAAGCAAAATAAATAAACTTTTTTACTAACTATAACTTTAAAATTATTTATAAACTAAAGCAAAAAAATATAGTTATAAACTTATTATTTTATAAACAAAATAATATTATTACTTAGCATATAAAAAAAAAAGTTTAAAAATATTAAAACCTTTTTTGCTTAACAAGTATAAATATTTTTATATAAGCGCAAAGCGCAACTTAAATAAGCACTTTAAGTATATAAAAAGTAAGCATAAAAGCTATGCTAAAAAAACTAGCTATAATTAACAAAGTTTTAATAGCTAACTATAAATACTTTAATATAAATATATACTAATAAAAAACTTAAAAAAATAACTTTAATAATTTATAAACCTTTATAAAAAGCTTATATTATATAAAAAAAAGCTAAAAGTTTTAAACTATTTGCTAATAAAAACAGCTTTAATATAAAAAGTATATAATATAATTATAACTGCTTATTTTAAATAAGCTAAAATAAAAAAGCTAGTAGCAAAATAATATTAGTAGCTATAATTAGCTAATAACTATAACACTTATATTAATAATAATTTTTAATGCTGCTTTATTAAAGATTTATAAAATAAAACTTTTAAAAAGCTATAACTACTACTTATATAAAAATAAGTTTTATAATATTTAATAATTAATTTAAAATAAATATTATAAAACTAATATAAAAATAATAATATACTAATAATAGTAAACAAATTAAGCATGCAAGCATAAATAATACTTTGTACTATAAAAGCTATAGCAAAAAATATAGCATATATATATTATAAAAAGCTTTTTAAAATATTTAGCTTACTAAAATTTATTATATTTAATAAAAAACTATAGTTTATATTAGCTTTTATTGCTAAACTTATATAAATAATAAGCATTTAATAAATATTAATATTTATAAGTTATTATAAAACTGTAAAGCAAGCTTAAATTATAAATAAATATTTAAATTAAAAATTAAAGCTATATATAAATTATAATTAACTTAATTAATTAAATAAAATACTTGCTATAAACTATATATAAGCTGCTTTACTTTATAAGTTTATTAGTATATTGCTATATAAAGCTAAAATAAGTTTTTTAATACTATTTTATATTAATAAAAAGGCATAAAAAATATTTTTAACCTACTATAATATAAGCAATAAATATAAAAAATAGTTTAAAAACATGCGTAGCTAAATAATAAATATATAAAATCAGCTAAAGCTTACTTATAGCAAAGTTAAAAATAAATAACTAACTAAGCTAACTATAAATAATAAAAGCTAAACTTTAATATAAGCAATTATATATTTATTTTAAAAAAACAATAAAGCTAGCAAACTAATTGCTTTTTTAATAAGCTAAATTATTTTATAATATAGTAACAGTTTAAAATTATAGCAAAAAATAATAATATATATATTTAAAAAATCTTTAAAATATAAAAAGCTATAAACTAGTATTATATAAATTATATATAATAATATTTAAATAATTTATTATTAAAACAAAAATTAAAAAACCTTACTAAAAAAGTAATAAAACTTAAAAAAAACAAAATAAAATTATATAATAAATTAAAATATTATAAGTATACTAATATAAACTATAATATTAGGTAGACAAAAAAAAAAAAAAATAAATAATAAAAAATATTTTATAAAAAAGTTTAAAAATAGGGCAATTATTTTTAAAACTTTTTATAATAAATACTTAAATAAAGCTAGCCCTTTTATAAAGTTAAAAAAATAAATTAAAGCTGCTATAAAAAACTAATTTAACAATAATTATTTTAATAATAACAAGCTTAACATATTCTACGGCTATATTTGCTACCCGGCCATATTTGCCACTTTTTTTTACATTTGTACGCATAACTTTTGATCTACTATATTTTTACTACCCACTATAGTAGGCTTTTAAAAAAAGTTTAATATTATTTTTGCGCTTTAAGTGATTTATATAAACCTAAAACTAAGTATTTAACGCACAACTAAAATTTATAATATACTATATATAACCTTTTTTAATTAAAAATATAGTTATATAATAATATTTAATAGGTCTACTAATAATTAAAAACTTATTAAATTTAAAAAGCAAGCTATTATATAATATATACTTAACTTTATTATATAATTATTTTTACTTAAGTATAGTAGTATTAAAAATATAGCTAACTAATTGCTAAAGTTATATAATAAAAAATAGGTTAGCAAAAACTAAACGTTTACTTTTATATAATAATAACTAGCTTTTATAATATATTTTAATTGCTAAATTAATTACTAGCATATTTTATATAAAAATTTATTTAAATATTATAAGTAGTTTGCTTTTATATAAAATATAATAGCAAAATATAAAGTTTTAAAAAAAAATATATATATAACTTTAATAAAACTAAATTTGTTATAAGCAAAATTTTGCTTAAAATAATTATAACTATATTTAATTATATAAAAAACTTAAAAGCAATATAGCAAAATAATTATAAATAAGCTATAGTTATTTAAGCTATTTTATTATATAGCTATATTATTTTGCTATATATTATTATTATAAAAAAAAACTATTTATTATTTTAATATAAAAGCATTTTATTATTTAATAGTTAAGTTATTATAACTATAAAAAATAACTAAATAATAAATAAGCAAAGTATTAATTAAGTTTAATATTTTAATTAATATATAAGTAGTTATATAAAAAATATATACTAACTTTTAATTTTTAATAACTATAAAAGCTATTATTTATGTAATTTTAAAAAGTATTGCAAAAATAATAATATTATTATGCTTTATATGCTAGCATATTTATTATATAAGCTTTAGTTTTTTAATATTAGCTATTTTAGCTTTTTAAAATAGTTATATAAAAAAAAAATTAAATACTTAATATAAGCATATATTATATATATATTAAAAAAAAAAAATTTATTTATATTTTTTAATATGTTTAACGCATTAATAATAAAAGCTAATATATAAAAAGGGTTTTAAAAAAGAAAATTAGTGCTATATAACTTAAAATATATTATTGCTTAGCTAAATTTTTTTTTAACTACTTTTATAATTAAAGCTTTATTTAATAGCTTGCTTTTATTTTAGCAATTTATTATTTTAAATAATATATAAAATATAATATTTTAGTTTATATTTATTAAATATTTTATTATATAATATTAAAATAGCTTGCTAATATATATTATTAAAAGTATATAACGTATTCCACGGCCATATTTGCCACCCGGCCATATTTGCCACTTTTTTTCCCATACAAAAAACGTCCGTGCGCAACATTATAACTTGGCCAATACTAATGCTATTATAATATAAATAGTACTAGTCGATTCCTAACTAAATAACGAGTTCAAATATGATTTTTTTATATTTAGAGTATTTTTTATTTAGTAGGTTATTAAGGTAGTAAATAAATAAGGGTTATTAAAAAGATCTTGGCAAAAAGGTCCGTGCGTAAATTTATAGCTCTATTAATTTTAGTCCTACAATAATAAAAATATAACTATTAAATTTCTATTAAAATAAGGAATCTAATAGTATTTTTTTTATTTTAATTACTTTAATATTAAACTAGTTATATAATATTATAGTATTTATACTATAATATAATCTTTGCTAAAAATTATATAATCCCTGCTTAGCGTATTGCTTAATAACTTGCTAAATAAAAATAATATAAATATAAAAAAAATCATATTTAAACTTGTTGTTTAGTTAGAAATTGACTAGTACTATTTATATTATTATAGCATTAGTATTGGCCAAGTTATAATGTTGCGCACGGACGTTTTTTGTATGGGAAAAAAAGTGTGCAATTAACCCATGGGATACGTTATATATACTTAAATATTATTTTTAGTTTGCTAGCTATAAATATTTTATAGCTTTTTAACACTTAATATTATTAACTATTTTATAAAAAAAATTTAGTTTTAAAGTATATTAAAAATATAGTTATTATTAATTTTTAATATTAAGAGTATAGCTATAACTTTATTAAAAAAGTTAATATTTATTAAGAAATAAAAATATTATTAGCATTTTTAGCAAAAATAAAAATAGCTATAACTATATTAGCTATAGCCTAACTAGTAGCAATACTACTATTTTTAACATAATTAAAAATAAAGCTTAAGCATATTTCTTTTAAATTTACACTAAATAATTTATTATATTAATAAATAGTATTGCTTTTAAAATATTTAGTATTATTATTTTATATAAAGTAAAAAGTAAGTATATATTTTTATATTATTTATTTAAAGTAAATTAATATAATTTATTAGCAATATTATAACTATAGTTAAATAAAAAAATAATTATTTTATATTATTATTATTAAATAATTTACTTAGCTATTTAGTAGCATAGCTATTTTATATTTTAGTTATAAGCAAAAAATTTTTAAAAAAAGCTTTTAAAGCGTACTAAAAAGCTTGCTAAGCTTTTTAAAGCTTTTAACCCACTTTTTTTGCTAAATAAAATGCTTGCGCTGCTTATATAAAGCTTTTATTATATATAATTTTTATATATTTTAAGTTTTTATTTAATTAAATTAAATTAAAAAAAGTAAATAAATAAAAAATAAAAGGTTAGTTTATAGTTTATTTTATAAAATTTATAAAATTAATAAGCATTTTAAAGTTAACTTTAAAAAATATTTCTATATTTTTTATTTTTTATTTATACTTTTTAAATAGCTATTATAAGCTTTAATAAGCTTTTTTAACTTATTTAGTTAAATTATATATTATAAGTTTTTTATATAAAAAAAGTATTAAGCTATCGCTTATATATTTTTAAATTATTTATAACTATAACTAAGTTTACTTTTAATTTTAAATATGCTAAAATAAGCTTTTAATATTTCTTTTTATATTTATTATTTAAAAAGTTATAATTTAAATTAATTTAAATTATAATTTTTTTTAAATTATATTTATATAAAATAATATTTAGTTAAATTTTTTTAATATATATTTAAAAAATTATTAATACTTAATTATTAATATAAAAAGTTTTTATAATAGTTTATAAATTTTATATTTAAAACTTTTTATTTTATATAATATATATATATATATATATATATATTTTGCTTTCATATTTTTTAAGCAGCTGCTATAAGCTTTTATAAGCTTTTTTAATTTATTTAGCTAAATTATATATTATAAGCTATATTTTATATATTTTTTAGTTTATTTATAGCTATAGCTTAGTTTATTTTTATTTTTAAGTAAGCTAAAATAAGCTTTTAATATAGCTTTATACACTTATTATTTAAAAAGCTATAATTTAAAATAATATAAGCTGCTATTTTTTTATTAGCTATATATTTATAAAGCAATATAAAATAGCTTAAAATATATTGCTTATATAAAAAAGCTTTTAGCTTAATTTTTTTAATATATATTTAAATAATTAATAATATTTTATAGCATAAAAAGCTTTTATAACGCTTTATTAACTTTATATTTAAATGCTTTTTTTATATAATTAAATAGCTTTATTTATTAAAGTATATATACTTTTATTATTTTATTTACTTTTTTTAATATTATATTTAAAGTTTTTTTTTTTTTTTTTAATTTTTTTTT